>WBZR01000083.1_pt1 | contig 164437 bp, 148 predicted proteins | sample 5204231 | NCBI WGS metagenome assembly WBZR01 (sample SAMN12412403, study PRJNA552823) | activated sludge metagenome | isolation source: activated sludge from anammox sidestream of wastewater treatment plant... | place: USA: Virginia | collected 2017-08
CGGCCGGGACGATCCCGCCGTGTTGCACGCTCGGTTCCGGCAGCCCTTCGCGCTTCCTTCCGGCACGGCGGGAACTAATCTGAGACAAGCTGCTCGCTACGCGTGGGAAAACTGCGACCCGTTACAGAATGCGGCCCGATCAGAACGGTGTGAAGGTCCAACGAGCGGAGATCCGGTTCGACCAAATCTCCGGGTGCCTCAGAACTCCTGTCGGCGGCTCCAGTCGTCAAACGATTGTTGTTGTCGAGGGCCGGAAGGTTCGCTCCAGGCTTCTGTCGCCGAGGGAAGCAGCCCGTCTGATGGGCGTGCCCGAAGACTATCCGCTCCCGGCGAAGTACAACGACGCATATCATCTCTTCGGAGACGGACTCGCAGTTCCCGTTGTTTCCTGGTTGAACCTCCATCTACTTCTACCTCTGGCGGCATCATCTCTTGTTAACATGGCGGCTGAATGTCATCAAAGACCAAAACGCTCCCGGTTCAGCATGTTCCAGGAATCCCTAAGGATGTAGCGGCCATCCGCAAACGCATCACTGCCTTCCTGGACACCATGGGAGGCAACGGCAGGAAGGTGGGCAATTCAAAGTGGCGCGTCTATGCGTTCTACGATTACGACGGCGAACCGATCTATGTTGGGCAGACGAACGAGAGCCTTCGAGTCCGTATCCGGCGCCATCTCACGAACCACCGCACCGACGCCGTTGCGATGAATGTGCTCGATCCCTTCGAGGTCAAGGAAATCGAAGTCTGGCCGTTGTGGGGTCTCGAAAAGGAGGAGTCGGCCTTGGCTCTTCTGTGTGCGGCGGAATATGCCGTCTATGCGAGAGTTCTCAAGGAGTCGATGTTCAACGCCGTCCTGAACGAGAAGGTAATTACCGCTCCGAGCGTAAGGTTCAGATTGCCGAAGTCGTATCGCGGTTGCATTATCCCTGACGAACTTATTGAGGAGCGTAGCCACCCTGACATCCGGCTCGCCAGACGGGCAACTACGATTGCCGCTCTCGCCAAGGTTATCTGTGAACGCAAAGTATCGAAGGGATTACGCCGCACGTTGACCGTTCACGCGAAACGGCTGGAGTGGTTGGCGTCCGAGCGGTTCAAGCAGATCGTTGGTTCTGGCATCTCCGACAACGAAGAAGAGGACTGATATGGATACCGTCACGCCCGAGATTCGTTCAACGGTGATGGCGAGAGTCAAGTCCCAACGGAACCGCTCGACAGAGTGGCGGCTTCGCTCGGCTCTCGTGCGGGCTGGCATTTGTGGTTGGACACTTCATTCGGATCTTCCAGGAAAACCCGACTTCATTTTCGAGACCGAACGCTTAATCATCTTTGTCGATGGATGCTTCTGGCACGGCTGCCCGAAATGCAAACGGATGCCCAGTTCCAACACCGATTACTGGAGCGTAAAGATAGCCAGAAACCGAAAAAGGGACCGAGTCACGACTGCCCTTCTGAGAAGAGACGGATGGACGGTGCTGCGCTTTTGGGAGCACCAGCTTATCAATATGGAACCGATCCTCGGCCGAATTTCTGCGGCTATCAATCCGTCACGCAGCATCAAGTAAGCGAATTGGTGCGTCTCAATGCGTCACCATGAGTTCCAAAATTGTGGCGAGCTCTGCGCCTCCGCGAGAAACCAACACCGATGAACTAAACTATGCGTTCCCCATCAATTCACAAATATTTCCCCCTTCCCCCTCAACCACTTACAAACCCACCCCCTAAATCCTGAAACCTCCGCGTGGTAAAACCAAGCCAGAGTACGACCCTATGTCCACCATCAGCACCGCACACAGCGACGCCGCTCGCATCAACGGAGCCAAGTCCCAAGGCCCCATTACCCCCGAAGGCAAAGCCCGCTCCTCCCAGAACGCCCGCACCCACGGCCTCACCGCCTCACGCATCGTCTTCCTCACCCCCGAAGAACAGGAAGAGTACGACACCCTCCTCCGCGACTACACCACCCGCCATCTGCCCAAAACCCCGGAAGAACTGGACGTCTTCAACATGCTCCTCCACGCCGCCTGGCGCCTCCGCAACCTCACCGTCGCCGAAGCCCAACTCTACGCCAAGGCCGGAGGCGATCCCCTCCTCTCCGAGGACCCCGAAATCGAAAAACGCGCCACCCTCCTCCAACGCTACCGCTCCGAAACCGAGCGCGCCTACCACCGCCACCTCAACCAGTTGAAATCCTTACAAAACAACCGTCTCTACCAGGAGCAGTTCTCCAAGCTCCTCCCCGCCGATGCCCCCGCCCTGGCCGACGCCGCGGCCTTCACGAAGAGAACCCAGCACCTCCTCAAGCGAGACCTCGATGAAACCATCAAACAGGCCGCAAACGAGGCGAAATCCTTCAACTCCCAGCTCAAGGACCTCTTCTCCATGTTCGCCAAGCAGCCCAAGTGAGCAGGCCCCGGCTCTTGAAGTGGTGAAATCGCCTCTTTCGCCGCTACCATTCCAGCCGGAATACGAGAATCGTGTGCCATCTCCCTGTCCCAATGTCAGAGAAGCTGCCTCTCGTGCCCGTGAATGTTCCGAACGCCGATGGATCCGTCTTGTTGTAGGCCGCATTCGGCGGGTTGAAGTTGTGGTACTTGAAGATGTTGTTCACGTCCCCGCGCAGCGTGAACCGGAGCCGCTCCAGGATAGTCCATGTTTTCTGGAGCGAGGTCTGTGGCCACACCACTCCCGGCGCTTCCAGTGTGTTCCGTCCCAGCGCCCCGATCGTGTAAGGCGCCGGATATGCAAACCCGTTGATATTCAAATAGCGGTTCTGCGCCGAGAACGGGAACCGGTTCGGGCCGATATCCACATGGGCCAGTTTCACCTGGTCGTCCGCCAGAATCTGATTCGGCCGGTTGCCTACCCCCGGCAAATACTGATAGGGACTGCCGGCAAATGACACCGTGAATGGAGGACCCGTCTGGAACGTCTGAATCCACACAATCTCCCACCCTCCGAGCAGCGCGTTCTTGATCCCGCCGCCGTTCATCCACTTCCTCCCCTTGCCGAACGGCAGCTCATACGTCACCGTCGTCACCCACCGGTGGTGAATATCGTAGCTGGCCCGGCCCTTCTCCAGGTTTCGGCTGTAATAGGAGATGCCCGTCGCTGTCCCGTCATCGTCCGAGTTGTCCAGAGTCTTCGACCACGTGTAGAACGCGTTCAGCGTCAACCCCTTCGAAGAACGTTTCTCAAACCGCAGCGTCCCGGCGTGATACGTATTGTGCCCGAAGTTGCTGATGAGGTTCACGTTGCCGAACTGTGGATAGGGCTTGTAGTTCTGAAACCCGATCCGGATGGCGTCCAATTGCGCCGTATTGGACGGAAACGCGCTGATGGGCAGCACATTCGTGTTCCACGTATTCATCAGCTTCACTCCCGCCGAACCTTGATAGATCCCCTCCATCAGCCAGGTCTTCGTGAACTGCCATTGAATGCCTCCCGACCAGTTCATGATGTACGGCGTGCGCATGTTCGGGTCATACCATGTCGCGTTCCGGCTCCCGTAGTTCGTCCCCACGTAGGGCACACTTCCGTCGGAGTTTGTCGTGAAGTTCATCGGCGGCGGCCCCTGCGACAGTTTGAACACCGTCCGCGGATCGCCGGGTGGAGCCTGAATGTTCGCGCTCGCCAGGTACTCTTCGAAGTTCTGATTGACGTCGTTCGTCATCAGGTCAATGCTGATCAGGCTGAAGCTCGACCGGAACACGAAGCTCGGGTGGAAATTCCATGCCAGTCCCAGGCGCGGCTGGAAGTTATTGAGGTCCTTCCGCGCCAGTTGTCCGGGTTGGTGCACGATCGCCCCCAGCTTCCCGGTGATCGGGTCCGTCGCCGCCGGGTCGAACTGAGACTGCTGTCCATACTTCGTCGAAAACGGCGACTCGTACGACCATCGCAAGCCCAGGTTCAACGTCAGATTCTTCATCGGCCGGAAATCGTCCTGAACATAAAATGCGTGGCTCCACCACCGCGGCAGCCATGTCGCCTGGTTCCGGGTGAACTGTGCGCTTGCCACGTTGCCCAGCAGGAAACTCGCGAACGTGTTCCCCGTGTTCGGCGTGAACGGCATCTCCGTGCCCCCCATGTTATAGGTGCCCGCCGGCAGCGCTTCGGCAAGTGCGTTATAGCGCGTGCGAACCAGTTCGTAGCCGGCCTTTACCGTGTGCCGCCCCGCAACCTTCGTCACGTTCTCCTGCATCGTGAAGTCTTCGGCGATGTTCTGGAACCGGCCCCCTGGGTTGCCGTTGTAACCCGTTATGATCTTCGGAAAGTTGGACGAATCCACATTCGGCATCCCAAGCTGCGCCGCCCAGCCTTCCCCATAGCTCACCGGGTCCTTCGTCTCGTGCCGGCGGTTGTATCCCAGCCGGAACTCGTTGATCAGCGTCGGGGAAACAGTCACTGTGTCCGAAATCACGACGTTCGTGAAATCATTCGGCTGCACCAGAACCGGATCGTAGATCGTCCACGCGATGTCTGTCGAATACCGCCCCGGCGCGCGGTTTCTCATCCGCGAAAAACGCCCGAAAATGCGATGGTTGTTCGTGAACTGATGATCCACCTTCGAGTCGAACCGGTTGAAGTAATACCGCCCCTTGGTGGGCAGCACCAGATCCTGCTGGGGACCGCTCGGCGTAATGATGCCCGGCCGGTTCGGCTGCGTCCATGGGTTGAAGGAAAGCAGCTTCTTCGACACCGCATCAAATCGCGATACCGGTATCTGATTTCCCGCAAACGGGTCCCGGATCCACTTCCCCGTGGCGTCCTGCCGCGTCGTCGTCGGATCGTAAATCGGAAAGCCTTTCCCTCCGAACGAGAAGTCTCCGTTGTACATCTCCGGCGTCGGAACGTTCGTGATCGCCGTTTCCGACACCTTCTCGTGATGCCGTTGGAAGCCGAAAAACCAGAACGTCTTGTTCTTTCCGTCGTAGACTTTCGGAATGTACACCGGGCCGCCGAGCGTCGCCGACATCTCGTGATACGTCCACGGATTGCACGGCAGCCCCACGTCGCAGCGTTTCAACTGGTCGAAATACTGCCGGTGCACCAGCGCGCCGTTCAGATACCGGTCCTCCGCCGAGCCATGAAAACTGTTCGTCCCGCTCCTGTACACCGCCGACAGGATGCCGCCCCCCGAATGTCCGAACTCCGCCGGCACCCCCGTGTTGTACATCTTGAATTCCTGGATCATGTCCAGCGTCCCCGTCATGATCCGTTGATCGTCGTTCACCGCGCCGCGTACCGGTTCCTTTCCGCTGACGCCGTCCAGCGTCAACCCCAGCGAGCGTTCCCGCTGCCCGTCCCCGTGCAGCCCGTTGATCACATTCAGACCCGGCATGTACAGCGTCATCCGCTTGATGCCCTTCTGCATCACCGGGATCTTTATCACCGTCGAGCCTTCCATAACTTGCCCGGAAATCGATGTCTCCGTCTCGAGCAGCGGGGCGCGCCCTTCCACATTCACCGTGTCCGACACCGCCCCCACTTCCATGGCCACGTCGATGCGCGGCTGCTCGTTGGTGCGCAATTCAATGCCGTTCCGGACATACTTCTTGAAGCCGCTCGCTTCAATAGTCAGGTTGTACGTCCCGGGGCGCAGGTACGGTATGTAGTAGTAGCCTTCACTGTTCGTCGTCCCTTCCGTCTGTATGGATGTCTCCGTGTTCACGACAACCACCTTCACGCCCGGAATGACCGCGCCAGTAGAGTCCGAGACCGTTCCGACAACGGTTGCCGAGCCGGTGGTCTGGGCAAACAGTGGAGCCAGGTTGAGCGCCAGCAGCAAAGCCAATATTGGCCGCATAAAGATCTCCCTAAAGTTCGCGAACAGCTATTACCGCTATTCGGTTATCGATGAAGTGATCCTATTCGACTCTCGCCCCCATGTCAAGAGGCCTCCCAACCATTGCTGCTATACTTAGCCCCACGGAGGAGCACGGTCGAATTCTCCCGAATTTCCCTGCGCCTCCCGACCTTTCTGGAAAAGCTGTTCCGTTCGCTCCATTTGCATCAACTTCGAGGAGGATTTCTCATGAGCTCTTCGTCCGTTACATTGAATTGCCGGCTCCTGTGCGCCTGCGGCTGCGCTTACTACATCGATCCGGCTACCGGAAAATATGTCGTGCCTGAGGATGACAAATTCAGCCCTGTTGCCGGCTGGATTCATACGCCGGCCCCGGTCAGCGCCGGGCAGATCAATGCCTGCCTCGTGGGCGAAAATAGCGACGGGATCATCGTTGCTTTTCGCGGCACCCTGCCCCCCGATCTCCATTCCGTCGACAGCATCCTCGACTGGCTTCAGGATTTCCTCGCCGAACCCGGAGCCTACATCAATGTTCCCGGCAAGGTCCACACCGGAATCTATCTTGCCGTCATGTCCATCATTGCTGAGGTCGCGGCCCAGGTGAACGCGCTCTCGCCGGCGGGGAAGAAGATCTACGTCACTGGCCACAGCAAGGGAGGAGCCATGGCTTCCATCGGAGCCTGGATCCTCCACAACACCAATCAGCTTGCCATCTCGCAGGTGGTCTCCTTCGCATCCCCCAAGCCCGGCGATACCGGGTTTCAGCAGGCCTTTCAGGCCCTCTTCCATAGCCCCGCCCAGATTCGCTACGAGAACTACGACGACATCGTTCCCCTGCTTCCGCCCTCTGCCGGTTTCATCAAGCTCATGGCGGGTATCCCCTACCTCGGCGATCTCTTCAAACGGGCCGAAGGCTGGGACTATCAGCACGTGGGCATTCTCCAATACATCGAAAGCCCGGAGGATCAATACCAGGTAATCCCCGACAATCCGCTTCTGATGACCGAGCGCCTCGGCGAAATCATGCTCGAAATCAGCGAAGACCTCGTCGATTGGGATTTCAACTCATTCGGCGAGGCGCACACTCTCCAGTGCGGCTTTGGCTACATGAGCGGCGTCTGCCCCGCCAGCGTCTGCGGCCCGCAGAGCCAATCCTGACGCCCTCTCAGCCCGCCTGTGTCGCTAGCCGCAACTCGTCCTCGAGTTCATAAACCTTGTCCTCGAGATTCCGCGTCGGCTTCGAAGCGGCCTTCGCCTCCTCGAGCTTCTTCTTCGCCGTCGCCAGCCGCTTCTCCAGCCCGGACACCTTGGGATTCGGCTTGGCCGGCGTCTCCTGCGCAACCGGCGGCATGGCCTTCTTCGCCATCTTCCTGGCTTTACCCTTGGCGCCCGTTTTGTACCGAAACGCCGTCACCGGGGCGGGCGGCTTCAGCACAGCCCCGAAATCGGACCGGTACTCCTCGGCCACCTGCACGGCCTCGGTCAGCAGTTCCTTGAACCGTGCCTCCATCGCGTGCCTGGCCTGCGCCCGCAGCGCCTCCCCCTGCTGCTTCCACTTCTGGTATTCCGAAATGACATTGCTCATTCCTGTGATTCTACGTCAGTTCCCCGCCGGGGCTCGGGATTCACCCTCCGCGATCACCTTCCACTTCATCTTCAGCCCGCGTGGAACCGCTCCCCGCCGCCCATCCCACTGGAGATATCCCTGCCCTCGCTGCACTTTGCGCACCAGAATCGACATCTTGGCCGTCCGCCGCCGGCTGAACTCCGGGTCCATCCTTTTCGACTGCCGGATCAAACCCGAGGCCGGGCCGGCGCTCTCCATCGTCGCCGCGAACGGGGTACTCTGTCCGGCCGAATTCAACGAGTGAAACTCGATCCCGATCTCATAGATCAGAAACGGAGTCGTTTCCCTCACCAAATGCACGATCTCGCCTTCCACCACACTCCCCTGTGAAGCGATCACTCGTTCCCCCTCCCTGAGATCGCGCGTGAGGCGTGCTCTGAGCGGCTGCCCGACAACGGTCTTCTCCAGTTCGAACCCCTCCTCCAGCGCGAGTTCGAGCATCGTGCCCACAGGAAGCAGAATCGGTTTCGAACCACTGGGAGGCGCGGTCTCCGGCTCTGCATCCCCGGCAAACTGCACCTTCGATTGTGTCCGATACCGCCGGCAACCTCCTACCTTCGTGCGATTCAGGTTCTCCAGACCAGCCGTCGTTACCACTACCACTTCGCCCCAGACTGGCAGTAAGAGCGGCTCGCCATCCATGTCCGTCCGCGCATAAACAAGCGATGTATTGGCCTCAGCCAACCCAAGCTTCACCGGAATGTCGTAGGCCTGCAATTCCAGCCTCAGCAGATCCAGTGTCTCGGCGTCTACCCAAAACTCCCCCTGGAAGCTGACCGGAAGTTCCAGTGTTCCAGCGCGCAGGCTATAGTTGCTCTGCGCGGCGGGCACATCAAAGCCGTATTCATGCGCCGCTCTCCCTGCCTGCTCGATTTGTCCTTTGTAGATGTACCTGGTGGTCGTGATGTCAAGCACCTGCCGCGCCAGCAGCCCGAATCTTCCGGTGCTCACCACCCCGCCGCGAACCACGTCTGGCAGCGGCTGATCAAAGAACTGAGCGGATCCAGCCTTCCCGTACAACTCCTGATCGCCCACCAGCGCCACATCAAACCGCAGTGTATCGGTCTTCTTCCACGCCTCCTCCGGCCCGCTGCGTTGAAACCGCTCCACGGTCTGCGTGCACACATACTCCGGCAACCGCCGTTGCTGGTTTTTCATGTGCGCATGAAACCGCTCGAAAAGTCCCTCTGGCTCCTGCCAGCACAGCGCCCCCATTGCCGTGCCCAGGAGAATGGCTAAACAACATGCCATCCGTTTCATGGGCCGTATTATAGGCCCACCGGATCACGATTGCACCCGTCTGCCGGATTACCTCCTGGCTGGTGTCAGAGCGGGCTGGCTGAAGTACCGCAGAAAGAGCCCGGCGCTGTGGCAGAAATCTTCAAAGGTAAGCATGTCCGCGTCGAGCTTGCACTCCTCGCAGATTCGCGGCAGGTCGCGCCGGAAAGCAGCGTAGCGGTCTTGAATGTATTTGGCGCCCGGTAACGGCTGTTGCGCGGAACTCAGCCAATTCCGCACACAGCCAATGGCAGTATCGGGATCTTTGCCGTGCGCCTGAATGTCCTGGCCGGAAATATCGGAAATCGACTTGTGGTATCTGTCCGGATCCGAATCGAGGATGAGGCACCTCTTGGTGCGGTAATCCTCACCGCCGAACTCCTTGCATGCCAGGAACAGGCCGAGTTCAAACGCCATGTTGAAGTGAGCGAGACCGGATTGCGGGTCGGGGTGCGCGTAGGAGATGTCATGAATGCTCAACTCACACACGGAGATGAGGCCGTAAATTCGCTGAAGCCTGGTCTGAGACCCGTCCTGGTTCTCCAAAGCGCAGCGAGGAACAAAGCCGCAATCGAGAACAGCAAATACCACCGCATGGAGGACCGAGGTGTAGCTTGTGTCGTAAGGACAGTTGAGAAAAACCAGTTTGCTAGCGGGCGGCACGGTTGGCTTTGGGCTTAGGGTATTGCGCAGACAAGACCTTATCTACGGCGGCCTTCAGCACCGCCTCGTCGACATTGGGATGGAAGGGAAGATCGGGAATCATAGGATCAGACGAACCGCGTCGCAAATCCTCCCACAGCATCGACTTGCTGGCACTGGCCTGATTTTCATGCACTGGCATATAGCCTTTCTCCCTTTCTACCACTTTTGTTGCCCAACCTCAATCATCCCATCTCTCATGCCCAACCTCAATCATCCCATCTCTCATGCCCAACCTTAATCATCCCATCTCTCGTGCCTACCTCAATCATCGACAAGATCTGCAAAACCTTTAACCCAGTCCCCCCCGTACACCCCACCCAAACATTTCCCCCCCCCCCGCTTGTCAGCCCCTCCCAACGCCCCACGATTTGACTCGCCTTCCCGCGGGTCATTATAGTCAAAGGTTGGGTAACGTCTTAGCTTCTCAACCTATCTGCAATGCCTACTTCCTATCCTGAATCCTACTTCCCTATCCTGTTGCAGGCAGTCTTAGGGTGCGTCGTCGCCGCTGCGCTCGTCGGTATGGCGTTCCTCCTCGGCAAGCGAGTCAAGAACAAAGTCAAGGACACCCCCTACGAATGCGGAGTCATCCCCGTCGGCACGGCCAAGGAGCGCTTCAGCGTGAAGTTCTACCTCGTCGCCATGGTCTTTATCCTCTTCGACATTGAAGCTATCTTCCTTTACCCTTGGGTCGTCGTCTACCGCGACCTGAAAATGTTCGCCTTCATCGAGATGGTGATCTTCATTGCTCTTATCCTCTGCGGGTTCTTCTACATCTGGAAGAAAGGGGTCCTCAGTTGGGCCGAAGAGGAATGGCACTACGGCAGCAGAATGGCGGCTTGGAAGAGGGACGCAATACGCTAATCCGCCGCCCGCAGGAGCCTACATGATCCCCGAAGAATTGAACCAAGACCCGGTTGTGGCTGCGATACTCGAACGGTTTCCCCAAGCTATTCAGGAAGCCAGGAAAGACCTGGGTGAGCTGACTCTCGTCATCGCTCCCGAGGATCTGGTCGAGGTTTGCCGCTTCCTCAAGATCGAGCAAAAGTTCGTCCGCCTCAGCAGCGTGACCGGCGTCGATTGGATGCCCCGCGACCCGCGCTTCGAAGTGGTCTACCATCTCGAGTCGGTGGAGAGAAAACTGCGTCTCCGGCTCAAGGCATGGGCAGCCGGCGAACCTCCCACGCTCGATTCGGTGACCTCCGTATGGCGCGGCGCCGATTGGTACGAGCGCGAGGTCTTTGACCTGTTTGGCGTCGTCTTCCGCAATCATCCCGACATGCGGCGCATCATGATGCCCGACACCTGGGAAGGATATCCGCTACGAAAGGATTTCCCGGTGCACGGCTACAAGTACAGCTACGTGGACCAGGAGTAAGAAACCCTCATGGCAGACATCGACATGCTCACGGAGAACGCCGGGAAAACCGCTGTGCCGGAAGCGGGCACTACCCGCAAGATGACCCTCAACATGGGTCCGCAGCATCCTTCCACGCATGGGGTGTTGCGCATTGTGCTGGAACTCGATGGCGAAACCATCACCAGCGCCAAGCCGGAGATCGGCTTCCTGCACACGGGAATCGAAAAGCAGGCCGAGACACGAACCTGGCAGCAGGTGGTCCCTCTCACCGATCGCACCGACTATCTGGCGAACCTCTCGAACAACCTCGGCTACGTACTGGCGGTTGAGAAACTCCTCCAGATGGAAGTGCCGCCGCGGGCGCAGTTCATGCGGGTGCTGCTGACCGAGGTCACACGCATCAACTCCCACATGGTGTGGCTCGGTACGAGCGCCCTTGACGTGGGCGCCATGAGCGTCTTCTTTTACTGCTTCCGCGAGCGCGAAGACATCCTCCGCCTGTTCGAGTTCTTCTCCGGCCAGCGCCTCATGACCAGCTACTTCCGCGTCGGCGGCCTTGCCCTTGACGCGCCGCGCGGATGGCACAAGTGGATTGAAAAATTTCTCAAGGTGATGCCCTCCCGCATCGACATGCTGGAGGGACTGCTCACCGAGAACATCATCTTCAAGCGCCGCACTCAGGGCGTCGGCTTCATCAGCCTCGAAGACATGCTTGACCTCAGCGTCACCGGGCCGATGCTTCGCGCCGCCGGACTGAAGGTGGATGCCCGCAAAGACTACCCCTACTCGAGCTACGACAAGTTCCAGTTCGAAATCCCCACCCGGACCGAAAACGACGTCTATGCGCGATACCTCGTGCGCATGGCTGAGATGCGCGAAAGCCTCAAGATCATTCAACAGGCCTTGGAGGGAATGCCCGAAGGCCCCTACGCGGCCGACGCGCAGAACGTCGTGCTGCCCGACCGCGAGAAGATGAAGACCCAGATGGAGGCGCTCATCTACCACTTCAAGATCGTCAGCGAAGGATTCCGCGTTCCTCCCGGCGAGGCCTACCAGGTGGTGGAATCGCCCCGCGGCGAACTGGCCTACTATGTGGTGAGCGACGGCACATCGAAGCCCTACCGCGTATTCATGCGCACGCCGAGTTTCGGCAACCTCCAGGCGCTTGAAACGCTATTCGTCGGCTTCCCCATTGCCGACTCCATCGCCTCGCTCGGCAGCATGGACTTTGTGCTGGGTGATACGGACAGGTAAGTGTGAAATGACCTTCTCCCCTGAGCTCGAAGCAAAACTCGAAAAACTGATGAACAGCTACCCGCCGGGTAGAAAGAAAAGCGCGCTCATCCCCATGCTGATGTTTACTCAGGATGAGGTGGGCTCCATCACGCACGAATTGGTTGAGGAAGTGGCCAGGCGCATCGGTATTCCCACGGTGCAGGTGGACGAAGTGGTCACCTACTACTCCATGCTTCACCGCAAGCCCATGGGAAAGTATCACGTCCAGGTGTGCACCAATATCAGTTGCCTGCTGTGGGACGGCGATGAACTCTACGAGCACGCCTGCGAGAAGCTTGGAATCGGCCACAAAGAGGTGACCGCGGACGGACAGTTCTCGCTCGAGGAGGTGGAATGCATGGGAGCCTGTTCCTGGGCCCCCGCCATTCAGGTGAACTACGATTTTCACCACCACGTCACCAAAGAGAAGCTCGATCAGATCATCGACAGTCTGAAGAAACTCCGGTAAACGCCCATGCTCTTCAACGACCCCAGCCCGCTCGAAGTCAAGATCCTCACCAGAAGGCTCGGCCTTCCGAACTCCGCCTCCATCGAAACCAGCCTTGCCAACGGCGGCTACAAGTCCTTCGAGAAATCCCTGGAGATGACCCAGGAGCAGATCATCCAGGAAGTGAAGGATTCGAATCTGCGCGGCCGCGGCGGAGCCGGGTTCCCCACCGGCATGAAGTGGGGATTCGTTCCGCGGCAATCGCCGAAACCGAAGTACATCGTGGTGAATGCGGACGAGAGCGAGCCCGGCACCTGCAAGGACCGCGTCCTGATCGAGAACGATCCGCACCTGCTTATCGAAGGATGCCTCATCGCCGCTCAGGCCGTCGGATCGAAAGCCGGCTACATCTATGTGCGCGGCGAATACCGCTACCTGATCGACATCCTCGACAAGGCGATTGGCGAGGCCTACTCGCGCGGCTATCTCGGCAAGAACATCCTTGGGCGGGGCGTCGATTTCGATCTCTACACCCATACGGGCGCCGGCGCTTACGAGTGCGGCGAAGAATCCGCGCTGCTCGAGTCGCTCGAAGGCAAACGCGGGCAGCCGCGCATCCGGCCGCCGTTTCCCGCGGTCGCCGGGCTATATCAATGTCCCACGGTCCTGAACAATGTCGAGACGTACTGCGCCGTGCCTTCCATCATCGAGATGGGCGGAAAAGCCTGGGCCGGCCTGGGTATTCCGAAAGCCGGCGGCACCAAGCTCACCTGCCTTACCGGGCATGTGAACAGGACCGGTGTGTTTGAGCTGCCGCTCGGTTTCCCCGTGGAAAAGATGATCAATGAAGTGGGCGGCGGCATTCGCGGCGGCAAGAAGATGAAAGCGTTCATCCCCGGCGGCTCCTCGTGCCCCGTGCTGACGGGCGAGGAAGCATGGCCGCTGACGATGGATTACGACTCGATGGCGAAGGCCGGGACCATGCTTGGCTCCGGCGGCGTCATCATCATGGACGAAAATACCGACATGGTGAAGGCCGCGCTGCGCATCATGCACTTCTACGCCCACGAAAGCTGCGGATGGTGCATCCCCTGCCGCGAAGGCACGGCGTGGTTGAAGAAGCTGCTGACGCGCCTCAACCAGGGCGTGGGGACCGGAAAGGATGTCGATCTGGTGGGTGACCTTGCGGACAACATGCTGGGCCGGACGTTCTGTCCTCTCGGCGACGCCGCGGCCCTGCCCACGGCGTCCATTGTGCGCAAGTTCCGGCACGAATTTGAAGCGAAACTGGCCAGGACGCAGGTGGCAGTTCCCGACATGGCCAACAAACCTTTTGTGATTGTCTGATGCGTTGGAGAAATGGTGGTGTGAATGGCTGACCTTGTCAACCTGACAATCAACGGCCGGGCCATCCAGGCGCCGGCGGGCACGCTGGTGATCGATGCGGCGAAGAAAGCGGGGATCGAAATTCCCGCCTTCTGCTATTACGAAGGCTACTCGCTGCAGGCGGCCTGCCGGATGTGTCTGGTGGAAGTGGAAAAGATGCCCAAGCTGCAGGCGGCGTGCACGCTGCCGGTCGGTGAGGGGATGGTGGTGAGAACCGAATCGGCGCCGGTGGTGAAGACCCGCAAATCGATGCTCGAATTCCTGCTTGCGAACCATCCGCTCGATTGTCCGGTGTGCGACAAGGGCGGCGAGTGCGAATTGCAGGACATGTCATTCCGCTACGGCGTGGGAGAGAGCCGTTTCACGGAGATGAAACATCACGTGGACGAAAGGCAGTGGTCGCCGGTGGTGTTCTATGACGGCCCGCGCTGCATCCTCTGCTACCGCTGCGTGCGAGTGTGCAACGAAGGCATGGGCGTCGGCGCGCTGGGCATCATCAATCGCGGCGAGCAGTCGCTGATCACCCCGAACGTCGAGGACCACCTCGATTGCGACGAGTGCGGCATGTGCATCGACATCTGCCCCGTGGGCGCGCTCACCAGCGGCACCTACCGCTACCGGACGCGGCCCTGGGAGATGAAGCACGCCGGCACCATCTGCGCGTTCTGCTCGGACGGCTGCAAGACAACCCTCGGGGTGCGTGGTCATGAGATCATTCGCGGCAACAATCGCGACCGCAGCGGAATCAACGGCGAATTCCTTTGCATGAAGGGGCGGTACGCCTTCGATTTCATCGAACATCCGGAGCGGCTCACCTCGCCCCTCATGAAGGTGAACGGCAAACTCGAAGAGGTCAGTTGGTCGAAGGCCCTCGAAGCCGTGGCGAAGAAGTTCGCCGAAGTGAAGTCGCGCGGCGGCAAGTTCGGCATCGCCGGATCCACCAAGACGACGAACGAAGAGAATTACTACCTCCAGAAGTTCGCCCGCGAGGGGTTGGGAACGAACAACATCGATCACCACCGCTCGGGCGACGTGGTGACGCTCATCGATGCTCTCGACGGCCGCGCGGACGCGCTCGCCACCATGGCGGATGTCTACACGATGACGGCCTCGCTGGTCATCGGTTCCGATCTGGCGCAGGAGCATCCCCTCATTGCCTTCCAGTTGCGCGCCAACAACAGGCATCATCGCAGCGCTACTTACGCGGTGACGAAAGGCCCTGTTCGCGAGGACAAGTACGCCGCGGCCTCGGTGCGTTGTGAAGAGGGCAAGGAACTGGAAGCTGTGGAAGGGCTGCGCGAACGGCTATCGAAAGAGAAGGAACTCCTGGTCGTCTTCGGCGACGCCATCAAGGGCGAGGCGGTACGAAAACTGGTAGCCTTCGGTGATTCGCTGGGCATTCCGGTGAAATACATCTGCCTGGTGGATTACTCGAATTCACGCGGCGCGATGGATATGGGTTTGCTCCCCGATCTCGGCCCCGGATACATGCCGGTGGATAACCCGGGAATGACGCTGCCCGAAATGATGACCGCCACGGACCTGGATGTGCTCTGGGTGGTGGGAGCCAATCCGCTGGCGCGCTATGAACTCGGCTCGTCCAGCGCTTTCGTGGTGGTGCAGGAAATGTTCCTCACCGAGACCGCCAGGCGCGCCGACATCATCCTGCCCGCGTCGGCTGCTTATGAGAAGACCGGCACTGTCACCAACGTCACCGGCGAATGCCAGAAGCTACACGCGGCGGGGCGGACAATGGGGACCAAGCCCGATCTCGAGATCCTCGGGCTGATTTCCAAGGAGATGGGGCTCAATCTCGGAATCTGGTCATCTTCCAACGTTTTCGAAGAGATCCGGAAATCCGTTCGTGGGTATAATATTCCTTTGCCAATCATAGCTACCGGCCAGGCGGCGCAAACCGACCCGTTGAGCGGGAAAGTTCCGGTGACGCCGCGTCCGGACCTGATTCAATCCGCGGGGAATACGCTGTTCACCTCGGGCTCGCTCGGGCGCTACTCGAAGAAGTTGACGTCGGTCATCGAGCATCCCGGCCAGTTATACCGGCCGTAACTCGGAATTCGAAATGGAATTCATCATCATCAGCCTAGTGAAGGCCGCACTGGTGGCCGCTGTATTGCTCACGCTCGCCGCGTATCTGGTGTGGATTGAACGGAAGGTTCTGGCGCACATCCAGTTGCGTGTGGGCCCCTATCGCGTGGGTCCGAACGGTCTGCTCCAACCGCTTGCCGACCTCATCAAACTGGTCACCAAGGAAGGCGTCATGCCCGCCCAGGTGAACAAATTCTATTACCTGCTGGCGCCGTTCCTGGCGGTGGCTCTGGCCCTGGTTTCCATCTCGGTCATTCCCTTCGGCACCCAGATCGAGGTCTTTGGGATCAAGACCTACATGGGTTTGGCGGACGTGAACATCGGGCTGCTGGTGATCCTGGCGATTTCGGCCGTCAGCGTGTACGCCATCGCGCTCGGCGGGTGGGCTTCCAACAACAAGTACGCCCTGCTCGGCGGACTGCGGAGCGCGGCGCAGATGATCAGCTACGAATTGCCGATGTCGCTCGCCATCGCCTCGCCGCTGCTGATGGCGAACACGCTGAGCCTGAGAGAAGTAGCCGAATCGCAGGCGGGCTTCTATTTCGGCTTCCTGCCCAAGTGGTACATCTTCCAGATGCCGATGCCGCAACTGATCGCTTTCGTCATCTTCCTGATTGCCGGTTTCGCGGAGACCAACCGAGTCCCGTTTGACCTGCCGGAAGCGGAGAACGAACTGGTGGCGGGCTTCCATACCGAATACAGCAGCACCTGTTTTGCGGCCTTCTTCACGGCCGAGTATGTGAACATGGTGACCATCTCCGCGCTGGCGACGCACCTGTTTCTGGGGGGGTGGAATCCAATTTTCCCCGAGCCGGTGGCGGGCCTGGTACCCGTCCTGCTCTTCCTCGGCGCGGCGGCCGCGCTCTTCTTCCACGGCTTGAACAATGTGTCGACGCGGCCCTGGGACAAGTATTCGTTCCCCATCGTCGGGGTGGTCGCGGTGGGCGTGGCGGGCATCTTCGCGCTGGCTTTCCTGCCGCTGCCGGAGCCGATTGGGGCCATCGCCAATGCGCTCCATCCGCTGTTCTGGTTCGGCGCGAAAGTGGGCGTCATCCTGTTCCTGTTCATCTGGGTTCGCGGCACGCTGCCGCGCTTCCGCTTTGACCAGTTGATGAAGTTCGCCTGGACGTTCCTGTTTCCTATTGCGATTTTGCAGTTGCTGGCCACGGCATTGATGGTGGCGTTGGTGAAATAAGTTCCATGGATGCGATTCTGTTTCTGCTGTTCGCGGCCATCGCGGTGGCCTGCGGAATCAACCTGGTGGTGCAGACCCACCCCATTTCGAGCGCGCTGTCGCTGATCGGGGTGATGTCGTCGCTGGCCGTTCTCTATCTGCTGCTCGGCGCCGAGTTCATGGCCGCGGCGCAGATGATTGTCTATGCCGGGGCCATCATGGTGCTGTTTATCTTTACCATCATGCTCCTCAACGCCGGCTCCGAGCAAAGGAAAGGCAAATCGGTCATCGCCAAAGTATTAGGCGTGCCGGCGCTGATCGCCTTCCTCGGGCTGGTGAGCTTCCTCATCCAGTCGCTGCTGCCGCGGAGCGAAGAAGTGAAGTTCGGCGCCTTCACGGGCGGCACGGCGCAGGCTATCGGCAAGAAACTCTTCACCGAATACCTGCTGCCGTTCGAAGTTACCTCGGTGCTGATTCTGGTGGCGATTCTCGGAGCCGTGGTGCTGGCCCGCAAGGAGATCTGACCCATGCCCACAGCCGTCCCTCTGAACTGGTATCTGATTCTCAGCGCGATTCTCTTTGGGCTGGGGATTGCCGGATTCATCTTCCGGCGCAACATCATTACAGTGTTCATGTCCATTGAGCTGATGCTGAACGCGGTGAACCTGAGTTTCATTTCTTTCAGCTATCAATTGCGGCAGGTGGACGGGCACATCTTTTCCTTTTTTGTCATGGTAGTGGCCGCGGCCGAAGCCGCGGTCGGACTGGCGATTATCCTCACGGTGTTCAAGAACCGCGCCACGCTAGCCATTGACGACGTGAACTCGATGAAGAACTGACCCATGCAACATCTCTGGCTGATTCCCCTACTACCCCTCGCCGGCTTTCTGATCAACGGCCTCATCGGCAAGCGGCTGCCGAATTTTCTGGTCAGTGTCATCGCCGTAGTTTCGGTGGCTTTGAGCTTCGGGTGGGTGCTGAAGACGTTGTCGGCCCTCGGCCCGCTCGAGGCGGCGTACGTCGAACGCTACTACACGTGGTTCCAGAGCGGCACGCTGAACATTGGAGTGGACCTGGCCGTGGACCGGTTGACCGCGATCATGCTGCTGGTGGTGACCGGCGTCGGCTTGCTCATTCATATCTACGCCATCGGCTACATGGCGCACGAAGGCGGCTTCTACCGCTTCTTCTCCTACATGAACCTCTTCATGTTCTTCATGCTGACGCTGGTGCTGGGCGCCAACTTCCTGCTGTTGTTTGTCGGCTGGGAGGGTGTCGGTTTGTGCAGCTATCTGCTCATCGGCTTCTACACGCTGAAGAAGAGCGCCGGCGACGCGGCCAAGAAGGCGTTCATCGTCAACCGCATCGGCGATTACGGCTTCTCCCTGGCAATGTTCCTGATAGTGGTGAACTTCGGCAGCCTCGATTTCCAGAAAGTGTTTGACGCGGTGCGGCCCATGCCGGTGGAGCAGAGCGCCGGACTGTTGACCGCCATCGCGCTGTTGCTCTTTGTCGGGGCGACAGGCAAATCGGCGCAGGTTCCGCTGTATGTGTGGCTGCCGGACGCCATGGAAGGTCCCACCCCGGTATCGGCCTTGATCCACGCCGCCACCATGGTGACCGCGGGCGTCTACATGACCGCCCGCGCCTCGGTGATCTTCCAGCGCGCTCCGATGGCGATGGATGTGGTTGCGGTGGTGGGCGTCATTACCGCGGCGATGGCGGCAACCATCGGCATCACGCAATTCGACATCAAGAAGGTATTCGCTTACTCGACGGTTTCGCAGTTGGGCTACATGTTCATTGCCTGCGGAGCGGGCGCATTTTCGGCCGGCATCTACCACCTGGTCACGCACGCCTTCTTCAAAGCGCTGCTGTTCCTTGGCGCCGGCAGCGTGATTCACGCGCTCGGCGGCGAGCAGGATTTGCGCAACATGGGCGGGCTGATGAAGAAGATCCCCATCACCTTCGGAGTGCTCGCCTGCGCGTGGCTTGCCATCAGCGGCGTTCCGGGCTTTTCCGGCTTCTATTCGAAGGACGAGATCCTGATGGCGGCGCATCACAGCTCTCCGTGGATTTATTGGGTGGGCGTGGTGACCGCGGGCATGACGGCGTTCTACGTTTCGCGCGCGATGTTCCTGTGCTTCTTCGGCAGCTACCGCGGGCATCATCATCCGCATGAATCGCCGTTCGTAATGTGGGGGCCGCTCGCCGTGCTCGCCGTGCTTTCGGTGATCGGCGGATGGTACTTCAATGTGCCTCACTACCTGGAGCCGATGTTCCCGCTTGCTGAAGGCGCGCACGATGAAACGCTGGTCTACATTTCGGTGGCTTTCGGATTGGGCGGGATCGCGCTTGCCTATCTGATGTACGTGGTGAGCCCGGGAATTCCGGACGCGATCGCGAATGCCCTGGGTCCCATCTACCGGCTGGTCTACCACAAGTACCTGGTGGATGAGCTTTATGGCGCAGTGATCGTCTCGCCGCTGGTGAACGGCTCGCGGGCGCTGCTGTGGCGGTTCATGGACGCCGGGTTGATTGACGGCATCGTGAACGGGACGGCGACGATGTCGCGAACCGTCGGCGGAGTGCTCCGCCTGTTCCAATCGGGCAGCATACGAAGCTACGCGGCCTGGGTCACCGTGGGGTGCGTGGCGTTGCTGGTGGTGCTCGGCGTGATGGCGGGAGGTGTGCGGTGAATCTGCTGAATCTGGTTCTGGCGCTTCCGCTTGTTGGGTTCCTGGTGACGCTGGTATTGCCGAAAAACAACGCCAATGTGATCCGCCTGTTCTCGCTGATTCTCTCGCTGGCGGTGTTCGTCCTCTCTCTCGGGCTGGCGGCTCCGTTCTATGAGACCGGCAACGGCAACTGGTTTGTCACTGATGTGCCATGGATCCAGAGTCCAGAGATCCGTTATCACGTAGGATTGGACGGCTTGAGCCTGTGGCTGGTGCTCTTATCGACGCTGCTGACGCCCGTTTCGATCCTGGTGAGCTGGAAATACATCGACCGCCGGGTAAAGGAATTCTACGCCTTCCTGCTGCTGCTCGAATTCGGGCTTATCGGCGTCTTCATTGCCTGGGACCTGTTCCTGTTCTACGTATTCTGGGAAGTGAGCCTGGTGCCGATGTACTTCCTCATCGGCGTGTGGGGGCATGAACGGCGCATCTACGCGGCTGTGAAGTTCTTCCTTTACACGATGGCCGGATCGGTATTGATGCTGGCCGCGATGATCTTCCTTTACAACAAAGCAGGCACGTTCGATTACGTGAACCTGGTGGACCTGCTGCAGCGCGGCCGGCTGGTGCTCACTTCGCAGGAGCAGTTGTTGCTGTTCCTGGCCTTCTTCGTGGCTTTCGCCATCAAGGTGCCGCTGTTTCCGCTGCACACGTGGCTGCCCGACGCGCACGTGGAAGCGCCCACGGCCGGTTCCATCATGCTGGCCGCCGTCATGCTGAAGATGGGCTGCTACGGGCTGGTGCGGTTCTGCCTGCCGATGTTCCCGCAGGCGGCGCACCGGTGCCAGAGCTGGATCGTGATCCTGGCTATCATCGGGATCATCTACGGCGCGCTGGTGGCGATGGTGCAGCCGAACATGAAGAAGCTGGTGGCGTATTCTTCGGTGAGCCACCTTGGCTTTGTTGTGCTGGGCGTCTTCTCGTTCAACCAGAACGGGCTTGACGGCGCCGTGTACCAGATGTTGAACCACGGCATCTCGACCGGAGCGCTGTTCATGCTGGTGGGCTATCTCTACGAGCGGACGCATACGCTCGAGATCAAGGATTACGGCGGGGTGTCGACGCCGGCTCCGCTGCTGGCGGCGGTCTTCCTGATCACGTTACTGGCGAGCATCGGGCTGCCCACGCTGAACAATTTCGTCGGCGAATACCTGGTGCTGCAAGGCTCGGCGGCGGTGAACTTCCACTGGACCATCGCGGCGGCTGTGGGCGTGATCCTCTCGGCCTGCTACATGCTCTGGCTCTATCAGCGGGTCTTCGTGGGCGAGACCAACAAAAGCCTCTCCCACCATCATCCCTTCCTCGACATGAACGGGCGGGAACTGGCCGCGGCGCTGCCGCTGCTGGTGCTGATGGTGTGGATGGGGGTTTACACGAAAACGTTCCTGCCGATGGTCAGCGCCGCCAACCAGCGGATTATCGAACAGAGTAAGACCGGAGTGGAAACACTGGTGGAAACACAGGGCGGCAAGCGAGTCGCCGAGTTGAGGGAGCTAGTCCATGGCCGATAACTTCATGCCGAGCGCCGCGGAGATGCTCCGCTTTCTGCCGGAGACGGTGCTGATTGTCTTCGGCACGCTCATCATGTTGCTGGATGCGCTGGCGGGCGAGGGGAAGAAGGGCTGGCTCGGGACGGTGGCCATTGTGGGGCTGCTGCTGGCGGCATGGGGAACCGTGGTGGCATGGTCGAACCCCGGCCCGGCGTTTCAATCGATGCTGATGGTGGACGGCTACGCGACGTTCTTCCGCTTCCTGGTGATCACAGTGGGTGTACTGACGGTTCTCGCCTCGGTGGCCTATCTGAAACGCGAGAAGGCCGACTCGGGCGAGTACTACGCCCTGGTGTTGTATTCGATCGCCGGGCAGTGCGTCATGGTCACCGCCAATGAGCTGATCATGATTTTCATCGGACTCGAAATCTCGTCCATTTCGAGCTACATTCTTGCCGGCTACCTGCGCGATGACAAGCGCAACAACGAATCCGCGCTCAAGTATTTTCTGTTGGGCTCCTTCGCCACGGCCTTCCTGCTATACGGCATCGCGTGGATCTACGGGGCGACAGGGACAACGAATCTGGCCGACATCCGCCGCGTGCTGTCGAACCGCGACATCGCTCCGGCGCTGGGGCTGATCGGCACTTCAGCCGCGCTGATGTTCGTGGGCTTCGCCTTCAAGGTGTCCGCGGCTCCGTTTCAGGTGTGGGCTCCGGATGTGTACCAGGGCGCGCCCGCGCCGGTGAGCGCATTCCTTTCGGCCGGGCCCAAGGCCGCTGCCTTCGCCATTTTCCTGCGGGTCTTCATGACCGCCTTCGAGCCGGTGGCGGACAAGTGGGCTCCGGTGATCTGGGTTTCGGCGCTGGCCACGATGACCGTGGGCAACTTCGCGGCCCTGCTGCAATCGAACATCAAGCGGCTGCTGGCGTATTCCTCCATTGCGCATGCCGGCTATGTGATGGTGGCCATCGCGGCCCATTCGCAGATCGGCACGGAGGCGGTGATGTTCTACATGGCGGCGTACGCGTTCATGAACGTGGGCGCCTTCGTCGTAGTGGCGCATTTCGCGCGGCAAGGCGAGAAGTACGTGAACACGGACGATCTCGCTGGTTTGGGACAGCGGCAGCCGGTGACCGCGGCGCTGCTCACCATCTTCCTGCTTTCCCTGATTGGGGTTCCGCTGACAGGCGGCTTTTTCGGCAAGTTCTACATCTTCAAGGCGGCGCTCGATGCGAACCTGGTTTGGCTGACCGTGCTGGGGTTGTTGAACAGCGCGGTGGGAGCCTACTACTACCTGCGGATCATCGTGGTGATGTACTTCAAGGAACCCGGGGAATCGATGCAGGACCTGCAACCGCTCGCTCCGGGAACGCAGGCGGTATTGTGGGGATCGGCGCTGGCGACGCTTGTGCTGGGGATCTATCCTTCCGTCATTCTCGACTTCGCGCGGAAGTCGGCGGCGCTGGTGAAGTAGCCGCCGGGGGAACTGGACCGGGGGACATTTCTCAAGGGCGGCGGGCGATGAGGAATCGCCTCATCGCCCAGCCAATGTTCCCCCGGATACAGGTCAAAACTGGAAGCGCAGCACCATCTGGATGGTCCGCGGGTTGTTCCCAAACGCGATTTCCGGATTGTTGAAATCGACGTTCGAGGGCAGCAGGTAATTGCGCGTATCCGTACGGGTTTGCAGGTACGCGTTATTGATCAACCCCGGAGTGAACTGCGAGTGGTTGAACGCGTTGTACATCTCCGTGCGGAATTCGATGGACTTGTGCTCGGTGACATAGACCCGTTTGCTGAACGACAGATCGAAGTTGTTGATGCCGCGCAGCGGCAGCGTGGAGCGCCCGCCGTTGGCGTACGCGCCCGACCCCGCCGAAATGTAGCGCGCGTTGGGATTGGCCGCGAGGTAAGCCACGGTGGCGCCGGCGCTGTTCTTCAGCGGTGTTACGCCGCTGCCGATACCATCGGTGCCCGCCGGATTGATGATCACGCGGTCGCCCGCGGAATCGCCGTTCAGGTTCGAATCGATGCCGCTTTGCACGGTGGCCAGCATCGGCGATTCGGCAATGTAGGTGCCCGAAACCGTGTAATTCGCGAAGAGGTCCCTCATCAGCCGGCTGGAACTCTTGGCGAACCATGGCGTCTCGTAGACCCAACTCATGGTGAACCGCTGCCTCCGGTCGAGCGCGGATGAGGCACGTTCGGCGGCGTAGTTCTGGAAATCCTGCGGACGGCGGGGCTGGATGAGGGTGGAGAAGACAGCCGCCGTCCCATCATCGATGTTGTGGCTCCAGGTGTAGGATCCGAGGAACTGCAAGTTGTGGGAGAACCGCTTGCGCACCTGGGTGGCCAGCCCGTGGTAGGTGGAATTCCCAATCGGCATGAAGGCCGTGATGAACTGGTCAAATCCGTACTGCGCGAACGTGTTCCGCTGCGCCGCTGCCTGCGCGGTCAGCATGTTGAGCGTCAGCGGCAGGGTGTCGAGCGCCGCCTGCGACGGGGCGGACATGTAAGTGGGAAGGCTGTTGCCCGGCGTCACGACCGAGGCCGAGTTGAGGCGCATCTGCGCCGGCAGATTCACGCCGCGCGTGCCGAGATAGCGCACTTCCACGGTGTAGTCGTGAGCGAACACTTTCTCGACGCCGAAGGTCCAGTTGATGGCATACGGCCGCTTCTGATCGGGCACGTACGATGCGGTCAGCGACCGCGCATCGGCGGCGCTGAGCTCGGTGCCGAGCTGCGCCGGCGCTGTCAGCCCGCCGTTCGCCAGGAAGCCCGTGGCATTGCTCGACAGATCTACATCCGACGTGGTGAAGAACTGCGGCGGCAGCGACAGGATGCCGAGGTTCTGATACACCTGGTCATAGGCCATCCCGAACCCCGCGCGAACGGAGAGCGAATCGCTCCCGCGCGGAGACCAGGCCAACCCTACCCGAGGAGCCCAGTTGTTGGTCTGCGCGGTTGGTGAACGGAAATCGATCACCCCCGGCACCGAAGCGATGGAGTTCAGCGACTGGGTCTGATTCCCCGCGGGCACGCCCACATACTCGTATCGCAATCCCAGATTCAACGTCAGGTTGGGCTTCAGGCGGAAATCGTCATTCGCGTAGAAGGCGTGGGACCAGAGATTGCCCCAGAAAGCCGAGGCTCCAAAGCTGCGCTCGCCGATGTCGTCCGGCACCTGGTCAAAGAGGTAGCGGTCGAGCGTCGTGTACTCGTAGTCGCCGCGCACCCGTTGCACGAAGAACTGCGGCGCCACCACGCGGCGTAAGTCGTAGCCGAACTTCAGTGTGTGCCGCCCCAGGATCTTCGTCACGTTGTCGTCGAAGGTGTAGGTGTTGATCGCCGTACTTTGGGGCGCGTTGGGGTCCGGCCCGATTTGCAGGTTCAAATCGTTGGTGAAGGCCAGGTTCGGAAACTGGTTCAATCCGGGAAACTGGAAGTCGCCCACCGGGTAGTTGCTGAAATACCGCGTGTAGGCGAGTCTGCCCTCGTTGAACATTGTTGGAGAGAAGGTGTGGATGTGAGAGAGCGAAGTTACATAGGAGTTGACCGGCGAGTTACTGAAGAAGGCCGGCAGCGTCGCGGTGTTGTCGATGGACCGCTGGTTATTGCCTACCAGCCGGAACCGGAACTGATCCTTTTCTGAAAGGTTGTAATCCACGTTTCCCAGATAGTTGTAACTGTTGATGTAGAACGGGGCGACGATGGGCAGAATCCCGATGGGGATGTTTGTCCCTCCCACCGATGTGGTGCTGGAGGCGGTGGGCGCCACGGGAACATACTGCTTGAAAACATTCCAGTTCGTCTGGCTGATGCCTGGCATCCGGTCAATCATGGCGACGCCCGCGGCCGTGGGCGCAAAGACAGCGCTCGCCGGCGTGCCCGCCTGCCCGTAGGGGATGTACTCGAAGTTGCCGAAGTAGAACAGCTTGTTCTTAATAATGGGCCCGCCAATCGTCGCGCCGAGGCGGTTCTGGTCCAGCCGCTGCCGGTCGCTGATTCCCTGCCGCTTGAAGCTGGCGTCCAGCGCATTCAAGTCCCTGTTCTGAAAATATTCGTAGATGGACCCGTGCAATTCGTTCGTGCCGCTCTTCGGTACGACGTTGAACGTTCCTCCTGAATTGTTCCCGAATTCCGGCGACATCATGTTCTGGATCAGCGTGAATTCGCCGGTCGCTTCATTGGAGATGGTGGCGATGGGGCCGGTCACATCGCGGCGGTTGTTGTCGATGCCGTCAATCACGAAATTGTTGTTCGTCGGGCGCTGCCCGCCCACCGAAGGGCCGATGCCGTACCCCACGCCGCCGGAGGAAGCTACGCCGGCGCTGAGCAGCGACAGGTTGATGGCGCCCAGGTTATTGAAGCCGCTCACATTGCTCGCCATGTTCAATTGCATGGCGGCTTTGCTGTCATAGGTGGAAGCCAGTTGCGAGGTGGTGGTGTCGATCAGCGGCTGCGATTCCGTCACATCAATCGTGGTGGTTACTTCACCCACCGCCAGGCGCACGTTCGCGGTCAGCGTACGGTTCAACTCCACCACTAACCCTTTGATCTGCCGCCGGGCGAAACCCTTCGCCTCGGTGGTGAGTTGATAGTTGCCCACAAGCACGTTGTCAAACCGGTAGGCGCCGGTTGTATCTGTTGCTGTCACTTTCGCAACGTGGGTATCCACGTTGGTCAAGGTGACCTGCGCGCCGGCGATGGCCGCCGCCGTGGGATCCGTGACCACTCCCACGATGTTGCCCGCGGCCGCCTGAGACCAGGCACGCGGAGCAGCCAGCGCCAGAAATATCACGGAGAAAAGAAAAAGCGAAACACGTTGAGAAGGCTGAGCCTCCACACAAAATCGCATAAGATTACCCCTTTGTTCTGAGACAGGACGTCTCACGCCAAAGCGAAATTGCACGCAAACGGAATGTTTTTCCGTATGCGCATTGCCGCGGAATTTACGTTTTGTGCTCTCGATAGTAACTACGTTTACGGGGCTGTTCGGGTGACTCCCATCGAAACAGTATTCCTGGCCGAAATGAGATGGTAGGGGCGGCTGCGCTTGACACTGGCACGCGCTGCCGCTACAAAATTAGCGTGCACTCACGGGTTGACTTCGGCTATCCCTGGTTCGTCATCTACGGCCACCTGCTGGTTGCTGTCCCCGCACTCCTCTTTACGCTTGTGGCCTGGCGGCGCAAGTGGCACAAGCTGCTCATCGCCTCTCTCAGCGCCCTCGCACTGTGGTCGCTGGTCTCCTTCCTCATCATCCGCTTCGGAATCGACATGAACGGGCGTATGCCGCTGCCTACTGCCGCCTTCCTCGCATCCGGATCGGGAACGGTCCTGGACATGGGTGCAGGCTCCGGCCGTTCTTCCCTGATGGTACTGGAAGCCCGCCGGGGCACTACCGTCGTCGCGCTTGACACCTTCAGCGCATCGTACGTGCAGCATTTCGGCGGCAGCGGCAGCAGCGAACAGATTATTGAGCAGGGCCGCCGGCGCATTTTGTCGAACCTCCGCGCCGCGGGCGTTGAACAGCGAGTCACCATCCAGCCAGGCGATATGCGCCAACTCCCCTTCGAGCCAGCCACTTTCGATGCCGTCGTCAGCAGCTATGCCATCGACCACCTCGATCCGGCCGGCGTCGTCAAAGCCCTCTTCGAAGCTTCTCGTGTCCTGAAACCGCACGGCGAGTTTCTCCTCGTGGTGCTCTCGAATGATTATTGGATGAAGTTCGCCTGGGGGCCCATCGCTTTCCACAGCCGCCTCCGCGGGGCGGGGCGATGGATGGAACTTCTCCACGGCGCCGGATTCAAGACGACGGAACACGGCGCCAAGCCTGCCACTCTCTACTTTCTCTCACGCAAGCTCTAGCCGGTCCGGCTGCCGATGGCAGGACAAGCCGCCGCTCAGCGCAAATCTGCGTGATATATTCATATGTTTCGCGTAACTTTGTGAAAGCCGTTTTTCGTCATCCCCAGGGAGGAATTCTTGCTGCACAAATTTTTAGCTACATTGCTAGCCGGGGCGCTCGGGCTGCCGGCTCAACAGACTACGCCCGCCTCGAGCCTGGTCAGCCAGGGGGTTGGGCTGAAGATTGTCGTTGTCTCGGGTGAAGGGGCGACGAATCAGATCCGCACCCGGTCGGCAGTAGCTCCAGTGGTGGAGATACGGAACGACAAGGACCAGCCGGTGGCGGGGGCCGATGTCACGTTCCAGTTGCCGCAAAGCGGCCCCAGCGGTTTCTTCAACGGCTGGCTACGGAGCCAAACGGTAAAAACCGGGCAGGACGGGCGGGCGGCGGCCACCGGGTATCAGCCCAACGATGAAGAGGGCCGGCTGAACATGAAAGTGACGGCGACTTCCGGCACACAGACAGCCAGTGTGGTCATTGCCCAGACGAACGTAGCGGGCGGCAAGTCGTCCTCTTCCGCGGCGAAATCGGGCAAGTCCGGCGGCTGGTGGAAGGTTGCCGCCGTGGTAGGCGCGGCTGCCATCGCAGGCGGCGTAGTGGCCGCCACGCGGGGCGGCGACTCTACCTCGGCTCCCGCGAAATCCGTAGGGATCACCGCAGGCGCGATCACGGTGGGAGGTCCCCGCTAATGCTGCGTCAAACAACGATTCTATTGCTGATTGCGGTGTGCGGATTTGCGCAGGAAGGAAGAATTTCCGGTCCGCTTTCCGGCGTGGTGTTCGATGAGCCGACCCATTCCGTGCGCGCGATTGTGGGTGTGCCGGGCGGGAGCTATTTCGGCTCCGCGCTGCTTGCAGGGTTGGAGCGGGCCGCGGTTTCTCCCGATGGGCGGTTCGCCATTGGCCAGCGCGGCGATCAGATAGTGGGAATGGCGCTGGATCAGCCGGAGACGGTGCTGGGAGCGGCCGGCAGCCTGTTCACATGGAACAGCACGTCCACCGCAGCCGTTTATCGCGACGGCGGCCGGCTGATGATCTGGAAGGCCGGCGATGCGGCGGCGCGCGAGGCAGCCGCCTTGCCAGGCGAGGTCACTTCGCTCGCCGCCGATTCGCAGGGCCGGAGCGTCTACGCCGCCATATCCGGGGATGGCATTTACCGCTACCGGGAAAATGAAGACCGCGTCCTGCTCGCTCCGGTGGCCAACGCCGCCTCTCTGGCGCTCAGCGGCGACGATGCCACTTTGATGGCCGTCGACCGCGGCGCGAAACAGGTTTTGGAGATTGACGCCGGCAGCGGAGGGTCCACCCTGTTCCCGCAGAACGCCGCCGATCCGGTGGCGGTGGCGCTGTCGAAAGGCGGAGCCAACGTCCTGGTGGCGGATGGGGAAGGGAAGTCGGTTTCGGTGTACAACCGCTCCTCGCGCGCTCCTGTCTCGACGCTCGAATTGTCCTTTTCTCCTTCACGGCTCGATGCGATCAGTGATGGCATCTATGCGCTCAACTGGCGAGGCAGCGCCGATGCGCTCGAGGTTGTCGCGCTTCAGCCACAGCTTTCCGCGTACTTCGTTCCCGCCCCGGAGGAAAACTAACCCATGCTGCGACAGATTTTCTTTCTCCTGCTCGCGGCTACCGCGGCTTTGGCGCAGACCACGCCCATCCTTCCCTTCGGGCTGCGCTTTCAACAGGGGCAGACGGTAACGGTGGTGGGCGACGGGAGCACGCTGCTGCTGCCCGCCGACGCCATTTCGATGCCTGTTTCCGGCACTCTCTCGATCACTTATCGAGGCGCGGCGGGCTCCAGCGTCAGCATCAATTCCATTGATCTGACGGGTTCATTGGACTTCTCCGTATCGGGATTCTCCGCGGTTCCGTTCAATATCGCGGGCGGCGATACCATCACCGCGGGCATCCGCTATCTGCCGAGTTCCGGAGCGCGAGCCGCCGCCCGATTGACCATCAATTACACCGAGGGCCGCGCTACGTCGAGCTTCAGCCTCAACCTTGGCGGCGTGGCTCCCGACTTCGTTTTCAGCTACACGCCGCCAAGCGGCAACGCGCAGCCGGTTGTTTCGGGCGGCGTGATCGCTTTTCCGCAAACCGTCGTGGATACCACCGCGACAGCCACTGTCGTGATCGCCAATCGAGGCAGCGGCGCGGGCACCGTGAACACGGTTTCCCTCACGGGGGACGCATTCCAACTGGTAGGCGCGCCGCTTGCCGGAACCTCGGTGGATGGCGGCAAGGACGTTCGTTTCGGGGTGAATTTCACGCCCAAACAGGTGGCGGTCTCCACAGGATCGGTGGCCATCGCGCTGGTGGACCGCCAGGTGAGTTTCAGCCTCCAGGGGACGGGCGCGACGTCGCAGTTCACCTATGAGTTGATCGGCGGTTCGGGCGCCGCCGCCATTTCGCCGGACAAACTGGTGGCTCTGCCGGATACCAACGTGAACGAGAAAAGCTCGGTCATTGTCCGCGTGCGCAACACCGGCTCCGCGGACGGCCGCATTTCCGCGATCACCGCTTCCGGCGCCGGCATCACGGCAAGCGATATTCCCGCGCTTCCCATTACGCTGACGCCGAACAACGGATTCACCTTCACCCTGACATTCGCGCCCACGCAGGCAGGCAAGGTGACAGGATCCATGCGCATCGGCGCGGATCTGTTCAATCTTTCCGCCAACGCGCTCGGTCCCGTGCTTTCCTACGCCTACATTGTGAGCGGCGTCAGCAGCACGATCCCCGGCTCGGGCTCCGTCAATTTTGTCCCCACGCCGGTGGGCAACACAGCCGCCTTGCAGTTTCAGATCAGCAATACGGGAACGGCGCAGGGCAACGTCACCAGCATCAGTGTCAACTCGACGGGTTCGGGTTTCGATATCAACGGCGTCGCCGGGCTGCCGGTGACGCTGGCTCCGGGGGCCTCCACGACGTTCAACGTCACGTTCACTCCCACGGCGTTGGGCGCAGCCGCGGCCACGCTCCGTGTGGATGCGCAGACGTTCACGCTCAACGGCACAGGGACATCGCCCGCCCCATTGCCCGATTACAAGTTCGAAGGATCGAGCGGGGTACAGGACGCGCTGCAGCAACCTGCAATCTCACTGACACTGGCGTCTCCCTACGCGCTCAATTTGAACGGCACGCTGACCCTGGCCTTCAATTCGGATGTCTTCTCGAATGATCCCTCAGTGCAGTTCGCCAACGGAGGGCGGACGGTGAACTTCACCATTCCGGCCAATACGACGAAGGCTCTGTTCCCGAACAACGCCACACAGGTACGGTTGCAGACGGGAACCGTGGCCGGAAGCATTGTGCTCACTCCGGGTTTCGCTACCGACGGGGGCATCAACCTGACGCCCGCCCGCCCCGCGACGCTCAGCCTCTCAGTGCCCTCCGGCGCTCCGCGGGTTCTGGGCGTGAGCATCTCCGCGAAAACCTCCACCACCATTACGCTTCTGGTGACGGGCTATTCCACTTCGCGCTCCGTCACGCAGATGGACCTTCAGTTCACTCCGGTGACAGGGGAAACGCTCTCCACCAGGAGCCTTACGTTGAATGTGGAGTCGGCGTTTGTTTCCTGGTACCAGAACGCGAACTCGCAGCCGTTCGGGAGCCTCTTCACGGCTACCGTTCCCTTGACTTTGACCGGCGACGTGGTCTCAGCGAGCACAATAGCGGATGCGGTGCAAACCATCGCGGTCACATTGACGAACAAGTCCGGAACGTCGTCACCGATGTCCGTAAATCTGCATTGATCTGCTCAGGAACGCGGATCGTATCCGATCGCCGCTGGCGCCCTGGCCCCAGGGTGATGAATTTGCGAACCTCATATTCAAGCGGGGCCAGCCCGAGCGCCGTTTCCGTGGAGCGAAGCCCTCGCCGCAGGAGTATGCTCAAGGTACGTGATCACCGACCTGGCCGAAGTGCGGCGCCTGGCGGAATCGAAAGCGGACGAGAACAAAGACTTCCGCCGGCGCTTGACGGCTCATCACTACTCCGAAGAGCCGTTCCATATTCTCGCGGCGGAAATCCAGCACGAGATGGACTGCACGCAGTGCGCCAACTGTTGCCGCCAGATGGTGGTCAGCGCTTCGGAAGAGGCTGTCGAGGCAATCGCTCTCCACCTCAACATCCACCCGGAAGAAGTAATCCGGCTGTACACCGTGCCGGATCCGAAAGTGCCGGGCAACCGGCTGCTGCGTCAGGTCGACGACGCATGCATCTTCCTTGATGGGAATCTCTGCATGATCTACGAAGCGCGGCCGAAGGCGTGCCGCGATTTTCCCCACGTGGCGGCGCATCTGCACACGCTCGGCTCCCGGTTCTCTTCACTCTGCCGCAACGCCTGGCTCTGCCCCATCATCTACAACGCCATTGAGCGCTACAAACATGTGGCCGGCTACACATCGCGCGGCCGCACGTAATATTCAATTGCCTCTTCGCGGCCGAGCCGCGCAGGCTCCTTTTCCGCATCCGGATGCGTCTTCCGGAAGCGCTCCAGCATCAGCGCCTCCATCTGTTCCACCACCTTCGGATGTTTCTTCGAGACATCTGTAAACTCGCCCGGGTCTTTCTCGAGATCGTAAAGCCTCACGTATCGGCCCGGAGTTGGATTGTCCGTCTCATATCCATCGCCTCGCTTGCGCTTACCCGAACAGAAAATGAACTTCCACTTCTTCGTCCGCACGAAGGCTTCTTCGTTCTCGAGATATTCGCTGAAGATGTGATCGCGCGCGCCCGGCATCCGTCCGCCGCCCAGATAGGGGCGCAGCGAGCGGCCATGCTGTACGGGCAGCGGATCCGCGCCAAGCACATCCAGAATCGTCGGAGCCGTGTCGACATGTTCCGTGAAGTCGTATACCGTTCCTGTGCGGATCACGCCCGGCAGCCGCATCATCAGCGGAATACGCAGCGCCGGATCATAGCCGCAATGCTTTTCAAACCGTCCGTGCTGGCCGAGATCGTACCCATGGTCCGCCGTGTACACAATGAGCGTGTCGTCTTCGAGCCCGAGTTTCCGTAACTTGTCGAGCACCAGTCCGATGTTCTTATCCAGGTAGCGCGCCGACGTGTAGTAGGACGCGATGATTCCCTGCTTGTCCTCGACGCTCAGATCACGGAAGATCAGCGGAATCTGGCCGCCGTCTTCCACCCCCACGCGCGGCGGTGTGAACGCCGAAGGCTCAAAATGATTGCGGTCCTCCACCGGGAAATCATACGGCGAATGCGGCTCATGAAAACTCACCCACAGCGCGAACGGCTTATCCTTGTGGTGTTCCAGAAACTCGTGCGCCAACCGCACCTGGTAGGCCGCTTTCATCTCCGCATCGAACCGCGGGTAGGGCAGTTTGTCCGCATTCAGCCAGATCCGCGCCGGATCCCGGAACGGCCGCCACTGCGGCTTCGTGCGAATCCGGGCAGGAATCGGGCGCGGCTTCACCGCCTGGCTCCACTGCTGCTGTAGTTCCCGCTCCGTCACCATGTAGTCGAAACCATGCAATCCCGGAGCGGCCGGCCGGTTGAAATGCATTTTGCCCACCACCGCCGTGGTATATCCGGCCGCCCGTAACTGTTTGGCGATGGTCGGCTTCTGATCGCTGAGTGGAGTCGGCAGCCTCGTCACCCCCGCCATGTGCGGCATCTGACCCGTGAAGAAACTCTGGCGCGAGGGCGTGCAGACCGGAGAGTTGCAGTGGTGCATTGCAAAGCGTGTGCTCTCCGCGGAAAGCCGGTCGATATTCGGTGTTTCGGCCTGCTTGTTCCCGTCGCAGCCGAGCACGTAGCCGGCATGATCATCCGCGATCAGAAACAGAAAATTCGGCCGCTTGCGGGACTGCGCGCGGGCCAGCGCCGCCCCTCCCGCCGCGCCAATCCAGGTTCTCCGCGTCAACATGCGAATACTATACACTGGTCGCGAACCCATGACACGCCGTACGCTGCTTGCCCGATGCGCCCTGCCCCTGCTCGCCTTGAAGACCCGCGCCCGCGCCGCCGGCTCTCCCAAAGCCAGACTGACGGACATCGAAATCTTTCGCGTGCCGGTGAACAAGCGCGGCGATTGGGTTCTGGTGCGCGTCCGTACCGATCAGGGCGTCACCGGCATCGGGGACGCGTCCCACGGGCGAGACCCGCAAGTTGTCGCCGGCATACGCTCCGTCTGGGAACAGATGAAAGGCCGCTCGTTCAGCGATGTGGAACACTTGCGGACCATCGCCGCGCCCCTCGCCGCCCGCAACGGTATCAGCGGCAGCGTTGCCTCGAGCGCCATCGAGCACGCCATGTGGGATATCGCCGGACAAATCTTCGGCGTTCCCGTGTACGATCTGTTTGGCGGCAAAATCCATCCCCGGATCCGCAGTTATGCCAACATCAACCGCGCCACCTTCGACCGGACGCCCGCAGGCTTCGTTCCAGTGGCCGAACGCGCCCTCAGCGACGGGTTCGACGCCTTCAAACTGGCGCCCTTCGACGGCTGGCCGAAAGACTCCGCCGCCGTCGAACCGCACATCGCCAACGGTATGGAATGCGCCAGGGCCATTCGCAAGACCATCGGCGATAAGAATGATCTGCTCATTGACGCCCATTCCAACTTCACCCTCGAACGCGGCCTCCAACTGGCGCGCGACTTCGAACCCCTCCGCCTCTTCTGGCTCGAGGAAGTCTGCCGCGGCATCGGCAACCTTGCCCAAATCCACAAAGCGGCCAGGATGCCGACCGCGGGCGGCGAAAGCATCTACGGGGTAAAGGGGTTCTACCCCTACATCGCCGGCAATGCCGTGGACATTCTTATGCCCGATATCAAATATTGCGGCGGGCTGCTCGAGTGCAAGAAGATTGCCGCCATGGGTGAGGGCGCCGGCCTGAAGACCTCCCCCCACGGCCCCGCAAGCCCGGTGGGGAACATCGCTGCGGCCCATGTCTGCTCCACGCTGCCCAATTTCCTCATCCTCGAACTCGGCTACGGCGAAGTGCCCTGGCGCGCCGAACTCGTCGAACCTCACGAGCCGCTTCACAACGGCTATTTCACACTGAACGATAAGCCCGGGTTCGGGTTTGCTCTCAATGACGCGCTCATCCGCAAACTCGGCTCGCCCGCCTGACCCGCGGCCGTATTTTCCGGAACATTCCCCCGCGGGTTTCGTATCTCCCTGTGGAGGACGACCATGCTGACCTTCCTGATCTGGCTTCTGCTTTTCATTCTCTGCTGGCCCGTGGCGCTAATCGCGCTCTTCCTCTACCCGATCGTCTGGCTGCTTCTGCTTCCGTTCCGTATAGTGGGCATTGCCGTCGGCGGGGTTCTGGAACTCTTGCGCGCCATGCTCTTCCTCCCGGCCCGCCTGCTCGGAGGACCGCGCCGCGCGCATTAGAAACGCTCGCCCGTTTCCCCTGTTACTGGGGGAATATTCGTTGCATCCAATGTCATGGTACTGTTAAATTAGTGCTGGAAGAAACTCCAGCGCTCGTTGAGGTTATTGTTGTCTCTACGCGTCTGTCTCTCGCTTCTGATCGGGCTTTCCCTGGCGCCGCACTCGTTTGCGGCCGACGGGGATGACTCCGCGCAAGGTTCCCAGGAAATCATCGACCGCTACGTCCAGGCGTCTCAGACCCAACAACAGCAGTTGCGCGGCGTCACCATGGACGTGGAGATCTCCGCCGAGCTTCCTAAACTGAAGAAAAAAGGCCGCATGTTTGGTTTGCGCACCATCACGCGCCTCGGCAAAATCACCTACGACGCCATCAAGTTCGAAGGCGACAACACCATCAAGAAGGAAGTGATTGCCCGCTTCCTCACCGCCGAAACGGCTGTGGCCGCCAACACTCCGCCCCCCATTACCCCGCAATACTATAAGTTCAAATACAAGGGCTTGGTCGAGCGCGACGGCAGGCAAGTCTACCTGTTCCAGCTTTCCCCCCGCAAGAAGAAGGTGGGTACCTTCAAGGGAGAGATGTGGCTCGACAGGGCTACCGCCCTCCCCATCCGGGAAGCCGGCAGGCTTTCCAAGAACCCTTCCGTCTTCATCAAGCAGTTTGATTTCGTGCGCGTCTACGACATTCGCGATGGCGTAGCTTACCCCAAACAGACCACCGGCGTGGTGGCGACCCGTCTCTGGGGCAAGGCGGAAATGTTCATCGACTTCCACAACTTCACGAAACTTCCCGTGGATCAGGCGAACGTGCTGACCTCGGAAAGTTCCCGCAACAAGACTCCCCGGTAATGCGCTCGGGGAATCTTGACAAACTTGTATTAACGCCGCCCGATAGCTTACCCTCAGAAAAGCCACCCCATGCGTACTCTATTCCTCAATCCCCCATCATTTGAAGGATTTGATGGGGGCGCCAGTTCACGCTGGCCCGCGACTCGCGAAATCGAGTCCTACTGGTATCCCGTCTGGCTCTGCTATCCGGCCGGCTTGCTCCCCGATAGCAAGGTGGTGGATGCTCCACCCCACAAAATCTCCATCGAGCAGACCGTCCAGATGGCCAGGGACTTCGAACTCCTGGTGCTGTTCACCTCCACCCCCGGCTTTGAAGTGGACGTGAAGATGGCCCAGATGATGAAGGACGTCAACTCGAAGCTCAAGGTGTGCTTCGTCGGTCCCCCGGTTACCGTCGATTCCGAACGGATCCTGCGCACTACCCCGGCCATCGATTTCCTCGTCCGCCGCGAGTTCGATTACCCCATCGTGAAGTACGCTACCGGGACCCCCCTCGAGGAGATCCCTAACGTCAGCTTCCGCAAGAACGGGCAGATTGTCCACAACCCCGAAGGCGCCTACGTCGAGAACCTGGACGAACTCCCCTGGGTGAGCAAGGTCTACAAGCGCGACCTCGACTTCCGCCGCTATAACGTTCCCTTCCTCAAGCACCCCTTCATTTCCATGTACTCCTCGCGCGGGTGCCCCGCGCAGTGCACCTTCTGCCTGTGGCCGCAAACCCACTCCGGCCACCGCTGGCGCACGCGATCGGCAACCGACGTCGCCAATGAGGTGAAGTTCGCCCTCGAAAACTTCCCCGGCCTCAAGGAAATCTTCTTCGACGACGACACCTTCAACTACCAGAGGAAGCGCACCCTCGAGATCTGCGAAAAGCTGGGCCCGCTCAATTTCACCTGGTCCTGCACCTCGCGCGTCACCACGGATTACGACACGCTCAAGGCCATGAAAGAGGCCGGCGCGCGCCTCATGATCGTCGGCTACGAAACCGGCGACCCGCAGATCCTCAAGAACATCAAGAAGGGCGCCACCATCGACATGGCGCGCCGCTTCACCGAAAACGCCCACAAACTCGGCCTCACCATTCACGGCGATTTCATTGTCGGCCTGCCCGGCGACACCCATGAATCCATCCGGCGCACCATTGATTTCGCCAAATCGCTGGACACCGAAACCATCCAGGTGTCCATCGCCCACCCCTACCCCGGAACGGAATTCTTCGATTACGTCAAGCAGAACAACCTCATCACCATCGATTCCATGACCGATGAGCAGGGCCACCAGCTTCCCAACATCCGCTACGAGAATCTGGACCGCGCCGAACTGGTGGATTGGGTGGAACGCTTCTACGGAGAGTATTACTTCCGCCCGAAAGCCATCTGGCGTGTGGTGCGCAAAGCCATCTTCAATGGGGAAGAGCGCCGCCGCCTGCAAAAGGAAGCCCGCGAGTATCTCGCTCTCCGCTCCAAGCGCAGGCAGTTCGTCAAAGACCAGCGGGCCGCCGCCGCCCGCGCCTGATGCGCAAGACCGTTGCCGTCACCGCCGTGGTGGTGGTTTCCAACGTTGCTGGAAATCTCTTCCTGAGCTTCGGCATGAAGTCCCCGGCGGGCATGCTCAGTCCCTGGATCGCCGCGGGTGTTCTTCTCCTGATTCTCTGGACCCTTACCCGCATGGCCCTGCTAAGCTGGGCGGACCTCAGTTTCGTCCTCCCGGTTACCGCCATCGGATATCCCCTCTCCGCACTCGCCGGCAAGCTCTTTCTTGCCGAACAGATTACCCCGCAGCGCTGGGCCGGAACCGCGCTCATCGTCGCCGGAACCGTTCTCGTGGGCCTCACCATGTCCGCCGCCCGCAAGGAGCGCTCATGAAATGGCTGCTGCTCGCCGGCGTCGTCGGCTCCACCGTCGCCAGTGACCTGCTGCAATCTTTCGAAATGAAGCGCCACGGCGAGGTGCGCGATTTCCGCCCCTCGGCCATGGGCCGCGTCTTCGCCGCCGTGCTCCGCAGGAAGCTGTTCGTGCTTGCGGTCGTTTTCATGGCCATCTCCTTCTTCTCGTTCCTCCAACTGCTTACCGTCGCCGACCTCAGTTTTGCCGTGCCCGCCACCGCCGCCACCTTTGTCGTCGAAACCTTCCTTGCCCGCCTTCTGTTGAAGGAAACCGTCGCCTGGCAGCGCTGGGCGGGCGCCGTTCTGGTAGCCTGCGGAGTGTTCCTCCTCGCTCTCTGATGTGGATCTGGCTTCTCTATCTCGTCTGCGCCATCGCCGCGGGCTATCAGCTCACGGCCTTCCTCGCCGTGCTCCGCCATCTCTTCTCCCGCGAACCCCGCGCCGGCTCGCTTCCCTCCGTCTCCATCCTCAAGCCCGTCCATGGCCGTGATCCTTTCTTCGAACTGGCCATCGGCTCTCATACCCGCATCGACTACCCGAATTACGAAGTCCTCTTCGCCGTCAACAGCCCGAACGACCCCGCCATTCCCGCTGTCCGCGCCCTCCCGGGCGTCTCTCTCTACGTTTCTCCGCACAACCCTCCGAACGCCAAGGTGGGCAATCTCATGGAACTCGTTCGCCACGCCCGCGGCGAGGTGTATGTTGTGAACGATGGCGACATCCACGTCCCTCCGGACTACCTCCGCCGTGTCACCGCTCCTCTTTCCGATCCTCGCATCGGGCTCGTCACCTGCCTCTACCGTCCTGTCCCCCTCGGTCTCCCCGCCGCCTGGGAGGCCCTCGGCATCGCCACCGAGTTCGCCCCCAGCACCCTCGTCGCTCCACTCGTCGGGATCAATGAATTCGGCCTCGGATCCACGCTCTGCTTCCGCGCCGCCGACCTCGAAGCCGCCGGAGGTTTCGCCCCCATCGCCGATTACCTCGCCGATGACTATCAGCTAGCCCGCCGCCTCACCCGCGGACTCGGCAAGCGCGCCTGCCTGTCGAAACTGGTCGTCGATACCGGCATCGGCTATCCCTCCTGGCGCGCCGTCTGGCGACACCAGGTCCGCTGGGCCCGCACCATCCGCGTCTCGCGAGCCGAATACGCCGGCCTGCCTGTCACCCATGCCGGACTCTGGGCGCTCATCGCCGCCCTCGCCGGACTCTGGCCTCTCGCCATGACGCTCGCCGCCCTGCGCATCCTCACCGGTTTCACCGCCGGCTTCCTCCTCCTCCGCTCCCCCATCGCCGCCGCCCTCCCGCTTATCCCGCTCTGGGATCTCTGGGCCTTCGCCGTCTGGATGGCGGGCCTCCGCGGCAGCGAGATCGTTTGGCGCGGCCACATCATGCGCCTTTCGCCCGACGGCAAACTTTCCCCCCGGCCTTAGCCCACCGCCGCGATCTTCATCGGCAGATCCTGCGATCCCGGCGTCATTTCTCCTCTGTGGATCTGAAAAATCTGCCCGCTCACACTCGTGTACGTGTAATAGCTCTCCCACAATCCCGGATTGTGCCCCGCGGTGGATTCCACCACCTTCACCGCGAAGGACGGCTTCCCCTTCGGTCCCGGCGCGTCTGTCCGCTCATTTGGCTCCGTGATGACAATATGCCCTGCCCCCGACCCCGGCCCTCCCCGGATGATGGCGCCGGTCTTGTCCACCATTCCCATGATGTACATCCTGCCCGTTTGGATCTGGTCCCAGTCAGTCAGCAGTTGCTTCCCTTCGAAGTATCCCGAGATCCATGCATCCGGACCCAGTTCCCAGTTCCGGATGCCAAGATCCATCCACGGGTGCCCCTGCTTCTCATGCCACAGGTAATTCCCGACAAAGCCGTTGCAGTCCAGTCCCAGCGCCGCCGCCGCGTAACCTTGCAGCCCGAGATCCTTCGTCAGCCCCCAATGATGCGCCAGTTGCAGCACAATCTGGCAATGTTCCGGGCAGCCTTTGCCGAGGAACACATAGTGCGTCAACTCGCCCCAGTCACGTTCCCCATATACCTCACCCACGATCTTCGCCCCCGTCTTGTCCACCAGCACCTTGTCCGCATTGGTCCCGGTGATCACCGTCCCGTCCGGACGCTCCTCGGTCACCGTCGCCTCGATGTGAAACTTGTTCCGGAACCTGACTTCTTTCTCGTTCATCCGCCGGTCCACCACCATCATCCCCGCGCCCGTGTCAATTCGCAGCACCATGTCCATGCCGTGGTCCCGCAGCTTCCCTATGAAGGCGTTGTTCGCCGTCTCGTTGTAGTTCATGCTCCGCAGCCGGTACTGGTTCACCGCAACGGTTTCGGTGCTGCCATCCTCCAGCGTGACCCGCAGCTTGTCGTATCTCCTCTTGTAGGCGCTCGGATTCATGTGCGCAGCCCCCTTACATTTACAAGCGGGAAGGCGCGCCGATTCTAGCGGTAGCCCACCGATGCCCTTGTAATCTCCGCGATCGAACGTGCTCCGCACTGCTTCATCACAAGCTGCAACTCCACCCTCAGAATGTCGATCACCCGTTCCACCCCCGCCTGCCCAAAAGCGGCCAGTCCCCAGATGTACGGCCTCCCTATAAAAACCCCGCGCGCCCCCAGGGCCAGCGCCTTGAAAATATCCGTGCCGCGCCGGATTCCCCCGTCCATCAACACCGGAATGCGACTGCCCGCGGCCTCCACCACCTCCGGCAGGCATTCGATCGTGCCCCGCCCGCTCTCCTCGGCGCGTCCGCCGTGGTTGGACACGATGATCCCGTCAACCCCCGTATCCACGCACAGCTTCGCGTCCTCTCTCGTCTCGATTCCTTTGATCAACAGCTTCATCGGCGAGAGCTTCTTCAGGCGCTTCACGTGCTCCCAGTCCAGGGCTTCGTTGCTTGTCCGCAGTCCGGTCACATCGGTCCCGGCAAACATCGGTTTGCGGCGATAAAAATCCTCCGGCCGTGTCCCGTGGCAGGCCGCGCAGTTCCGCTTGTCGAGCCGCTTCATGCGCTCGAACGTCTCCGTATGCCGCCCGGCCTGTGTGTCGATGGTCAAGACCAGCACCGGGCACCCCGCTGCCGCCACTCTGTGGACCAACCGCTCCGTAATCTCCCATCGCGACGTCGGATAGAGCTGGTACCACGGCGGCCGCCCCAATGCCGCTGCGACATCCTCCACGGACGTGTTCGCCGCCGTGGACAGAATTTGCAGGGCGCTCTTTCCCTTTGCCGCCCGCGCCACCGGCAACTCCCCGTCCGGGTGGAACGCTTTTTGGTTCCCCACTGGCGCAAGCCCCAGCGGAGTCTCCCACACGGTTCCAAACAACTCCGCGCGAGTATCCACGCGGCGAATGTCCATCAGCCGCCGCGGCCGCAGGTACACCCGCTCGAATCCTTCACGGTTTGCCCGCAGCGTCGCGTCATCGTCTACTCCCGTCGCCAGGTAGCCGAAATGCGCCGGAGGCAGCGCTTTTCGCGCCGCTTCCTCGAATTCGAAGACGTTGATCGCCTCCTTCGGGTCTGCAATCGCTTCTCCCCCTTGTCCCCCGAACAATAGCGGGCTGCCCGCCAGCCACCCGAGAAATCGCCGCCGGCTCCGTTCTCCACCATTCATGCCGAGTAAGTCTAACACCGGCGGCGGCTACAATGGCCCCCCCGCTCCTGCCGGCCATTCCCGGCCATATGCGGGACGGAGTATCGCCAGCCGGCCAGTGTACATCGCCACGCCGTGCCGCATGCCCCTTACCAGCAGTGACGCCCGTGGAGCCGGCCGGAGGAGCCGGTCCGGCGATCTGCGCTTCACGTTCCCGGCCACTACCCGAGGACGGCCTCGACGATTACGAGCCCCAGGATGATGGCTTCAGGACGGGTTATTGGGAACACCGCTGAGAACCACCAACAGCTTCGCCAAGTCAGCCAACGTTTCACGCACAGTCTTCGTCAGTTCGTCAGGCTTCAGCCTTGCCAGATCCCCTGGTTGCCACGCCGTCACCAGGACGAGTGGGACAAAACAATTCACTTGCTGATCAAGCGCCCTGCTGAGGGAGTCCTGGTCAATCACCCTGACTGGCGGCCGTTGAAGTCGGATGAGGCTCTCAGGATTCAAAGGCTTCGCGTGATAGCTTCGAGCGAACTCTATAAGGCTTTGCCAAACTTCCAAAGGGTCCTCGTTCTGCTTGATAACCCGGCGCCACTGCGCAGCGCCCGAGTATTGGAAGCGGTTGAAGAATGGCCGGACGGTAGCATCAATTGTGACGTCAGCACGGGCGCACAGCCTTTGGAGCAACATGCTCACTTTTCCGGCGGCGGAACCCGATTCGATCGCCCGGTTCGTTTCCCAGCGCGAACGCCATCCAATCACGAGCTTGGCGTAAAGGGCATCTTGATCCCAGCACGCGAGCCCGATATTGCCCACCAGACGGGACTGATCAGCCAGGAGAATGTCGTAATCCAAGCCGCCGCGCTTGCGCTCAACCATGGCGCCTTGGAGTGGCGAGTTCGTGCTCTGACCAGCCAGGGTTTCACACAGCTTTTGCAGACGAGCGTCCAAAACATACGTAGGCCCATCGAAGTCACCCTGTCTGAATCCAGTAAATCCGGCGAGTCGTGGATCCCGAGCCAAGAAGGACTTGAAATCACTCAGGATGGAGTCATGCTCCGCAGCCTCTGGCAGGCTGTCCGCCAAAGCGTAAATCTCCTCCCACGCGACATCAACGAGGAGCGTCTCTATGTTTCGGCTTTCCAGCGCCTGCTTGTATTTCATCAACTGTTCGTGGCCGGCCCTCCCGTAGAGTTTGCTCTCGATGACCAGAGCGAGTCCATCGCCGTCGGATTGCCGGACCACGATTGTGGCGTCTACTCTGCCGGTTTCACCGATTTCCGGTGGCCGCACGGCCAAGTCCGCGACGATACCGGCCGGAGTCAACTCGACGAGGACTGCGCGATCAACACCCACCCCAGGAAAGGTTTCGGCCCGGATATTCTTTTCCATTGAGATGTCGATCTTGTCCGGCCAAGCTTGAGCAAAGCAGCCAAGCAGAGCAGCTCGCTCGGGGAACCTCTCCTTAACCCGAGAGGCGACAAGATCGAAGAACCCGCGCAGAAGCATGGGGCTCCAGGCCGAACGCGTGGCGGCGATCAGAAAGGCCCTTGTCGTGTTGTTTTCGTTCTGCGCGCTGTCGCCAAAGTGATTGAAGACATTGAGATTCTGATGGTTTAGTAGAATGTCCATGCAAGACTCCTGTGCGAATGAGGACGTGGGATTGTGCGAATGGAAGACACAAGCACACTATCGGATTTCGGCTGACCGCTCATTAGGCTCGTTAGTTACGCCGAGGCAATTTGATGCTTGGTTCGGGCTACTGGTCACGGCGAACCGCATCGCGGTCCGTCTCCCGCCGGAATTGAAGCCATGGGACCATGGACATGTTGAGACTGCTACTGATTGTTATTTGTGTGCTATTGACTGCGACTCCCTCGGCCGCACCCGCCTGCCCGCCCAAGCTCGAGGAGATTCGCGACGCCCAGAACCGGTTGGTAGGCACGTTGCGCACACAGGGGGATTGCGCCATGGAGGCGAGGGATCGCGCGAGCAGACTTCTGGGCCGTTATGATCCCCGCAGCCGCCAGACGAGAGATGCCCAGGGCAGGCTGGTCAGCACGGGAAACACATTGCCGGCACTGATCTGGGCCGCCGGCGTCAAAACGGATGTGAGGCCCGTGATGAGCAAGTGCAGGTACTGCAACTCAACTTCCTACGGCTCCTGTCTTCGGAGCCCCCACAAGAAACACGAGCATATCGAGGACGAGAAGCGTTGTGAGTTCTGCGGATCGTCGTCCTATGGAAGCTGCCTGAACAGCCCAACAAAGAAGCACCGGCATGGAAGCGGCTCCAACAAGTGCCGGTGGTGCGGTTCAACCTCTACCGGCAGCGGTTGCCTGAACAGCCCCAACCGCAACCATGAGAAGTAAGTCACCCCTCTTCCATTGCCTGCGGAGCAACATTGGCACGAGCCAACCGGATGCGGCGAATCGCAGCGCCCTGGTTGACTTCAGACGCCAGTTCGGTTTCGTCCCGGTTCTGCTCGATGACGACGGCGTTCATGCTTCCAACCCGGCGGTTGGGCGTTCAGTTTCACCTCCGCACCGAGAGCATACACAACCTCGCCCAGGGTACGAACGGTCATGTTGGCTTTGCCGCTCAGCAACTGGGTTACCCAGGCGCGGGACTTGTTCAACTTGCGCGCCAGATCGGCCTTGCTCACATCCTGTTCCGCCATCAGCCGGGCAATCATCTCCGAGGCTTCCGTCACCAGTGCCTCGATAGTCAGGAGTCTCCGGAACTCCCGATCTTCCATCAGAATCTCGTGCTGCGTCTTCATCGCTTCGCCTTCTTCACAATCGTAAGCCTGGTCAGCGCCTGCGGACTTGGAATGACTTGAACTCAAGAAGCCCACCACCGTGGCCACCGAAGCGGGCTACCCGCCACCCACCCGCGAAACCACCGCCGCCTCCATTCTCCACCATTCATGCCGGGTAAGTCTCACACCAGCGGCGGATATAATGGCTCCGTCATGTTCGTCAGAATCCTTCCGCTCCTGCTGGCCATTCCCTGCCTTGCGCAGGACGTGCTTTGGTACCGCCAGCCGGCCAGGGCTTGGTTTGAAGCTTTGCCCGTCGGCAATGGCCGTCTGGGAGCCATGGTATTCGGCGGACCCGCCGCCGAGCGCCTCCAGTTGAATGAGGATTCCGTCTGGGCCGGCGAAAAGCGCGATCGCATCAATCCGCTCGCCCGCCAGGCGCTGCCGGAGGTGCGGCGCCTCCTCGCCGCGGGAAAGCTCCGCGAGGCGGAGGATCTCGCAGACAAAGCGCTCATCGCCGCTCCGCGCCGCATGCCCCCGTACCAGCCGCTCGGCGATTTGCACCTTCGCTTCCCCGGCCACGAGTCGTTTCAGGATTACCGCCGCGAACTTGACCTGAGCGCCGCCATCGCTCGCACCACCTACCGCTCCGCGAATGTCCGCTACACCCGCGAAGTATTCTCCTCCGCCCCGGACCAAGCCATTATTATTCGCCTCACCGCCAGCAAGCCGGCCAGCCTGCGCTTCATCGCCTCCCTCACCCGCGAGGCCGATGCCAAAGCCTCCTCCTCCGCGGACCGCATAGACCTCGATGGGGAAGCCATCGCTCGCGGCGATCATTTCCAGGGCGAGCGGCCCACCGGCGTCCGCTTTCATGCCGTCCTCAAAATCTTTCCCGAAGGCGGGCATCTGACAGCCAGGGGCGCGGAACTTCAACTCGAAGGAGCCGATGCAGCCACTCTCGTCCTGGTAGCCGCAACCGCTTTCCGCCACCCCGATCCGTTCGAGCGCTGCAATCTCGAACTCGGATGGAAGAAGCGCGACTACTCATCCATGCGCGCCGCACACCTTGCCGACTACCGGCGTCTCTACCAGCGGGTCGTCCTGCGTCTGGGCGACACGCACCCCTCCGATCTCCCCACCGATGAGCGCCTCGAACGCGTTCGCCAAGGCGCCTTCGATACCGCGCTCGAGGCCCTGTATTTCCAGTACGCCCGCTATCTGCTCATCTCCAGCAGCCGCCCCGGAGCCATGCCCGCCAATCTCCAGGGATTGTGGAACGAACAGTTGGCTCCGCCCTGGGAGAGCAAGTACACCATCAATATCAACACCGAAATGAACTACTGGCCCGCCGAAGTCCTCAACCTTCCCGAAACACACGAAGCGCTTTTTGAACTGGTCGATCGCGCCCGCGAGGATGGCCGCCATGTCGCGAAGGTCATGTACGGCGCGAGCGGGTTCGTCCTCCACCACAACACCGATCTCTGGGGCGATGCCGTCCCCATCGACGGCGTCCGCTCCGGCATCTGGCCTACCGGCGGAGCCTGGCTCAGCCTTCACTTCTGGGACCACTATGCCTACGATCCCGACCGCGATTTCCTGGCCCGCCGCGCCTATCCCGTGCTGAAAGAGGCCGCCGAATTCTTCCTCGATACTCTCGTCGAGGATGGAAAAGGCCACCTCGTGGTCTCCCCCTCCATCTCGCCGGAAAACCGCTACCGCACCAAAGCAGGAGTCGTAGCAAGCCTCTGTATGGGCTGCTCCATGGACAACGAAATCCTCGACGCCCTCTTCCGCGGGGTCAGTGAAGCCAGCCGGATCCTGAATCTGGATGCCGCCTTCCGCGACCGCGTCGAAAACGCCCGCAAGCGCCTCATTCCTCCCCAAATCGGCAAATACGGCCAGCTTCAGGAATGGGCGGAGGACTATGACGAGCCCGAACCCGGCCATCGCCACTTCTCTCACCTGTTCGCCCTCTACCCTGGAGACCGGATCACGCTTCGCGGCACGCCCGCCTTGGCCAAAGCGGCCCGCATCTCCCTCGAACGCAGACTCGCCGCCGGCGGCGGACAAACCGGCTGGAGCCAGGCGTGGGTGGTCAACTTCTGGGCGCGCCTGGAAGAACCGGAAAAGGCCCACCAGGCCGTGGTCACGCTGCTGCGCCGCAGCACCGGCCCGAACCTCTTTGACACCCACCCCGCCGGCAAGTCCTCCGTCTTTCAAATCGACGGCAACTTCGGCGGAGCCGCCGGTATGGCCGAAATGCTCATCCAAAGCCATGCCGGCGAGGTCGCCCTCCTCCCAGCCCTCCCCGCCGCCTGGCGCGATGGCGAAGTCAAAGGACTACGCGTGCGCGGAGGCATGGAAGTCAACATGCGCTGGTCCGAGGGCCGCCTGCGGGAAGCGGTCCTCCATCCCAAGGCCGACACCACCTTCCGCCTCCGCGCCCCCAAAGGACAGAGTTTCCTGGATGGCCGCACACCCGTCTATACACTCCACGCCAAGCCCGGTTCGGAATGGAAGCTGATGCTCCAATAACGGTTCGTCACGCCACGACGCGGAGACCGAGGTGCTTCGCATACACATCGAAGTCCCGGTCATGATGCAGCAGCCAGTACCCTCTCTCGATACAACAGGTCGCAATCAGGCAATGGATGGTTTTTCGCACAGTGACACCGAGGCGCCGCAGTGTCCGGAAATGCCGCGCCGCCTGAATCGCCATTTCCGGCCCGCCAAGTTCCACTACAATCAGCCGGCTCAACATGCGCCTTGCCGCCTCGAAGTCGCGGTCATCCGAAAATCCCTGCAAGACTTCCAGAAGAATCAGATCACCCACCGCCAGCAGTTCGCTCTCGAGCAGGTGATCGAGCATTTCCGTTTGCTTCGTGACGCTGCCCCTGAAGTAGTCAATCCAGACACTCGAATCGACAAGAATCAACGGTCACGCCTCATCGCATCCAGATCACCCTGCCAGTCGAGTTTGCCCCGCAACCGCCGGATCTGTGCCTGTTTCTTGAGGCGAACCAGGGTTCGCAGGCCCAGTTCGACCGCTTCTCGCTTCGTCTTCAGGCCCGTAGCTCGAAGCGCCTCCCGCATCAGGCCGTCGTCGATCACAATATTCGTTCGCATGTGTATAACTCGTTATCTCTATACACATGCTAACAGACCACGCATATCACGCTCCGGCAGACGTTCATAAGAACTTCACCTCATAAGCACGCCCCGCCCTCAGCCGGACCGGCCCTTCCACGCGCAGCCGCTGCCCCTTCGGCGCCCGCACCTTGTGTACGCCATCCCGCCTTGCCTTCAAAACCACCTGCACCGCGCGATGATTCTTCCATGTGATGTCCACCTCCACACCCCCGCGCGCCGCCAACCCCTTCACCTCTCCATCGGCCCAAGCCTCAGGCAGCGCAGGCAGGAGCGCAATCTCCCCCTCCTGGCTCTGCACCAGCATCTCCGCAATGCCCGCGGCCCCTCCGAAGTTTCCGTCAATCTGGAAGACAAATCCGCGCCCGGCCGGATGGGTGTCGAACAGGTTCACGCCCGTACTCTGCTTCATCAGCCGGATCAGCCCCTCCCACGCCTTGTCCCCGTCTTCGAGACGCGCGTAGAAACACACGATCCACGCCGCGCTCCAACCCGTCTGTCCTCCCCCCGCCGCCAGCCGTCTCTCGAGCGAAACCCGCGCCGCGCGCGCCATCTCGGGAGTTCGCCGCAATCCGAACTCACAGCCCGGATACAGCGCATAAAGATGCGACATGTGACGATGCCCGGGTTCCCGCTCGTCGAAATCCCGGTACCACTCGAGAAGTTCCCCATGCCTGCCCGTCCCGTATGGCGGCAGCCGCTTCTTCGCCGCTTCCAACTGCCCACGGAACGCCGCATCCACGCCCAGAACCGTTGCTGCTTCCACGCAGTTTGCGAACAACTCCCGAATCAGCGAGAGGTCCATCGTGCAGCCCGCGCTCACCATCGCCGGCTTGCCATCCGGCGTCAAGAACACGTTCTCCGGCGAAACCGAAGGGCACGTGGTGAGATGCCCCTGTTTATCCTCCACCAGCCACCCCAAACAGAATTCCGCCGCTCCCTTCATCAATGGCCACGCACGCTCTCGCAGCCATTCCTTATCCCCGTGAAACCGGTAGTGCTCCCACAAGTGCTGGCACAACCACGGCCCGCTCATCGGCCAGTTCGCCCAGTTCGGCGAGCCGGTTCCTTCTCCGACGGGTCCGCTCTGCCGCCACAAGTCCACGTTGTGGTGCGAAACCCACCCTTTCAATCCGTAGTTCACTTCCGCCGTCTTCCATCCGCCGCGGCTTACCTCTTCCACCAGTTGAAAAAGCGGCTCCGCGCATTCGGACAGGTTGCACACCTCCGCCGGCCAGTAGTTCATCTGGGTATTGATATTCACCGTATAGTTCGAACTCCAGGGCGGCCGCACTTCTTCGTTCCAGATGCCCTGTAGATTGGCCGGCTGCGTCCCGGGACGCGAACTCGTCATCAGCAGATAGCGCCCATACTGAAAATACAGCGCCGGCAACGACGCGTCCGGCGCGGAGGCAAACGCCCTCAACCGCTCATCGGTCGGCAGCGTCGAAGGGGCGCCTAACCGCAGGCTCACACGCCGGAACAGCTTTTGGTGGTCCGCTACGTGGCCGGCGCGCAGTTTCGTGTACCCCTTTGCGGCCGCCCGCTCCAGCGTGCTCCGGCAGCGCGCCGCCAGTTCCCCCGCCGGCGTGTCCGGCTCCTTGTCGAAGCCGCGGAACCCCGTCGCCGCCGCCAACAAGAGTGTTACGGACCTCGCCCCCTCCACTCGCAGCGCTTCACCCGATGCTGAAACCTTCCCGCCTTCGGCAACCACGCGTAACCACGCCGCAAACCGCATCCCTTTCCCGTCCGCCTCGTCATACACCACCGGATGGTTCGAGGTCTTGTAGTTCGGATCGACATGCGCCGGAGCTTTGCCTGCAAGCCGCAACTCGGTCCCGGCTACCTCCACGGTGGAATGCAGCCGGCTCTCCATCGAGATACGAACCGTCAGCCCTTCCCCGCCCGCCGCAATCCGCGCCGCCAGCACCTGGTCCACGGCCGAAACGAACACCTCCTGCGAGTGGCCCTGCCAGTTCACCGACGCCACCGCCGTATCCAGATTCAATGCCCGGCGATATCCTTCCCCTGCGCCCTGTTCCCCAAAATCGAGCCATACGTCACACAAAGGCAGATAGCTCTGGTTGTATGGACCCTGCATCTTGCGGCACACCGCATCGGCGCCGGGATAGTTCTCTTCCTCGATCACCAGGCGCCGCACCTCCCCCAGATGATTCTTCGCGTCCGCATTGTTCCAATCGGTGGGATGGCCCGACCACAAGGTATCTTCGTTGATTTGCAGCCGTTCCCTGCTCACTCCGCCAAATACCATGGCTCCCAGGCGGCCGTTCCCCAAAGGGAGCGCTTCCCGCCATTGCGAGGCGGCCTGCCGGTACCAAAGCTCGAGCGGTTCGTTCTCTGGCCCGGCTCCTTTTACCGCCCCCGCTGCCGCGGCGGCAAGAAACTCACGGCGTGTCGGCATGTGAGGCTCACTTTTCCTTCAGAAATTGCACAATCTGGTCCGCATACGTTTCAAACAATTCCCGCGATGCATGTGTAGCGCCGGGGCGGGTCAACGGCTTGATCGGAATCAGCGACCGCAGCGGCTCGATGTTCTCCCCCGGCGGCACCTTGGCGTCGCTCTCTTCATACACCGCCATCCATCGCGTTCCGCTCAGCGCGTCCACCCCGCCCGTCCGCGCCCGCCGCAGCGGATCGAATCTCGCTGTCGCTTTCACAAACGCCGGATCCTTCGGATCCCCCGGACAGCCATGGGAAGGCTTGAAGGAGAACGCACGCGCCAACCCCGCCACCCGGTCCACGCCCGCGGGACATGTATACATCGATTCGAGCGAAATCACCGGAGCCATCAGCACCGCGGAATGAAACACCACCTTCCTGTCCAGTGCCAGGTTCAGCAGCGTCACATTCCCCGCCGACACCGCGATCGCATGAATCCGGCGCGGCTGGTATTTCTCCCGCACGTAGCGAATCAAACTCAGCACCGCTGCCTGCGTGGCCGCGTTTCCCCACATCCCGTTTCCCGGAATGGCCGAATGGTTCGATTGCGCCAGCAGGAATCCCGCCGCCCGCAGGCGCGCCATCAACAGACTGCTCCCCGCATCCCTTTCCCAGGAAGAACTCTTCTCGTCCACGGTCTGCCCGTTGCCGTGGATCAGGATCACCGCGTCGGCATGCGGCGCCGACGAATCATATGAGAGGAAACACCACTCCCCCCCAATCCGCAAATGGCTCGTTCCGGCAAACGCCGAGAGCGTGAGAAATCCCAGCAAGAGCAGGCGCATATTGGAGTTCCAAAGATCATCTTACATTTCTGCTAGGATGCCTACACTGCCATGAATGCTCTCACGCGCAGAAGCTTTCTCGGTGCGGGCGCGGCTTCCGTGCTCGGCGGGCAAACGAATCGTCCGCCCAACCTCATCCTCATCCTCGCCGACGACCTGGGCTACGGAGACCTCGGCTGCTATGGGAGCGCTTCCAACCGCAGCCCCTACATTGACAAGCTCGCTTCCGGAGGCGTCCGCTTCACCGACTTCCACTCGAGCGGAGTCGTGTGCAGCCCTACCCGTGCCGGTCTCATGACCGGACGCTATCAGCAGCGCTGCGGCATTTCCGAAGTCCTCACCGCCGCCTCCAATCGCGACAAAGGACTCGATCCAGCGGAAATCACACTCCCCCGCCTCCTCAAAGACGCCGGCTATCACACCGGAATCTTTGGGAAATGGCACCTCGGCTACCAGACCCGCTTCAATCCGCTTCGGCATGGGTTCGATGAGTTCCGCGGCTACGTGAGCGGCAACGTCGATTACTTCTCCCACGTCGACCAGACCGGGCGCCGCGACTGGTGGATCGGAGACAGGCTCCAGGACGAAAAAGGCTACACCACGGAACTGGTAACCCGCCACGCCGTGGATTTCATCCGCCGCCACAGCGGACGTCCCTTTTTCCTCTACCTTCCTCATGAAGCCGTCCACTACCCCTATCAAGGCCCTCGCGACCAACCCCAGCGCATCCCCGGACGCAAGCCGCCCGCAACGGCTCATGAAGACGCCGGACCCGTATTCCGCGAAATGCTGGCTGCAATGGATGAAGGTGTGGGGCGCGTCCTCGATCAGGTTCGTTTGTCGGGTATCGAGAACGATACCATGATCTTCTTCTGTTCCGATAACGGGGCTCCCCCTGCCGGCTCCAACGGTCCCCTCCGCGGACGCAAGGGCTCCGTCTGGGAGGGCGGCCACCGCGTACCGGCCATCGGTTACTGGCCGGGCCAGATCCTTGCGGGCAAGGAATCCCTCCAAACCACCATCTCCCTCGACCTCATGCCCACACTCCTCGAAGCCGCCGGTGTGCCGCCCCCGCAGCGTAAATTGGACGGAGTGAGCCTGCTTAGCCATATGCGTTCCGGAACATCTTTGGGAGACCCCACCCTTTTCTGGGGCCACGCCGCCCAGCGAGCCATGAGGCAGGGCCGTTGGAAGCTCACCCTCATGCCTGACCAGGATCCGTTTCTCGCCGGCCTGGATCTTGATCTCTCCGAAAAAACCAACCTTGCCTCCAGGTTCCCGCAGCGCGTCGACCTCATGTCGGAGGCAATCAAAACCTGGGAGGCCGATGTGTATGTCCGGCCCAATTAACCGGCGCAGCCTGCTCCTGGCGCTGCCCTTCCTCGCGCAACCCGCCCGTGGGCAACAGCGGGCTCGGGAACTCGGCATCAAACCCGGCGTGCTGCCGCCCGGAAAACGGAACGCCATCACCGACGTGGCCGGAGTTCGCGCCGGTCATATCACCCTCATCGAAGGCGACTCCATCCGTACCGGAGTCACCGCTATCCTTCCGCATTCGGGAAACATCTTCCAGGAAAAAGTTCCCGCGGCCGTTTTTGTTGCCAATGCCTTCGGCAAACTCGCCGGCAGCACCCAGGTAGAGGAACTGGGCAATCTCGAAACGCCCGTTATTCTCACCAACACCCTGAGCGTCGCGGAAGGCATCGCCGGCGTCGTCGAATACACCCTTGCCCAACCCGGCAATGAAAAAGTCCTCTCCGTCAATGCCGTCGTCGGCGAAACCAATGATGGCTTTCTGAACGACATCCGCCGCCGCTTTGTGAACAAGGAGCACGTCATTGCGGCCATCCGCCAGGCCCATGATGGTCCCGTCGAGGAAGGCGCCGTCGGAGCCGGAACGGGAACCATCTGCTTCGGCTTCAAGGGCGGCATCGGAGCCTCCTCCCGCGTCCTTCCCCAATCGTTAGGAGGCTACACCGTCGGCGTCCTCGTGCAAACCAATTTCGGCGGCATCCTCCAGATCGTGGGCGCGCCGGTGGGCCGTGAATTAGGACGCTTCTATCTGAAAGACCAGTTGGAGCAGGCTCCCGGCGGTTCCTGCATGGTCGTCGCCGCCACCGACGCTCCGCTCGATGCCCGGAACCTCCGCCGCCTGGCCTCACGCGCGGTCCTCGGGCTCGGCCAGTCCGGTTCCTCCACCAGCAACGGAAGCGGCGAGTACGTCATCGCTTTCTCCACCGCTCAGCGCGTTCCCATGCGGAGCAAACTCACTTCTTCATTTACCGTTCTTTCCAACGACGCCATGTCGCCTTTGTTTCAGGCCGTTAAGGAAGCAACTGAAGAAGCTGTATACAACTCTTTGTTCATGGCGAAGACCACCAAAGGATTTCACGATCGAACCGTTGAATCTATACCAATCGAGTCTGTATTGAAAATCTTACGCAAGTACCAGCTTATCCAGGACTGAAGCCCCACCTTCGAGTACACTATTAATACTTGCAATTCGAACCTCTTAGCGAAGAGTATGTTACAAAGCTCGCAGCCTCCGACGAGGTGGTGACGCGGCACTTCGTGTCTTATTTCGGTAACCTCATGGCTATCAAGCTCCGCGCCAAGCGTCTGCCTCCTTCCGCCATCGACGAGATCCGCCAGGAAACCTTCGCCAGGGTCCTCTCCGCCGTCCGCAGAGAAGGCATTCGCGATGGCCGCAAACTGGGCGCGTATCTCAACACCACCTGCAATCACGTAGTCTCCGAACATTTCCGCCAGACCGGACGGTATGCCCCCCTCGAGGACGCCCATTTCGAACGCATCACTGAGGAAGTGGACGCCGAAACGAAGATTCTCTCGCGTGAAAGGCAACGCCAGGTCCATGTGGTGCTCGATACACTGACCGAACGCGACCGCCGCCTTCTCCAAGCCCTGTTCTTCGACGAAATGGACAAAGATGTCGTTTGTGAGGAGTTCGGCGTCGATCGCGGCTATCTGCGAGTCCTGCTCCACCGCGCAAAGATTGCCTTCCGTGGACGCTTCCAGCAATAAATTTTGGCTGAAACGAATTCGGATTACGGAACACTAATTATTGGAACAACCCCATGGACCATTCGAGAAGTGGTGGCGGATGAGGTGTTGCCCGCCACCGCTTCTCATTTTTTTCGCTCGCCGGCGGATCAGCGAAAGAAAACGTAACTGAATACCGCCCCCACCATCGACATCGATAACCCCCAAACCAACAGCTTGTAGAACAGCGCCCGGCTTTCCTCATAGCTTGTCACTCCCGCAATGCAAAGCGCCCCAATCGTGGACAACGGCGAGACATCCACCAGATGCCCCCCGATGTTCATCGACGACGCCAGCGCCAGCGCGCTGCCCCCGCCAAGCTTCTCGAGGAGCGGCGGAATTGTGGGAAGAAACGCCGGCAGAACCACCCCCGATGTGCTGCTATAGACCGAAACGACTCCCGTCACGAAAGCAACCACCGCGGTCGCCGATTCGCGCGTCGAAATGCGCGCAATCAGGCTCGCAAACAATTCAATCCCTTCTGTTTTCTCCAGTATCCCGATGAGTACCGTAACTCCTGAAACCATCAACAAGGTGCTCCATGGCATCTTCCGGATCGCTTCCCCGTCGTCCGAAGCGCGCAGCAGAGCCAGGACGGCAGCGCCGGCGAATGCGGCCATGCCTATGTTTATTTTCAATAACAGTACCCCCAGTACCAGACTGACGATCGCGCCCAGCGTGATCCATTGCCGTCTGTCAAACGCCGGCACCCGCGGAGTTTCCGTCTTGTCCGCCGTATGGCCTCGTAAGAGAGAAACCCCTCCAAATATCAGATACCCGCCAAACGCAACCGCGGCGTGGGCCGCGAAGTTATTCCACCAGTTAGTAAGCTCGTAGCCCGCCAACCCGATGCGCTCCATCAGCCCGTTCACGATAATCCCCGTCGGAGCAAACGGCGAAAGCGATCCCGAATTCGCTCCGTTTCCCACCATGATCGCCATCAGAAAAGAGGGAATCCGCGCCCGGCCCGCCGCCGCCATCGCCGCCGGAGCCAGCAGCGCCGCCGTCGCGATGTTCCCGGGCCCCATCGAAGCGAGCCCCGCCGCCAGCAGAAAGAACATCACCGGCAGCAGCGCCGCGTTCCCCCTGCACAGCCGAACTGCATGCAGCGAGATCTTCTCCAAGGTCCCGTTCACCTGCGCCTGCGAAAACAGCAGCGTCACTCCTGCCAGCGTCAAGAACAGGTCCACCGGGAAGCCGGCCGCCACCTGCTTCACCGTCATGCCCCCAAGGTAGACTCCGATGATCCACGCGAAAGCAATGGAAAGCACTCCTACGTTGATCGGGCTGAAACAACTCAGCGCAATGGCAGTCGCGAGCGCCCCCACGGAAATCCAGGCCAGGTTCATGGTTTACGCTTCCAGAAGCCCCGCAATCAGAACAGCCGGATGTACTGCCTGCACACTCGCAAGTTCCTCCACCTGATGACGGCACGATATCCCGGCGGCAACCAGAACATCGCCAGGCTCCATCTTGCGGGCTGCCGGAAGCAGCTTGCGCTCCCCAATCGCCACCGACACCTCGTAATGCTCTCTTGCGTACCCGAATGAGCCCGCCATCCCGCAGCATCCCGCGTCCAGATCCACTACGGAGGCGCCCGGGATCCTCCCCAGCAGCGCCTTCGCCGGAGCCAGCAGCCCCAGCGACTTCTGGTGGCAGTGCCCGTGCAGCAGGATCCGCGCCGGGCCGGGTTTCAGCCGCAGCCTTCCCCCGCACTGCGCCTCCACATACTCCTCCCACAGAAAGCAGTGCTCCGCTACAACTCTCGCCTGCTCCCGCGCCTCGCCTCGCAGCAGCGACGGGCCGTCCTCTTTGAGCGCCGAAAGACAACTCGGCTCGCAAAACAGGAGCGGCTTGCCCTGTTTTGCCGGCGGGAACAGCAACTCCGTATTGCGCGCCGCCTGCCGCCGGGCCTCCTCGAGCAGCCCCTGCGAGATCAATGGACGCCCGCAGCACACATTGGGCGCCAGCGCACTTCGAACCCCCGCCGCTTCCAACACCCGCAAGGCTGCCTCCCCTGTCTCCGGGTGGTAATGGTTGGTGAACGTATCGCAGAACAGGAACACGCCGGCTCCATCCCTGGCCGCAACCCTCTTGCGAAGCGGCCGCCCGTTCCACTTCGGCGGCATGCGGCGCGCATCAATCCCCGCGATCCTCTCGTTCAGCCACCGCACCGGCGCGCTGCGCGCCACGGCATTCGCCACCGGAGCCAGCCGGCTCCCCCAAACCGCCAACTCCGCCGCGTGCCCCAAGATCTTCGCCCGCAGCGGAACCCCGTGCCGCGCATGGTAGCTGGCGAGAAACTCACTCTTGAAGCGCGCTACATCCACGCCCACCGGGCATTCCGCCTTGCACGCCCGGCACTCCAGGCACAGGTCTAAAACCTGCTTCACTCCCTTGTCCCCAAGCCCCGCTTCTCCCAATCGCCCGGAGATGGCCATCCGCAGCACGTTCGCCCTTCCACGCGTCGTGTGCTGCTCGTCCCGCGTCGCCATATACGACGGACACATCGTTCCTTCAAGCTTCTTCCGGCACGCCCCCACTCCGCTGCACATCTCGATCGCGCCGGCGATTCCGCCGTAGGCCGAATAGTCGAAAAACGTGAACGGGTTCGACGCTTTGTACTCCGCCCCGTAGCGGAGATTCCCCGTCAACGGCGGCGAATCCACTATCTTTCCGGGGTTCAGCAGATTCTCCGGATCGAACGCCTTCTTGATGGCGCGGAACGCCTGGTACAACTCCGGACCGAACATTTTTTCCATGAACGGACTCCGCACCAGCCCGTCCCCATGCTCGCCGGAAAGCGCGCCGCCGAATTCGAGAACCAGGTCCGAAATATCCGTCGCGATGGCCTCGAACTTCTTCACGCCCTCCGCGGTCTTCATGTTCACCACCGGACGCACGTGCAGACACCCCACCGACGCGTGCGCGTAGACGCCCGCCACCGTCCCGTGTTTGCGCACAATCCCCAGAAACCGGTCGATAAAATCGCGCAGCTTCTCCGGAGCAACCGCCGTATCTTCGACGAACGACAGAGACTTTGCGTCTTCCTTCATCGCCATCGACAGCCCCAGCCCCGCCTCGCGCAGGCTCCAGATCCGCGCCTGCGCGGGCAGATCCAGCGCATGGAAGAAATGCGTCCCGTACCCCGCGGCGCGCACGTCCCGCTCCACCGCCTCCATCCGCGGCCGCAGTTCCTCCGCCGTATCCGAGTAAAACTCCACGCAAAGCAGCGCCCCGGGATCCCCTTCAATGAACGTCCGCCGGATGCGGTCCAGGTTCGCGTTCTGCTTTGTGTGGTCGAGAATGAACTTGTCCATCACCTCCACCGCGGAGGGCTTGTGCGGAAGAATCACCGGAGTCGCGGCCAGGGCGTCCAGCAGTGTCGCGAACTCGATGGCGAGCACAGACTTGTGCCGGGGCAGCGGAACCAGTTTCAGCTTGGCCTCGAGGATAATGCCCAGTGTCCCTTCCGAACCCACCATCAGTTTTGTCAAATTGAATGGCTTGTCCGGACACGTAAACTCATTAAGGTTATATCCGCCCACGCGCCGCAGAACCTTGGGAAACCGCCGCTCCACCTCAGCGGCATGCTCCCGCGCAATACTCCGCACCGCGCGGTAGCAACCCGCCTCGAACGTCTCCCCCGCGCACGCCGCTTCCAACTCTTCCTCATTGAGCGCCCGTAGGTGCGCCGGCGACCCGTCCGAGAGCAGCACCTTCTGCTCCAGCACGTGGTCAATCGTCTTCCCGTACAACACGCTCCGCGCGCCCGCCGAGTTGTTCGCCATCATCCCGCCCACCGTGGCCCGGCTGGCGGTGGAAATATCCGGAGCAAACCGCAGATTGTGCGGCTTCAGCAGTGCATTCAGCTCATCCAGTACGATGCCCGGCTCCACCCGCGCCCAGCGCTCCTCCACGTTCACCTCGAGCAGCCGGTTCAAGTACTTCGAAACGTCAATCTGCAGCCCCTCGCCGATCGCCTGCCCCGCCTGCGAAGTCCCACCCCCGCGCATCGTGATGGGACAGTGATACCGCCGGCAAACCTCCAGGGCTTTCACAACATCGTCCTGTGTTCTCGGGATCAGAACTCCCGCCGGTTCGATCTGGTACACACTCGCGTCCGTGGAATACAGCGCCCGCGACACTTTGTCGAAGCGGACTTCGCCCTTCGTTTCGGAAGCGAGGGCATGCTGAATCGAGATACGGTCCATCATCGGATTACTTCAAAAGCGCTGCGCAACCGTTCCAGGCCTTGGGCCAGCGTCTCTCCGCCGCTCGCAAACGAGACGCGAAGCGTGTTCTCCCCCGCCGCCCCATAGGCGGATCCGTGGATCACCACCACCCCATGTTCGTGCAACAGCCGCCGCCGGACCTCGTTCGAAGGCTGCCCCTGCGGCGTAACATCGAGCATCGCAAAGAAGCCGCCCTCCGGAGCCAGAACCCGGCAGCCCGCAACACCCGTCAGCCGTTCGCAAACCAGGACCCGCCGCCGCGCGTACTCCTCGCGCATCGCCGCCACGCAATCCTGCGGCCCGTGCAACGCTTCCACCCCGGCATCCTGCACGAACGTCGCCGGACCGCGGCTCGATTGCTGCAGCACCAGGAACATCGCCTGAATCACTTCCGCCGGAGCCGCGCAATAGCCGATGCGCCACCCGGTCATCGCATAGGTCTTCGAAAAGCTGTTCAGCAGTACCGTGCGCGCCCGCAACTCCGGCGAAAGCGCCGCCGGCGATATGTGCGGCGCCCCGTAGGTGATGGCCTCGTAAATCTCATCCGCCACCAGCGCCAGGTTCCGCCGCGCCACGACCTCCCCAATGGCCGCCAGTTCCGAGGCCGTAAACACGGCGCCTGTGGGGTTCCATGGCGTATTCAGCAGCAGCACCCGCGTCCGCTCCGTGCACGCCGCATCGATCGCCGCCGCATCCAACGTGAAGCGCCCCTTCTGAATCCGGGCTGCCACGGTGCGAACCGCGCCTCCGGCCAGCAGCACCGGCGAATGATAGGCATCGTAGATCGGCTCCGGCAGAATCACCTCGTCCCCCGGATTCAATAGGGCAGTGAAGGCCGCGTGAATCCCGAACGTGGCGCCGGTCGTGATCAGTATCTCCCGCCCCGGATCGTAGCGCAGCCCGTTGTCCCGCAGCAGTTTCTCCGCCACGGCTTCCCGCAGCGCCGGTTCCCCCCGGTTGTCCGGGTACGCCGTCCGCCCGCTCCGCAAAGCCCGCTCCGCGGCCTCCACAATATGCGGCGGCGTGCGAAAATCGGGCTCGCCGCGCATCAGGGAAATCAGCTTCCGCCCCTGTGCCTGAAGTTGCTTCACCTCCGCCAGAATCGAATTCACCGCCGTCGGCCGCAGCAGTTGGATTCGTTGCGATGTGTCAATTGCCGCCATCGTAGGGGAACGACTTATCGTATCATCGGCTAGATGAAACTCGTTGTCCTCGACGGATATTGCCTGAACCCCGGCGACCTTTCCTGGGATGCGCTGCGCCAGTTCGCGGAAGTGGAAGTCCACGACCGCACTCCCGCCGCGGACGTCGTCTCTCGCGTGGGGGATGCGGAACTGGCGATGACCAACAAAACTCCCCTCGATGCCGCCGCCCTCGCCCGGCTTCCCCAACTGCGCTACATCGGAGTGCTCGCCACCGGGTACAACATCGTCGACATAGCAGCCGCAAAGACCCGTGGAATCATCGTGACCAACATCCCCACTTACGGCACGGCGTCCGTCGCCCAGCATGCCTTTGCCCTGCTCCTCGAACTCTGCCATCACGTCGGGGTTCACGGCGAGTCGGTGCGCGGCGGCGAATGGTCGAAAAGCGCGGATTGGTGCTATTGGAAAGCCCCGCTCATGGAACTCGCCGGCAAGACCATGGGCGTCATCGGATTCGGCCGCATCGGACGGCAAACCGCGAAAATCGCCGATGCCATGGGCATGCGCGTCATCGCCAACGACACCTTCGAGGGCCATCCTCCCGCATACGAGGGCTTCCGCTTCGCCTCCGTCGAAGAAGTGTTGCGCGAGTCCGATGTGATCAGTCTCCACTGTCCGCTGACTCCGGAAAACAAGGGACTCATCAACGCGCAACGCCTGCGCCTGATGAAGCCATCCGCCTTCCTGCTGAATACCTCACGCGGCCCGCTGGTGGTGGATGAGGATCTCGCCGCCGCGCTCGACGCCGGCGTCATCGCCGGAGCCGGACTCGACGTGCTGTCCGTCGAACCGCCCGCCGCCGGGAATCCGCTGTTCGCCGCGAAGAACTGCATCGTTACCCCGCACATCGCCTGGGCCACCAGGGAAGCGCGGGCTCGGCTGATGGACATCGCGGTCAGCAATGTAGCCGCCTTCCTTCACGGCGCTGCCGTCAACGTGGTGGGATAAGATTCAGTCCAGTTCTATCTCCGTCCAGCCTTTCTTCAGATTCGGCAGCCTGCCCACATAGACGTGTCCTGTCACCGGGACGAGCGGAAAGCCGGCTTTGATGTGGAACATGAGACCGCCCCGGTATCCCACGGAACCCCTTTTTACAAGGTCCTTCCGCAATTGCGCCTTATCGCTCTCTGATACTGTGTGCCCGTCCACGGCCTTTCCGTACTCTCCAAAATCGAGATATTCGCCGCTCGTTTGCTCGAGTTGGACTCGCGTGTTCAATTGCGGCCCGCCGCTGGAAGACTGGCAGATGTCGACCACCGCGGACGGCGTGCGGTTGGTGTTGATGGACTGTACCTTGTCAATAATGGCGATGTGCGACCCGTTCACCCATACGATCACACATAGATCTTCCATGTGCGTGATCTGCTGGATTGGGAAGAAGCGGTCCATGTAGTGCCGCGGATACAGCGGCAGATACGTGGGGAAGATACCCGCATCCTCGAGGTAGCGGCCCACGAATCCGATGCAGTCCATGCCGAACATCGCATCGTCCACCATTGCCTGAAGCGGATTGGGCTGGTCGAAGTACTTGGCGAGAATCGTCTTCCCTGTCGCGTCCTTGTAGGCCTTGAACTTTTCCTTGTTGTACCAGAGGAGGTGCATCAGAATGGAGAAATTCTCCGGTTTCCCCTGGCCGGAGAATACCCTCTCATACTCCACAGCCCCCATGTGGTGGATCGTGGGCTCATCTTCCGTTCCCTTGACGACCGCGCGAATGGCGTTCCTCAATTGAGCGGCTTTGGCGTTCCCTCCGTTGCCGGGATCGGCGCAGAGGTATTTCCGCAGGCTGACCCAGTTGGACATGGGCACAATCCACAAGCCGGGGTCAGTCAGATCTTCAACGAATGAACTGGGGGCGGATTGCGCCGTCGGCATGTCCGGGACCTCCTCGATGTCTGCAAATTGAGCGTGACACACCGGTCCATGTGTGCATGATAGTCGATCTTTTTCCGAAATGCCTCCTCCCCACTCGCGCTAGAATGACCGCGATGGCTTCCTCGCCTTCCGGCGCAATCCTGCTGTCGTCCGCGGCGTTCCTGGCCGCCGTCTGCCTCCTCCAACATTCCACCGTGGGGCGCGCCGCCGTCAGGCGTCCGCGTTTCACCGACATCGCTCCCAACTCCCGCTTCCCCTACATCTCCAACAACGATTTCCGCAAGCGCAAGTACTTCCCCCAGCCAATGTGCGGGGGAGTGGCTATTCTTGACTACGACAAAGACGGCTGGATGGACATCTTCCTCACCAACGGCGCCACACTCCCCGAACTGCGCCGCCCCGATCCGTCTTTCTATAACTGTCTGCTCCGTAACAGGCATGACGGGACCTTCGAGGACGTCACGAAAGCCGCCGGACTCACTGGTGAGAATCTCGATTTCAGCTTCGGAGCCGCCGCGGGCGACTATGATAATGACGGATTTCCGGATCTTTTTATCACTCAAGGCGGAAGCAATATCCTCTATCACAATAACGGGGACGGCACTTTCCGCGACGTGACGGCTCAATCCGGCCTCGCCAAGCCCCCACACACACTCAGCGTCCACGCCGCCTGGTTTGACTATGACAACGACGGACTTCTCGATCTCGCTGTCGCCAACTACACCCTCTGGACTCCTCAAACCGACCGCCCCTGCCGGCGCGGCGGCGAGGAGATGTACTGTAGTCCGAAAACCTACCCCAGCGTTCCCCAACGTCTCTACCACAACCTCGGCGGCGGCAGGTTCTCCGACGTCTCCGAATCCTCGGGTTTCGGAACGATCCCGGGCAAAGGGATGGGCATCTGCGTCGCCGACTTCAACAAGGACGGCTGGATGGATGTGTTCCTCGCCAATGACACGGAACGCAACTTCCTCTTCCTCAACCAGCGCAACGGCGCCTTCCAGGAGACGGGTCTGCGCTATGGCGTGGCCTACAACGAGAACGGCGCCGCGGTCTCCGCCATGGGCTGCGATGCCAGGGACTTCGACAACGACGGATGGGCCGATCTCTTTTACAACGACCTCATGGGCCAGATCTGGGGGATCTTCGCCAATCACCAGGGCCGCCGCTTTACCTACCTGTCCCCCCGGACCAGGATCCTCCAACTCAGCACTCCTTATTCCGGATGGTCTGCAGGCTTCCTCGACTATGATAACGACGGCTGGAAAGACCTCTTTTCCGCCAACGGCGACGTTGACAATCTCACTCCGCAATCTCCACAGCACGACACGTTGTTTGAGAATCAGGCGGGCAAGGAATTCCTTGACGTTTCTCGGGACATGGGCAAGGACTTTCTCCGTGAGGGCTACCAGCGCGGCTCTGCCTTCGCCGATCTCAACAATGACGGCTTTCCCGATATCGTCGTCACTTCTCTCGGGCAACGGCCGCGCGTTCTCCTCAACTCCGCGGATAACGGCAACCATTGGCTGCTCATAGAGGCCGCGGGGCGAAAGAGCAATCGAGATGCAAGGAACGCGCAAATTAAACTCGTCACGCCTTCCGGCCGCGCCTTGTACAATCACGTCTCAACCAGCGTTGGATTCTTGTCCTCCGGTGATCCGCGTGTGCATTTCGGGCTTGGCGCGGAGCAATCGGCCTCCTCGATCGAGATCCAATGGCCTTCGGGGACCGTGCAAATACTCCGTAATGTGCCGGCGGATCAGATCCTGCGAATCGTGGAACCCCAGTAGAATTGGCGGATGCAATTCTGTTCTCAAATACCCGAATATCCCCTTCCTATTTCCGGACCGCTGTGATAAACTCCTGCCCCAGGATAGGCTTCGCGCAATGTTTCTCTTTGCGCGAATTTCTACGCATCTGTTTCCTTTAGGATGTCCTCGAAGGAAGCTGAGGGGGGAGTGTGTTCATGGAAAGTGAGGTCAGAATGCAGCCTTCGGCAAATCGGAAAACCCGCCGGTCCGTCGCGCTTCTGGGATTGGCTCTTCTGGCACAGATGGCCTCTGCCCAGGACTATCGCGGCCGAATTCAAGGAACCGTGATGGATACCACCCGCGCCGCCGTGCCGGGGGCTACCGTCACACTCACCAACGTCAATACCGGCGTTCCCGCCACACGCCAGACAAATGAAGCCGGCCACTATCTCTTCGATCTGGTGGAACCCGGCGCTTACACCATCACCGTCGAATTCACCGGCTTCACCAGGTTTGTCCAGGAAAACATCAACCTGCTTCAACGCGGCGACGTGAGCGTCGACGCCACCCTCCGTGCCGGAGATGTCCGTGAAACCGTGACGGTCACCTCCGAAGCGGCCGTCGTCCAGTTCAATACGGGAAAGCTCGAGACCACTGTCGACAACAAACTCACCTCCTCGGTTCCGCAGATCTACCGTACTCCATTCCTGCTCGCCACGCTCGACCCATCCGTCGAGAAGAACGACTACGGCTCGGAATACATGCCCTACCATAGCTGGGGTCCCAACCAGCAGCGCGTCGGCGGCGGCCAGAACTACACCAACGACCTTCAGGTGGACGGCGCCTCAGTGACCATCGGCTACAAGACCGGATACGTTCCTTCGCCCGACATGGTGCAGGAAGTCAACGTACAGCAGAACGCCGTGGACGCCGAATACGGCCACTCCGCCGGTTCCGCCATCAGCCTCACACTCAAGTCAGGCACCAACGAATTCCATGGAACCGCCTTCTACCAGGGACAGTATCCATGGGCGAACGCTCTCGAAAACCGCGTCTTCCGCACCGTCAATCTCGGACGCAATCACATGTATGGCGGCACGCTCGGCCATCCCATCAAGAAGAATAAGCTCTTCAACTTTGTCGCCTACGAAGGCTGGCGCCAGACCGATCCGCAGACGCTCGTGCAAACTCTCCCCACCGATCTCGAACGCCAAGGGAACTTCTCGCAGTCGCTCAACGTGAACGGAGGCCTTCGCGCCATCTATGACCCCTGGAGCACACAAACCTCCGCCGACGGGCGCACCATCAGCCGCGCGCCGTTTCCCGGCAACATCATCCCCTCCTCCCAACTCGACCCCGCCGCCACCGGCTACACCAGCCACCTCTGGAAGGCGAACTCGGCCGGCATCGGTCCCTATCACGTGAATAACTATTCGGTGGCCCTGCCAATTCAGTTTCCGTTCAAGAATTTCTCTGACCGCGTTGACTACAACATGACGGACAAGATCCGTATTTCCGGCCGCTTCAGCATCTTCCGCACGCCCATCACCACCTCGAATCCCACCGGTTCCGATTACTTCGTCTCCGACCGCGGCAGCGAGCGCGACTCCAAGTCCGTATCCGCCGATCTGACGTACACGCTCAGCCCGAACACGGTGCTCAACGTGCGCGGCGAATATCATGACTTCATCGACGCCGCCAAGCCAGGGGCCACCTTTACCAAGGACGGCTGGGCGAAGATCTTCCCCAACTCGAACTTCTACGAGCAGATCTTCAAAGACCCCGCCGTCCCCATCCTGCTTCCGCGCATGTCCATCACCGGCAACGACGGCTCGACACGCAACTTCAACATGGGACCCGGAGGCGGATACTGGGATCAGCGCCCCACCGCCGACGGCCTCGACGTCAAACTCGCCCAGCAGCACGGCGCGCACTACCTGAAATTCGGATTCGAAACTCGCGGGAACCGCTCTCCGCAAGGGCTCATCCTCAGCAATCCCGGATTCGGCTTCTTCGCCAATCCCACCGCCGATACCTACGTCAATCCGAACACCCGCCTTTCCGGCGACGGCTTTGCCACCTTCCTCATCGGCGCCGTGGCGCCCACCAATGGCGGAGCCAGTGACTGGGATTCCAGTTCCACTTCGATGCCGGCCATCAACTTCCTCACTCCGTCCTCACGATTCTACTCGGGGTTTGTGAATGACGACTGGAAGATCAGCCGCAAGCTGACCTTGAATCTCGGCCTTCGTTACGAGTTCGAGCAAGCCTGGCGCGAGTCGCAGGACCGCTCCGTGCGCGCGCTCGATCTCACCAATCCAATCCCCGAATTCCAGGGCGCCAATGCGCCCCAAATGCCCGCGGCCGTGAAGCAATACTACAGCGGCGGCTGGATTTTCAATGGCGCCTTCCAGTTCGCCGACAGCGGCAATCGCGGCCAGTGGAACTCCGGAAGCGGCACGTGGTCGCCTCGAATCGGCGCTGCCTACCGGCTCAACGATAAGACCTCGCTGCGCGCCGCCTACGGCAGATACGTCACACCCTGGATTCAGGGAACCACGGACTTCAACAACCTCACCACACCGGGCTACACCAGTTACACCGGCGCTCCGCCGTTGGTGCTGGGAGTGCCGCAGATGCGCCTCTCGGATCCTTTCCCCGCATCAAACCCCCTCATTCCGGCTTACCAGAAGACGCTCGGCCGTTACACTGCGCTTGGAGATAGCACCACCTTCTATCTGCCGGACCGGCCGCGGCAAACCAGTGACCGGATCAACTTCTCCATTCAGCGCCAACTGCCGCAGAACCTGGTGCTCGACGTCACCTACTACATCAACCTCTCCCACTTTGTGTTCGACACCTCGCGCAACCTCAACCTCGTGGACCCGAACATCGCCTACCAGTACAAAGATGCGGTGAACCAGTCGGTGAAGAACCCCTTCTACAACATCCTCACCGTGGACAAGTTCCCCGGACCGCTGCGGTACCAGCAGAACGTGAGCATTCTGTCTTTGATGAAGCCCTACCCGCAGTACGGCAACATCATGGCGGTGGACGGCCAACCCGGCGGCGATATGAAGTATCAGTCGCTTCAGATCAAACTCCAGCGCAGCTTCGGCAAGGGCTACACGCTGCTGTTCGGCTACAACTACCACTACGAAGAAGATCAGCGCTTCTATGACGACCGGGCTACCTTCGCCCAGCAGTATTCCTGGATCGGTTCCAATGCCGCCCGGCACCGTCTCTCTCTCGCCGGATCGTGGGATCTCCCATTCGGAAAAGGCCGGCAGTACATGACGCAGGCGCCGCGCCTGCTCGACGCGCTTGCCGGTGGCTGGAGCCTGACCCCGGTCGCTACCTGGCGTTCCGGCCGTTTCATGCAGTTCGGCGGCATGGTGGCGAACGGCGATCCGCTTATCTCCGACCCGGGGCCGGCCCGCTGGTTCGACACTTCAGTCTTCTCCCCGCTGCCGGCCTACACGCCCCGCTCCAACCCCTGGAACTACTCGGGCCTCACCGGACCCGGACAGCTTGTCATCAATGCGTCGCTCGTGAAGGGCTTCCACATTACGGAGAACTACCGCTTCGAGTTGCGCATGGACAGCTTCAACGTCTTGAATAGCATTACATGGGCCGATCCGAACACCAACGTTTACTCGAGCACCTTCGGCCGGTCGACCGACCAGTTGGCGAACACCTACGGACGCCGCACCCAGCTTGGTCTCCGGTTGGAGTTCTGACCGCGCTCATCGCCCTGGCCCTGGCTGCCAGTGCGCAAACCCAGGACCAGAGCTTGCGCGAGGCTGCCCGTCTCGATGCAGAACATCGCTGCGAAGAAGCCCAGCGGCTATACCAACTGGCGCTGTCGAAGGGGCCGCCTTCGATTGCTCTTCTGAACAATCTCGGAAACCACTACCTCGCCTGCGGCGACCCGGCGAAGGCTCGCGTCTGGTTCGAGCGCCTGGCGCAGGCAAACCCCTCTCATCCGAATGCGAACCTGCAACTGGCGCGCATCGAAACCGAAGAGAAGCACGGCGCCAAGGCGCTCCAATACCTGTCGCGAGTCCGCGAAACCGGGCCCGCGGTGGAACTCCTGCGAGCCGAAGCCTCCTACTACGCGGGGCAGCGCGAGAGGGCTGTTTCCCTGTTCGCGGACATCGAGAAGAAGGCCGGCCGAGACCCGCTTGTCCTTTTTCCTCTGGGCGTGGCGTGCGCCCGTTCGGACCTCTACGATTGCGCCGAGCGGGCCTTCCAGGCTGTACTCGAGAAGTACCCGGACGAGTTCGATGTCCTGTTCAACCTCGGCCGGGCGGCGGCGCGTGCGGGACACTATGATCGTGCCGCCCGCGCTCTCGATGTCGCTCTCAAGCTTCGTCCTGAGGACGGGGATACGCTATTCGAACTCGGCCTGCTGTACGCCGCTCAGCGGGATTACAGCCGTGCCGTGTTCCTGCTGGCTCGGGCCAGCCAGCGCGCGCCACGGAGAGCGGACATCCAACTGGCGCTGGCACGGTCCGCCGAAGGGGCCGGATACTATGGCGATGCCGTGCTTGTTTATGAGCGTTATCTCCAGCTTCAACCCGAGGACGACGCGGCCCGGCGTGACCGCGCTCTGGTCCTCGGCCTCACCGAAGCGAGGCTTCCGGAGGCGCTGCAGGAACTCACCCTTTATATAAGGAAGCATCCGCGGGATCCCGTTGCGCCCTACGATCTGGCTCGTCTCACATGGCGGGGCCATCCCGGCCAAGCCTTGGCACACCTGAATGCGGCCATCCGCGCCAAGCCGGATTTCGCCCCCGCGCTCCTTGGCCGCGCCTGGCTGCTGTACCGGATGGGCCGGACATCGGAGGCGCTGCCGGATCTACTCGTCGCGGACAAAGCAGTTCCCGGGAATACGCGGATCCTCGAGCAGTTGGGGCTCGTCTATCTCTCGCTCGACCGGCCCGCGGACGCGGAGAAGGTCCTGCGACGGGCGATAGCGTTAGATCCGGAAAGTTCCGAAGCGCTATTGCATCTGGGCCGGGCATTGATGGCGCTCGGCAAGGAACAGGAAGGCGAGGCGGCTCTGGCGAGGTTTGAGAAGATTCGGGCGCCCTCTGCCCGGGGACCGCGGCGCGAAGCGGGAATGATCGAACTCGCCACGCTCCCGGCCGCCGAGCGCACCCGCCGCGAACTCGATCGCCTCCGCCGCGATTCCAGCACTCACCCAGGGGATACGGATCTTCAATTCCACTTTGCGGCCCTGCTCCTCATGGACGGCAAGACCGCCGAAGCCATCCTCCAGTTCCGTGAACTTCTCGGCAAGGGCGGCGATGCCAGGCTTTGGCACAGAGCGGGGGCGGCATTGCTCGCCTACCATCAATATGATTTGGCCGCGGAATTCCTGGAGCGGGCCGCAAAGGAGGCGCCCCAATCCCGCCTCGACCTGGCAATCGCCCTCTTCCATGCCAAAGGCGCCGGGCCAGCACTGCAGGTGCTGGACGGGATCCCCGCGGGCGAGCGGCACGGCGACTACCTCCTCTTGCAGGCGCAAATCCTGGACAGCGCTGGTAAAAGACTGGAAGCCGAGCGAGTGCTCCGGCAGGGACTCGGCGTCACACCCTCCCGGCCCGAAGTGGCGGAACAGACGGCGCTCCTCCTGATGCGTCTCGGACAGAGCAAGGATGCCCTCGAGTTCCTCGACAGGGCCGCTGCAGTTCATCCGGGCGACCCCGAATTACAGTTGATCCGGGCGGCGGTGCTCTTCTTGAGCGGGCAGAAGCCAGAGGCGGAAAAGAGGATTCAGGAGATTGAGGCCCGATGGCCTGAATGGGACCGTGCCTATCTGGCGCACGGACTGATGCTCGAACAGACCGGCCGGCCGGTCGAGGCCAGGCGGAAGCTGCAAACTGCACAGGCGCTCGGCTCCAAGGGGTTACCGGTCCAATGCGCCATTTCACGGGTGACCGCGGCGACTGCCCCCGAGCCGGCATGTGCCTGCGCCGGCAGCCTGTGGGGCAGCCTGATCGGGGGCTGTTAGCGGCGGCTGCCGGTTTGCGATTCTTGGAAGTCGAAAATCCTTAATTATGAAACCGATGAGCGGAGGGAAAGAGGAGTTTCGGATCTTATTATAATCTATAATCGACTGTTGACAATCACCTGCCCCCAGGCGTAAAATTCCCCCATTGTCCATCTTTCGCTTCCGCTCAGGTTGTTGTTGCGCCTGGGACGGGCTGGGTCTTGAAAAGGAGCTTCTGATGAAACGCTTGCAAAGTCTCGCTATTCTATTGATTTTGTTATGCTTGACGTCAATTTCCGGCATGGCGCAATTGGCCTCCGGATCGATGTCGGGAACGGTAACAGACCCCAATGGAGCCATCGTTCCAGGGGCTAAAGTGGTCGCCCTCCATGAGCCAACCGGACGCGAGTACGCCACGGTCACCACGGATGCGGGTGTCTATGTCTTCCCCAACCTGCCTACCGGACCTTATACGGTCTCCGTGGAGCAGCCGGGATTCAAGAAGCTCGTCCGCGCCGGAATTGAGATCCGCATCGGCCAGAGACAAGACCTCAACCTGCAAGTCGAAGTCGGCGATGTCCAACAGAAGGTGGAAGTGACGGGAGAAGCGCCGCTTCTTGAAACCACCACCGCCGAACGCGGCCAGGTGCTGAGCCAGCAGATGCTGTACAACCTTCCCATTTACACCGGCGGATTGAGGAATGCGGAGTCCTTTGTCGGTTATATGCCCGGCGTGAACAGCGGCGCCGAGTTGAGCATCAATGGCTCGAACGGGCGCGCCAAGGAAATCGAAATCGACGGAGCCAGCCTGACGCTGCCGGAATCCGGCGGCGTGAACTTCTACTTCCCCGGCTTTGAAGCCTACAGCGAAATGAAGCTGGTCACCTCCACCTATGGCGCGGAGTACGGCAGGCTCGGCGGCGGCCTCGAGGCCTACACCAGCAGGTCTGGCACCAACGATGTCCATGGCGCCGCCTTCCTCAACATGCGGCGCGACATTTGGGAAGCCGCCGGGTGGAGCAGCAACCAGGTCTTCGGCCGGACTCCGGGCTTCCGCCAGAAAGTGCGATTCAACGAAGAGGGCGGCGCCGCCGGCGGCCCTGTGTACATTCCGAAGGTCTATAACGGACGCAACCGGACCTTCTTCTATTTCACGATTGCCAAGGACGTGCGGCCGGCGAGCCCGATCGTGACGAACGGCGAGACCTTGCCGACCACGTTGATGAAGACGGGTAATTTCAGCCAGTTGACCGTTCCCATCTTTGACCCGGCAACCACCTCCAGCGCGGGCGGCGTCTCGTCCAGGCTGCCTTTCGGCGGCAATCTGATTCCCTCGAGCCGTTTCAGCACGATATCGAAGAACATCCTGCCCTTCATTCCCGATCCGACGCGGCCGGGCATCACCAACAACTATGACTTCCTGGGAAGCAGCGTTCACGACGATACCATCTGGACTCTCAAGTTCGATCACTCCATCACGCAGAACCACCGGATTTCGTACTTCATGACACACCGGAACTACCTGGATGACGCCATTCAGTACTTCCCGGGGCCCATCAGCTACGGTCTGACCAACATTCAACGGCCGGACGACTATCGCGTGAACCACGACTGGACGATCAGCCCGAACAAACTGCTGCACACCACGTTCGGCTTCAGCCGCAGCCAGCAGTTGTGGAACAACCCGCTGCAAAATGGTTATGCCTCGAAGATCGGCTTGCCTCTGAGCGGCCTCGCCGATGCGTTTCCCACGGTTGGCTTCGAGACGGACTTCCCCTCGCCCGGCCTCCCCGCGGTGGGTCCGGTTCCCGGCGGCAATACCGTATTCGGAATGAGCCAGGGGAAAGTCAACAACGGCGGGCAGTGGAACTGGACCACGCACGTCAACCAGCAGTTGAGTTGGATCCGGGGCAAGCATGAAATGAAGATGGGGTGGGATATCCGCCGCCTGCGCACCATTGGTAACGACTGGGCGGGGTCGAACGGCTTCTACTACTTCAGCCGGGCCCAAACCGCTGATCCCACCAGGCTGACCTCGACGGGCCATTCGTTCGCGAGTTTCCTGTTGGGGACTGTCGACCAGGCAAGCGCGACGGCAACCCCGGTGACAGCATTGCAGATTCGCTACGGATATCACGCCGGGTTCTTTACAGACAACTTCCGCATCACGCCACGCTTCACGCTCACCTATGGCTTGCGATACGAGATTCCGGTGGGATGGCATGAACTGAACGGCAACTACTCGAGCTTCGATGCCACCGTGCCCAATCCGGGCGCGAACAACCTGCCCGGGGCCTTGGTGTTCGCCGGCGCGGGTCCCAACCGGACCGGCAAGAAGCGGCTGTACCCGATGGACTTCACCGACATCGGCCCGCGCGCCGGTTTCGCCTACCAGGCGGCGAAGCGCACCACAATCCGCGGCGGCTTCGGTATTTTCTACCAGACGCTCGGCAACGGCGGCTGTGGGTGTACGGACGGCGTCAACGGGAGCTTCTCGCAGAACTCGGACGGCGTGAACCAGGCGTTCAACTGGGACCAGGGCGGCGTGCGGCCGCCTCCCGGATATAAGAATCCGCCACAGATTGACCCGAGCTTCGACAATTTTGTGAACGGCGTCTACCGGATGGGCCCGAATTACGGAAAAGCTCCGAGAATATACAACTGGAGTTTCACCCTGCAGCAGGAGATCGGCAAGTTCCTGCTCGAGGCCGGCTACGCCGCCAATCGCGGCCGTGGGCTCGCCTCGTCGGTATTCCTGAACCAGCTTCCCACCAGCTACCTGGCGCTGGGCTCGCTGCTTTCGAAGAACATCAATGATCCGGCAGTGGTTGCGGCCGGGTATAAGGAGCCGTTCCCCGGATTTGCGAAGGGCTGGGGCGGCGGCGCCACGCTGGCCCAGGCGCTGCGTCCATTCCCGCAGTACGGCAACATCTACGACGGTAATGCGGGCGTGGGGAAGACCTGGTACGACGCCCTGCAAACGAAGGTGGAACGCCGGTTCGGCGACTTCCAGTTGATCGGCTCGTGGGTGTGGTCGAAGAGCCTTTCGCTGATGACGTACCGCCAGATTTTCACGCAAACACAGGTCAATACGCAGGACGCCTATAACATTCCTGACGGCAAGTCCTATCAGCCTTGGGATTATCCACATGTCGTCAATATCCTCACCACCTATCAGTTGCCGTTCGGCAAAGGGAAGAAGTATATGGGCAGCGTCAACCGCTATGTGAACCTGGCCGTCGGCGGATGGATCCTCTCGGCGGCCCAGCAGTACCGCAGCGGCAGTCTGGTTCAGATCAGCACGCCGGGCAATCCCCTCGGCGGCGGGTCGCTGTTCAGCGCCGTCACCAAGGCGAACGCGACCGGCAGTCCGATCCGGACGGGCGTATCGAGCGGAGATCTGGACCCGAACAATCCGAACGTCCGCTGGATCAACAGCGGGGCGAACGCTCCTTATGTCGTCGCGCCCGCGTACACGCTGGGCACATCGTCGTTCTACGACAGCCGGTACCGGAACCCCTGGTACCGCAGCGAAAACATCTCGATCCAGAAGAATTTCAATTTCACCGAGTCGATCCGGCTGCAATACAGGGCCGATGCGATTAACGCCTTCAACCGCACGGATTTCGGCGGAGTGAACGGAGTGATCGGCACGCTGTCGGCAAACGGCGTGTACTCGAATCCGAATTTCGGCCGCGTTTCCGGCCCGCAAGCGGGACCGCGAATTATTTCGATGGGATTGCGGCTGGAATTCTAGCTGCCGCAGTCAGATACCGCCGCGTGCTCCGCTTCTGGCCGGGCATGCGGCTTCCGCTATCCGGACCGCTTAGAGGATAGCACAGGCACCTCGCGTTTGAGGTGTGCAGTTGTATCCTTATGCCGGATTACAGTATCATGTCCCTCATGTAGCTGAAGGAGGCTCATGAGGTTACGAAATCTGTGTCTTTTTCTCGCAGCCACGTTTCTTGCTGTGAACGGGTTCGCGCAACAGAATACAGGTTCCATTGGCGGGACGGTGACTGATCCAAATGGAGCATCCGTCCCGGGGGCTCAGGTGGCGGCAAAGAACGACGCCACCGGATTAAACATCGAAACGGTCACCAACGATGCTGGGTTGTACGTGTTCCCCAGCCTGCAAGCCGGGCAGTACACGATCACAGTTGAGAAGACCGGATTCAAGCGGCTCAACCGCAGCGGAATCGAAGTTCGCGTTGCGTTGCGTATCGCTCTCGATTTGCAGTTGGAAGTGGGCGACGTTCAGCAGTCGGTGGACGTGACGGCGGAAGCCCCGATGCTCGAGGCGACCACCAGCGAGCGCGGGCAGAACTTTTCCACCCAGTTCATGGAAACGCTGCCCCTGTTCACGGGCGGAATCCGCAATCCCGAGAACTTTGTCCGCTATATGCCCGGGGTAAACTCGGCGGCGGAAACGAGCATCAACGGGTCCATCGGGCGCGGCAAGGAAGTCATGATCGACGGCGCCAGCCTGATCATTCCGGAGTCCGGCGGCGTGGTGTTCAACTTCCCGGCGGCGGAGATGTTCGGAGAGTTCAAGCTGGTGACGGGGACCTACTCGGCGGAGTACGGCCGGTTCGGCGGCGGAGTGGAAACGTTCATTACGAAGTCCGGAACCAACAGCCTGCACGGGCGCGGGTTCTGGAACCTGCGGCGCGATATCTTCGACGCCAATGCGTGGGCGTTCAACCGCAGCGGAATTGCCCGGCCGAAGACGCGGATCAACGAATCGGGATTCTCGGTAGGCGGGCCGGTTTTCATCCCGAAAGCGTATGACGGCCGCAACAAGACATTCTGGTTCTTCACCTATTCGCGCGACCTTCGTCCGGCCACCAATGCGCCAACGCAGAGCACCATTCCGACGGCCGCGATGAAGAACGGCGACTTCACGGGAATGCGCATCTATGATCCGCTGACCACGGTTGGCGACACCAGGCAGCCATTTGCGGGCAACCTCATTCCGAAGAGCCGATTCAGCAGGATCTCGAGCGGGTTTGTGAGCGTGCTGCCTGATCCGAATGCGAACACGCTACAGAACAACCTGAACTTCGTCAACACGAGCCAACTGACCGACAACGTGTGGAGCATCAAGGTGGACCACGCCTTCAGCCCGAACAACCGGCTGTCGTATTTCCACAGCTTGCAGGACCAGAACACGGCCGCCGACACGGCGCTTCCCGGGCCGCTCGGGCAGGGCTTGGGCAGCAGTTTTCAACGTCCGCGCAACTTCAGAGTGAACCACGACCTGGTGATCCGCCCGACGCTGCTGCTGCATTCGACATTCGGGTTCAGCCAGACACGGCAGGGCTGGGACAACCCGGCACAGCGCGGCTTCGCGTCGAAGGTGGGACTCAGCCTGCCGACCGACGCCACCCCGCGTGTCCGGTTCGCGGCCGCCGATCAGTACACTCCCTGGGGCGTGCAGGACGGCAAGGTGGAAAATGGCTTCCAGAACAACAACACCTACCACGTGAACTCCAACCTGAGCTGGATTCGCGGCAAGCACGAGTTCAAGATGGGCGGCGACTTCCGGCGATTGCAGACCATCGCCAACGACAAGGCCGGCTCGAACGGGCTGTTCCAGTTCGAACGGACGCAGACGGCCTTATTGAGCGACCTTGCCGGGACAGGCAACAGCTTCGCGAGCTTCCTGCTGGGTGCTCCGGATCGCGTCGAGTTCACCACCCTCCCGGTGCCGGACGTGCAAATCCGTTATGGGTACCACGCCGGGTATTTCCAGGACAACTGGAAGCTCACCAGCCGGCTGACGCTGAACATCGGCTTCCGCTACGAGGTGCCGATCGGCTGGCACATGTCGAACTACCAGTATTCGACTTTTGATCCGACGGTCACGAATCCGAAGGCGGACAACCGGGCCGGAGCAATGATCTTCATGGGGCCGGGGCCGGGGCGAACCGGCACGAAACGTCCCTATCCGACGGACTACTCCGATTTCGGGCCGCGCGGCGGCTTTGCCTATATGCTGACCAGCAAGACGGTATTGCGCGGCGGCTTTGGCATCTACTACGAGACGCTGGGCAACGGCGGCTGCGGCTGCACACTGGGTTTTGCGGGACCTCCGGGAACGCTGGTGTCCGACGGGCGGAACCCGGCGGTTCTGTGGGACACGGGCTTGCAGATTCCGCAGGGCGCCAAGCCACCGTTCATCGATCCGAGCTTCGGCAACTTCCAGGACGTGGAGTACACGGGTCCTGACTTCGGGAAGGCTCCCCGGGTGTACAACTGGAGCTTCAACGTCCAGCACACGATCGGGGCGTTCCTGATCGACGCGGCATACGTGGGCAACCGCGGCGTGGGGTTGAACTCGACGCTCGACTTCAACCAGGTGGACCCGAAATACCTCACTCTGGGCGCATTGCTGCGGCAGCCGATCAGCAATCCTCAGGTGGCTGCGTTGGGATACGGGAAGCCGTTCTCGAGTTTCCCGGTGACCGAATCGCTGGCGCAGGCGCTGCGGCCCTATCCGCAGTTCCGCTTCATTCAGGACCGCAACAGCGGGGATGGCCGGACGTGGTATGACTCGTTCCAGTTGAAGGTGGAACGGCGGTTCGGCGCATGGCAGATGATGGGCTCCTACGTCTTTTCGAAGTCGCTCAGCAAGCTGACCTACCGGCAGATTTTCAGCCAGAACTTCAGCGCCGGGGCGCAGGCGCAGAACAACTACAACCTGGACGACTCGAAGTCCTACCTGCCCTTTGACCAGCCGCACGTGTTCAACCTGTTGAACTCGTTCGACCTGCCGTTTGGACGGGGCCGCAAGTTCCTGGGCTCGAGCAACCGGGCAGTGGATGCGCTGATCGGCGGATGGAACGTCGGCGCGATTCAGCAGTACTACACGCCGGCTCCCTTCGCGATCGCCTCGACGAATACGCTGGGGAACGTATTGTTCACGCGCTACCGGGCGGCGAATCAGACGAGCGTGCCGATTCGCGCCAACGGCGACCGCGGCTCGCTCGATCCGGGCAATCCGAACGTGCGGTGGTTCACTCCCTGCCAGGCACAAGGCAGCGGATGCGTGAACGGGACGGCGCCGTTCGCCAACCCGGGCGACTTCGAGTTCGGCACGGCATCGGCGTTCAACTCGAAGTTCCGCAACCCGATGATCCTGTCGGAGAACATCTCGATCTCGAAGCGCTTCAACGTGCTTCACGTGTTTGACCATGATGTGAACTTCCGCTACCGGGCGGACTTCTTCAACATGTTCAACCGGACGAAGTTCGGGGTGAACGGCAACTGGCAGAGCGCGGATTTCGGCCGCGCCACCGGCCCGCAGGTGGGGGCGCGACTGATCACGATGGGACTGCTGCTGGAGTTTTAAGCAAGCGGAGACTGTAGGAATGCGGCGGGCCGGAGCGATGCTCCGGCCCGTTTTTTCATGATGCGAGGAGCGGTTTGACGATGTTGCCCTGGGTGTCGGTGAGGCGGAAGTGGCGGCCCTGGAATTTGAAGGTAAGGCGGATGTGGTCGATGCCGAGGGCGTAGAGCATGGTGGCGTGGAGGTCGTGGACGTGGACGGGGTTTTCGGTGATGTTGTAGCTGAAGTCGTCGGTGGCTCCGAAGGTGAGTCCGGGCTTCATGCCGCCTCCGGCCATCCAGACGGTGAAGCAGCGGGGGTGATGGTCGCGGCCGTAGTCCTTGGGAGTGAGCTTGCCCTGGCAATAGACGGTGCGGCCGAACTCGCCGCCCCAGACGACCAGGGTGTCATCGAGGAGTCCGCGCTGGGCGAGATCCTGGACGAGGGCGGCGGCGGGCTGATCGGTTTCTTTCGTTACGTTGGTGATGCCTTCGGGGAGATTGGTGTGGTGGTCCCAGCCACGGTGGAAGAGCTGGATGAAGCGGACGCCGCGCTCGGCAAGCCGGCGGGCGAGAAGGCAGTTGCGGGCAAAGGTGCCGGGCTTCCTGGCGTCTGGGCCGTAGAGTTCGAAGGTCTTCTCGGATTCCTTGGAAAGGTCAGCCAGTTCGGGAACTGACGTTTGCATCTTGTAGGCCATCTCGTATTGGGCGATGCGGGTGGAGATTTCGGGATCGTTGTAATCCTCGAGTTGCATCTCATTGAGCCTGGCCAGGTCGTCGAGATAGCGGCGGCGGGTATTGGGCGTCATCCCCGCTGGGTTCGACAGGTAAAGAACGGGATCGCCGCCGGAGCGGAACTTGACGCCCTGGTAGCGGGTGGGGAGGAAGCCGCTGCCCCAGAGGCGGTCATAGAGCGGCTGATCGCCCTTGCCAGTGGAGGAGATCATGACGACGAAGGCGGGGAGGTCTTTGTTCTCGCTGCCGAGGCCGTAGGAGAGCCACGCGCCGATGCTGGGGCGGCCGGCGAGTTGGAAGCCGGTCTGAAAGAAAGTGACCGCCGGATCGTGGTTGATAGCTTCGGTGTGCATGGACTTGACGAAGCAGAGGCGGTCGACGATTTTGGCGGTGTGCGGGACGAGTTCGCTGGCCCAGGCGCCGCACTGGCCGTGCTGGGAGAACTTGAATAGAGACTCGACCACGGGGAAACGGGTCTGGGTGGCGGTCATGCCGGTGAGGCGCTGGCCCTGGCGGACGGAGTCGGGGAGGTCCGTGCCGCGGAGCCTGGCGAGCATCGGCTTGTAGTCGAACGTCTCCATCTGGGAGGGTCCGCCGGACATGAAGAGGTAGATGACGCGCTTGGCCCTGGGAGGGAAGTGGGGGATGCCGGAGAGCGTGGAGGCGCCCGCGGTTTCGGCCTGAAGGTCATTGCCAAGGAGATGGGCGAGGGCGGCGATACCGATTCCGGTGGAAGTGCGGCTGAAGAAGTGGCGGCGGGTGAGGTTCATGGCATTCTCCTTCAATGTTTGGTGATGGTCTCATCGAGGTTGAGGATGAGACTGGCCACGGTGGAGTAGGCGGCGAGTTCGCCGGGGTTGAGTTGCCGGTCGGCGGGGGAATCGCCCTCAGCGAGCATCTTGCGGGCGGCGTCTGGGTTCGTCTGGTAATAGTCGAGCTGGCTGCGGTAGTTGTCGAGCAGGATGGCGGCTTCCTTCTCGCGGGGTGTGCGGGAGGTGGCGAGTTCGAAGCCGTAAGCAATGCGTGCGGTGGGGGTGGCGCCGCCTTCGCGCATCATGCGTTCGGCCATTTTGCGGGAGGCTTCGAGGTAGGTAATGTCATTCATCATGTTGAGCGCCTGGAGGGGCGTGTTGGTGCGGGTTTCGCGGACGATGCAGGTTTCGCGCCCGGCGGCGTCGAAGTTCATCATGGCGGGCGGCGGGGAGGTGCGTTTCCAGAAGGTGTAAAGGCTGCGGCGGTAGAGACCTTCGCCCTTGTCGCGCTGGTAATCCGCGCCGCCGCTGAGTTCTTTCCAGAGGCCGGCGGGCTGATATGGCTTGACGGAAGGTCCGCCGACGTGTTCGACGAGGAGACCGGCAGCGGCGAGGGCCTGGTCCCGGACGATTTCCGCGGGGAGGCGGACACGGGGACCGCGGGCGAGGAGCCGGTTTTCGGGGTCTCGCTGGAGGAGGTCGGGCGAGACGCGAGATCTCTGGCGATAGGTGGCGCTCATGACGATGAGCTTCTGCATGTGCTTGACATCCCAGCCGGAGCCGATGAATTCGGTGGCGAGCCAATCGAGGAGAGCGGGATGGCTGGGCCATTCGCCCTGGGAGCCGAAATCCTCGACGGTTTTGACGATGCCGACGCCGAAGCAGGACTGCCAGAAGCGGTTCATGATGACGCGCGCCGGGAGCGGGTTGGAGGGACTGACGAGCCATTTGGCAAGGCCGAGCCGGTTTTTGGGAGCGTCCGGGGGAAGCTGAGGGAGGACGGCAGGGACGTTGCGGGAGACCAGTTCGCCCGGCTTGTCGTAGGCTCCGCGAATGAGGATGTGGGTTTCGCGCGGTGTTTCGCGCTCCTTCATGATCATGACGGTGGGGAAGGAGGCGATGAGGGCTTCGCGCTGTTCGGCGAGGGAGAGGCGGTCGCGGTAGGCGCGTCGGATTTCGGGGGAGGCGTGGTCCTCGAGGAACGCCTGGCGGAGTTTGGAGTCCGCGGCCGGAGTGCGCGAGTTGAGAGCGGCGAGTTGGTTGAGGTTCTCGCGAATGGCGAGCACGGCGGCCTCGTTCGCGGGGAGGGGACGGTTGTAGACGCGGACTTCATCGATGAGGCCGTGGTAGAGGGATTCCTTGCCTGCGCCTCCGCCGATGCGCCATGGCTCGTTGGTCTTGAAGTCCTGGTTGAGTTCGTCGACGAGGATGTGGAGGGGGGCTTCGCGGCCGTCGATGTAGACGTGGACTCCGGCGGCGAGGCGGGTACCGTCGTAGGTGGCGAGGACATGCCGCCATTGATTCAGCGGGATAGCTTCCTTGGTTTCGACGCGAATCGCGTCATCCAGCCAGCGAAGGACGAGGTTGAACTGGACCTTGCCGTCGTGGAGAGCGAGGCCGATGCCGGTCTCTTCGACGATGTCCTTGCCTTTGGTGAGGATGGCCCCATTGGGGCTGGACGGGTTGACCCAGGCCGAGAGGGAGAAGGAGTTGTAGTAGCCGAAGTTGGAGAAGTTTCCAGCGTCGTCGAAAGCGGCGCCGTTGAAACGGGCGGCCGGTCCGTAGAGGCCGGGGACGTACTGGATGCCCTCGGGAACATTGACATGATCGGAGGGATCGAGGGGAATGTGGGCGATCTGGCCCCGGGAGACGAACCAGTCCACCGGCTTGGCGGACGGGAGCGATTTGATCCACGCGGCGAGGGTGGAATCAATGGCGGGCTGGAAGGACCGGTAGTGCTCTTTGGCGCCGGCGAGCTTGCTTTCGAGTTGGCGCAGTTGGGCCTGCTCATCGGGGGTGGGGGCGGGGATGAAGGGCGGGGTATTGCCGAATTTGAAGTAGCGGCCGCGGTCGGGGACGTTGTCGAAGAAGGCGAACAGGGAGTAGTAGTCCTTTTGGGTGAAGGGGTCGTACTTGTGGTTGTGGCAGCGGGCGCAGCCGATGGTGGAGCCGAGCCAGACGGTGGACATGGTCTCGAGGCGGTCGGCGGCGTATTCCACCATGTACTCTTCCTGCACGATGCCGCCTTCTCCGTTGCCGCGGTGGTTGCGGTTGAAGGCGGTGGCGATGAGTTGGTCGAGGGTGGGGTTGGGGAGCAGGTCGCCGGCGATCTGCTCGATGGTGAATTGATCGAAGGGCTTATTTTTGTTGAAGGCCTGGATGACCCAATCGCGCCAGCGCCACATGACGCGCTCGCCGTCGGTCTGGTAGCCGTTGGTATCGGCGTAGCGGGCGACATCGAGCCAGCGGGAGGCCATGTGTTCGCCGTAGCGGGGTGAGGCGAGGAGGCGATCGACCACCTTTTCGTAGGCTCCGGAGGAATGGTCATTGAGGAAGGCGGCGAGTTCGGCGGGAGTGGGCGGGATTCCAGTGAGATCGAGGGAGAGGCGGCGGAGCAGGGCGGCGCGGGAGGCTTCGGGGGAAGGTTTCAGCCCCTCGCGCTCGAGGCGCGCGAGGACGAAGTAGTCGATGGGGTTGATGGGCCAGGCGGTGTTTTCGACGGGCGGGAGCGCGGGACGAGTGGGCGGGATGAGGGACCAGTGCTTCTGCCATTTGGCACCCTGCTCGATCCAGGCCTTGAGGAGGTCGATTTCGTGGGGCGTCAGCTTGAGGCCGGAGTAGGTGGGCGGCATGCGGAGGGCGGGTTTTTCGGCGGTAACGCGATGGATGAGTTCGCTCTTGGCGGTATCGCCGGGGACGACGGCGAAGCGGCCGCTGGCGAGTTTGCCGAACATGGCCGCTTCGGAGTCGAGGCGGAAGGGAATCTTCTTGGAGGCGGAGTCGGGGCCGTGGCAGACGAAGCACCGGTCGGAGAGGATGGGGCGAATGTCGCGATTGAATTCGACCGGAGCGGCGGAGGCGGACGGCGCGAGAGTGCAGAGGAAAAAAACGGCTCCCACAATGCGGCAAGAGTTGGACATGTTGGGGAATCCTGCGAGAAACATCATATCGCAGTGTGAGAAAGAGGGGGGCTGGGTTTGGTTGGGGGGAGGGGTCTGGGGGGAGGAAGAGGTGTAAAAGGTGTCAAAATCTGTAAAATCGCGATGGGGTAAAGGCATTGGGTACCGTTTGCGGGACAAGGATGTCCGCTATCTGGAATCCAAGGTAGCAGACGGCGAGGGGGCGGAAGCGGTTCTTTGGCTGCAAGTAGTTGATAGGATTGAAGAAGCGGTGGGTAGAAAGGGTTGTGAACGGGTTTTCCGGGGGTGCTGTGGGAGCAGGTCCTCATGGGTTCCGGTTCGATGGAATGGAGAGGGCGTTCTCCCGGCATGGTAATGGCAGCCGCCTGGATGGCGCTCCAGTTGAGGTCTTTACCGTTCCATTCGAACACATCGACCTTTGCAGCGTGTCTTCATTGAAGCAGCATACATACGGCACGCAGCTGGTGCGGGTGTACTAGAATGAACTGGTCGCGACGCGCCAGATTGGCGGTATAGAGTCACAAGGAGGCTGGTACTCATGGCTATAGGGATTTATTTTTCTCCTGCCGCGATGTCGGCGGAGAAATACGACGAGTGCATCAAGTTATTGAGAAAGGCTGGGGCAGGCAACCCGGCGGGACGTTCGTACCATGCGTCGTTTGGGCCGAAAGACAAACTGATGGTGTTCGATGTCTGGACCTCGCAAGCCGCGTTCGACAAGTTCGCGAAGACGCTGATGCCGATCCTGCAACAGCTGGGGATCGAAGGGGGAGAGCCGACGGTGATGCCGGTGCACAAGGTGATCGTGCCGGCGGCGAAGGTCGCCTCGCCCAAGAAGCCGGCGAAGGCCTCGGCGAGCCGGTCGAAGCGCTGACGCCAGAGTTGCGCGTAAGCGGTTTCGGGAACCGATGCAGGATCTTGGATCTTGACCGAACCTCGAGGTTGCTCGCGATGGAGGATGAGGACGAATTCCGGCGGGAATGAGGTTGGCCGATCCATGCAGAGGATGGTTTCCGATTACGGATAGGGTATCTATGAGCCTTCGAAAGCCTTGACCACGGACGTGTACACGTATTATGTGTAGATGAATGTAACGCTGTCGGTTGATGATGAGGTGATGAGGGAGGCGCGGCGGCGTGCGGAAGCGATGGGCACGAGCGTGAATCAGCTTGTGCGTGACTATCTGGCGCAGTTTGCAGGGTTCACTGACCCCGCCGCTCTGGCCAAGGAGTTTGAGCGACTGTCGCGTGAGTCCAAAGGCAACTCGCGGGGATGGAAGTTCAATCGCGAAGAGTTGCACGAAAGGCGATGAGCGCATTAGCGTTTTTTGACAGCAACGTTCTGGTCTACGCCGACGACGGCTCGTCCCCAAGAAAGCAGAAGCGAGCGACGGCACTGGTCGCTGAACACCTGCGTGCGCAGACTGCCGTGGTGTCGTTGCAAGTGTTGCAGGAATATTTCGTCGCAGCCACACGGAAACTGGGGCTGACTCCTGAAGCAGCGCAGCGCAAGATGGAGATCCTGGCCAAAGCCCGTGTCGTGCGGTTTGAGCCCGCTGATGTGATCGACGCCATCGAACTGCACCGCCTGCGGCGCATCTCTTTTTGGGATGCGCTGATCGTGCATGCCGCGCGATGTGCGGGCGCCGCCGTTCTCTACAGCGAGGATCTACAGAAGGGCGCCGTGCACGGCGGCGTACGCGTAGTGAATCCGTTCGACTGAAAAGTGTCAAGGCATAGCCTGGAGGGACAGGTTACGGCTTCGGCGGATTGCCAGCGGCGGATTCGCGGGCGCGGGAAAGGATGTAGGACTGGATGGCCCGTACCTGCCGCGCGTTGAGGAGTTTTTGGAATGACGGCATGCCCGATTCGGCGCGGGTTCCGCGCAGGACGATGTCTTCGATGCCATCCATGACTTCCTTGCCGGAGTAGCGCAAGTCAGGCAAGGGACCAGCCACCGCGTTCAGACCGTGACAAGGGGCGCAGTGGAACGTGTATAGCAATTCGCCTTCATGCACCACTTGTTTGGAGGCGTTGACGGCGATAGGCGGGTCCGGGCGGCTCTTGCGGCTTAAGGGCAGCGCCCTCAGTTTGGCGGCGCCGTCGAGTGTGAAGGTCACTATTCGTCCGAAGCCGGGCTTGACCGGACCAGATCCTGGAGGGTTGAACAATGCCAGGGGACCGCCCCAACCGGCCATTACGGAGATGTATTGCACACCCTCGACGAGGTAGGTCACTGGAGGCGCGATGATCCCGGTGCCAGTGTCGAACTTCCACAGCTCCTTCCCATCCGTCGCGCGATAGGCGGCGAGCACGCCGTCGGCGCGGCCTTGGAACACGAGGTTGCCGGTGACGAGAACGCCGCCGCCCTCGAGCGTGGGATAAGTGACGCTCCAGGCTTCCTTCCCCGCGACGGGATCCCACGCCAGGAGCTTGCCGGTGGCAGGGGGCATAGTCTGCAATTTCGCATTGAGTTCACCGTCATACATCGGGTCGAGGCCAATGTTCACGTTGTTGGGATCGTACTTCCATTTCGGATCGGGAGCGTGCACAGACTGAGTGCCCACCTTCGCCGGAAGGTAGACCAAGCCCGTTTGGGGACTGAACGCCATGGGATGCCAGTTGTGCGCACCATCCGGGCTGGGAGAGACGATGACAGGCTTGATGGTGGCGACCCCGGGCGCCTCGAGAGGCCGCCCCTTGCGATCGAGTCCGGTGGCCCAGGTGATGCCGCTGACGAAGGGAGCGCCGGAAAGGAACTCGCCGGTCTTGCGATCGAGAACGTAGAAGAAGCCGTTCTTGTTCGCCTGCATGATGACCTTGCGAGCGACTCCATGGATATTGAGGTCTGCCTGGACGAGTGGTTGGGTTGCGTCGTAATCCCAGTTGTCGCCGGGCGTCGTCTGGAAATGCCAGGCAATTTCCCCCGTGCCGGCGTGCACCGCGACAATCGAAGCGGTGTACAGGCTGTCGCCGCCTCCGCGGATGGCGCGATACCAGGCGGTGGGGTTGCCTGTGCCGAAGTAGAGCAGATCGAGCGCAGGGTCGTAGACAATGCCCTCCCAGGCGGCGCCGCCTCCGCCGGCCTTCCAATAGTCGCCGGACCATGTCTTTGCGGCGGCTTCCATGGCCTTGGACTCGAATCCCCGCGAGGGGTCGCCGGGCACGGTGTAGGACCGCCATGCGAACTTGCCCGTCTGCGCGTCATAGGCGGAGATGTAGCCGCGTACGCCGTACTCCGAGCCGCCATTGCCGATGACGACCATTCCCCGGGCGATGCGGGGAGCGCTGGTAATGGAATACGGCTTTCCTCCCTCGGTGGTGTCTACGGACCACAAGGGCGCGCCTGTGCGCTCATCGAGGGCAATCAGGCGGCCGTCGAGGGTTGCCACGTACACTTTGCCGCGGTACAAGGCCACTCCGCGATTCACGACGTCACAGCAATAGAACAGCGCGCGGTCGCGAGGCACCTTGGGATCATGGGTCCACAGGGTGTCGCCGGTCTTGGCATTCATGGCATGCACTACGTCCCAGGAGGAAGTGGTGTAGAGGACGCCATCCTTGATGAGCGGAGTGGCTTCGAGGCCGCGCGGGGTGCCCAATTCGCGGCTCCAGGCAAGGCCGAGCCTGGAGACGGTCTGCTCATTGATCTGGTCGAGGAGCTGAAGCGCTGGTCCTCGTAGGTTCTGCCGTACATGAGCCAGTTGCCTGTGTCGGTGCGGGCGCTGCGAAGCGCCGCGTCGTCGAGAGCTTTCGGCGGGTGGCCGCAGGCAAGGAGGAAGGAGAGCGCGAGGATAACGGGGCCAGTGTGTTTCAGAGCGGTGAGCACGGGAGGACACCCCTTTTTGGCGAACTTTTCGGTGGGGGGAATTATATCACCGGGGCTGGGGTAGGGTGGAGATTCAGAGGCGCGTTCTCACTTCTTCCGGGTCCTGGCTTGCGTCCTCTGTCTTGTCCGGTTCGAGACAATCGGCGAGGTCCTCAGAAGTCCACCAATCCTCTCCCGCCAGTTCCATTGGATGCGGGGTTCGGATAGTGCCGTTTCCACAGCAAAGGTCATCAGCGGGACAGTATTTGTTGCATCCCCAGCATATACGTTCAGGATTCTTCGGATGAATGGGAAATCTCTTTTTCAGCACGTCGTTCACTTTGATTTTGCCACATGTGCCGGAGAGGGCCACGTGATCAAAGTCACCGGCTTGTTCCCGGCTCCCGGGGGAAAATGCACCGGAGGATCAAGGCAGATGGAAGAAATTCTTCACATTCCAACCTGGAGAACTCCTCTTTCTGTTTCGACCGGGCTGAGGCGGGCGAGGAAGGGAGTTGGTTGTGCTGGCGCCGCGATGGCGTCGACAATGTCTTGCAGCGCGCGTTTCGGCTCCTTAAAAGGCAAGCATGCCCTCACGCGTCGCTTTGTCTCGAACTACCTCTCTTAATGCTTTCAGCGAGGCGAGATCGACGGGCGCGCCCAGAAGATCCGCCAGTTGATTCTCCAGACCGATCATGTCGAGCAAGGACAGTCTCCTGGCTGGATCGAATTCCGCGATCAGATCCACGTCGGAAACGGGACTGGCTTCGCCACGAGCGACGGAGCCGTGAAGACGGAGATGAAGGATCCCGGCGTTCCGGAGTTCGGTCTCATGCTGTCGCAACCTGACGATCACGCTGTCACGATCCATATCTGCACTTTGGCACACTCGATGCGTGTCCGCAATGCCGGCTGGAATTGATAAAACCCAGAGCCGACGCATGCCCGTCGAACGACCGTGGTCACGCGGGCGGATGCATCGAGCACTACGACCGGGGGGCAACACTACACGTGGCAGGTGGGCTCGGCCCGTTGTTGGCGTAGAGGCCGAAGGGTGCTCCGGTCAGCGCTTGTCTTGTGCGCCTGTTCGCATGACCGCGCGGTTGTGTTATATTGAAATATAATTTACGGAGGCATTGATGCACACGACAAGTCTGCGCAAGGTGGGGGGATCGATCATGTTGGCCGTGCCGCCCGCCCTGCTCGACATTCTCCGTCTGCGGCCGGGCGCGAAGGTCGGGCTGGCCGTCGAAAAGGGCCGGCTGGTTATCGAACCGCAGCAGAAGCCGCGCTACACGCTTGAAGAACTGCTTGCGCAGTGCGATCCCAAGGCGCGCCGCAGCAAGGAAGATCGGGAATGGCTCGATAGCAAGCCGGCCGGCGACGAGATCCTCGGATGAAGCGCGGCGAGATTTGGCTGGTCAGCCTCGACCCGGCGTCCGGGCACGAGCAGAAAGGGCGGCGCCGCCCCGTGTTCATCGTTTCGCCTGAACCCTTCAACCAGGTGACCAAAGTTCCAGTGGTTCTGCCGATCACGGGCGGCGGAAGCTTCGCACGGACTGCGGGCTTCGCCGTTTCGCTCTCTGGGGCGGGAACGCAGACGACAGGTGTCGTCCGCTGTGATCAGCCCCGCGCGCTCGATCTCGCGGCGAGCGGCGGCAAGAGGCTGGAAAGCGCGCCCGAGGCGATCGTGGATGAAGTGCTGGCGAAGGTCGCGCCGATTTTCGAGTAAGCCGGCTTTATTTCAAGAGCCAAGGACTGGAAGGACATCGACAAAAGCCGACCTGAGGATCGCAAGAAGGCCACCCAGAAGATACGAAAGTTCTTCCCAATGACCGGCGCGTGTCGAGCGCCCGGCCGGGTGGCGCGACGTACCGCGTTGTTCGCAATCGTCGTGATTGCGCCTGATCATCGACCGACCCGGAACCTGGGACCGTCAGCCGCGTCGCAAACCCCGGCGCCGGGCAGATCCGACGCTCATAGGAATTGCGGCCGTCTTGGGCAGGATCCCAAAGCATGGGGTGTTAGTGGTTGATTATAAACGGAGAGTTGGTTGCGGGGGAAGGATTTGAACCTTCGACCTTTGGGTTATGAGCCCAACGAGCTACCAGACTGCTCCACCCCGCACATTCATAATAGCTTAGGCATGGCGGATGGTCAACTCTCTCTCTGCTACCATCGGTTGAGCCAAATGATGCAGGGTTTACGGGAGCAGTTCGGAGAGATCGATATTTACCTGTTCGATCAATTGCTGCGGGGGCGGATTGTGCCGGGGATGCTTGTCTTGGATGCCGGCTGCGGGACAGGGCGGAACCTGGTTTATTTTCTGCGGGAGGGGTACGAGGTTTACGGGGTGGATGCGGATTCCGAGGCGGTCGAGGCGGTGCGGCGGGTGGCGGGGCGGCTTGCTCCTTCACTCGGGGCCGATCATTTTCGCGCGGGTCCGCTGGAAGCGATGTCCTTTCCGGATGCGATGGCGGATGTGGTGATCAGCAGCGCGGTGCTGCACTTTGCGCGGGACGAGGAGCACTTTCTTGCGATGCTGCGCGGCTGCTGGCGGGTGTTGAAACCGGGCGGGTTGTTTTTCTGCCGGCTTGCGTCGTCTATCGGGATGGAGGCGCGGGTAAGGCATGCGGGCGGACGGCGTTACCGGCTGCCTGACGGTTCGGAGCGATTTCTGGTGGATGAGGCGATGCTGATGCGTTTGACGGAGGAACTGGGGGGACGACTGGCTGATCCGCTGAAGACAACGGTAGTGCAGAACCAGCGCTCGATGACGACGTGGGTGGTGTACAAAGACGGAAGGGGCGGCTACCACTCCGCGTAGGGAGTACCCTCGAGGCTGGTCTTGTCGGAGCCGCTGCGGACGTCGAAGATGCCGGGCTCGGATTGATCGACGGTGTTGGAGGGATCTTCCATGATGATCTTCCACGATTGGTCGGTGCCGGTCATGGGGTCGACGGGCACCTTGCGGAGATAGCCGGCTTGCACGATGTCATCGAGCGTTTGCGGGGCTTTTCCTTTGTCGTAGGTGTATTCGTCGATGACGTTGCGCATGGTGAACAGGTTCTGCCGGAGGATGGTTTCCTTGGAACGGACCAGAGCCTTGTTGTACTGGGGAACGGCCACCGAGAGAAGGATGGAGATGACCGCCATGGCGATCATCAGTTCAATCAACGTGAATCCGCGCAGTTTGAAGTTCTTCACGAGGTTCACCATTCCGAGTAGGGCGTGCCGTCAGGGGCGCGCGCCGTGGTTTTCGAATAGACGTCAAATACGTTTTGCCCGCCCCAGGAGGTGGACTTGGGATCGTCCTGCATGCTGCGCAAACCCCACTCGGCGGAGTTTGTGAAGGGGTCCCTGGGGATGCGGCGGAGGTATTTTTTCTTGGTGTCCACCTGGCCGGACATTTTCACGCCCTCGACAAGGATTTCGAGGCTTTCCGGATAGCCCATGCCGTCGAGCTTCTGTTGTCCGAGTTTGCCCTGGTCGGCGTCATCCTTGTACTTGTCAATGGCCCTGCGAATGTCATCGAGGGCGATGCGCAGTTGCTTTTCACGCTCGCGCCGGACTTTGTAGCGCGCCATGGGCACGGCCATGGCGGAGAGCATCATGAGAATGGTGAAGGCGACGATGAGCTCGATGAGCGTCAGGCCGCGTTGATTCTTCCTACGAACCATTCACAACTACTCCACGGTTACGGTGGCCGCCGGAAGCGGAGCCGGGATGGGGAGATTCTTCGAATTCTTCAACCCGAACTCTTCCAGCGTGACCTGGGAACTGCCTTTGCCTACGCCTTGGAAGCGGAACATGACGAGGGGGCCGGAGGAGTTGACGCCGCCGGAACCCGGCAGGCGGCTCATCTCGACACGGGCTTCGCCCAACTCGCTGTTGATGACCGGCGTGAAGTTCAACTTCTGCCCGTCGGGTGAGAGGGCGTTGCCGCGCACGACTTCCGTCAGCTTGAGCACTTTCGGATCGTACTTCACGCGCATGGGCGCGGAGAAGAGGTCCGATCCATGGTTGACCTGCAGGACGACCATGACGTTCTGATTGACCTTGCCGAGGAGTTTCGCGGGTGCGAAGCTCAATTCAGCAGGATTGGCGGGTGGGGCGGGAGGCGGAGCGGGTGGCTTCTTTTCCGCCGGCGGAGGGGTTGCCGGAGCGGGCGTACCCGGGGCTGGAGTTGCCGGGGCGGGTACCGGAATCACGGCAGGGGGAACGGCAGCCGGCGTCTTCGGCGCGGCGGGTGCGGGTTTGGGAGCGGGGGCGGCCGGTGCTTGCGGTTTGGCGGCTTCCGTTTCTTCCTCGCGCGGCGCATAGTGCAGCCGGACGGTGGCATCACTGCCGGCAGAAATGCCGCGCAGGTTCGAGGGCGTGATCTCAGGCGAACGGATGATGTGGGGGACGAGGAAGATGACGAGTTCGGTTTCGGTCTTCTCCTTCACTTCGCTGCTGCCCAACAGCCACTTGAGGATCGGAATGTTATGAACGCCAGGCACGCCGTTCTCGGTTAGCGTGTCGGTGAGGCTCTGCAACCCGCCGAGCAGATTGACTTCGCCTTCCCTCATGCGGATGTCATGGATGATCTTGCGCTGGCCGATGACCGGCTGCTGCAATCCGCCGATGTCGATGCGTTCCCGGACAGTGGAAAGCTCGAGTTCCACGTGGAGAGAGACTTCCTTCGGGCCATGGACTTTGGGGACGATGTCCACATTGACGCCGACTTCGGCAAATTGGAACTGTGTGCTGACCAGGGGGCTGACGCCGGCTCCGACGGCTCCGAAGCCGGGCTGGAAGCTGCCGGAGGCGAAGGGAATCTTGTCGCCCAGCCGGAGGGAGGCTTTTTGCAGTTCCACGGCGCGCACCTGCGGCGCCTGGAGCACGCGGCCTTCGCGGTTGCTCAAGAGGGCTTGAAAGATCGCGCCGGGGAGGGTGATGGAAAAGTCATTCGTCGAGATATGACCGATCTGCGCCAGGGAGATTGCGCTGGAGGTAGGGGTTGTTCCGGTTCCGGTGGTCGGAAGTGGGGTACCGGGGGTGGAGCCGTTTGTGCCGGTCGTGCCGGTGGTGCCGGTGGTGCCGGTGTTCCCGCTCAGCACGGGGTTTCTGGGCGTGAAGTTCACGGGAAGATTGATGCCCGGGGTTCCCCCGAAGGCGAGGCCCGCGCCGAGGGTGCGGCTGAGCGTTTTGCTGATTTCCATGACGACGACATCGACGACGACTTCAGACTTCGGCTTGTCGAGGTCGTGAATCAACTTCTCGGCGAGGGCGACCTGATCCACCGTTCCGCGAATGATGATGACATTCTGGCCGTTGTAGGTGAACAGGCGGCGGACTTCAGTGACGGCGCGGACGGCGGTGGCGATTTCCTGCAATTCCTGAACGGTGGTGGTGTTGGTGAGATAGAAGGTCTTGACCACCATGTCTTCGTAGTCGCGGCGCTTGGTGACGTTGTCCTGGGTGACGAAGATGGTGTTGTCGCTGAGGGGCTTCCAAAAGCTTTTCGTCTGGATGGCTACGAAGTCGAGGGCTTGCTCGAGGGTGGCGTTTGTGAGGTCGACGAAGAAGTTGCGGCCAGTGGGCTGATACTCGGAATCGAAGATGACGTTGATGCCGGCGAGCTTGGCGATGGTTTCAAAAAGGATCCGCGGCGGCTGATTGCTCATCTTGAGGGTGATGGGCGTGTGGGAGATGGGCTTCAGTTCCGGGGGGCCTTCGAGGGAATCGATGCGCTGCTCAATTTCCTTCTTTTCCTCTTCCGCCGGTGTCAGGCCCTTGTCCTTTTCGTTGGGCGTTTTTTTTTCCCGGTTGATCATCTCGAGGGTGCGGCGGATTTCCTGGTCGGCAATGATGGAGGAGGGATCGATGGAGTAGGCTTTCTGGAACTCGAGGAGGGCCTCATTCAATTGTCCGGCAGCGCGCATTTTCTGGCCGTTGTTGACATGGAGTTGACCGGCCTGAAAGCGGACGCGGCGGGCGGCCATCTGGTAGGCGACGTTTGAAGGGTCCTCGAGCATGGCCTTCTCGTAGGAATCGAGCGCCTTCTCCCAATCTTTTTTCACCTCGGCCAGTTTGCCGTCTTTGTAGAGCTTGTCGCCTTTGCGGCCGGCGAGCGCGGGCGCACCCGCCAGGGCGAGCACGATCGCCACGGCTGCCAGGCTTCGAACCAGATTTCGCATCTTATTCATTCTGCAAGTGCATTTCAGGATTCCGGAGCATGAAACCGCCCCGCTGGCGGAGGAGTCCGCCCTCATAACGCATTGACGATGATCGTCTTAGAAGCGTGGATAGAATTTTGGGCGAGGGGGGTACAGGAAGCACTTTTGCTATGTTAGCGTACCATAGGAATTGCGACACATGGCCAAGTCCCAGACCTCCGGAATCAAGATTCTCTCCGACAACCGTCAGGCGGGTCACAACTATTTTCTGATGGACCGGTTCGAGGCGGGGCTCGTGCTGGTGGGGACCGAAGTGAAGGCAGCCAAGGCGGGGAAAATCCAACTGCGGGACAGCTATGCGGAGGTGGCGGGGAATGAGGCATGGCTGTGCAATGTCCATATTTCCGAATATACGTTCGGGAACCGGTTCAATCACGAGCCGATGCGGCGGCGGAAGTTACTGCTGCACCGGAAGGAAATCGATAAGCTGCTGGGCAAAACGAGGGACAAGGGGCTGACGCTCATTCCGACTAAGCTGTACCTGAAAGATGGGTATGTGAAGTGCGAGATCGCACTGGCACAGGGGAAGAAATTGCACGACAAGCGGGAGTCGGAACGAAAGCGGAGCGCGGAGGCGGAGGCGAAGGCGGGGATGGTGCGGCAGAATCGGGGTTGAGGGGGGCGCACTGTCAGACCGCTGGTTTCCGGCGCAGGACGGCTCGCGCGGGGGCTCCGTCGGCGGATTCGAGCTTGATGGGGAGACAGACAAAGTCGTATTCGCCGGGTTCGGCGGCGCTGAGGTCGAGACCTTCGACGATGACGACTCCGGCTTGGAGGAGTAGCCGGTGGACTTCGGCATTACCCACGGAGAGGCGGTCCACACCGAGGAGTTTCACACCTGTCTTCAGGAGTGATTGGGCCTGTTCAGGGGTGAGCGCGTCTTCGCCGGATGTGTGGACCTTGAGGAGGAGACGTTCGGCGGCAGGGGGATTCGGAAGGGACGCCACGGTGGCAGGTCCGATCAGCACGTCCAGTGGCAAGGCTTCGACGGCGGCTGCGCCGGGGAGATAGTGAAGGGGGGCGTCGACGTGCGTTCCGGTGTGGGCGCAGAGGGTGACGGTGGTGACGTTGGCTTCGTCACCGCGGGCGAGGGCAGCGCTCAGCCAAGAGTCGAACGGCGGGTCACCGGGCCACTGCGGCATGCCTTTGCGCAGGGGACGGCTGATATCGAACCAATGGTTTCCGCTCACCGGCTGATGATGGGGCGGAGGGGCCGCCAGTAGATGTTCCTGTAAGCTACCGGTCCGTGGTCGCCTTGGAGCATCAGGGGATTGGCGGGGGCTTCGGGAATGTTCATGTGGGCGCGGGTGCTGCCTTCCACCTCGACGTTGTTCTGCACGGTGAGGCCGTTGTAGAGGACGCGGATGAAGCGGGCGTTTTCGGTCTTGTGGCCGCTCGAGTCGAAGCGGGGGGCGCGGAACCAGATCTGATAGGATTGCCACTCGCCGGGTCGGCGGCTGGCGTTGCGGGAGGGCGCGGAGCCGCCGACTCCCTTGTTGTCGATCCAGCGGTGGTAGATCGCGCCGCCATCGGAGGTTTTCATGGGCTCCGTGGAGCCGTAGCTGTCGAAGACCTGGACTTCATACAGCCCGTGCAGATAGACGCCGGAGTTCGAGCCCTTGGGGATCATGAACTCGAGGTATAGTTCCATGTCGCCGAATTTTTCTTCGGTGACCAGGTTGCGGGTGCGGCCGTTGGGGCCGTTGAGAATCGTGCCGCCCGGTTCGGGAATGCCGGTGAGGCGTGTGGGGGAGAGGAGACGCTCCCAGCGCACGGCGCGGGTGGTGAACCATTCCTGGGGGCCGTCCATGCCCTTCCAGCCGCTCAAGTCCTTGCCGTCGAGCAGCGGGCGCCAGCCGTCCTCGAGGAGGAAGGGGGGATCGCCGTGAAACTCGCCGTCGTTCAGTTCGGGCTTGTGCTGCGCCAAGAGGAGGGAGATAGCAGCGGAGATGAAGAGGGCGAACAGAATTTTTCGCATTCCGCCCTTCATTTTATACATTGGTATTTGCCTCGCACACGCGCCCTTACGACGGCCTGGTGGCTTCTTCTGTTCCTGCTTGCGGTGAATGTGTACCGGGCGGCAACGCAATCCATCACGACGGACGAGGCGTTCACGTACCTGCGGTCCGTGCTGACGCCCATCCCGGAATTGTGGCAGAGCTATGACGCGAATGACCACGTGCTGCACACGTTTCTGTGCAAAGCCTCAGTGAAGCTTTTCGGGACGAGTGAGTTTACACTGCGGATTCCCGCGCTGCTGGGAGGGGCGTTGCTGCTGGTGTCGGCGCTGCGACTATGCCGGCTGCTGTTCGGCGACGGGTGGTATATGCTGACGGCGTTTGCGCTGATCGCGCTCAATCCGTTCGTGCTGGACTATTGCTCGATCGCGCGCGGATATGGGATGGCGACCGCCTTTTTGTTGTTCAGCCTGGACCAGTTGCTGCGGTATCTCGAGGGACCCTTGCGCAGATGGCGTCTGTATGCGGCGGGGATCGGGCTGGCGCTGGGCGTGGCGGCGAACCTCACGGTGCTGGCGCCGGGATTTGCGCTGGCGCTGGTGTTTGCGGGCATCCACCTGGGAGAGGCGGCGCTGCAGCGGAACTGGCCGCGGGTGAGGGCGCGGTTCGATCACATCGTGGACCAGATGGCGGTGCCTTGCGTTGTCACGACGGTGGCTTTGCTGTTAGGCCCTATGCTGCCGGCGCGGAGGGAACATTTCTACGCCGGAGCAAAGACGCTGCACGATTCCCTGGTGAGCTTCAACTACGCCTGCTTCTGGCGGGTGAAGAATCTGCTGGAGGACACGCCGCTGCACTACCCGGTGGAGCATTTCTGGCTTGGGGTGTCGCTGGTGCTGCCGGGTGTGATTCTTGGCGCGGGGCTTATCGTTGCGTTGCGCGATCGCAAGCGTAGCGGGATGCTTCTTAGCGGGCTGTGCCTGCTTTCCGTGGTCCTGCTGCTGGCGCTTCATTGGGGGCTGGGCGTACCGCTTCCGGAGCGGCGTACGGGGCTCTACCTGGCGCCGCTAATGACGCTGCTCGGGGCAGTGGTGGTTTTCCGCCTGCCAGGATGGGCGCAAGTGATTCCGGCGGGAATGGCGGCGCTGGTGCTTGCGCAGTTTCTTCTTTCCTGGAACGTCCGCGTTTATGACGAGTGGCTGATGGACGCCGGGAATCGCGACCTGGCGTTGTACCTTCGGAGTCACGCTCCCCCGCCGGGACGCAAGCTGAAGTTCGGGGGGACGTTTCCGCTCGATCAGGGCGCCCGGTTTTACAGCCGGCTTTACCATATGGACTGGCTCGAGTTCCCGCCGCCGAAAGTCAGCCCGGACGGTGATTACGACATTTACTTTCTGGATGAGAAAGACCACTATCTCATCGGGAAGCGGCATTTGACGCTGCGCTACCTGGAGCCTTTTTCGAAGGTGGCGATTGCGGCTCCGGCGGATTCTCCGCTTCGACCTTGACGGGGATGTTGCGGATGTCAGTGACGAAGACGGGGAGCGGGGAGCGGGCATCGGGCAGACGCCACACACCGCCCGGATGGGCGACTTCGAAGTAGTAGATCAACTGACCGGATTCGGAAAGATCCCTGGCGGGAATGGTGAACCGGGGGAGGCGCGGCGAGGCTTCCATGGTCTCAAAACCGCCACCAGCGGAGATCATACGGTAGCGCAGACGGATGGCGGTGACATTTTGAACGGGCCAGACGGTGAGAGGGATGGGGAGCGGCTTTGCGAGGGCCGCGGTTTTCAGCGGTTTGTGGACAATGGCGGGAGGGGTGAGAGGCTTGGGCCAAGGGAGCGCGGTGATCTTTGCGGGGGGCGCCGCGTTGGCCTGCTTGAGCAGTTCGCCGAGTTCGGAGGCGCGCTGCTGCAATTTTTCGGACGGAAGGTTCATGGCCTGGGCGAGGCGGAACGCCGCGGCGTATTGCCCGGCGGCCACGCGGAGGGCGCTGTCGTGGCGCGTCTGTTGATAGACGTTGTCCATCACTTCGGCCCACAGGAGCCGTGCGCGATAGCGGGTTAGCTGGAGCAACTCGCCGTATTCACGCTGGCCGGATCGCTCCATGGAAAGGATACCGGCATAGAGCCTCTGCACGATGTCGAGGTCCGGTGGCTGGCCTTGCGCGATGGCCCAATCGGCGATGGCGCGCGCGGCGGCGGACGAAGCCGGTGAGAGGCCGGAGGGATCGGGATGAGAGGGTTGAAAACCGAGCCTGCCCCAACATTCGTAATAGGCATCCGCTCCGGGGGCATCGGGCGGCAGTCCTTCGACTTCAAATCCCTGAGCATTGCCCAGGAGTGCGCCGTTCGCTACGCGGCGAACGAAACCGGGATCGGCCCAGCGGGAAGTGGATACGGCACGGAGGGTCGGGACGGGATACGGGCGGAGGGTGTCGAGGTGGGGAATGGCAACACCATCGGGCAACTGCTCGAGGGCTCGCAGCGCGACGCCCTTTTGCCTGGCTGCCTCGAGGACCCGCGGCGTGGCAGCGCGTGAGGGGAGTTCGAGGGTGACCAGGCGGCCGACTTCCTCGAGGGCGGGAATGCCGGCCTCCTCCACCAGTCTTTCGCCCTCAGGGTTCGCCTCGACGTGGAAATAGACGGAGCGGATGGCGGGGCACTCGGCGAGCAGGTGGAGCAAGGCCGATCGCAGGTAGGGAATCAGCAGGTCAGGGGCGAGCCCTTTCACTTGCGGGGATGGGGTCTGGGTCCACAAGCCGACGGTGAAGTCGACGGAGTGCTCGAGCGCGGCTTGGGTGATCATACGGAGCGTGTCCAGGTTGCGCCCGCGGTCCAGCGCCGTGACGCCTTCCACTTCCACGCGTTCGAAATGATCGAGGGAAAACAGGTACGGATAGGGCGGCGCCCAGTTGGAATCCGGACCAAAGGCGAGTTGGAACCGGTTGAAGCGGTCGCGCGCGAGAGTTTCAAAGAAACGGGTCCAGAAGGCGCGGTCGTGGAAGGACTTTTGTTCCCACTCCTGGTTGCGAAGATGAAGGCGGACGCCGCGGATAGGGACGGCGGGCGTGACATGGCTGGAGGCGAGGCGGCCGGTTTTGCGGATTTGTTCGGCGGCATCGAGGAGGCCGTACATGAGCCCGCGGAGATCGCCGCCGCTGATGCGCCAGGGGGCGATGGTATAGGCCTCGGGCTGCTCGGTCATGGAGATTTCCGCGGCAAGTTGCCTGGAAACACCCGGGGGAAGATGGCGTTCGGCAATTGCCTTCTGCAATTCGTTCCAGCCAAAATCGACAGCGCCCGCTTGCGCGCGCGGCGCCAGCAGGCAGAAAACAAGCGAATGCCTAATCCACCACGACACTCCAGCCTCTTCGTGAAAGATCCCAGTATATTACGGCTCCGGCGAGGAGGCCGATAGCGATCATCAAAGCGCCCAGGGCGTAATCTTTCAACAACAGTTTGCCTGCGCCGAAGAGCATGCCGTAAATCATGATGCAGCCGCATACCCAGTCGACGAGGTTGGCGAATCCGCCGGCGGTTGGTTTGACTTCGGGGGCGAGTTTGGCCACGGGTCCCCAACCGGCTTGCGCGGGGCGCGTGCGTTTGTAGAAGCTCACCAGCACCTCGGTCGATTCGGGAGCGGTGAGGAGAGTGACGGCGAGCCAGGCAGCAGTGGTGACGCCGACGGTGATGATCATGATCCAGGCGAAATCGACCGGTTTGTCGCTATCGAGCCCGGCGGCTGTTTGAAGATACACCGAGACGATGAAGGCGGAGATCATTGCGGAGATTTCGCTCCACGCATTGATGCGCCACCAATACCAGCGCAGAAGAAGGACGCCGCCCGTGCCCGCTCCGGTGACAATGAGGAGTTTCCAGGCTCCGGCGACGGAATCCATGTAGAAGGTGGCGACGGCGGAGATGATGCTGAGGGCGACGGTGGCGATCTGGGAGACGCGCACGAGCGCGGTCTGGCCGGCATCCTTGTCGATGAAGCGGCAATAGACATCGTTGACGAGGTAGCTGGCGCCCCAGTTCAATTGGGTGGCGATGGTGGACATGTAAGCGGCGGCGAAGGCCGCCACCATCAGGCCGCGCAGGGAGGGCGGGAGGTAGTCGATCATGACCTTGACGTAGCCGGTCTCGGGGTCGGCGAGGTCCGGGTAGAGGACCATGGAGGCGAGCGCGGTGAGGATCCACGGCCAGGGACGGATTCCATAGTGGGCGATATTGAACCAGAGGGTGGCGAGCAGGGAATGCTTTTCGTCCTTGGCGCAGAACATCCGCTGGGCGACGAAGCCGCCGCCGCCGGGTTCGGCGCCGGGATACCAGGTAGCCCACCAGTTGAGCGAGATGTAGACGAGGAAGGTGATCATGGGCATCCAGGCGGAATTGAGGTCGGGGACGAAACTGAGGGCGGAGCCGTGACTGCCGGTGGCGACGCCGCGAGCCTGGTCGATCGCCATCAGCTTGGTCTTCAAGACGTCGATACCGCCGACGGCGTGCACGGCGGCGAAGGCCAGGACGATCACCATCCCCATCTTGATGATGAACTGGAACACATCGGTGACCAGGACGCCCCACAGTCCGGAAAGGGTGGAGATGTAGGAGGTGATGGCGATGAGGCACATGACCAACAGAAGCGCCTGGCCCTTGCCGACGCCGAGGATCAGCATGAGGATCTTCACCATGGCGAGGTTCACCCAGCCGAGCACGATGCAGTTGATGGGGATGCCGAGATAGACGGCGCGGAATCCGCGGAGGAACGCGGCCGCTTTGCCGGAATAGCGGATTTCCGCGAATTCGATGTCGGTCATGACGCCGGAGCGGCGCCAGAGGCGCGCGTAGAGGAAGACGGTCATCATGCCGCTGGCGACGAAGTTCCACCAGAGCCAGTTGCCGGCGATTCCGTACTTGGCCACCATTCCGGTGACGGCGAGGGGCGTATCGGCGGCGAAGGTGGTGGCCACCATGGAGGTGCCTGCGAGCCACCATGGGACATTGCGGCCGGAGAGGAAAAACTCGCCGATGTTTTTGCCGGCGCGGGCCTTGTAATACCAGCCAATAGCCAGGTTGAAGAGGAAGTAAAGGGCGACCACGGCCCAATCAAGCGCAGTCAGTTGCACGGAGGGTAATTATACCGCCCGGGCGCATGGCTACGACTTCACGGCGGCTTTTTCGAACTGCTCGAGCGTTTTTTGGGCTTGTTCGAGGCGCATGCGCTGGTAGGGGCCAGGGCCGACTTTGGCAGGCCACTCGAGCCAGTTCTGGACGCTCTTCTTTTGGAGATCGAGCGCCTGGCGCCAGTTGATCCTGGCCGTGGGTCCGCCCTTGCGGGCCTGGAGCGCATAGAAGTTGGCGATGCTTTCCTGGCAATCGGAAAGATCACGCAAGAGGTAGGCATCGGTGGGCCGCTCCCAGAGCAGGCCGACGATGATTTCCATGCCTCTTTCGAGGCTCTCGAGAGCGTCCTTTTCCTTGCCGAGCCTCAAGTAAACCTCGCCCATGGCCTCATAGGTTTCCTGAAACTCGCGCTGGGAACGGCGCCAGTCGGGGCTGACGCGCTTCAGTTCGGTTTGCCGGTCGAGAACGCGCTGATAGGATTGCAGGGCTTCGTGGAGCTGGTTGAGATTCTGGAGCGCGTAACCGGCCCCGAGCAGGCCGTCGGCGTGGTCGCGGATGAAGTCGGGGTTGCCGGACGAAATACGGAGATTGATCTCTGAAAGTCCGAGAGCGCGGCGGTACAGGAGTAGCGCTTCCGCCGGATGAATGTCCACCATCATCAGCCCTACCTTGCGGAGTATGCGGTCGAGGTCGCGGCGGGAGCGCGCGTCCGTGGTATCGCGGGCGTATTGGCCTTCGGCGATCGCCAGCGCAGCCCGGTAACTCGATACGGCCTGCTCGGGCCGGCAGAGATGAATATCCCGGGGATTGCCGGCGATGTCTCCCATCATCTCGAGGAGGCGGAGCCGGAATCGGGAATCTTCCCATTCGGCTCCGAGAGTGGACTTGCCCAATTGCTCGGATTCCTTCACTTGCGCCAGGGCCTTTTCTGTTTGGCCGGTCTCGAGTTGGGCTTGCGCGAGGTTCAGTTGGACAGACAGCAACTGTTCCTGGGCCGAGAGATCATTGCGCACGGCGGCCAGTTTCCGCGCATGCTCGAGCTGGGGTGTCAGATAGGGGATGGCGCCACGCGGATTGGCGGAACGCATCTCCAGGTTCACGATTCCGCCGTAAACCCCGGCCAGGCATTCGTTGCCGCTATCCTGCGACAAGCCGGCCAATGTCTGCCCGTAGCGGAGCGCATCCTGAAATGTATGCCGGGCCTGCGTGAAGTTTCCGTCGAGGGTTTCCAATTGCCCCTGGACGCGCAAAGCCGAACAGAGATTTGGCAGGACCTCGACGGGATGGAACTTTTCCGCCGCGAGCCGCTCCATGATGCCGCTCGCCTTGCGGTAGTGCTCGAGGGACGCCTTCGTTTGCCCGAGGTTCGATGAACCAGGGGCGCCCAGCAACTGCCCAATCTTGTAGTAGCCCTGCGCCAGTTCCAACTGAAGCTGATCGTCGTTGCCTGCTTCCTTGGCAAGATTGTCGAGGTAGCGGACGACAGTGGAAGCCATCCATTCGCGCAATTCGGTGGACTGCGGCATGGCGGCGATGCGTTTATCGAGGTCGGTGAGCAGCGTGTTGGCGAGTTGCCTCACCTGCTGAAACCGCCGTTCGGCCCTGCGCGCCTGGTAGGCGGTGGCGGTGATGCCTCCCACCAGAGTAAGCAGCACCATCGCCGCCGCGACGATAGGCAGTTTGTGGCGGCGGACGAACTTCGCGGCATGATAGCGGATGGTTCCGCGGTGGGCGAGCACGACCTGGCCGTTCAGGTAGCGTTCGATGTCGTCCATGAGCCGGCCGACGGAGGGATACCGGCGCTCGGGCTCCTTGCGCATCGCCATGGCGGTGATGCTGTCGAGGTCTCCGGCCAGATCCCGGCTGAGTCGTTCGTGTTCAGGGGTCTTTTGTTCCCGTATGACCGCCACGCTCGGCAGCGGCGGATCTTCGTGGCAGATGATTCGCTCGATTTCGGCGGTGGAGTAACTCTTGAAGCGGTGGGCCGGGAGATCGGTGAGCAACTCGTAGAGGATGGCGCCGAGGGAGTAGACGTCGGTGGCGATGGTGATGGGGTGCCCGAGGACCTGTTCGGGGCTGCCGTAGTCCGGCGTCATCATGCGCACGACGGTTTGCGTCACATGGCCGCTGCCCGGCTCCTGGTCGAGAACCTTGGCGATGCCGAAATCGAGGAGTTTGACCGTCCCGTCTTTGTCAACGAGGATGTTGCTGGGCTTCAAATCGCGGTGGACGACGAGGTTGCGGTGGGCATAGTAGACGGCGTTGGCCGCCTGGAGAAAGAGCCTCAGGCGTTCGCGCACGGGGAGGTTGCGCCGCTGGCAATACTGCACCAGGGTATCGCCTTCCTCGACGAACTCCATGACGTAGTAGGGAATGCCCTCCTTCGTGATGCCGCCGTCGATGAACCTGGCGATATTGGGGTGTTCCAACTGGGCCAGAATCTGGCGTTCCTGGCGGAAGCGATCGAGCACGAACTTCGTGTCGTGGCCCTGCTGGACGAGTTTGAGGGCGACCTTTTTGTGATACTGCTCGTCATCCCGCTCGGCGAGGTAGACGACGCCCATTCCGCCGCGGCCGATGACCTGCGAAAGCCGGTACTGGCCGATGCGCATCCCCAGGCGCTGCTCGGAATGATCGGCCACAAGCTGCTTTCCGGATGTGGTGAGGAGTTCGGCAGCCTGCTCCACCATGCCCTTCAACATGGCGTCGCTCTTGGGCTCGTGGAGAAGGAGGGCTTCCACTTCACGGCGGAGATCGTGATCGGCGCCGCATGCGCGGTCGAGGAAGACCTCGACTTCTTCCCGGGACAGCCCCTCGGTACGCGCGAAGATATCCTCGATTTGCCGCCAGCGTTCCGAACTCATGAAGCGCTGAATTTATCGTATCAGGGGATGGGGTTTGGGAAAGGGCGGTCCAAGGGAGTGCTATACTTTAATCAACGTTAATCAACCAAACGAAGGAGCCACCCCTTGAGAAAACCTCCTCTACCCATGGTCAACCGTCTGCCCATCACCAAAGCCCGCATTAACCTCGGCCAACTCGCCAAGCGCGCCCATGTAAAGGGCGAGTACTTCATCCTGGAAAAAGACGGCATCCCTGTGATCGGCATCATGGACGCTGATGAGTTTGAGGACTACCTCGAGTTGAAGGACCCGAGAGTAAAGCGACAGATGGAGAAGAGCAACCAAGACATCCGCGCCGGCCGTACCCGGCCTGCCCAGGAGTTGCTGGCTGAGTTACGCCAGCAAAAACAAAGGTCGCCAATCAAGCCCTCCAAAAAGGCATGACAGCCAGGTTTGCAGTTGTTACCACCCGCCAGTTTGACCGCGAGAGCCGAAAATATTTGCGCAGTCACTCCGATTTCGATGAGCACTTGGCCTACGCGATCGAGGCCCTCTCAGGCGATCCGTACAACATCAGCCGGGCTCACCCGATCAAAAAGCTGACTGCCGCGCCGGCCGGCGAAGGTCAGTACCGTTGGCGCTCGGGCCGTTTTCGGTTTCGGTATGATGTGGACGCAAAACTAGAGACTGTGTACCTCAAGACGTGCAGCCTGCGCCGCGAAAACACCTACTGATCCGGCTCCGGCTATTGTCTCGGGCGGTATGTGGAACGATGGGGCACAACGGCGCAGGCGCCTGCCGGAGTTAGTATTGCGTTCGGCGCGAGCACGCGGTGGCCAGCTACGATGTTCCACACCGGTTCACCTTGAGCGGCGTGGCGGAACTTCCGTTCGGAGGGGTAAGCGGATCGGCTCAGGATGGAATCCTGTGTTGAATTCCATCCTGGACGGGTGGCAATCGAACTTTAGACGCTGACCGCGATTGTGCGCCTCGATCCGCCGGTTGTCTTTGTGGCTGCGGTGCGGCGGTCACTGGGTAATTCGGCGAAGTCCCGGACAAGGCCGCAGTGTAGCGCGCCGTGTCCGCGGCAGTTTGCTGCGTTAGACTGAATGATCGGCTGGGTAGAAACCTCATCAGGAGACGCCACCATGTTGCTTCCCTTCACGCGAGCCGTTCTGTTGCTCGAGTTCGGCTTGGTCCCGCTTCGCGCGGCCACCTGCGAGAGCCTGATGTCCCTGAAGTTTCCCGACGCCACCATCGCTTTGGCGCAAACCGTGGAAGCGGGAACGTTCGCTCAGCCCGGCGCAACGAATCCTCTGAAGAATGTTCCGGCTTTCTGCCGCGTCACGGGTGTGATGCGTCCTTCACCGGACTCGGATATCCGATTTGAAGTGTGGATGCCGGCTTCGGATGGAATGGGAAATTTCAAGGCGTGGGAAACGGCGGGTTCGCGGGGAGCATTTCGTATGGCGGAATGGCGGCTCCGCTGGCGCGGGGCTACGCCGCGGCTTCGACGGACACGGGGCATAGCGGAGGCGACGCGAGTTGGGCGCTGGGCCACCACGAGAAGCTGATCGACTACGCGTATCGCGGCATTCATGAGATGACGGTGAAGGCGAAGGCGATCGTCGAAGCTTACTATGGGAAGGCTCCATCGAAATCCTACTTCGCGAGCTGTTCGAACGGAGGGAGGCAGGCTCTGATGGAGGCACAGCGCTATCCGGGCGACTATGACGGCATCATCTCCGGCGCTCCGGCCAACGCGTTTACGCGCATCGGGATCGGGTTCGTCTGGAACGAGCAGGCGCTGCTGAAGGATCCGGCGAGCTATATACCGCCCGCCAAGCTGAAGACCATCGAATCGGCGGTGCTGGCGGAGTGCGATGCGCGGGATGGCGCCGCGGACGGATTGCTGGAAGATCCGAGGCAGTGTCACTTCGACCCCGGGAGTTTGCTGTGCAAGGGGACGGACTCGGGCGATTGCCTGACCACCCCGCAGGTGGAGGCGCTGCGGAAGATTTATGAAGGCCCGAAAGACCCGAAGGGCAAATCCATCTTTCCGGGGTTTGTTCCCGGAGGCGAGACCGGGCGCGGCGGTTGGGGCGCGTGGATCAACAGCGCGGAACCGGAAAAGAGCCTTCAGTACTTCTTCGGCACGCAGATGTTCAGGAACATGGTATTCGAAAATCCTTCGTGGGATTTCAAGACTATGAATTACGACAAGGATGTGGCTCTTATCCAGAAGAAGCTGGCCCCGATTCTGAATTCGACCGATCCGAATCTGAAGCCTTTCGAGGCGCGGGGAGGCAAGTTGATTCTTTATCACGGGTGGTGTGATGCCGCGCTGACGCCGCTGAACACGATCCACTATTACAAAGAGGTGGTAGCCAAGGTGGGAGCGAAGAAAGCGGCGCAGTTCGTGCGTCTCTACATGGTGCCCGGCATGCAGCACTGTGGCGGGGGGCCGGGGCCCGACCAGTTCTGGGGGAGGGGTCCAGGGAAGGCGGATGCGCGGAATGATCTCACTCTGGCTCTGGAACGGTGGGTAGAGGATGGTGTCGCGCCCACGACCATCACCGCTTCGAAACTGGAGGACGGCAAGACGGTGCGCACACGTCCGCTGTGCCCGTTTCCGCAGGTGGCGCGTTACAAAGGCACGGGCAGCCTCGATGAGGCGGAGAGCTTTGCGTGCGTCGCCTCAGGCGCGCCACGCGCCAAGTAGTTGGCGCACGAGCACGATCTGGCCGAGGTGATAGGAGTTGTGGTCGGCCAGGACGAGAGCCTCGCGCAGCAGGTTCTGCCCCTCACCCCAGGGGAAGACGTGGTACAGATCCTGTTCCGGATCGAGCACCATGGCGACGAACTCGGCGAGGTCATCTTCGAAGCGGCGGATGGCATGTTTCCAGTCCCTGGCGCTGGAGGGCGCGGTGGACGGCGGCCAGTAGCCATCGGGCCACTTTGGCGACACGTACTCGGCAGACTGGCTGAAGCGCAGGATATCTTCCTGGGCGATGCGCATGTGTTCCAGGAGTTCCCAGACGGAATGGGGAGCGCCTGGCGGGCGGAGACCGGCCTTTTCCAGGGGGAGATGGCTCAATACGCCGGAGAAGCTGAGGTGTGCGTTGCCGCCTTGGAGCAGATAGGCAAGCTGCTCGCGCAGGGCAGCCTGGGAATCAGGAGGGCTCTTCTTGGATGGCATGTTGGATGGCATGCTTTCAGACTAGCGCCGGGTGTGGATGGGGTTGTGTGTGTGCTGCCGAGGTCCGTATACTCATTGTAGATACGTATGCCAAACGAAATTCAGGTTGCCAAGTGGGGTAATAGCCTTGCCGTGCGTTTGCCTCGGATGATCGCCAAGGAAGCCGGTATCACTGAGGGCGACCGGATGACTCTGAGCCTGTCGAGCGATGGGAGCATCGTGATGCGGCCAGCGCGGCGCAAATACGACCTGGATGAACTGGTGTCGAGGATCACTCCCCGGAACCGTCATTCACAAGCCGATTGGGGAAATCCGGTGGGCCAAGAGGAGTGGTGAGCACAACTTATGTTCCAGAGGCCGGAGACCTGATCTGGCTGGGGTTTGATCCCCAGGCGGGGCACGAGCAGGCAGGCCGCCGGCCAGCCTTGGTCTTGAGCCCGCGAACGTACAACCAAAAATCCGGACTGGCATTGGTGTGTCCGGTGACGAATCAGGTGAAGGGATATCCGTTTGAGGTTTCGCTTCCGATTGGATTGGCGGTATCGGGTGTAATTCTGGCAGACCAAGTGAAAAGTGTTGACTGGAAAGCAAGGCGCGCGGCAAGAATCGGGAGCACGCCGGAGGTCATGGACGAGGTCATTGGAAGGATCGCGCCACTACTCGGTTTGTGATCACGGCCCCATAATAAAGAAAGACTCGGCGCATCCGTCTTTTTTCGAGCGGGCGGCGTCTTAACGACTGGAGCAGGCAAAGCTTTTTGATCTTCCGGGAAGTCGAGGATCGCGACCTGATACTGCGGGCGCGGCGCGGGAGCGTCGATGCCTACAATCTTCTCGTTTCCCGTTGGGAAAAGCGTATCTATAACTATCTGTTGCGGTTAACGGGGAACCGGGAAGATTCGATGGACTTGAGCCAGGATGTGTTTTTGAAGGCGTACCAGAGCCTCGGCAAGCTCGAGGATGCGGCGCGATTCGGGCCCTGGCTGTTCCGGATCGCGCACAACGAGGCGTACTCGCTGCTGCGCAAGCCGAAGTCCGAGGGCGAACCGGCGGAACCGAAGCCGGCCGCGGCGGGGTGGGGCACGCTGCTTCCCATCGAGACCTCGCTCGCCGTGGAGCGCGCCCTCGAGCGGCTCACGGAAGATCAACGCGAAGCCGTTCTGTTGAAGGTGTACCAGGGATTCAAATTCGAAGAAATCGCCGAAGTGCTGGACACGCCGGTTTCGACGGTGAAATCGCGCGTGTATACGGCGCTCGAGACGCTCAAACAAATCCTGGCGCCCCTGCGGAGTACCCCATGAAAGCACCCGATCTCGAAGCCTACGTCCTCGGTGAACTCACCGGCGCCGAACGTGCGCAGGTGGAACGCCACCTGGCCACTCACCCCGAAGCCGCCGCGGAAGTGGAGCGGCTGCAACTGGTGACCGGCGCGCTGCGGCGCCTGCCGGAAGACGAACCCCCCCGCCGCATCGCCTTTGTCTCGGATAAGGTATTCGAGCCGAACTGGCTGCGGCGCTTTTGGCATTCGGCTCCGAGGCTGGCGTTCGGCTGCTCGGCGATGCTGGCCGCGGCGATTCTCGCGCACGGGGTCCTTGCCCGGCCGGTGCAGCCCGCGGCCGCCGCGGTGGATTCTCGGGAGATTTCGCGGCAGATCGAGGCGGAAGTGGGGAGGCGGCTGGAGGCTGCGGTTACGAAGGCGGTGACGCAGGTGAGGGACGAAGACGAAGTGAAGTCGAAGGTGCTGGTCCGCACGGCGCTCGATGACGCGGAGAAGCGTTTCGCGCTGGCGCGCCAGGCCGACCGGACCACCGTGGAGGCGAACTTCGACCTGCTGCGGAAGCAGATGAACCGCATGGTATACCTCGCGAGCAACCAGGAAGGAGCCGGCAAATGAAACGTCTGCTGGCGCTGGCCGTTACGGCGGCGATTTCGCTATGCGCCACGGGGCGCACCAAGCTGACGCGCACCTCGATTGCGGCGGTTGAGAAGAGCTTCGATCATCATCTGGAGCGCGAGGTTCTCGAGGGGGATCCGTTCCTGTTGCTCGGCATGACGCGTGGGGTGTATGTGGAAGGCTTCGGCATCGTGTACTCGGCCGAAGTGGACCTCGCTCCCGTTCCCGGCATCAGCCCGTTCCACCAGCAGATGAGCAAAGCGGACTGGCTGAGGGTGCGCCAGAAGAAGTTACAGCGCCTGCCTCTGCTGCGGACCGCCATGAAACAGATGCTGCTGGAATCCGCGGCCACTCACGAGGGCCTGGACCCGGATGAGCAGATGGCGCTCGGCATTTCGCTGACACGGCATCCCGGCGAAGACAGCTCCGGCATTCCGGCGCAGATTGTCATGCAGGCCTACAAGAAAAATCTGCTGGAGATCTCCACGGGCAAGCGCGAACGTTCGCAGCTCGATTCGGTTCTGAAGGTTCAGGAATACTAAATGCGCCTTGGCGAAATGCTTCTCTCGCGGAAGCTCATCTCGGCGGATGAACTCGAGCGGGGGCTGGAGATCCAGCGGGAGCGGGGTGAAAAGATCGGCAAGATCCTGGTGGACCTGGGCTTTCTCGCCATGCGCGACATGCTTGGCTGCCTCAGCGAGCAGCTAGGGGCGCCGCTGGCGTTGATTGACGGGCCGCCGCCGGCGCTTCCGGAAACCGAGTCGCTGGCGCCGCGCTTCCTGCGTCAGTTCCGGGCGCTGCCGATCGGCATGAGCGACTCTTCGCTGCGGCTGGCGATGGCGGACCCGCTCGATGTGGAGACGATCCACGCGGTGGAATCGGTCACCGGATTGAAGGTGCAGCCGGCGCTGGCCAACGAGCAGGAGATTGTCGATGCGATCGACAAATACCTGGGCGAGCGGGCGCGCACGGAAGGGGAGGCGGAATCGGTGGCCGCCTCGGAGGAGGATCTGGAGCACCTGCGCGACATGGCGAGCGAGGCTCCGGTGATCCGGCTGGTGAATACGATGATCGGCACGGCGCTCGAGAAGCGCGCCAGCGACATCCACGTGGAGCCGTTTGAAAAGGAGTTCCGCATCCGATTTCGGATTGACGGCGTGTTGCATTCCCAGGACCCGCCGCCGCGCGAGATGAAGGCGGCGATCATTTCCCGTATCAAGCTGATGGCGAAGCTCAACATCGCCGAGCGCCGCCTGCCGCAGGACGGGCGCATCAAGATCAAGACGCTGGGCCGCGAGGTGGATTTGCGCGTTTCCACGCTTCCGACCTTGTACGGGGAGAGCGTTGTGATGCGTTTGCTGGACCGCTCGGCCGGCGATTTCTACGACCTTCGCAACCTCGGCTTCGATGACCACATGCTGGCGCGGATGGAGTATTTCACGGGATTGCCGCACGGCATCTTTCTGGTGACGGGGCCGACCGGCAGCGGCAAATCCACCACGCTTTATTCCGCGCTGAAGCGGATCAACCAGACGGACAAGAAGATCATCACGATCGAGGACCCGGTGGAATACCAGATGGACGGGATCAACCAGATCCACGTCAATCCGCAGATCGGGCTGACGTTCGCGAGCGGGCTGCGCCATATTGTCCGCCAGGACCCGGATGTGATCATGGTGGGCGAAATTCGCGACCGGGAGACGGCGGACATCGCCATCCGCGCGGCGCTGACGGGGCACTTCGTGTTTTCGACGCTGCACACGAACGACGCGCCGAGCGCCATTACGCGGCTGACGGATATGGGGGTGGAGAACTACCTCATTACTTCCTCGCTGGTGGCCGTGCTGGCGCAGCGGCTGGTGAGGGTGATCTGCCCGCATTGCCGTGTGCCGGACAGGCAGATTACGACGCCGCTCGGGGAGATGATCACCGCCTCCAAAGGCAAAGGCTGCGAGCGGTGCTTCGGGGTCGGCATGGTGGGGCGCGTGGGGATTTTCGAAATGATGGAGCTCAATGAAGAATTGCGCCATCTCATCATGCAGAATGCCGACGCGAGTGTGCTGACAGAGGCTGCGCGGCGCAATGGGATGCGGAACTTGCGGGAAGACGGGTGGCTGAAGGTGAAGTTGGGGGTGACGACGGCGGCAGAGGTGACGCGCGTGACGCAGGAGTTTTGACGGGAGGCTTCCCTGGCCCATCTGCTAACAACGGGTGGGGCGATACGATCGGATTATGCATCCAATCCCGGAAGCCCATCGTTACATCGTTCGTTCCCCCGGTGTGCGCAGCGGAAACCCGGTTATCGAGGGTACCCGGATTGCCGTCCACGATGTCATTGGCTTTCTCCAGAATGGCGAAACGATTGATTCATTGAGGGCGAACTGAGCATGCGGAAAGTGCTTCCCGGCGATGCTTCTGAAGAGGCTGTTCTCCAGTTTTCTCATGGTCACGGCTGCGCGCTGATATCGTGCAACCGGAATCAGAGGAAAGGGCGGCGTTTGCCTGATGATCTGTTTTGACGGGAGGCTAATGACCAGGACCCAGTGGCGGCGGGTCTCCGAACAGAGGAATTGCCGCTTCCGGGGTCAGGCAGCGGACCTGGGATCCCCGAAACCCTGTTGTGTCTCTGGAGACGATGTAATCACAATGCGCGAGGTGTGCCGCGGCCGCGGTGACCGCGTCTTCAAAGTCAGGACAGGACAACTGCAAAGCCTGGTGAATGACCGCATTGTCAACAGGCGCGATGCCAAATACGTTGAGGATTGCCGAGAGGACCACCTTAGCCTTGGCCGTCCCCCTCTCCTTGCGGATCAGGTAGTGAATGGTGGTCACAGCATGGGCCGACAATAGTCCCTCGGCTATTCCGGTTTCGACCGCGGCCCATACTGCCGCGCTATTCTCCGCGTGAGGTTCTCGGTCCAACAGGACGTCGAGGACAACGTTGACGTCGACGAGGATTCGCTTCATCGATACTTGGTCACCAGATGTTTCCTGTACTCCCGGAGGTCCGCTTTTTTCAGAGAGCCGCGCAGTGATCGCAGAATCGGCGCGTCCCGAGCAGGAGGAGCCTCTTTGACAACCGCGGAAAGGTACGCCTCGACCATCTCAGACACCGAAAGGCCACGCTGTTTCGCATAGCGCTTCGCGGAGGTAACAACCCGATCGTCCACACTCAGCGTAAGCTTCGCCATGTACTTATAGTATCGAATGAAGCACACGATGCCAGCCCCTAGGCTAGACCCGCCTGACCGACACGCGGCTTCCCGACACTCCGTGCCGCTTGACGACGAGGATCATCACGGGGACGGCGCCGCCTATCGGGATGATCTGCTCGACGGTGTACATGGAATCGAGCAACTTCGGGTTTGCTCCGGCGGCGCCGGTGGCCTCGACGACGCGCATGTTGCCACCGGGACTGCTCGCGGGGATGTAGGACTCGACGACGGCGACATGTCCGGGACTGGTCAATACTGAGTTGCCGGACATCCAGACGAGCAGGTCCCCTTGCCGGACCTGGGACGCGTCATTTACCGCGGTTCCGGCATGGAAGTAGGACGCGGCGCTGGTGTTGCGGACGGTATTGCTAGAATACGTCTTCTTGCCGGCGGCGACGAGGTAGTTGGTGACAAATCCCGAACAATCGATGCCCAGGTGGTCATCGCAGTAAGTCTGAACCGAAGCCTGGTTGGCGTTCGGAACTTTGTTTGACATGACCGCCCATTCGAGCGCCAGTTCATAATCCTGCGGGGCGCCTTTGCCCATGGCCGCGGTCCGGATGCGGTCCTTGTTGGCCTGGAACCAAGTGTCGTTCTTGGAACCGCGCGTCACCGCGTCGTAATCGCGCCTTTCCTCGGCGCCCTCGGCCCAGTCCATCATGAAGTATTTCTTGAGTTGGACGGTGTATGTGCCGGGGCGGCAGACTTTGGCGATGGGGTCGTCAATGACAACGTCAACTTGCAGGTTCCGGTACTGCATCATGAATTCTCGTGGTGTTGGCATGGCTCTCCTCGCTTATGCACATCGATAGTCAGCGAATGATGTTTCCGTTGTCCCTGAGCGGCGGTTGGGGCGGCGCGCAGGGTCTTGCATGCGCGGAATCGGCAATGCGGCGCACTTCTGACTCGGTTTGCTTTGCTTTGTCCATCACATCCGTGACACAGGCGGCATCCGGCGTGATCTTGGAGACCGCAAAGTAGGTGTGGGTGACACGCTCCGGGCTGTCGTTGTCCTCCCGGGCCTGCACCTGTACGATGAGAGCGACCGGGGTTTGCCTGCCGTCCTGGTTGGAGACGCGCCATTCCGCATTGCCGTCGAGGCTGCACATGTAGCGTGTGACGAACTCCTGGTAGTTCAAAGGGTGAACGTGCCCTGCCGCATCCGCGACGTCGAGGGAGACGCGGCCGGCGTCCGCCCGGCGTTGGATGAGAGAGTAACCCGCAACACCGGGGCAAACCAGGTAGGGAGTGTCGTTGGGGTCGTTCCTGTCGATTTCCTTGCGGCACTGGTTGGGATCGAGAGTGGTGTAAACAGATTGGACAGCGGACTTCGAGCCGGCGGCGGGGCCGCGATTCTGTGCCGCGCAGGCAGCGAGCAGGAGGGGGGTGACCGCGGCGAAGCAAACTACGAAGAACTTCCTCCTGCGGCAAGGCCGCGGAGGCAGCGGCAATTGGGAGGATCCGCGCATCCGGCTAAGAGTTTACATGCTGCGGGAGTACGGGTTCAAGACGTTTCATTGCTGCGCCCTTGTTCCGGCAGTTCAACCGAGTTGCCTGGCGACATCAATAGCAACCATGATGACATCGGCCCACGGGGGAAATCCGCCCCACGCACCAGCCAAAGATTGCCTGCTTTCATGAAAGGCAGGAAGCAGTTTTAACACCTCTTTAGGCGTAACCGGTGGTATCGCGTCCTTCCGTGTTGCCAGCCATGACATCACGGCAACCACAACGCCGGGAACCGAGCCATCGTGCGTAGCCGGATCGAAGGCCGCCAGATCGGAGATAAATCGAGCATAGGTGTGTCCGTTGGGCACCATCACGAGCCAGTCATGCTCGTTGTCCGGCTCCATGAACCGGCGCGCCATTGCCATACCGAGTTCGAGCGGCATGTTGAACCGCGCCGTGTTATCGCTACCCTCTCCCGTACACCGGGAGAGATCGTGAATAGAGTACTTGCTGCTGAACAGGGCTCGGAGGATTCTGGCAAGCCTCGGCTCCGAGACCGTGCCGCTCTCGAGGGCACATCGGGGCATGAATCCGCAGCAAACGGTTGCGAACACAATGGCGTCAAAGAGCGGTGCGTATTCCGCATCAAACGGGCAATTGATGAAAACGGACTTTGAGGGATCGAACGACAGATCACCCTCACCGAAGCGCGGACGAGCCATCTATTCGGATCGCAGGTTCGGCGGCTCAGCCGACTGCGTTTTGCGAAGTTCCTCGGCGGCCTTCCTGACTTCATCGAGCCGATTGAGGCGTTCCTCCCGATTCCGCGCAGACACACCATGCACGGCCTCGTTACGGAAGTTTCGTAGAGTGTCCAGAACGTGGCGCGTCCATGTCGAGGACTCGGTTTGAGGATTGATTCGGAGAGAAACCCAATTCCGCAGGAAAGGTGGTGGATCGCTATCCCCAAAGACCACCGGGAGCAGCCTCTTCTCGTGGTCCGCCCAGGTGTGGGCAAGCGCGGCGCTCCACTCGGCTTCCTGCCACGGTGTAGCCCTACTATCCGTGCCCACCAGAATTACCAACCATTGGGCGGCATCAATGGCGCGTTCCAGTTCCTCCTTCCAGCGCTGGCCTGGATGGAGGTCCTTGAAATCGACCCATGGGTTCATCCCTTGGGTTTCCAATACTTCCGCCAGTTCTTCGGCCATGGGTTTGGCATCCGAAGCGTAAGAGATGAAGACGTTTGTACCGCTCGCCATACTCTTCCTCCAGTATCGCGCATCAGGGAATGGAGCGCCTCGGAGCCACGGAAGAGCAGTCGCACCGCATCGACGAGGATTCACTTCATCGACTGAAGCACACGATGCCAGCCCTGGATCCTGCCGCATAACGGCTCGCCTGTAGAACGGCGTTACAGTGAAGTATGCGCAATATCAAAGTAGGTGTCGACGATGACACCTACCGGCGCGCCCGGATTGTCGCCGCCGAACGGGGCGCCTCTGTCTCCGCGCTGGTGAGGACCTTCTTGGAGCAGCTTGCCTCGCAGGAAACGGAGATCGAACGACTTAAGCGGCAGGAGCGCGAGATCCGGAGCAAAATCAAGGACTTCACTGCTTCCACGAGGCTTTCCCGTGACGATTTGCGATCAGGTCTACACAGAGGATTTGGCCCACGGGCAGGTGGTGGAGGGCCTTACCGTGATTGATCCATTCCGCTGACACCTCTGCAGAATCGCAATAGAGCCTCCCTTCGACTTTTTCCCATCCATCTCCGTCTTACCAACTGGAGCCATCCTCATTTGACCCGAAGGGGAGTCGAAAAACGCGACCTGATCCCGCCGCCTCCGTGTGGCAGTGAGGTTGCCCACGCGGGAGCCCCACAGTGACCACCTACTTCTACAAAGCGGTCTCGCCGGACGGACGTCCTCGCAGCGGAACCCTCACCGCGACGAGCGAGAAGCTTGTTTTGAGCGAGTTGCGGCGGCAGGGGCTGACTCCGCTTTACGTCGGCCTGCAGGCGAGCAAGGGCTTCGAAATCAAGATTCCCGGCCTTTCCGGGGCGCGGCGGCGGGACATTCTTTTCTTTACCCAGGAGATGTCGACGCTGCTCAACTCGGGCATTCCGCTCGACCGGGCGCTGACGATTGCGAGTGAACTGACCGAGCGGCAGCAGTTCCGGAGTGTCATTCTGGACATTCTGCGGCTGATCAAGGGCGGCAAGAGCTTTGCCGATTCGCTCCACACCTATCCCGATCATTTTTCCGAACTGTACATCAACATGGTGCGCGCGGGGGAGGCTAGCGGGAGCCTCGGGGTGATCTTCACGCGGCTGGCGGAATTCGAACGGACGCGGGACGATCTGCGCGGGTATATCGTCTCGTCGCTAATTTATCCGGCGCTGCTGGCGCTGGTGGGGTTGGGTTCGATTACGATTCTGCTCAACTATGTGGTGCCTCGGTTCGCCAGTGTTTTCGAAGACAGCCGCATGAAGATGCCGCTGCCCACGAAGATGCTGCTCGAGACCAGCAAGTACGTGCAGAATTACGGCTGGATGGCGCTGCTGGGCCTCGCTGTGGGGGGAATTGCGCTGTACTCGTTCATCCGTACGCAGCAGGGGCGGTTGTGGTGGGACGGGTTCCGGCTGAAAGTGCCGGTGCTCGGCGATGCGCTGCGGAAGGCGGAAACGGCGCGGTTCGCGCGCGCCATGGGGACGCTGGTGGCCAACAGCGTGCCGCTGGTGCAGAGCCTCGGCATTGCCGCGGCGACGCTCAACAACCGCCGGATTGCGGGCTCGCTCGATGCGGTCTCGCAGGGAGTGAAGCGCGGCGAGGGCATTGCGACCCCTCTGAAGCGGGGTGGACAGTTTCCGCCGCTGGCGGGCCACCTGCTCAGCGTGGGGGAAGAGACCGGCAAACTCGATGAGATGTTTCACCGCATGGCGGACATCTATGAAAACGATACCCGGGTGGCCATCCGGCGATTCACCTCGCTGTTCGAGCCCATGGTGATCCTGGTGATGGGTATCATTGTGGGTGCGATGATTCTCAGCATGCTGCTGGCAATCACCAGCATCAACGAAGTGGCGGTGTAGATTATGAACAACAAACGGCGTGCCCGTGGGCAGGCGGGCGTGACGCTCATTGAAATGCTCGTGGTGGTGACCATCATCGCGCTGTTTGCGGCGGTGGTGGCTCCGCGCATGTTGCGAAAGACGGACACGGCGCGCGCCACCGCGGCGCGGCAGCAGGTGAACTCGTTCATGACGGCGCTGGGCACCTACAAGCTCGATACGGGCCTGTTCCCCACCAACGAACAAGGGTTGCAGGCGCTGCGCGTGAAGCCGCAGGGCGTGAATCAGTGGCAGGGGCCCTATCTGCCGCAGGAAATCCCTGTGGATCCCTGGGGCCGGCCGTACGCGTACAAATACCCCGGCGAGCATGGGGATGAACCCGATGTCATCAGCTTCGGCGCCGACGGGCAGCCCGGCGGCGACGGAATCAATACGGACATCGTGAGCTGGAAAAGCCAATAATGCGCCGGGAAGGCGGGGTCACGCTCATCGAGATGCTGATTGTCATCACGATTATCAGCGTCATGGTGGGCATCACGTTTCCCGCCGTCACTTCCGGCGTTGATTCGCTCCGCCTTGTCTCAGCCGCGGATTCCACCGCCACCTTTCTCAACTCCGCCATGAACCGCGCGGACAGGCGCCAGCGAGTGATGGAGATCACGCTCTCGAAATCGGAAAACAAGGTGACTGCGCGCTCGAGCGAAGCCGGCTACGAGCGCACGCTCACGATGCCCGCCGGGGTGAAGATCACGGCCGTGAAGCCGGATATCCCGCACATTTACCTCTATCCCGGGGGAGCGATCCCGCGTCTGTATGTGGAACTCACTAATGCGCGGGGAGCCAGGAAGACGGTGAGCGTGGACCCGATTACCGGGGTCCCGGAAATCCAGACACCCGGCGAGGAAGAGGAGAAGTGAGTTCCCGCCGCGCCGGATTCACGCTGCTCGAGATGCTGGTGGCGACATCCATCATGGCCATTGCCGTGGTGGGCCTGCTTTCGGCCTTATCATCTTCGTTGCATAATGCGGCCCGGCTGACGGATCACGACCGGGCGGCGCTGGTGGCGCGCCGGAAGATGGATGAACTTCTGCTCGAATCGCGCCTGCCGCGCTACCAGCCGATGGAAGGACCACTCACGCCGGCAACGGACGCCGGGCTCAGCGGAGGGTGGCGCGCGAGGATGGAGCCTTTCGAGGTCCCGCCGAACGTGGGCCCTGGCAGCGCGATTCTGGAGCGCGTGGAGTGCGAAATCTGGTGGATGGACGGCAACCAGCGCCATTCCTTCACGCTCGACGGCTATAAGAAAACCATCCTCCAACCCGATGATGTGCTGGGAGGCGCCCTCCGGCAATGAGATCTTCTTCCCGCGCCGGAGTGACGTTGATGGAACTCCTGATTGCCGTTTCGCTGCTCTCGCTGCTTGTGGCAGGGATTCTCACGGCGATGCGGGTCGGGCTGAACGCGCTCGAACGGACGAACCAGCGGGTGATCGCGAACCGGCGCGCCATGGGAGCGCAGAAGATCCTCGAGCAGCAGTTCGCGGGCTTCATGCCGGTGAGCGCCGATTGCAGCGCCGCCGGGGGACAGCCGCCGTATACGCGGATCCCGTTCTTCGAGGGCGAAACACAATCGATGCGATTTGTTTCAAGCTATTCGCTGGCCGAAGCTTCGCGTGGGGCGCCTTCGATTCTCGAGTTCCAGGTGATTCCGGGGCAGGAGAACCTGGGCTACCGGCTGGTGGTGAACGAGGTCCCCTATACCGGTCCGCTGAGCGCGGGCCGCTTCTGCCTTGGGATAGCGAATGATCCCGCGCTGGGGGGACCCGTGCCGCAATTCGTTCCCATCACCATCGGAGCGAACTCGTTCGTGCTTGCCGACAAGCTTTCCTCGGTGCGGTTCCTGTACCGGGAGATCATGCCGCCGCCGCTCAACGAGCGGTGGGTGCCGCGCTGGATTCTTCCCTATTGGCCTTCCGCCATCCGCATTGAGATGCAGCCGCTCGAGGCGGACCCCTCGAAGATCAACCCGACGGCGTTGACCATTCCGATCTTCGTCAACCGCGTCCCGATGGGGCAGTATGTCGACTAGACGCGGCAGCGCGCTTCTGGCGGTACTCTGGCTGGCGGCGGCGCTTTCGGCCATTGCGTTCTCGGTAGCCACGACGGTGCGGGGGGAAGTGGAACGCTCCGCCACATCGGCGGATGGGGTGAAGGAATACTTCCTGGCCAGGGGCGCCATTGACCGCGCCCTGCTGTATGTTTTCTGGGGGGAGCAGTTCCGGAATCCGGACGGGTCGCCGCGCTATTGGGCTCCGGGAGTGCGCCGGCTTCATTTCGAATTTCCCAACGGCAGCGCGGATGTGGACTTCATCCCGGAATCCTCGAAGCTCAACGTCAACACGGCCCTGCCCGAGGAACTCTTCCGGCTGCTGATCGCCCTCGGCGCGGACGAAATGCGCGCGCGGGAAATCACGGCATCCATTCTGGACTGGCGCTCCCCTGTCCCCAACGGCATCAGCGAATTTGACCAGTTTTATTTGGCCGCGTCTCCGTCTTTCCGCGCCCGGCATGCGTCCTTGGAAGAGATAGAAGAGCTTCTTTTCGTAAAAGGCATGACTCCGGACCTCTTCCACGGCACTTACACGCGGGACACGACAGGCCGCCTGATTCCCAGGCCCGGCCTGCGCGATTGTCTTTCGGTGTACTCGAGCGGCCAGATAGAGGCCAATACGGCCCAACCGGCCGTTCTCGCCGCGGTTGGCATTCCTCCTGACCTGGTGGCGGCCATCGTCACCGCGCGGAAGATGGCGCCCTTCCTCAGCATGGAGCAGCTTCAAAGGTTTGCGGGAGGTGTGGGTCCGGCCATGGGCCGCCTCGTGGTGGGCACGGGTTCGATCACCACGCTGCGCGCCACGGCGCGGCTGCGGCTGCAAAACGGACAGCTTTCCGACATGCGCCGTACCGTCTCCGCGCTCGTCAAATTCGCCCCTACCACCAAGGATGCGCCCTATCATGTGCTGCGCTGGTACGACCAGGGTGGGCTCGGAGTGGGAGATTTCGAGTGAGCGGTCTGAAGCAGTATCTCGCCATCGGAACGGGCGCCGGAATTGAACTGACGGCCGACGCCCTGCGCGTGGCTCTTACGAGAGTTCGCCCCGGCGGTGTGGATGTGCTGGCGGCGTTCACCATTGCCAAATATCACGAGCGCCCGGCCGCCGAATGGGGCGCTGAATACGCTTCCCTCCTCCGCAAGCACGGAGCCGGTCATCTCGCGGCGACAGTCCTCCTCCCGCGCCGCGAGATGATCGTCCGCGTCCTGGCGCTGCCCGGCGTTGCCGCCAAGGACACGGAAGCGGCAATCCGGCTTCAACTCGACACGCTGCATCCCTACCCGGAAACAGACGCCGCCTGGACGTGGGCGCGGCTCAGCGGGAACGCTGTGCTCATCGCCATCGCCCGGCAGTCCTACATCGAGCGGCAGTTGGAGTTGCTTGCCGAAGCCGGCATCAAGGTATCCTCGTTCACCTTCAGCGCGGCCGCGATCCACGGCGCGTTGCGGCTGTATGGCGCGCCGCCTTCGGAAGGCTTTCTCGGGCTCTATCAATCCGGCGCCGCGGTTGAAGTTTACGGGGAGAGTCCCGCCAAGCCCATCTATTCGGCTATCCACGAAAACTCGGTGGAGCGCGCGGCGGCTGTTTCGGCGGCCGAATTGCGCCTGCCCAGTGACGTATCCCCTCGGGAGCTCGCCGCGATCCTTCCCTCTCCGCGGCGCGCTCCCGAAGCCGGCGAGGAGAACTACACGCTGGCCTATATCGCCTCGCTGGCCGCGGCCTGTCCGCGATTCGCTCTGCCCGTCAATCTTCTTCCCTCTGCCCAGCGCAGCACATCCTCCCGGCTCATCTATGTGCCCACTCTCGCACTGGGAGGATTGCTGGTGCTGGCGCTTACCGCCCTGGGTTTTTACCACCGCTATGAGGACCGGCGCTACCTCGATGCTTTGAATGCTGAAATCAAGTTCCTGGAGCCGCGGGCGAAGCGGCTGTCGCAGGTCGATAGCCGGATTACGCAGACACGTGACCGCATTCGCATTCTTGATCAGTTCCAGATCCGCACGAAGTCCGATCTTGACGCCCTGAAAGAAGCGACGCGGGTCATCGCGGCGCCGGCGTGGCTCAATACGCTGGAGCTGAGCCGCACGGGCCTGGTGGTTGCCGGCGAATCGGATCAGGCCACCAGCCTGTTGAAGGCGCTCGACAGCTCGCCACAATTCCAGAACTCGGAATTTGTCATTCCCATCAGCCGCGTGGGCAACGTCGAAGTGTTCCGCATTCGCGCGGCGAGAGAAGGAGTGGCCCCGTGACGTTTTCCGAACGCGACCGGCGCGCGCTGCTGATTCTCGGATTCGCGGCCATCGGGGTGATGCTCTATGTCCTGATCACGGATTCCTCGGCCGCGGGCGAGGCAGATACCCCGCGGGAGAGCATCTCGAGCGCCGAGAAGCGGCTGGAGCGGATGCGCAAGCTGGCGGCGCAGGTTCCGGGGCGGGAGGAGATCTACAAACGAGTCTCCGCCCAGCTCGCTGCGCGGGAAAAGCGGATTCTTCAGGCGGACACGGCGGCTCAGGCGCAGGCGCAATTGCTGCAAACCGTCCGCCGGGTGGCTCACGGGCAGAGCCCCGCGGTGGAAATCCGCGCCAGTGAATTCGGCAGCGTGCGGCCGCTGGGGGATAACTACGGCGAGGTGCCGGTGACTGTGACCATCGAGTGCGGCATCGAGCAGTTGCTGAACATCGTCACCGAGCTGACCACGCAGCCCGAAATCACGGCTGTGAGTGAAATGCGCATTTATTCGGCGAACCAGAAGCAGAAGACCACGAATGTGAGGCTTTCCGTATCGGCGGTGGTTCCCAAGCGGCTCGTGCCGGAGAAGAAGGGAGCGTCGTTTTGAGAAAGAAGCTGTGGACGCTCAATCTGGTTCTGCTGGTTTCGCTGGGACTGCTGGGGCGGCAGTTGCGGCAGGAATGGCAAGCCGCGCGGGAACGGGAAAAGAAGATGCTGTCGCAGGTGGTGAAGCCTGCTCCGCCTCCTCCGGTTACGCCGCAGCCTGCTCCGGCCTCGCTGCAAGCCGCCGGCTATCTGGACGTGGCCCAGCAGATGCTGTTCTCGAAGGACCGCAATCCGAATGTGGTTGTGGAACAAGCCGCGCCGAAGCCCGTGCCTGCATTCCCGAAATTTTACGGCGTGATGAACCTGGGGGACGGCCTGACGGCGATTCTCAACGACGGCCCGGGGCGGCAGCGTCCCTTCAAGGCGGGTGACAAGGTGGGCGAGTTCAAGCTGGCGGAAATCGGAAACGATGCGCTCACCCTCGAGTGGGAGGACAAGAAGTTCGTCAAGCGGTTTGCCGAATTGCAGGACCGCTCGGCGGCGCCGCCGGCCGAGTCGGGCCGCCCCGGGCCGGTCACCTCGATCCAGGCGGCTCCGCCGAAGCCTCCCGAGCCGGCGCGCACGGGTCCCGGGGCGGATATGGGCATGGGCATTTCGGCATGCAACGCCAACGATCCTTCGCCTCCCGGCACGGTGGTGGACGGCAAGCGCAAGGTGGTCTCGGAGTCGCCCTTCGGCAAGGTATGCCGCTGGGAGCCGGTCAGCAAGTAAAGAGAGAAGAGGAGTCTTTCGCATGAAAAAAATAACCATGTCATTGGCCGCATTGGCGGTGTTCGCGTCCGCCGCCCTGGCCCAGCAGCCGGCGAAGAAGACCGCTCCGGCGAAGGCGGCGTCGAAGGCCAAACCCGCCCGGAAGACTCCCGCCCCGGTCACAATCCCCGCGGACGCAAAGGAAATCTCACCGGGTCTCTACCGCTGGGTGGACCCCAAGGGCCAGGCGTGGACCTACCGGAAAACGCCGTTCGGTATCATGCGCGGTCCGGAGCAGAAGGCGGAGACGCCGGCGCCGGTCCCCACGGACTGGACAGCCACGGACGCCGGTGATTCGGTGGCGTTCACCGGGCCGAGCCCATTCGGTCCGCGGCATTGGACGGCGAAGAAGACGGAACTCAATGAGACGGAGGCCGCCGTCTGGAAGCGCGCCCAGGAAGCGCACAACACCGCATCGGCAAGCACGGGGAAGTAACGACATGCACACCCGGTTTCTGAGCCTTCTACTTTGCGCCACTCTGCTGTATCCGCAGGCCCCGCAGCAGCAGCCGGCCCAGCAGCCGCCGGCGGCCGCCCCAGCCGGGGCTCCGATGGTTCTGGATTTACCCAATGCCTCGCTTACCGACGTGATCGACATTCTCGCCCGCCGGCTGAAGATCAACTATATCCTCGACCCGCGAATCAAAGGCAGTGTCATCATCCATACCTACGGGGAGATCCGAGGCGTGGAAGTACGCTCGCTGCTCGAGACGATTCTGCGCATCAATGGGGCGGCGATGGTGCAGGTGGGCGACATCTTCCGTATTGTGCCTATCGCTGAAGTAAGCCGGCTCCCTCTCAAACCGCAAACCACCACCAATCCGCAGGACATTCCCGAGGACGAGCGAATGTCGCTGAACCTCGTTTTCCTCAAGTATGTGCAGGTGGCGGACATGGTGAAGCTGCTCGAACCGTTCCGCGGCGAAGGATCATCCGTATCCACTTACGATCCCGCTAATCTCCTGCTGGTTCTGGACAACAACCGCAACCTGCGGCGCACGATGGAACTGATCGCCCTCTTCGACAGCGACACCTTCGCCAGCAAGCGCGTGAGGCTGTTTGAGACCAAGAACGGGCGTCCGTCGGACATCGCCAAGGAACTCGACGCGGTCTTCAAGGCATACGCGATGAGCGAGAAGAACAGCTCGATTAAGTTTCTGGCCGTTGACCGCATCAACACCATCATCGCCGTGGCTCCGAACCCCGGCGTCTTCGAGGAAGTGGAACGCTGGATCAAGAAACTCGACGTGCCCGTCAAGAGCACCGCAGGGTCCACGGACAACTACGTCTACCGGGTCAAGTACGGCCAGGCGTTCATGCTCTCCATGGCGATCATGGCGCTCTACGGCGGCGGAGCAGGAATGGGGATGATCGGAATGATGGGGATGATGGGCTATGGCGGCATGGGTTACGGCGGCATGGGCGGTGGCATGGGCTACGGCGGCATGGGTTATGGCGGCATGGGCTACGGCGGCATGGGCGGCGGCATGGGCTATGGCGGCATGGGCTACGGCGGCATGGGTTATGGCGGCATGGGTTATGGCGGCATGGGTTACGGCGGCATGGGCTATGGCGGTATGGGCTATGGCGGCATGGGTTACGGCGGGATGGGTTACGGCGGTATGGGCTATGGTGCGCCCGCCTATGGCGGCGGCGGCGTTCTTCCGCAAAGCGCCTCTTCCGCTGTTCCTCTCACGACACCGGCCGCTACGTCGACGCCTCCCCCCGCCGGTACCGATCTCACGGGCGCCTACCTCGGCGCGGCGGCTGCGGGAACACAGAATGTGAGAATTCCCCGCGTTGTCCCCAATCCGTTCGACAACACGCTCCTGATCCAGGCCACGCCGGCCGAGTACGACCAGATTCTGCGGCTGCTCGAAAGACTGGATGTTCCCCCGCGGCAGGTCTTGATTGAGGCGCGGATCTATGAGGTGCAGCTTACGGGCGATTTCGCGAGCGGCGTGCAGGCATTCCTCCAGAAGCGCACTGCGGGCCGCGAAAACAACAAAGGCATTCTTCAGGCGGGCATGGATGGCCTGACGACCACGCTCCAGACAGCGCACCTGGTGGGGCAGACGAAGGAATTGCTGACCTTCCTCTCGGCGCAGGAATCCACCGGACGGGCAAAAACCATTTCGGCTCCGTCCGTGATTGCCACCGACAGCATTCCGGCACTGGTGAATGTGGGCGAGGAAGTGCCGACTCTGAGCGCCACATCGCCGAGCGGCGTCCAGACGGGCGGGAATTCGGTGTTCGCCAACAGCATCACGAACCGCAATGCCGGCGTCACCCTGCAAATACTCGCGCGCGTGATTCCGAGCGGAATCGTCACGCTGATGATCAACCAGGAGGTGAGCAGCGCGGTGCCGCCTGCGGCTTCAGCGAGCATTCAATCCCCGTCGTTCAGCAAGCGCAATGTCAACACGCAGGTGACGGTTCAGGATGGGGATACGGTGGCGATTGCGGGGATCATTCAGGAGACCAATAGCGAGGGCAGTTCCGGGATCCCTGGTCTGCACCGCCTGCCTGTCATTGGAGCGGCGTTTGGGAACCGCACCTACAAGAAGGCGCGTACGGAGCTGATTGTTTTCATGACGCCGCGAGTGATTTACGACACGAATCAACTGACGGAGGCAAGCGAGGAGTTGAAGGGCCGGCTGCGGAGGGTGGAGCGGCTGATCAAGGAACGCTGATTTCAGGGACGGTTTGAACCTCAGCCGGCAACGCTGCGCAAGAAGCGGAATCCGGGGGTGGCAATCCCCCCCAAATCACGGCATCCGGGCAAAGGCCGGCGCCACCCGGCCAGACTAAGGCCCAGCGCAATGTCAACGCAGGTGACGGCTCCGCCTGCCTGTCATTGGAGCATTGTTTGGGAACCGCACGTACACGAAGTCGCACGCGGAGCTGATTGTTTTCATGACACCGCGTGTGGTTTACGACAACCAATCCTCTGACGGAGGCAAGCGAGGAGTTGAAGGGCCGGCTGCTGAGGGCGGAGCGGCTGACCATCCGAGTCCCCCAGCATTTTCTGAGCCCCTCCCTTTGATACCCTGAAGGTTTACCCTCCGATCCCTATCGACGTACATGGATATTTCGCAACTACCGAAGCATTTCGATTCCCGCCAGGCCGAGGAATCCTGGGACAACCAGTGGGAGGCCTGGGGCGTTTACCGTTTCGACCCCACCCGCGCCCGCGGTGACTCTTTCGTCATCGATACGCCGCCGCCCACTGTTTCCGGGTCTCTCCACGTCGGCCACGTCTTCTCCTACACCCATACGGACCTTATGGCGCGCTTCCAGCGCATGACGGGCCGCAACATCTTCTATCCCCTGGGTTGGGACGATAACGGCCTTCCCACCGAGCGCCGCGTGCAGAACTTCTTCAACGTCCGCTGTGACCCCACTGTCCCCTACGTGGAAAACTTCGACACGGACGCCGCGGCTAAGGAGAAGCATCCCGTCAGTGTCTCGCGGCAGAATTTCATCGAACTCTGCCTGCGCCTCACCGCCGAGGACGAAAAAGCCTTCAAGTCTCTCTGGCGCCGCATCGGTCTTTCCGTCGATTGGCATCAGGAGTACTCCACCATCGACGAGCGTTGCCGCCGCGCCGCCCAGTACAGCTTCCTCGACCTCTTCGAGAAGGGCCACATCTACGCCGTCGACTCTCCCGCCATGTGGGACGTCGATTTCCAGACCGCCGTCGCCCAGGCCGAAGTCGAAGACCGCAACACCGCCGGCCATTTCCACGACATCCGCTTCGGGGTCGAGGGCTCGGACACCACCTTCATCATCGCTACCACCCGCCCCGAACTGCTCGCCGCCTGTGTCGCCGTCACCGCCCATCCCGATGATCCGCGCTACAAGCCCTACTTCGGCAAACGCGCCGTCACCCCTGTCTTTCATGCCCCGGTCCCCATCTTCCCCAGCGAACTTGCGGATCCCGAAAAGGGCACCGGAATCCTCATGGTCTGCACCTTCGGAGACGCCACCGACGTCCGCTGGTGGCGCGAGCAAGGCCTCCCCAACCGCCAGATCCTCGGCCGCAACGGCCGGCTCATGCCTGTCACCTACGGCGAGCCCGGATGGGAAAGCACCAACCCCGCGGCCGCCAACGAGGCCTATGCCCACCTCGCGGGTAAGAACACCAAACAGGCGCGCAAAATCATGGTGGAGCATCTCCTCGGCGACGCCCTCGTCAATCCCCCCAAGCCCATCGAGCATGCCGTCAAGTATTTCGAGAAAGGCGACCAGCCCCTCGAGTTCATCTCCACGCGCCAGTGGTTCGTCCGCCTGCTCGACAAAAAGGACGAACTCATCTCTTGCGGCAACCGCATCCAGTGGCATCCCGAATTCATGGGACACCGCTACCGCACGTGGACGGAAAACCTTCAGTTTGACTGGTGCATCTCCCGCCAGCGCTATTTCGGTGTCCCGTTCCCTTGCTGGTACCGCCTCGATGGCGAGGGCAATCCCGATTACGCCCAGCCGATTCTCGCCGCTCAAGAAACCCTGCCTGTCGATCCCATGGCAACCGCTCCGCCGGGATTTGCCGAATCCCAGCGCAATCAGCCCGGCGGATTCGTTGCCGAAGCCGACGTCTTCGACACCTGGTTCACCAGTTCCCTCACCCCGCAAATCGCCTCCGGATGGATAACAGATCCGAAACTGCACTCGAACCTGTTCCCGTTCGACGTGCGCCCGCAAAGCCATGAGATCATCCGCACCTGGGCCTTCTACACGGTTGTGAAGGCGTGGCTCCACGCGGCCGATGTCCCGTGGCATCACGTTGCCATCTCCGGATGGGTGCTCGACCCGGACCGCAAGAAGATGTCGAAAAGCAAGGGAAACGTCGTTACGCCGATGCACCTGCTCGACGAATACGGCGCCGACGCCGTGCGCTACTGGTCCGCCAATGCGCGCCTCGGCGCCGATACCGCTTTCGACACCAATGTCCTCAAGGTGGGCAAGCGCCTGGTGACGAAACTCTTCAACGCCGGTAAGTTCGTCCTCATGCAAACCGCCGGGCCCTACCCTATTTCCCATCCTCTTGACCTGGCATTCCTCGAGCAACTCCGGCAACTCGTCGAGCGCGCCACTGAGCAGTTCCTCAAGTACGAGCATTCTTACGCCCTCGGCGAGATCGAGCGCTTCTTTTGGCGCGGCCTCACCGACAGCTATCTCGAACTCGTCAAAGCCCGGTCCCGATCGGAAACCGACCCCGCCGGACGCGGCTCCGCCGTCGCCACCCTGCGGCTGGCGCTCAACGTCCTCCTGCGCCTCTTTGCGCCCTTCGTTCCCTACATTACGGAGGAGATCTGGTCCTGGGCCTTCGCCGGGGAGACGGGGCATGGCAGCATTCATCGCGCGCCCTGGCCCACTGCCGCGGATCTGCCCACTCAAGGCGCCGCCGGCCAGCTATTTGACACAGCCATCTCCGCCTTGAGCACGGTAAACAAAACCAAGAGCGAATCCGGCGTTTCGGTTGGGCGCTCCATCGGCTCGCTTCACCTTGCCTGCAATGCGGAAACCGCCCTCCTCTTCGATTCCGTCAAGGCGGACGTGATGGGGGCGGTTCGCGCCGCAAACTGCACTGTCGAAACCAGGGATAGTCTCGAAGCGAACCAGTTTGAAGTGGTGTCCGTTACGTTTGAAACCGCAGAAGTTGGATAGAACATATGAAAGCCAAGTGGATTCTTTTTTCTCTTCTCACCGCGGCGGCAACCATCCTCGCCGCGGCCGCCGACAAGGCCCCCAAGCCGGGCAAGGATGGATGGGTCTCGATGTTCGACGGCAAGACCCTCAATGGCTGGAAGGCCGGCGACAATCCCGAAAGCTGGAGCGTCAAGAACGGAGCCATCGTCGGCGACGGCGAGCGCAGCCACCTCTTCTGGATGGGCGAGCAGTGCGAAAACTGCGAATTCCGCGCCGAGGTCAAATTGAACCACGGCGGCAATTCCGGCATGTACTTCCGCGCCGAATTCATGCCCGGCTGGCCCAACGGCTACGAGGCCCAGGTCAACAACACCCACAAGGATCCGGTCAAGACCGGTTCCCTCTACAACCTCGTCAAGGTCTACGACCAACTCGTCCCCGACGACACCTGGTGGACCCAGGACATCATCGCCGACGGTAATCACATCATCATCAAAGTGAACGGCAAGGTCACCGTCGATTACGTCGATGAGAAGCGCCTCCATATGAAGGGCTACCTCGCGCTTCAGCAGCACAATAAAGGAAGCGTCGTCGAGTACCGGAACCTCATGTTCCGCAAATTGCCGGCAAAGAAATAGCGGCTGTCACAGCCGCCTGCGTTGACAATCCTGCCTGCGTCTGTGCTGAGTATGCTGATGGAAAGAACCGGATGGCAATTGGCCTCCTGGTGGATCTGCCAAGGTCAGTCCAGCACAGCGAATGCTATGCTCTTAAGCGTGGGGAGAAGGCGGAGAGCATGAGGGAAGCTGCTTTTGGGCCTGGTGACATGGTCTACTACCAAACTATGGCCGCCGTTGCCACACTCACCGTAAAGCTGCGACAACATTCCCGGGGACTGATAATTCCCGTTCTCCTTCGGTGGACCAATCGCAAGACCAGGCGCACCATCAGACATGCTAACAGCATCGTTCAGATGGCCCCAAGGGATCTTCAAGCGGCCATCGTTCAACTAAGGGAGTTGCTCTCCGGCATGTCTGCTCTCGTCAGTATGCTCGACGATCTTGGATTCACAACAAACCTTCTCACCAGAGGTCCATTGAAGATTCTACGCCGGCAAATGGAGGAACTGGAGGACATTATCGAGCACTTTGAACTGAGCTTCGATCCCAGGGTTGGTGAGGACGTCTCCAAGGCTCTGGCCGAGCATGAAAGAGGCGAGACTATAGATCTGGAATCACTCTTGTAAGGCTAAGAACGAGATATCAAAATTGGCCTATCGCGTCCAACTCTCTCGCGATGCAGCAAAGTACATCGACAAACTGGACAGGCCGAATCGAGAACGCATTATTGCTGCCCTGCAAAAGCTGGCAAATGATCCGATTGCTAACTCGAAATCACTGGTAAACCGTGAAGAGCGAAGCTGCCGTGTAGGGGACTGGAGGATTCTGTTCACGGTGTGCCAAACTCCGCCTACGGTGCTTGTTGCGCGAGTCTGGCCTCGCGGCCAAGTCTACAAGGGCAAGCCAGACTGCCTATCCGCCCACGTACGATCCGCTCCGGATCTCATCGAGCACATTCGGCCATTTCGGCGCCCAGCCCAACATCCGGCCTGCCTTTGTGCTCATGACCCTCTGGTCCATCACCAAGGCATCCGCCATCGCTCCAATCTGCTGCCGGGCCTCATCGAGAGGCCACAACTGCACTCGCGCCTCATTCATCGTGGCCACCGTCTCCGCAACGATACGCACCGTGAATGCCGGGCCGTCCGCCGCCAAAAACAACTCCCCTCCCGGGGTTTGCTCCACCGCCCGTACATAAAGCTCCGCCAGCGCGTCCACGTGGATGAAACTCCAGTGGTTGTTCCCCGTGCCGACAATCCTCACCAGCTTTTGCGTCCTTGCCTGGCGGACAAAGCCGCCCACCGTTCCCCCACCGCGTCCGTATACCATCGCCGGCCGGATCACCACCCCTTCCACCTTTGCGTCCCGGCTCTCGATCACCATCTTCTCCACGGCGGGCCGCCAGGCGACCAGCGCCGGCGGCCGCAATACCGTCAGCTCTCCCGCAACGCGTCCCTTGGTATCGCCAATCACCCACACCCCGCTCGTGTACAGGAATGCCCTTCCGCTGCCGCGTAACGCGTCCAGCGTGGCGCGCACCGTTTGTTGATCGAGCGCCGCCGAATCCGGTCCCCAAGCCATTGCCGTATGAATCACCACGTCGGCCCGAGCCGCGCCCGCAACCACGCTTGCCGGATTCCGCAGGTCTCCGGTGACCGGCGTGGCGCCCAGTTTGCGCACCTTCTCCGCCGCGTCATCGGACCGCGCCAGGCCGCTCACCGTGTGGCCGGCCTTCCTCAAGTATTCCGTGATCACGCCGCCGATATATCCGCTCGCGCCAGTGACAAATACGTTCATCAGCCCCAATCTACCATTCAGCACATTGGCGGCGGGGAAGAAATCGAGCGCAACTGTTCACTCGTCACACCCAGGCTCTCCTGCGCGTGGCGAAACCGCGCCATGCTGGGAAGGTCTTCCTGACTGCCGCTGCAATGATCGGCCAGGTACAACACCTGCGCCAGTACCGAATCGCTCCGCTCCGGCTGATGATGATACTCCACCGCCTCACCCAGACGGTCCGGTAGCCCCCAATGCCGCATCACTTCCCTTCCGGCCGAGCAATGGTCGAACCCACAGAGCAGTACTTCCGCGAACATCGGTTCGCAGCCATGACCGAGCAGAGCCGTATACTGTGCCGTGAGCCGGGAAGGCAATTTCCACAGCGCCAGCCGCCCTATGTCGTGCACCAGCCCGGTCAGGAATGCCTCCTCCGGCTCCACTTTCCCCGTTAGCCGCGCCAGCGACTCGGCTATCCGCGCCACTTCTGTCGAATGGCTCCACAGCGGCCGGATCAGCGGACTCTGAAACATCGGCCGGAATGCCGCCGCCGAAAGTATCCGGCAGCACTCCGGAATCCCCATCGCCACCACAGCCTGCCGGATGCTCCGGTAGGGCACGGTGGACGCGTACAGTGGTGAATTGGCCATGCGCAGCACCTCCCCTGCCAGCACAGGGTCAGTTCCCACGATCTGCTCCATTTGCATCGCGCTCGTCAGCGGATTCTGAGCCAACTGCATTGCCTTCAGCGCCGCCGCCGGAAATACCGGCAGCTTCGAAACCACCGCCTTCACTTCCGCGAGCGATGCCCCCGGCACCTTCGCCAACCCTTCCACATGCGCGTTTTCAAAAAATCCGTCGCGCGCCATCATGCGCAATTCCTCAATCATCTGTTCGAACCGCGCCACTTCATAAGGCAGGAACTCCCACCGCTCGACGAAGAAACAACTCATCTCGAGTAGTTTCGCCATCTCCTCGCCCGGTGGCGCCCCCGCCGGAGATTCCTGAGCGGCATATCCGAAAATGTGTTCCAGCAGCCGCGGCAGCAGCGGTCCCACCCGGTTGGCGAATATATGGTGAGAATCGGCAGCCGCACGCAGGGCGCGCTGCTGCTCCCCCTTCCAGCCAAGCTTCTTGGCCACTTCTACCGCGGTCGCGCCCACCCGGCGGCAATGCGCCTGAATCGCGGGCTCGTCGTAAACCGCCTTCGTTTCTACCGGCGTAGGTTGCGTCCTCATGTTGCGCTTACTGCTCTCATCGGCCAAAGCAGCCGCCTTTAGACGAAACCCGCTCGCCTACTTTGGCGCCGGCCGCCCCCATCGATCTCTATATCCCCTCGATCGCGGCGATATCTCCCTGCGCTTAGCCCCCACCGCGCTAAAATTAAGGGTTTGCATGTCCTCCCGGAAGATTATCCTTGCCATTGACGGCCCTGCCGGAGCTGGCAAGAGCACCATTGCCAGACGCCTCGCGCAACGCCTCGGCTTCCTTTACATCGACACCGGCGCCATGTACCGCGCCATTGCCCTCTGGGCTGTCCGCACCAACACCGATCTAGCCGACAGCCATCGCCTCGAGCAACTCTCCCTCGCCGCTGTCCTCGACCTCGCCCAGGACGGCTCCGTCCTTCTCAACGGAGAGGACATCACCGCTCTCATCCGCACGCAGCAGATGTCCGACGCCGCCTCCAGGGTCTCCGCCGTGCCGGCCGTGCGCCGCGCCCTTGTTCAAAAGCAGCGCGAAATGGGAGCGCGTCAAAGTGTGGTGATGGAGGGCAGGGACATCGGCACGAACGTGTTCCCCGATGCCGACATCAAGATCTACCTCGATGCGAGCCTCGAGGTGAGAGCCGCGCGCCGCCTCCACGACCTCGAAGCCAAGGGAGACCACAGGAGCCTCGACCATGTGGTCCGTGAGATTCGCGAACGCGATCAGCGCGACTCCACCCGCGGCGAAGCCCCCCTCCGGCAGGCCATCGACGCCTTCCTCCTCGACACCAGCCGCATGACTATCGAACAGGTCGAGGAAGCCATCCTCAAGATCTACCGCGATCGCACATCGAATGGAAAGGAATTGGGACGTTGAAGCATTTGCTCGTCATGAAATTTGGTGGAACCAGCATGGGTTCCGCCGCAAGGATGCGTGTGGCCGGCTCCATCTGCGCGGAGCAGATGCGGCAGCGGCCCGTTGTGATTGTCGTCTCCGCCATGTCGAAGGTCACCGATCTCCTCCTCGATACGCTCCGCAAGGCGGAAGGCGATGACCGCGCGGGACTCGATGCCAACCTCGCGCAGTTGGAAGAGCGCCACCTCCAAACCTGCCGCGAACTCCTGCCCCCCGAAAACCACGTCTCCGCGCTCGAAGCAATCCATTCCATCATCGCGGATTTCCGCCGCATTGCCCAGGGAATCATGATGCTCGGCGAACGTCCGCCGCGCTCCGTCGATGAGGCGGTCGCGGTGGGGGAGCGTCTCTCCGCCCACCTGATCGCGGCCCACCTCGAAGCAAGCGGAGTCCCCGCCAAACCCGTCAACGCCGCCGAAGTTGTCGTCACCGACGCCGTCTTCGGCAACGCCACTCCGCTCATGGGGCCTACCCGCGAGAGGGCCAGGAAGACCCTCCTCCCGCTCCTCGAGGCCGGAATCCTTCCCGTCGTCACCGGATTCAATGGAGCTACCCTCGACGGCCGCCCCACTACCCTCGGCCGCGGCGGCTCGGACTTCTCCGCCTCCATTCTCGCCGCCGTTCTCCACGCCTCCGACCTCTGGATCTGGACCGATGTCGACGGCATCATGACCGCCGACCCCCGCCTTGTCCCCAACGCCGCCGTCCTCCCCGAAGTCACCTACGCCGAGGCGGCTGAACTGGCCTACAACGGAGCCAAGGTCCTCCATCCGCGGACTCTCGCCCCTCTCGTTGCCAAGGGTATTCCCGTATGGAGCAAGAACAGTTTCGCCCTCGATAAGCCCGGAACCAGGATTGCCCCCACCGTGGACGCCCCCCATGGCCCGCGCGCCGTCACCTCCATGGGCAATGTCGCGCTCGTTTCCGTGGAACCGGCCAACCCGGAATTGAACAGCGTCATGGTGATGTCGCGCGCTCTCGCCGCGCTCGCGCAGGCCAACGCCGAAGTCCTCGCCATGACCAGTTCCAGCTATCGCCAGAACTTCTGCTTCCTCATCCGGCGCGATGAACTGCCGCACGCCATGGCGAGCCTCGAGACTGCCTTTGCGCTCGAACTCGCCCATAGCTATTTGAAACCCTTCATGGTCGACGAGAACGTCGGCCTGCTCGCCATCGTGGGCGAGGGAATGAAGGGCGCCCCGGGCATGGCCGGGCGCATGTTCACCGCCATCTCGCGCGAAAACGTCAATATCATCGCCATCGCCCAGGGTTCGAGCGAATTGACCATCGCCATCGTCGTCCGCCGCGAAGGGCTCGAAAAGGCCGTCCGCGCCGTCCATGACGAATGCCGCCTGGGAAAGTAAACCTTGCCCGGCGCAACCGCAAATCGCGTTTGCGGGTTCATTCCTTACAAGTGCCCCCATCCAATCTTCGTTGCGCCGGCCGGATCGCAGGAAGTATCCTGAACAATTCGGGTCTCGATCCCGGAATCTTCGAGGTGAATGATTTGTATCGATCAGTTCTTGCCGGCTCCCTCCGTGCAGTCCCCGCGCTGGTGTTGACCTCCTTGGCCCTGCTCGCGCCCTCACTTCCCGCGCAGGAAAGGAAAACACAGACCACCGAGCAGGCTCCCGAGTATCTGAAAAAGCAAGTCTACATCCGCCGCTTCTCCGCCGGCGCCACCCTTGCCGTTTACGGCTTCAAGCCGATGATCGACGGCTCCACCACCAACGATACCGCCTCGCCGCCCGTCATCAGCGACCTGAGTTCGAAAGGGACCGACCCCTTCGGACACCGCTTCGGCGGCGGCATCACGGCGCAGTTCATGGTCAAGCCCAAGTACGGCATTGTGGCCACCGGCCTCTTGCACAAGATCAGTTTCCAGAACATCAAGGACAACATCGAAGGCATCGATAACCCGAACACGACCGCCGACGAAAGGACATTCATTACCGATATCTCCGACACCTCCGCCCGCCTGCTCGATTTCTCTGTGCTCCTCCGGCGCTATGACAAGGACCGCTTCACCAAGGGGGCCCGCTGGTTCTTCGAAGGCGGCGGCGCGGTCCGCCACGTCAGCAATCTCCGCACAAGCACCTCGACCATCCTGAACGGAACCAGTTCCTGCTGCAAGACGACTCCCGTCCCCGTCGCGCACAAGAACGCCCGCGGGGTGGTCGGCGGCATCGGAGCCCAGTTTGTCGATGACTTCGGCATTCACCTCGTTCCCGAGGTCCGCTACACGCGCTGGCTCGACCGCAGCTTCGATTCCTTCGCCACCAAGTCGCGCCGCGACCAGATCGAGGCGATGGTCTCCATCACCTTCTGATCGCCCTTCCGCTAGCGGCGTCCGAGGCCTTGACGTCCGGATCGAAGCCCTCGCGCGGCAGTCACGCCGCGGTTCCATAGAACAAGTCTATATCCACCCAGCCGAGCAGCGCCCTCGCCTTTCCCCCGTACCCGAGATTCCGCTCAGCGTGCCCGCCACCGGCTCCTACCGCATCTTTACATTGCCTTTTTTCATCCTGGTTGGGTTGTAGATGGTCAAATTCAGAATCATGGTTGACCGCCGGCTTCAGTATGCCACCGGGAATCGCGTCCTTCCCGCACATTTCAGCCCGCTCCCGGCGGACAATCGGCCGGCTGAGTGCGATACGCTGAGAGGGTTTATCCTCTATGCACCGCATCTACGTTTGCTCCATCGTCTTGCTGGGAATAGCGCTGAGTCCGGCCTGCCGCCGCGTGAAAACGGAGAAGGCCCGCTACCAGGTTCCGCCGGGTTTCACCCTCGAAGTAGCCGCCAAACCGGAAATGACCGGCTCCCTCATCGCCATGACTTTCGACAGGCTGGGCCGTCCCGTTGTCTCGAAGGAGCAGTTGCACCCCACCATCCTCGTCGACAAGGACGGCGACGGTGTCTTCGAAAGCGAGAAGGTGTTCTCCGACAAGATCACCCACGCCCAGGGAATGTGGTTCGACGGCCGTACACTCTACGCCATCGGCAAGGATGTCAAGGAAGGGCAGGCGGGCTTGTACCGCATGGAGGACAAGGACGGCGACGATGCGGCTGACACGTTCGACCTGGTGAGCAAGTTCGAACGGACCATGGGGGAACACGGGCCGCACGCCATACGCCGCGCTCCCGATGGGTCGGTCATGGTGATTCTCGGAAACCACACCGGCGTTTTCCCCGAACAGATCGATCCGCTCTCGCCTCTGAAAAACTACAACGAGGCGCAATTGCTCGAGCGCTACTGGGACGCGCGCGGGCATGCCAAAGGAATTCTTGCCCCGGGTGGCGTCCTCACCCGCTGGAACCAGGGGCCGCCCAACTCCTTCACCCTCGTATTCGGCGGAATGCGTAATACCTATGACTTCGCATTCAACCGGGAAGCGGAGATCTTCGCGTTCGATTCCGACATGGAATGGGATATCAACCTGCCCTGGTACCGGCCGGTGCGAACCCTCCATGCCATCCCCGGCGCTGATTTCGGATGGCGCAGCGGATCGGGGAAACTGCCCGCTGACTTCATCGACACGCTGCCGCCGCTCTTCGAGGCGGGCCGCGGTTCCCCCGTGGGCGTCGAGTTCTACCATCACACGGCATACCCGCAGACCTACTTCGATGCCTTCCTCGAGGGGGATTGGTCCCGAGGCCGGATTCTGATCTCTCGCCCGGTGCGGGCCGGAGCCTCCTACCGCCTGGTGTCCGAGCCGCAGGAATTTGTGCACGGCGAACCGCTGAATGTAACCGATCTCGAGGTGGGCCCCGACGGATTTGTGTACTTCACCATGGGAGGCCGCGGAACCAACGGCGGGCTATACCGCATCCGCTACACGCAGGGATGGTGGGAGAAGCTGTTTGCCCGCTCCCCGGAGAAGGGAATTCTGGCGGTGGTCCGCCAGCCGCAGCCACTCTCGAGTTGGGGGCACGCCGCGTTGCTGAAGGCGAAGACCACGATGGGAGCGGAGTGGAGCAGGCAGTTGGACGAACTGGCCAAGGATACCCGCGCCGCCACCGATGACCGCGTTCAGGCGGCCCTGATTCTCCAACGGTTGGGTCCGGCCCCCTCCGCGGAACTGCTGAAGCGCCTGGCCGAAGACCGCGACACGAGCATCCGCGCCGTCGCGGTTTATCTTTCGGGAATACAGAACTCCGCCGAGGCGAAGGCTGTGGCGGCGGGCGCCCTGAAAGATGCCGACCCCTTCGTGCGCCGCCGCGCCGCCGAGGCGCTGGTGCGCCAGGGGCTGACTCCCGAGAAGCCCGAGTGGGCCCCCGCCGGGAACCTGCTGGCATTATTAGATGATCCGGACCGTTTTGTCCGTTATGCCGCGCGGATCGCGCTCGAACGCGTGGCGCGCGCGAAATGGCAGGATGCGGCTCTGAAGTTGGACGGACCCTACGGCAGTGTCGAGGCTCTGGTGGCCCTGACACGGACGGCCCAATCGGATTCCGATCTTCAGCCGGTCCTCGCCCGCGAACTGGCCATGCTGAAGGCAGGAGCCCGCGCCGCCGATCAGGAAATCCGCCTGTTGCGGGCCGCCCAACTCACGGCTATCGCCTATAAGGAAGGGCTCCCCGAGGGCGCGCGCAAGGAGATTCATGCCGCCGTGGTCAATCGCTTTCCAGCGTCCGGAGACCGGCTCAATATGGAATACGCGCGCCTGCTCGCCTACTGTGGTCAGCCCGAGGCAATCGGCAGGATTCTCGGAGCCATCCGCGAAGATGAAGAAAATCCCCAATTGCAGATGCACTACGTCTACTCGCTGCGAACCATGAAGAACGGCTGGACCAAGGATCAGAAGCTCAAGCTCATGAACTGGTTCCCGAAGGCCGCCAGGTGGCGCGGCGGGGCCAGCTTCACCGGATATATCAACTTCATGTTCGATTCATCCCTCCAGTTCTTCGATGCGGACGAGAAAAAGATGGCCTATGCGCGCGTCCCCGAGTTTGCCCCAATCGAGGAGGGTGGGAAGAATGACCGCGAAGGCCGTCCGAGCGTGCTCGCCCGCCAGAAGGGCGTCCAGGCATACAGCCCGCAGGAGATCTTTGAATACCAGATGTTTGATCCCATGACTTCGAAGGCCAAACCCGAGGACGGCCGGAAGGTCTTTCAGGACCAGTGCGCATCCTGTCACCGGCATGGCGGCATCGGAAAGGATTTCGGACCGGACCTGACCACGTTGACCAGCCGGTTCCAGAAAAAGGACATTCTCGAAGCCATTCTGTGGCCATCGAAAACGATATCGGATCAGTACCAGAGCTGGATTGTGGAAACCAGGGACGGCGATGCCATCAACGGCCTCCTCGTCTCGGAAGACGACAGGAAAATGATTCTCAAAACCGGCGACCAGGAGCGCCCCGTCGAGGTGCTCAAGTCAAACCTGAAGGGGAAACGATTGTCGAAAATCTCCATCATGCCGGAAAACGTGCTCGATGGCTATAACATGCAGCAAATCAGTGACTTGATGGCGTTTCTATTGAGCGCTTCGAGGTAGAGGAACCGGGAGAAGTACCCTCAAAAGAGAGCATGGCATACCCGCATATGGGGGGATTGTCATAAGAGTACTGGTACACACAGAATAAGTACAATGCCTTACGCATTGCCATCTCCCCATTTGAGTGCGCAGCGAGTCCGTGCGGAGCTTCGCCGCCTCTACCTGCGACGGTCTGCCATTGACCACCTGATTGAAGCCATTGTGTTCTACAATGCACAACCCACCGCAATGGTGGAACAGCCCGATAAGATGGAGCCTGATACGGTCTCCATCCCTCACGGCCGTCTGGTGTGCGGCTGACCGGATGACGACTGTGGCGGTCTGTGCCGCCATCCGGTAACCGGACGCAATCATCCCCCTCGTTCCCGTAGTAACCTATCAATTTGGCGATACGCCCTACTGATAGGAAACTCGTGTCGCCGGATCAAGGGCGGCATGCTGATAGATTTTAGCCTCATACAGCGGGCAAGAGAAGGTGATGATGCCGCTTTCAACGAGATCGTGCACGTTTACCGCAAGCGGATACTCGGCACGATCTCGCGCCTTATTGGGAGGCCCGAGGATGTGGAGGACGTCGGACAGGAAGTCTTCTTACGGCTCTATTACTCCCTCGAACAACTCCGCGCCCCTGAAGTGTTCGAACCGTGGCTCTACCGCCTCACCGTCAATGCCGCCTATGACTACATGCGGCGGCAGAAGCGGCGGCCCGAATCCCGCATGGCCGATCTCTCCGAGCAACAACTGCAAATGGCCGACGCCGATGCCGGCGGGAAAAGGCGGGCCGAGGAGCAGAAGAAAGCGAATCTGCGCGAGTACGTCCAGTCTCTCTTGGGGCGCGTCTCCGAGGAGGACCGGATCTTGTTGACGTTGAAGGAAGTGGAAGGATTGTCGTTGAAGGAATTGGAAGCTGTTTACAAGGTGAACGAGAATGCGCTCAAGGTCCGCCTCTTTCGGGCCAGACAGCGCGTACTGAAAGCGTTTTCAGTAATGGAAAACCGGGATGCGCATAAGGAGCGCAGTGAGTAGAATAGGGAATGGTGAAAAGGGAGAGGGTTTCGGATGACACACGATGAGTTGGATCGAAGGTTAGACGTTCTCTTCCGTGAATACCGCCAGGCTTGCCCCGATCTCGAGGGGAGCGCGAATTTCATGCCGCAACTCTGGCAGAAGATCGAAGCCGGGCAGACTCTGCCGTTGATGCTCGGCCGGTGGACTCGCATGTTCGTCAGTTTTGCCGCCGCCTTGTGTCTCGCCATGGCCGTCATTCTGGTACTCCCTTACCACCAGACGTCAGTGGTGCAAACCTCTTATGTGGAGGCTCTCGAACGCGAACATCCCAATGATATGATGGCGTATTCCGACGTGGTGCCGGATAACAGCGGAGATGTAGCGTGGCAATGAGACCTAGTTCCCCCAGGATTGGGCTGTATCTGCTGCTTGTGTTCCTGAGCGGCGCTCTGGTGGGGGCCTTTGGATACCGCCTCTATTCGGCAGGCGCCGTGAGCGCCAAGGCGCCCCATGAGAGCTACCGCAAGATATACCTCAACGAGATGCAGACCAGGCTCAAGCTCACCCCCGCTCAACTGTCCAACCTCGTGTTCATCCTGGATGAAACCAAAGCCAGGTTCAAGGCAGTACGGGACCGGATGGATCCCGAAATGAAACAGATTCAACACGAACAGCGTGACAAGATCCGCGATATGCTCAAACCCGAACAGAAGGCGGAATACGAGAAGATGCTCGAGGAGCGGGCCAAAAAGCAAAAGCAGGCCAGCTCGAGCGGCGGCGGCTGCTGAGAGATCCGAACTGGAATTTTGGAATGAGGCAGGCGGAAATGCCTGCCTTTTCTATTTCTTGCGAGCTTCCTGCATCTCTTTGGAACGCTGCACCTTCTTGTTGAAGCGGTCCACGCGGCCTTCGGTGTCGACCAGCTTCTGGCGCCCCGTGAAGAAGGGATGGCAGCTCGAGCAGATTTCCACGCGGATGTCACCTTTGTGCGTCGAGCGGGTCTTGAAGGTGGATCCGCAGGCGCAAATGACATTGGACTCGTTATAGGCGGGATGAATTCCAGCTTTCATCGGAGACTACAAATTCCTTTCACTTTACGGCAACCTGCCCAGTATAGCATGCGGTGCGCAATCTTCTCAGGAACTCGCGCAAAACGGAGCCCGCCCGCGCCGCGAATTATCGCGGTGTTCCTCGTACTTTGGGGGCGCGGGACGTGCCCTTTGCGCTTCTCAGGAACTCGCCCGCACAGTAAATCGAGTTGGCCGCCAGTCAAGTGTCAGTTCGAACCGTCGATCCGCACCTCGGCCCGGACGTCTCCAGCCTGGATTTGAAACACGTTCACTCCTCCGGCGTCGCCCAGCCGTACCCGCACCCCATACACGCCGGTGTAAGGCTCTCCCAGCAGACTCACCCCGATCACCGAACCGCCGCCCGACGCCGCCGTGACGGTGGGAGCGGGCGCCACCAGCGAGAGGCCGGATTGGTCCACCACCCGCACCAGCACCAATTTCGACGCACCCGGATTTCCACTGGCAGGCGGCTGGAGCAGCGCGATCTGCTTCGGGACAGTATCCCGGACGGCCAGCCAGTACGGCAGGCGGGCGGAGGCGCCGGAATCCGCGGCGACCTCGACAAAACCCTGGTACGCGCCGGCGGGCGGCGTAGGGTCATTCCACGCCAGCTTGATCGTCTGAGAAGCTCCCGCATCAAGAGCGATCTGCGTGTCTGACAATCCGGGCATTCTGTCGCTGGAACTTCTCAAGCTCAGGCGGAAGAGGTCCGCCGATGGCCCCAGGTTGGTCACCCTCACCTCGCGCACGATCCGGGGTTGGTTCACCAGTTCCCCGAAACTGACCGATGTGGGCGAAAACGCGACCACGGAGGAAACAGCCGCGCTCAGATTCAACAGCCCTGCCCCGCTTTGCATCACGCCGGGCGGAGTATCGCCCGCGGGGAACACTGATGCCGTGTTGATCAGAAAGGAGCGATACTGCGCCGCCGTCAGATTCGGGCGCGCCGCTTTCACCACGGCGGCCGCTCCGGCAACCAGTGGCGAGGACAGGCTTGTGCCTTCCTCATACACATACAGGCTCGTGCTCGGATCGCCCTCCGCGGCGCCGTTCAGCGCCGTAATCATGTCCCCGACGGCAAGCAGGTCGGGCTTCAGCAACAGGTCCGGCGAAGGGCCCTTGCTCGAATAGCCGGTGATGACGTTCGGATCCACCGGCAGGTTCAGGCTGAAGATCAGCCTGATTTTCGTTTCCGGGGCGGCGGCGAGAGCGTCCTTGACGGTAAATCCATCCGCCCTCGAGATCATCACACCCTTCAGCGTTTCCGAACCGACGTCCATCCCAACTCGCGCCGGGCTCGATTGATTGTTGAAAATCACCGCCGCAATCGCCCCGGCGGCCGCGGCATTGGCGAACTTGTCGGAAAAGAGGCAGTCGCCGCGCTGGATCAGAGCGACCTTCCCCGCGAGGCTGTCCGCCGGAAGAGCCGCGCAGGCTGTTCCAACTCCATCGACGGCCGAAACGTCGGCAACGGGTCCCTCGACAGCATCCGCATCCACGCTGTTCGAGGCCGGAGCAGCCGTCAGGCGCGTGGACGGCGGTATGACGACAGCCGGACTTGCGGGAATGCGGTCGTTCTGTGTGGCGCCCACCGCGATCACATCCGGATTCGAGCCCACGTCGGAAACCGTCGCCAGTTCCGGACCGCTGTTCCCCGCCGCCCCCACGACGATCACTCCAGCCTGAGCGGCATTCGCAATCGCTTCACTGAAGACCCCGTCAGCGGAAGGCTCAACTCCGGGAGCCCCCAGGCTGAGGTTCACCACATCCATGCCGTCCTTCACTGCATCGTCCAGGGCCTGGATGACGTAATCTTCCGGGAATGTCCCCTGTTTTCCCTCGCTCGCGCGATAGTTACCCAGCCACGCCTTGGGCGCGGTTCCCGACATGTTGCCGCGCGCCCCAAGATGCATCACCCCGGCTGCCGCCATCGCGACCCCAGTTCCGTGGCCAAAGTTGTCCCGGGCTGTGGACCCGTCGTAACTGCGGGCAACGATCACCTTGTTGTTGGTGAATTTGCGGTTGTCTTCCGACGACACCTTGGGGAATCCGTCCGGAACGGAAAGATCCATATCCTGGAAGCCGGCGTGGAAGTTGTCAATGCCCGTATCAATGATTCCGATCTTCACCCCCAGGCCCGCCTGTTTGATGCCGCCCACCTTCTCCCATGCGTCGGGGAGCTTCAAAAGGGGAATGGCATGATCGAGCATGGCGCGAAACAGGCGAACCGGCGCGACGCGCACAACACCAGGCAGCGTCCTGAGTTGGGAGGCATCGGCTGCTTCCACGAACAAGGCATTCAGGACGGTATCCGCCTCCCCGCGTACTCTGGCGTTCCTTGAAGCCAGCAGGGAACGCAAGGCGGTGTGCTCCTGACGAATCGCCGCGGCGCGGATTTGCCGTTCCGCGGCCGACCGCGCACGGAGAGGTTTCGCGTCAGTGGCCGACAGCGGCGCCTCGGAAAGCTGGACTATGTACCGTCCCGGAACGATTTCCGCCGAAAGCGATAGCGAGAGACATGCAAACAGCGCAAACAACACACGCATGAGCAACAAACTCCCTGTGGGTTACGGACGCAGGAGCGGACAGCTTCCTTTAGAATACATCGGCGGGAAGGCGGCAATCCGCAATACGCAAGCATAAAAAGAGCCCTGGCACAGAGACAGCCGGGGCTCTCAGTATAGACAGGAGTGCTTCGGTGGTCTATTGGCTGATGGAAGGCGTGTCGCTTCGGGTCAGTCCGACCGCCGTCCCCGTAGCTGCTCCGGCGACGACCACTCCAGCGATAACTGCTTTCGTTCCAATGGCAAGCCCCGCAGCCGCTCCGGCCGAACCGCCACCGCTGCTTCCCGCAGCCGCCCCGCCCGCCGCTCCGCCCGCGGCCGCGGCCGCCCCGGTCACCGAGCAGTGCCCGGACAAACGTTTGATTTGTGTAGCATGAACCGTGAGTTCCGCCGCGCGGGATGGGTCCAGCGCACCCGTCACCTGCACCTTTTTCCCGATCTCCTTCTCGAGTCCGGTTCCCTGAATTTCATACGTCACCCCGGTCGTGTCGTCCGTCAACAGCAACCGGCCGTCTTTCTTCACCAGACAGCCAGAAACCGTGCTCGGAGCCGACGCGCCCGCCTCCTGCGGTTCGAAATCCAACCCCCGGCCCGTTTCCAGCCTGGCAATCAGTACCCCCGAGCCGTTGCTCACCCGCACCGGTCCACCCAAAGCCGATACATGAACACGCGGTCCCATCACGGAAACTTTCGCCAGCCCCTGCCCCGGCTCAATCTGAAGCTGCCCCGCTTCAATCCGGTAGGCTCCACCCCGCTCCACCTGTCCCGTGCCCTTCTCCAACACCAGATGGTCCCGGTAAACCCGGCTGCGCGTGCCCGTGTCCAGCACCAGACGAACCCCATTTTGCAGTCTCAGCTCAGAGGTGCTCTTCCCCGTCTCCACCATGGAACCATTGAAGAGCGTCCCATTCCCCGGCACCGCCGCCGTTTCCAAGGCAAAGCTGCCGCCCGCGGACACAATCCCAATGACAGGGCTGGCCGCCGATCCGATGGACAATTGCGCCACCAGCCCCACTACAAGCGCGGCTTCGAGACGCTTCGAGGGGAAGAGCTTCCATCCCCGTTTCAGATTCACGCGAGTCATAGCTTCTCCTGACAATACAAACTCCGTTCCGGGCTCGCCACCGTGCGTGGCTTACACCCTATTCTTCGGCCGGCGCACCGGTGAACTTGAGCGAGTGAGAAAAAATAAGTCGTTGTCCCACAATGTATTACAGATGTACATGAGATTCGCCGCCTTCCTCGCCGCCCTCTTCCTCCTCTTCGCCGCTTACTCCATCGCTCGCCTCGCCTGGGCTGAGCGCTTCTTCCAATCGGCCAAACCCGCCGATCTGCAGCGTGCCGCTCGACTCGCACCGCTTGATGCCGCCTATCAGTACGCCGCCGGAAACCCCCGCCGCGCCGTCCAACTCAACCCCTACTTTTCCCGCGCCTGGATGGCATTGGGCTTCGATGCCGAACTCCGCGGAGATTTCGCGGAAGCGGAACGGTTATTGCTCCGCGCGGCTCAGGTGGACGCCACCTTGGAGCCGAGGTGGGCCCTCGCCAACTACTACTTACGCCGGGGCGACAGCGCGCGCTTCTGGTCCTGGTTCCGACTCGCCGCCGAACGCAGCCACGGCGACCGCACGGCTCTCTTCCAACTCGCCTGGCGAATGACGAATGACGGCGGCGAAGTCTTGCGGCAGGGAATTCCCGCCCGGAGGGACATCCTGGCCTCCTATGTGCACTTTCTCCTCGAACAGGAAAAACTCGACTCGGCCGCCGCCGCCGCCCAACCCCTGCTCGAAATCGCGGCGCCCGCGGAACGCAACCTCCTGCTCCTGCTGTGCGACCGGCTCATTGCCGCCCAAAAAGCCGCCGGCGCCCTGGAAATCTGGAACGGCATGGCGGCGCGCGGAATGCTCCCCTACGGCAAGCTCACGCCGGCCCAGGGTGTTTCCCTGACGAACTCCCGCCTTGAAACCGAGCCGTTGGGAAAAGCCTTCGACTGGCGGCTGCTCTGGCGGGCAGGTGTCCATTCCACGTGGGCCCGGGGAAGCCGTCAGATCCGGATCGAACTCGACGGAAGAGAAGGCGAGCAAACCGATCTGATCTCCCAGGCGGCGCCGGTCATGAAGGGGCAGCTTTATGAGTTTTCCTACCGCTTCCGAACAGAAGGACTGTCCGCGGACTCCGGAGTCGGCTGGCGCGTTTACGACCCGGCGGCGGGCAGACAGCTGGCGGCAGCCGGGGAATTTCTTTCGAGCCCGGAATGGAAGGAGGCGAAGGTCCGCTTTTCTCCAACCGGGGAACTGGTTCGCCTCGAACTCGCCTATCAGCGCGCCAGGGGAACCGTAAGGCAGGAGGGGACGATCGTCCTCGATGGAGCCTTCCGGCTCGAGCGGGCGAGATAGAATGGCCGGTATGATTTCCCTACTCTCGACCCTGTTGCTGGTTACCTCCACGGCATTCGGCCAGGCTCGCCCGCCGCAGTATCCACCGCTGCCGGCAGGTATCCAGGCGGACCGGAACATTTCCTATGACAAGTACCCGGAGACGGTGCTCGACGTGTTCTCGCCCGAAGCCGGTGGCGCCGGAAAACGGCCGGGCGTGCTCGTCATCCACGGAGGAGGCTGGGTTGGCGGCACCAAGGAAGCCATGTGGGAGCAATGGGTGAAGCGCTATCTCGACAAGGGCTTCGTGGTGGCCAACGTCGAATACCGCCTGGCCAAGGCGGCCCCGGCTCCGGCGGCAGTGGAGGACGTGCTCAAAGCCGCCCAGTGGTTTTCGAGCAACGCGAAAAAATACAGCGTGGATACGAAGAGGCTCGTGGTTACCGGCGGTTCGGCGGGCGGACACCTCGCCCTGATGGTGGGGATGACGCCGAAATCGGCGAAGCTGGGAAAACCGGCGAAGGTAGCCGCGGTGGTGAACTTCTACGGCATTACCGACGTGGCCGACCAGTTGAGCGGGCCGAACATGCGGCAATACGCCGTCACCTGGGTGCCGGAATCTCCCGAAAGATTGGTATTGGCGCGGCGCCTTTCACCGATGAGTTACGTGAGACGAGGCCTGCCGCCGATTCTCACGGTGCACGGAGACGCCGATCCCACCGTGCCCTATGAGCATGGCGTCAAGCTGACCAAAGCATTAGTGGGGGTAGGCGTGAAAGCGGAGATGATTAGCGTGCCCGGCGGCAAACACGGATTTCCCAAAGAAAAACTCGATGAATTGTACCCGCAAATCTGGCAGTTCCTCGAACGCAACGGCGTCATCCGGTAGCCTTCATGAAAATTGTACTGCGCGGGATCTGGACCATTCTGCTGGCGGCAGCTCCGCTCGACGCGGATGGAGGATTGCGCCCCCTCGAGGCGCTGAACAGCGAACTTCCCCGATGGATGCGCTTTGACGGCGAGTACCGGGCGCGGTTCGAAGATCAGGAAAACATGCTCTGGCGCGGCGCCAACAGCGACAGCTATCTGTTGAATCGCGTGCGGTTTGGCATGACGCTCCGCCCCAGAGAATGGATGACCTTCTACGGCCAGGCCCAGGACGCGCGTGTCTTCTTCCCCAGCAAATTCACACACGGCCCGCCGTTGCAGGATACCCTCGATCTGCGCCAGGCGTGGGTGCAATTCGGCGACGAGGACAAGTTCCCTCTCCAGTTGCGCGTGGGAAGACAGGAACTCATCTATGGCGAAGAACGCATGGTGGGCGCCTCGAACTGGAGCAACATCGCGCGGACATTCCAGGCCGTGAAATTGACCCTGCGGGCTGAGCGCCTCGGTGGTCTGAAGCTTGACACCTTCGCGAGTACAGTCGTCGTTCCGCGCGAGGGTTCCTGGGACGGAAGTCTCCCGGGCGACAACCTGCACGGCGCTTACGCCGTATTCGACCGGCTCCTCGGCCAGGGAACCGTGGAACCCTACTTCTACTGGCGGCTCTCCCACGCCGTGCTCAAGGACACCGGGTCGTTAGGGCTGCGGGTGACCAAATCCTTCGGCGCGCGATGGTATGCCTCGAGCGATACGGTCCTCCAGCGCGGGTCCCTGGGCACCCAGAGTGTCGGTGCCTGGGCAACCTACTGGCGCCTCCGCCGGACGCTCAGCGAGCGGCGCTGGAAACCCGCCGCGACGGCGGACGTGAACTTGAGCAGCGGCGACCGCGACCCCTCCGACGGCAGGTTTCAGACATTCGACGTCCTCTATCCGACCCCGCATGACAAGTACGGGCTCGCCGACCAGGTGGGATGGAAAAACATCCGCCACTTCGGCGGTTTCCTCGAACTCACTCCACGGCGAAACTGGACTCTCCAGGCCAAGTTCCACACCTGGTGGCTCGGGTCCGCCCGGGACGGCCTTTATGCCCCGGGGGGAGCCCTCGTCTTGCGCGACTCCGCGGGCCTCAGCGGGCGCCATGTAGGCGAGGAGATCGACGTTCAGTTCTTCTGGAAGCCTGCCAAGGATACCGAAGTGGGCGGCGGCATCGGCCACATGCTCAACGGCGAGTTCCTGAACAAGATGACCCCCGGCCGCTCTTACACGTTCTACTATCTGAGCCTCACGCGGAAGTTATAAGGGGCCTCAGCGAAGGTGAGACTTGGTGTCCCTTCTATTATGATGGAAGTTCGCGCCCAACCACGCCCGGGGGCACACGGAAGGGACAGCCTTGTCATGGCCCACATGAACAATTCCATACCCGCGCGCATCGAGTACTTGCGCGTTGACAACTATCGCGCACTTCGTTCGATAGAGTTCAAGAATATTACCCCCCTCACGGTGTTGCTGGGGCCTAACGGGAGCGGCAAGTCTACTGTTTTCGATGTCTTCAACTTTCTTTCAGAATGCTTTGAGGTCGGCCTTCGCCAGGCCTGGGATCGTCGTGGCAGATCGAAAGAACTCAAGACCAGAGGCCAGACCGGGCCGGTAATGATCGAACTGAAATATCGTGAGCGGCCCGGGCTGCCTATGATCACCTATCATCTAGCCATAGATGAGGGACATCGGGGACCGGTGGTATCGGAAGAGTGGCTGCAGTGGCGGAGGGGAATCCGAGGTAAGCCTTTTCGTTTTCTTGATTATAAACAGGGCAAAGGGCGGGCGGTAAGTGGCGACATGCCTGATGAGGAGGATGAACGGGTCGAAATTCCGCTCAAATCGCCGGATTTGATAGCTGTAAATGCCTTGGGTCAATTCGCCGATCATCCGCGTGTTGCCGCTCTTCGGGAATTCATTACGGATTGGTACGTCTCTTACTTGGCGATCGAGGATACACGAGGACAGCCGGAAGCAGGGCCCCAGGAGCGTCTTAGCAAGACTGGCGACAACCTCCCTAATGTGATTCAATACTTGCGGGAAAGTTGCCCGGATCAACTGGAGCATATTCTTGATGTTTTGCGTCAGCGCGTTCCTCGATTGGAAAAGGTGCTGACCGAGCCGATGGCGGATGGCCGGCTACTATTACAAATCAAGGATGCCCCTTTCGAGCAGCCTATTCTTTCCCGGTTCGCTTCAGATGGAACACTCAAAATGCTCGCCTATCTCGTCATGCTGAATGATCCGGACCCGCCTCGTTTCATCGGAATTGAAGAACCGGAGAACTTCCTGCATCCCCGGTTGTTGCCCGAGTTGAGCGAAGAGTGCCGGCGCGCGACGGAACACTCCCAGTTGTTGGTAACAACTCATTCCCCGCATTTTCTCAATTCGATCAAGCCCCGGGAGGTTAGAATTCTATACCGGGATGAACAAGGCTACACGCAGACGAAACGCGCGGCAGATATACGAGGTTTAATGGAATTCGTCGAAGCAGGGGCTTCGTTAGGATACCTCTGGCTGGAGGGCCGGTTTGGCGTTGGCGATCCATTGGTCAATGCCGGCGCTCCCCGGCAAGTAGGGCGCACGCGGTGATTGTAAGCCACCTCGAAATTCTCACCGAGGAGCCCTCAATGGAAGCAGCATTGCAAGTGATCGTTCCCAAGATAATTGGCGATCTATCATTTCAGATCTACACTTACGAATGTAAGCAGGACATGCTTCGGAAGTTGCCGCAACGCTTGAAGGGGTATGCTTCCTGGCTGCCGGCCGGTTGGCGAATCCTGGTCATTTTGGATCGGGACGGTGACGATTGCAGGACGCTCAAGCATCGCCTGGAAAATGACGCGCACCGGGCAGGTTTGCGGACGCCGTCGCATGGCGAAGACCCACAGGTCTTCACTCGAATTGCAGTCGAGGAATTGGAGGCATGGTTCTTTGGAGATTGGCCCGCCGTGTGTGAAGCCTACCCGCGTGTTCAACCTGGAATACCAAAGAAGAAACAGTATCGCGATCCTGACGCGATTGCCGGGGGAACCTGGGAGTCCTTTGAGCGCATTTTGCAACGCGCCGGATACTACCGCGCTGGCTTACCCAAAATATCTGCGGCGCGCAACATTGCGCGGCATATGGAACCGCGGCGAAACCGTTCCCAGAGCTTCCAGGTTTTTCATGACACTCTTCTCCGCATGGCGAATATGCCCGTTAGGGTTTGGGGAGGGGGAGTCCGGAGCTGGCCATCAGTCTGATATCAGGCGTCTGATGTAAAGCACGAACCATTTCATCCTCCGGATTCGCCAACCGCGAACCGCCCGCGGATGCTGCAACCTTGTTGTCCGGCTTGCGACGCCATGCGCGGATCCAGGTCACTTTGAGCTATGAGTCACTCCCGAACTGCGCGTATACCCGTTCGAACTCCACCCGCAGCACCGGATTGGGTTCCGGCAGCGCCTCCACCACCCGTCGCGCCCATTCCACGTACTCATGCTTCCTCTGCTCGTTCCAGTCCGCCGGAGGACTCACGAGGATCGCCCGGAGATTCGAAATCTTGTCCGCAATCTTGATCACCTGCGCCCGCCGCGATTTCTTCGGCGCGTTTTCAATCTGAAGCTGTTTCCGCACCTGCTTCGGCAGCGACTTATCGTCCGTCACTTCGGCCACCAGCGCGGCGACATCGGCGCCGAAGGCGCCGGCCAACTCCTCGTGCGTCACCGGAGTGTCCTCCACGACATCGTGCAGAAGCGCCGCAATCAGGAGATTGGTGTCCGGAGCCGAGAGCGCTCCCGCCACCAGATGGGCAACTTCGATCAGGTGATTGATGTATGGCTCGGCGCTCGCTCCCTTGCGCCGCTGCCCGGAGTGCTTCTCGGCGGCGAACTGCGCGGCTTCAAGCAGCGTACGCGCGGCAGGTAGAACGGGGCTTTGTTGGTGGTCCACAAAATCAGTGTCGCGCAGAGAGCGGCGAGGCTGCCAGACTTCACTTCTTCCCGGGCGGCAGTTTGAACTCGACATGGCGCTCGGTGTTCAACTGCTCGCTCAGGGAACGGTCCACGGAACTGAGCGGCATCCGCTTGCTCTCGTGCTTCAGCGTCGTGTAGTGCAGGCTGTTGTTCTCCACCTCATATGACAGCGCGGCGACAATCGTATCGTCATTGCGCGCGATCAAATAGATGGGAGGCCCTGAAGACTTGCGGGCCCCGGTAGTGGAAGAGGGAGCCTCGTAGAACCGCGCCGGCTCATGCGCCTGGTAATCCCAACCAGGCGAGAACTGGTTGATGATGACGGGAGCGGCGGCGGGTGCTGCATACGGGTTGCCCGGATAGTAGACGCTCGGCTGATAGTACGGCTCCGGGTAATAGCCATACGAAGGATAGATGGAAATGTACGGGGAGCCGAGATAGCTGTCGAAATAGCCGCCCAGGAATCCGCCATAGTAGCCGAGTCCGTAGCTCGCATACCCGCCGTATCCATAGCCGTAACCATACCTCGGGAATCCACGATAGCCGCCAAGGCGGAACCCCGAGTGGTAGCCCCCACGAATGCCGCCCCCAATCCCGCCGCGGAATCCGCCACCCCCGTGATAGCCGCCGCCTCCACGAAGACCGCCGCCACCCATCCCGCCCCCGCGGCGCTGCGCCGCAAGCGGTGGAACGAGAACACAACAGAGAGCGAGAGCAAGAAGGTGCTTCACTTGTCAACGCCTCCCATTCGCAGTGTAGCCCTCATTGTCCGAGGCCGCAACGTGAGTTGTCCCGTCTTGTCAAGACCACACGTGCGGCGTGCTCATTGAAAATGGCGTTCCTGTCGCCAACCCTACTTCAGCGCCGCCGTAATCTCCTGCCCCCGCTCCAGCAGCATCGCAACTTCGCTCGAACAGCCAAGAAACTGCATGCCGCGCTCCCGCCAGAACTTCGCCAGCGACAACGTGCGCGTTTGCGTCCCCGGCGCAATGCCGTACTTGAGACAGCTATCGCGGATCGCCTCCATGTGCTCCACCAGTTCCGGATGCGTGAACTCCCCGGGAACCCCCAGCGAGATCGAGAAATCCGCCGGGCCCACCATCACCGCGTCGATCCCCGGTACGGAAAGCAATTCATCCCGCATATCGAAAGCTTTCTTGGTCTCGATCTGCAGCACCACCATGATGTGCTCGTTCATGTGCTGGATGATGTCCGCGATGGTCGCCTTCGGATAGTCCACGTGATGCGGCGTAAGGCCGTAGCCCCGCACGCCGAGCGGCGGGTATTTCGTCCAACTGATCACCTTCTCGAGCAGCTTCGCATCTTCGACGCGCGGCAGCATGATTCCCATGGCTCCGCAGTCAAGCGATCGCGCCACCAGGTCATATTGCAGGTCCGCGACGCGAACTATCGGCATCAGCCCCGCGGCCGTCGATTCCTTGCAGATGTCGCGTATCGTCTCGAGCCCGAACCAGCCGTGCTCGCCGTCGACAAAAGCCCAGTGGAAACCGGCCGTGGCCAGAATGCGCCCAATGTCCGGAGAACGCAGCATGGCGTAGGAAGTGCCGAGCTGTACTTTGCCCTCCCGCAGCGCTTTTTTTACAGGATTAGTATGCATGGGTCGAAAAAGTCCCTAGGCAGATTCTACAGGAACAGCAGGTGGTGGTCCGCGCAATCCACGTGCACCGTCTCATACAGGCGATCAATCACATCGAAGCCGTGCCTCGCCACAAAGGGCAGAATCGAGTAGAACCGCTCCTGGAGATGCTTGTGCGGATAAAGCACATGGAAGAGGTAGCGGCTTTCTTCGCGCGCCCGTCCGTTGCGCCGCAGCGCCTCCCGCGCCGCCTTCCGCCGCATCTTCCGCAACTGGTATTGGATCTTGGCCGCGCTCTTGTTCCACGCCGCCCCCAGGCTCGAGTCGAACTTCTCGAGGGAACCGCGCAGGCGCTCCAGGTTCGCCTGGCTTGCCGCGCCCACCTCGTCGAAAAGCGCGTCCAACTCCGGCGGAACCAGCTTGCTCGCGATCAGCTCGCACAGATGGTCCTCTCCCCCGAAGAAGGAATCAAGCTGGAGCCCGTAACGGTGCATCAACTTCTTGCTCCGCGCATCCACCAGCGTGAACGCATTCCGCGGAACGGCCACCGGCATGCGTCCCAGCAGCTTCCGGTAAATGACCTCGCTTTGCGCCAGGTACGCTAACTCCGCCGGTCCCCCGATATAAGCCACCGTGGGGAACATCGAATCCTGCACCACCGGGCGCAGGGTGGCGTTCGGGGAAAGCTGCTCGGCATGGTCGCGAAGATAGGCAGTCTCGAATCGCCGGTCCTTGGCGTGGTAGTCGCCGTTCTTCCGCCGCAGGTTGATGCGGTGGCCGCCCTCGAGCAGAAAGAAAAGCGACGTCGTGCGCTCGATATGAACCTGCGCATGATAGCCCGCGCCGGCCAGCTTCCGGTTCCGCTCGAGCAGCCCCTCCGTCAACTCCGGCGCGGCGTCCACCGCTTCCGCCAGGAAGGGAGCCGCCAGTTTGCGCGACTCGGGATGCATCGGATCAAAAAACAGCATTCCGTGCCTGCCAAGCAAGCCGCCAAGCAGACCCGCAAACGCCTCCCCGAACGTGCGTCCCGGCACGTACCATTCGCTGACCAGGGCATTCACTTCCTCCCCAAAAGGGAACCCTTCCATCGATTTGCGCAGCGCCTCGAGCGGCAGAGCGGCCAGTGGAATGCCCCCCACCGGAATGTCCGATTTCGAAGCGTGTTCCACCCTCAGCCCCACCGGCTCGTGCGCGGGAGTGAACGTCCACGCCGAACTCACCTCATCCAGATCGTGATCCTCTGTCGCCAGCCAGAACACCGGAACGGCGGGGATACCCTGCAAGGTGAGTTGGTGCGCCAGCCGAACGGCCGTCAGCGCCTTGTAAATCGAGTAGGCAGGCCCCGAAAACAGCCCCACCTGCTGCCCCGTAACCACCGCCACCGTCCCCGCTTTCCCCAGCCCCTCGAGTAGCGCTCCGCCGTTCCCCTGCGCCCGCAGCGCCGACACCAGCCGCGCCCGGCGGTCCGCCGAAAAATCGATCTCCTTTGCAGCGGCCGCAAAACTGCCCGAATCTAATGCTGCGTGGGGGTAGAAGGAAGAGACGCGATCAAAGTGATACAGCAGATCACTGAACAGTTTCGACGTGTGCGGAATCTCGGTGTGCCGCTTACAGACGATTTGCATGCCACTCCCAGGGGGTCAGTCAAGGCGCAAACTTACAGGGTAACAGATGATCCACTCCCCCATGAGGATTCTTCAATCTGATAACTTTGGTACTGTTTTACTTGAGCCATGGATGACCAGGAATTCCAACAGCGTTGCGATGAGGCGTTAACCGCGCTCTACAAAGCCCTGCTCAGCGCCGCCGACCAGTACGGCTTCGAGGTGGACCAGAACGCCGGCGCCATCACCATCGAGTTCGACGACCCTCCCGCCAAGTTCGTCATCAGCCCCAATTCCCCGGTGCGCCAGATCTGGATCTCGGCCCTTGTCCGCAGCTTCAAGCTCGGTTGGGCTCCCCATCAGAATGCCTTTGTCCTCCCCGATTCCGGCGCAACATTGAATGAACTCATGGGAGAACTCGTGGGCCGCCAGCTCGGCGAAGACGTGCGCCTCTGAACCCATGGCGGGCGTGTATCTGTCCTTCCCCTTCTGCGCCCAGAAGTGTACCTACTGCAATTTCGCCTCCGGCGTCTTCCCGAAAGAATTGGAGCAGCGCTACGCAGCCGCGCTTCAGGATGAGATTCGACAGTATCCCTGGGCCTGGACTCCGGAAACCATCTATCTGGGAGGCGGCACGCCCAGCCGCATCCCGCCGGAAACCCTGCGCTCATGGCTGAGCCTCATTCCGGGCCGCCCATGGACCGAGGCTACCCTCGAAGCCGCCCCTGGGGACATCACCCCAGAAAAGGCGCACGCCTGGCGCGAAGCGGGAATCAACCGCCTGAGTCTCGGCGTCCAAAGCTTCGTTCCCCGCGAGTTGTCCCAAACCGGCCGCAAACACACCGCCGAAACCGTCGCCGCTGAAGTGGAGATCCTCCGGCGGGCGGGCATCGCCAATCTCAACCTCGACCTCATCGCCGGCCTGCCCCACCAGACCCCCGCCTCCTTTTCGAGTTCCCTCGACTGGATCGAGCAACTGGCCGTACCGCACGTCTCCGTCTATATGCTCGAGGTGGACCACGACAGCCGCCTCGGCAGCGAAATCCTCCAGGGCGGTTTGCGCTATGGCGCGGGGAAACTCCCTTCAGAAGAAGAAATCGTCGCCATGTACGAAATGGCCGTCCACCGCCTGGGCCGTATCGGCATACCCCGCTACGAAATCTCCAACTTTGCCCGCCCCGGCTATGAGTCGCGGCACAACCTCAAGTACTGGCGCATGGAGCCCTATGCCGGCTTCGGCGCGGACGCCCATTCCTTTGACGGCGCTACCCGCCGCCAGAACGGCGAAACGGCCGCCGCCTACGTCGAGCGCTGGAAGAACGCCCAACCGCCCTGCGTCGGGGAAACACCCGCCATTGTGGAAGAAGAGCGCTTCCTCACCGGCCTGCGCCTGTCCGCCGGCATCGCGCTCGCTCCGGACGAGTGGCGGCGGTTCTCAAAGCCGATCGAGCGCTTTCTCTCCCTCGGCCTGCTCGAACGCGACAACAACCGCTTGCGGCTCACCGGGCAAGGTGTGCTCTACTCAAACGAGGTCCTCCAGGAGTTCCTTCATGATCGATCTACGCAGTGACACAGTCACCAAACCCACACCCGAAATGCGCCGCGCCATGGCCGAAGCCGAAGTCGGCGACGACGTCTACGGAGAAGATCCCACCGTCAACCGGCTCGAACAGCGCGCCGCCGAAGTCTTCGGCAAGGAAGCCGCCCTGTTTGTGCCCACCGGAACCATGGCCAACACCATCGGCATCAAAGTCCACACCCAGCACGGCCAGGAGGTCATCTGCGAGTCTCGCGCCCATATCCTCAACTACGAACTGGCCATGATGGCCTGGTTTGCAGGCTGCGTGGCGCGCCCCATCGCCGGCGAAAACGGCCTCCTGCATTGGGATCAGATCCGCAAGGAGATCCGCCCCGTCAGCCCGCACTACGCGCCCACCGGCCTCATCGAGATCGAGAACACGCACAACGTCGCCGGAGGATCCGTGTACCCGCCCGCGCAGATCGAAGAAATCGGCGACGGGGCGCATTCCATGGGCCTCAAAGTCCATATGGACGGAGCACGCGTCTTCAATGCGGCAGCGGCATGCGGCAAGTCCGTCAAGGAACTGTGCGCCAAAGTCGACACCGTGAACTTCTGCCTCTCGAAAGGTCTGGGAGCACCCGTCGGCAGCATGCTCGTCGGCACGCGCGAAGCGATTGATCGCGGCAGGCTCTACCGCAAGCGCCTCGGCGGCGGCATGCGGCAGGCGGGAGTGCTCGCCGCCGCCGGGCTCATCGCCATCGACAAAATGAGCCGGCGCCTCCAGGAAGACCACGCCAACGCCCGCCTGCTCGCCGAAGGCATCGCGGACCTGCCCGGCATCCGCGTCAACCTCGATAACGTCCGCACCAACATAGTGATCTTCGACGTCTCCGCCACCGGACGCACCTCCGCCGAACTGAGCGCCGCCTTCAAAGAGCGCGGACTCCGCATCAACGGCCTCAGCCCCACCCTCATGCGCATGGTGACCCACCACGACGTGAATACCGATGCCTGCCGCCAGGCCCTCGAAGTGATTCGCTCCGTTCTGGTACGATAAGAGAATCATCCTTGGCAGGGTGACGGAATTGGCAGACGTACCGGACTCAAAATCCGGCGCTCTTCACTGAGCATGAGGGTTCGACCCCCTCCCCTGCTACCACTCGCTTCCCAATCAGGCACAATAGAGACAAGGAGATACTTGTGAAACTTCTAAAGTTCACCCTGCCTTGTTTCCTATTCTCGCTTGTACTCATTCTCATGTTTGCCGGCCCCACCTGGGCGCAGGACGGAGCGGCTCTCTTCAAGACGAAGTGCGCCGCCTGCCATGGCGCTGACGGAGCCGGAAAAGCGGCCATGAAGGGAACTAACCTGCTTTCGCCCGAGGCGAAGAAACTGTCCGACGCCGAACTCGAGGATGCCATCCTCAAGGGCGGAAAAACCAAGAAGGCAACGCATGTCTTTGAAAAACGCGGCATCACCGCCGACCAGGCAAAAGCGCTGGTAGCTCACATCCGCGAATTGCAGAAGAAGTAGCTCTGTTTCCCCAGGGAGAGACGCCCGTCTCTCCCTCCTCACAACTCCAGTTTCCCCTCGTACACCATATCCTCCACGAAGAACGACTCGGTGAGGTGCAGTGCGCCGATCCTCGCGTCGAACTCCAACCGCTCGTCCTGCTTCGTGATCTCCTGCGTGCGCGGGAATAGATACACCACCACCGGCCCGTCCTCGCGCTGCAATACTTCGACGCTCGACGGCTTCAGCGCCTTCTTTCCATCGCGCTTGATGGATGCCTGCTTCCGGAGCTGGCCCGCCAGGCTCTTCGAATCGCCGTTCATGCGGTTCGGCAGGTTGTAGACCGCGATGGCATAGTGCTCCTCATCGAGCGTGGGCGCGTTCGTGTCGCGGGTCTTCAATTCCGCCTCGCGAATCGGAAGCGCGCTTTCCCAGCGCAGGTATAACATAGGCGGAGCACCCTGCTGCCCCATACCCCCCGGGCGCCGCGCTCTCCCGCCTCCACCCATCCCTCCGCGCCGGCCCATCCCGCCCATGCCCGGCATGCCGAATCCTCCCCTCCCCATGCCTCCGGGCCGCCTCTGAGCACTCGCGGGCCGCTCCACGGCCGGAGTCACTGTCTTCGCCCACGGAGAGTCGGAAAGCAACTGCCGGCAATCATCCTGCGTCCAATCCGCCACCTTCTTCCCCTTCCATGCCTGATCATCAGCCCCCGCCAACAACAGGGCAACAGCAAGCAGCAACAGAAAACAACTTCTCCGCATGCACTATTCAAACAACAATCGCCGCGTTTTGTTGCGCCGAAGCCGGTGGCCGGTTACCGCCGGCATTTGTAAATATGCAATCGTAATGCATAATTGCAAGAGGAACCCCCTCGTGTCCACACGCTACATCCCCCGCGCCTTGGAGCCTGTCCTGCGAAAGGCTGCCGCCCAATTCCCCGTCCTCATCCTCACCGGCCCCCGCCAATCCGGCAAGACCACCGTGCTCAAGCATGTCTTCGGCCAGGCGTCCGGCTATATCTCGCTGGAACCGCCCGACGTACGCGCTGCCGCCGCGGCCGACCCGCGTGGTTTCTTAGAAATGCACCCGGCGCCGGTGATCTTTGACGAGGTTCAGTATGCGCCGGATCTGCTGCCCTACATCAAGGAAAGCGTCGATGAACGCCGCAACGTGCACGGCCGGTACTTTCTGACGGGATCCCAGAATCTCATTCTGGCCGAACGGGTCACCGAGTCGTTGGCAGGCAGGGCGGCAATGCTACGGCTATTGCCCGTCTCTCAACGCGAGGAGTTCGGCAGGCCGCTCCACCCGTTGCCTTGGGAACAGCCGAAGGACCGTTCCGCCGTCAACCCCATGGCGCCGCACATTCTGTGGCGGAACTTTCTCCGCGGCGAATACCCGGAACTTGTCGCCGAGCCCGATCGCGATATCTCGCTCTGGCATTCCAGCTACGTGCAAACTTACCTCGAACGCGATGTCCGCTCATTGCGCCAGGTTGGGGACTTGCTCTCATTTCAGAGTTTCTTGCGAGCGCTGGCCGCCCGGACCGGTCAACTGCTCAATCTCACTGACGTCGCGCGCGACCTTGGAATCACGGTGAACACCGCCAAAGCATGGCTCTCTGTGCTCGAAGCCACTTTCCAGGTCATCGTGTTGCGGCCATACCATGCCAACATCGGCAAGCGTCTCATCAAGACGCCCAAGGTGTATTTCACGGACACGGGCATGCTCTGCTACCTGACCGGTTTGAAAGATCCGGATCACGCCGCGGCAGGCCCGTTGGGCGGGCCGATCTTTGAAACCGCCGTTCTTCTGCAAATCGTGAAAGCCTTTGCGAACCGCGGCGAAGAGCCGCGGATTCACTTCTGGCGCACGTCGGCGGGAACGGAAGTCGATCTGGTGGTCGAAGCCCCCGGCAAACTGATTCCGATCGAGGTGAAACCCTCCGCAACGCCTCGTCCCGCGATGGCAAGTGCGATTCGCGCCTTCCAGCAGGATTTCGGCGATGAGGCTGGGCCGGGGTTTGTCATTCACTCCGGAGAAGTCCGGTTGCCGCTGGCGCCGAACGTCGTCGCGTTGCCGTTCGCGGAACTTTGACGCCCCACCGCTAACCTAGCCTGTGACTTCTCTTCGCGCGTTTCAAGTCACAGGTTATTCAATCCGGCGCAGCCGGAGGCAGGGCTGTCTCCTGCCTCCTGCCTCCTGCCTCCTAGCCTGTGACAGGCTAAGGGTTCACCATGAAATTCGCCGGCGGACTCGAAACATTTCCCACCTGCGCCACCACCTGCTGCCGGCCAAGCGGAGCCGTCAAGGGAACCACGAAGTTGATCTGCGTCACTCCCACAAGTCCCGGCGGAATGCCCACAAACTGGAAAGCCGCCGCCACCCCGCCCACCGTCACCGTCACGGGCAGCACCGGCCTCGGCAAGCGGGACAAAGAAGTCAGCGGTGAAGGAGTCTCCCCCGTCGCCAGCGACGGCCGCACTTGTCCCTCCCCCGTAATAAACATAGTGACGATTTGCCCCCGCGATCCGCTGCGCGACGGGTTGACACTCCCGTCCGGAAACAGGAAAATCCCCGGCGCGGCCGCAACCACCGTGAATGTCGTGGACACGTTCTCATACGGGTTCCCGATGACGAGCGTGGCCTGTCCCGGCTGCGTCTCATAAGGAATCTGCACGTTCACCTGGCCCGGCGACACGTAATACAACGGCGCAGCCACCCCGTTCACCGTCGCCTCGAAACCCGCCAGATACTGCGGCAGCGGAACCGCGCCCGCCAGTTGTGCGAAGTTCCCCATTGCCGTCCCATACACAGCCATGATCATGCCGGGCGCATAGGCCTGCTGGCCGGATGCGGCGTTGCTGAGTCCGCCCACGGCCAGGGCAGTCTCTACACCCTGGAAGGGAATCGACAGGTTGACCGTCCACGGCCCACCGGCGGCATCCACCCCGCTGAAGACAAAGGCGACATTCCTGGGTACCGAAAGCGTCTGGAAGCCCAGCGTCGCGCTGATGGAACGCCCCGGCGCAATCGAGTCCGTACCGAAAAAACTCGTGATCTGCGAGTCATAGCTTGTCCCGTCGATGCTCAGCCCGGTAAGGCGCGCCCCGATCCCGGCCTCCTCGTTCAACGTGAGCGTGAAGACCCACTGGTTGCCCCTCGAATCAGGCCGCGGCTGTTGGAACACCGGATTCTGATCGATCGAGGCCACAATCGAAGCGTTCACCGCCGGCCGGCTCGTCCACTGGTGGACAAGGTTGTACGCATCCACGCTGCCCAGGCCGGTGACCCGGTCGTACCCCGGCCCGGCCGTTATCCCCAACTGCCCGTTCGCGCAATCCGGAGAACCGGGAACACAGGGAACCGTGTTGTTCCCGGCGGTGACATCGTGGAAGATTCCTGTGGTGCTCTGCGCCAGACGGTAGAGCGCCGGATTGATGTTCCCGAGCCCCGGTTGCCGCAGCGCCCCGGTCGAAACCAGATATTGATTCAGCAGGCAGATGATCCCCGCCATCGAAGGCGCGGCCGCCGAAGTCCCTCCGAACAGCCCCGACGATCCACCCGAATACACATAGTATCCGTCATGCTCGGCGGAGGAATTCAGCGCAAGATCCGGCACATGCCGAAACGAGTCGTTCGGAACCCCCGGTCCCGCCTGCCAGGAAGGCCGCGGAAAGAAAACGCTGCTCCCGCCGCCCGTTGCCGCCAGCCCGCCCCCGGCCGCGGTATCATTCCAGGCCATCTCCGGAATGTAGGAAAGCGCCGATGCCCCATTCGCCGTATTGTTATTGCTCCAATACGACCCGCCCTGTTCGTTGAACTGCGTGCCGCCCATGGCGGTGACTTCAGGAACGCTGCTCGGAGCATCGACGGCGAATCCGTTCTCCGCCACGTAGGCGTCGAGATCTTCGCAATCCGCGGCCCCGGCGTCCCCGGCAGCCGCAAGAAACGTCATCCCCTGCGCATTGGCCTGCTGCGCGGCCGATTGAAACGCGGGCAGATCGACCAGATCCGATTCCTCGCAATTGCCGTAACTCATGCTGAGCACCGGAGCCACGTTCTGGTCGATGGCATACAAGGCCGATTGCCACACGTCATCCGAGTAGACATAGATCGTGGTGGCATTGCGCGCCACCGCCCCAGCCCACTCGATGTCCAGATCGGCTTCCCCAAGTTCATCCGTAACCACTCCGGGGTCCGGACGTTTCGGAACCAGAATCTGCTGCACATTCTGAGTCGCTAAATGAAAGCGGCTCCGGAACGCATCGATGTCCGAAAGCCGGATCCCTGTCTGTCCCACCACCGCAATCTTCATGCCGCTCCCGTCAATCCCCGCCTGATAAAGCGGCGCGACGTTGTAGATGATGGCGAAGTCATCAGGCGCGATGCTGTGAAGCCCGTTCGACGAGGTCATCTCCGGCTTCCGCCGCGAGCGCGGCTTGAGGCGGAAATTGTTCAACCCCCGAATGCCTGCCACCAAGGGAGCGAGCGCCGCTGGGACGGCTGGGTTCGCGACATTCGAATAGTGAACCTCCCCGTTCCTCAGGTAGCGGTGAATGGCGGTGTGGAAAGCGCCGCGGGTCTGCCCAGCCGTGCCGCTGAACGTGATCCACGTGCGGCTTCGCGCCACCATGTCCACCTCAAAACCCTGCGATTCGAGCCACGACGTAATCTTCGCAATGTCTGCATTGCTCGCCCCGAATCGCTCCGCGTATTGTTCCGGCGTCAGCCAGCGGCGAAAATTGGGCGACGCCGGTTCCCGCTGTTGCGCGAGCAACTGATCAAGTGAGGACTGCTGCCCGGCGGAAGGTTTCAACAGCAGAGTCATGCCGCGCATGGGCGCGGATGGGGCCAGTTGACCGAGATCGTCCTCGGGATGCGCGCGCGGAGAAACCCGCCCGGGAAGAACCACCGTCCGCGAATTGTCGATACGACCGGAAATACGCGCCTGCTGCGCCGGCATCGAACCGGCGGAAAGAGACAGCAGAACACCGGCGAATACGGCTTGCCGGATGGGTCTGGTAAAATTTGCACACATGCTCCGAGTTCTCCTTGCATTTCTTTGTTGTCTGGGCGGCGCCTGCTGGGCTCAGGAATCCGCTCCCGATTCCGGCGTCGCCAACTGGAAGGCTCAGTTGGCCCGCGCCGAGCGGATCCTGAAGGACTGGCCGAACCTCCACCGCTACGGCGCGGACAACGAAAAAGTACAGCCTCCCCAAAAAGGTGAGAACCGCGTGGTCTTCATGGGCGATTCCATCACCGACGGCTGGGGCCGCCGCTACGGCAGGTTTTTCCCCGGCAAACCCTACATCAACCGCGGCATCAGCGGCCAGACTACACCCCAGATGCTCCTTCGCTTCCGCCCCGATGTGATCGCCCTGCATCCAAAAGTAGTGGTCATCCTCGCCGGGACAAACGACATCGCCGGCAACACCGGTCCCGCCACCCTTGAAGAGATGGAAGGCAACCTCCAGTCCATGGCGGAACTCGCCAGGGCCAATGGAATCCGCGTGGTCCTGTCTTCCGTTATGCCGGTCTGCGATTACATCAGGCCCCAAACCACCCGCCGTCCGCCGGAAAAGATCGTCGCACTCAACGAATGGATCCGGGATTACGCACAGAAGAACCACTTCGTTTATCTCGACTACTATACTTCAATGCTAGACGACCGCAAGATGTTGCGGCAGGAACTCACCTACGACGGCCTTCATCCCAACGACGCCGGCTATGAAGTGATGGGTCCGCTCGCCGAAAAGGCAATCGCCGCCGCGCTAAAACGGAAGTAGGAGCAACCCGCTTCCCGATGAAAACCCGCTGGTTCCCCCGGTTGATGTTCGTTCTGGGCACACTCCCCTTCTGCTGGCTCGCCTGGCGATGGGTTCACCACCAGTTGGGCATCAACACCGTCGAGACCGTGGCCCGCTACACCGGAGACTGGACCATCCGTTTCCTCATGCTCACCCTGGCTATCACCCCGCTCCGGCACATCCCCGGCCTGCAACCCCTCGCCCGCCTGCGGCGCATGTCCGGACTCTATACGTTCTTCTACGCTACCCTCCACGCCCTCCACTATTGGGCCCGCGACGTCCAATGGAACTGGCAGATCATCCAGGAAGACCTCACCTATCGCCGCTTCTTCATCGCCGGAATGATCGCCTGGACCCTCATGATCCCCCTCGCGGCAACCTCCTTCGACCGCGCCATCCGCTGGATGGGCGGCCGCCGCTGGCGCCTCCTTCACAAACTCATATACGTCACAGCCCTGGCGGGAGTCGTCCACTACCTCTGGCAAGGCAAGACCGCCACCCTCGACCCCCTCGGCTATGCCCTCCTCCTCACCATCCTCCTCGCAAGCCGGGTCGTCCTGTTCTGGAAAAGAAAACGCCGGTCTCATGTGAATCCAAAGCCGCACCTCGCTCACTCAAATTGACTTCCCTTGGGGAGGCTTCGAAACAGCCCAATCCTCTTTGTCCACCGTTGGCGCCGGCTCGACGGTGTTGGTTGGAGGCTTCTCTGGTTTGCGCCCAGCCCGCGGCTACCGGCGGCCCGCCCTTTTCTCCTCCGAGTTCAGAGCTTGGTGCAGCAGCATTTTGAGGTACGTCTGGTATCGCAATCCTTTCCCGGCGGCGAGGGTTCTCGCTCGCGTGAGGTCATCTTTCGCCAGCCGGATTGTAATCGTTGGCGAAGGTCCGGCTTCGCTAGCCCGTCCGCGGGCTGCCCGTGCCACGGTTCCCTTGCCGAGTTTGCCCGCGGCTTTGGCTTGCTCGAAACTGTTCGCTATGAGGTCCTGATTTTTCGCCCACCATTCGGCCTCTTGTGCCTCAGTCTTGAAGGGTGGCTGTTTCTTGCCCATAGGGGTCACCTCTCTCGTTCCTGGTAGTAAAATTGAATAAGCCGTTTTATCGGGCACATTCATGCTTCTCTCTTAAGTGTACCTTGTTTGTAGGTACAGCGAAGCAAGGCTTCGTCACCTCCACGCAATACGCCCCCCTGCGTCATACTCGTATAGGTAGCTATGGCTGTCTCCGAACGCCCCCGATTCAACGACTCCGTAGCCGATGCCAACCAGGCCAAACTCCTCGCCGGCTTTCACGGCAATTTTCTTCCGCGGTCGATTCAGCTCATGGAGGTTGTGATGGATGGAAAATGGCCGCTCACAGGGGCGATTCTCCTCTTGCTGTTCGTCGTCCCGAGCCAATCGCAGCATGTTCCGGCCAAACCTCCTCACGACCCGATGGAGGATATCGCGGGGATGGCGTACGGGATGCCGCCGGAATTCGGGGCAGACGTCCTGCTACGGGTCGCTGAACTGGCTCCCACGCGCAAGCGGCGCGAACTGCTGGACTCGGCATTCCTGCTGGCCGGACGCGTCCAGCAGCCTCTTGCGCCCTGGAAGTACATCGGCAGAAACGGCGACACGCGGGCGGGTTACCAGGAGTACGCATCGGATCTGCACATTGACCGGCTGTCACTATCCGTTCGGGCGGCCGCAGCCATGGCGGCGCTCGACAAGTCGCGAGCCATCGAGATGTTTCTGGAGATCCAGAAGCCCCAGTCCAACGCAGGTGGATGCAAAGCTGCCTTGGCGCCGGACGCGTCCATTTACTACGACGAACTTGGAAAGCTGGCGGCACAGGGCACGTTGACCAAGCGCCAAAGCGAAGATCTGGATTTGCTGTTGGATGGGGCAATCGCGACCATCAGCGTCACACCGGACGTGCTCGCGGCGGCCCGGATGATCATCGCGAGCAATTCAGACCGCGACCGGATGCAAGCGCTCCTGGGTGGTTTGGCGGGCGCGATGCTCCGGCTGGATGGCGACCTCCGATCCTTCGTCACGCTGACCGCCCAGGGCATCGACGTATTCTATACGTTAATTCAGCGTGCGCAACGAAACGGGATCGACACACGGCCGTTCGCCCACGCGTTGCGGCAGTACATCGTTACGAACTTGAAATCTCCTCACTGCGCGGATTTGCTGGCCCGGCTCCAGAACCCCAGTCGCGCGTCCGCGCCCGGCCGCCGGCCACTGGACCTGGACAAGATCCCACTGGCAGCAGGGTTCAATGGATCGGTGGTTTCAGCGTTTCCGAGCGGCAGCGGCATCTCAGCCATCACGAACGAGGAGATCCGTCCCCTGGAACAGGTGAGCGAGAAGATTGACGATGTTGTGTACTTCACCGCGGGCACAGCCAGGAGTCTGAACCTCAGGATCCGCGAACTGTTTCGAAGTCAGGGTTCAGCGAACCTCAATACATTACCCAAGGTGGAAATGGAAGATGCAGTGCGCGGCATCATGGAAGAGCTTCAGTCGTGGAAGCCGGACAGCGGCGAGTCGTATCTCGACTACTACAACCAGAAAGTGGTTCTCTATTTTGCACTAATTGACGCGCTTCCGGCCGGACCGTCACGCGATCGCGCCACGCAATATCTGGGCGAATTCATCAACGCATCGTACGACAGAATCGTACCAAAATCGGATTGGTTTCATTTCGCCCACAGGTTTCTGGCGGGCAAAGTGTACGAATCACCCCAGGGAGAAGCGTTCCGGATTCTTGCTGCACGTTCGCAAAACAACGTGCTGGCCGGATACGCTCAGCTTTGGCGTTGGAGACACTCGCCGCAATAGAGCGGCTTGGCTGGCTTGCTTCCTGACGTGCATCGCAGAAGGCAGTGGAAAACGCCGGTCACAACTTAATTCAAAGACGCATCTCGCTCATTCAACATGACTTTTCTTGCGGCAGCGACAGACACTGGCACGGCTGCGTGTTATCTTCCAGGCAGGGTGGTCGTTAACCAACCCCAAAGACTCTTGCTGATTCGCCGAATAGTTTACCTGATCAACGACTTCCTGACCCGGCACGACGACGCCGAACCGTCTTTGATCAACTGGTATCGGATCACGAAATCGGCAACGTGGAAATCCCTTGTGGACACAAGGAATGGCTTTCCCCACGCGGATCCCGTTGGCCGCCGGACCATCTTCAACATCTCCGGCAACAAGTACCGCCTGATTGCCAGCGTGAACTACCGAACAGAAAGGGTGTTCATCCTGAAAATCCTGACCCACGCAGAATACGATAAGGAGTTCAAATCATGAGCGCCCCAGCCCCAGCTTTCAATGAAGAGCAGTACGCAAAGCTGCTGGCCCAGTTCAAGCCGCGTCCCATCCACACTCCTGAGGACTGCGAAAAACTCACCGCCCTCCTAATGGAACTCGATGATCGCGAAAACCCTACTCCCGAAGAACAGGAACTCGCCGCCGTTCTGACCATCCTCATCGAAAAATTCGAAGAGCAAAACTACCCGCTGCCCGAAGTGCCGCCCCACGAGGCCCTACAGGCCATCCTCGAGGATCGTGGACTCAGGCACAAAGACATTGCCCCCGTCATCGGCAACAAGGGCCTGACCTCGGAAATCCTCAAGGGCCACAAAGCCATCAGCAAGACCCAGGCGAAGAAACTGGCCGCCTTCCTCCATGTCCAGTCCACGCTGTACTGCTCCCTTAAAATGAGACACAAAAGAATCGGACACTTTTCATTGAATGGAGAGTGCCATGAAGCCGAAGAAACGGTACAAGAAGTACTCAGCCAGCGTTCGGGAAAGCGCCGTGGAGCGGATGCGGCTGGGAGTGAATGTGAGCCAACTGGCCGAACAACTTGGGGTAGGCCGTGGCACATTGTATGCCTGGAGCAAGCAGGCCGAACAACGAACCGGCGCCAAGCCAGCGTCGGGAACAGTTGACGCGGTCGAGCAATACCAGGAGCGTGCCGGTGAGTTGGAGTGTAAGCAACACGATTACCGAATCCGGGAATTGGAGTCCAAGCTGGCTGCGGTAGAAGGGGAATTGGGCAGGGCCGAGTTGGAGAAGCGTTTTTTCGAAGCTGCCTTGCGAAGAGTCAAGGGGTCACGTCAGACCAACGAAGACAGTGGCGTGACAGCATCTTCGCCGAGATCCGCGACTGGGCGAACTCGCAAGGCCGATTAAGTATCGAGCGGATGTGTGAACTGGTGCCGGTCAGCCGCGCCAGCTTCTATCGACATTGGGAGCAGAAGGATCCCGACAGCGCGGAAATGGCGTTGCGCGACGTGATCCAGAAGGCGGCCGTGGGCCACCGCCACTTCGGATACCGGAGGATCAAAGTGGAGATTGAAAAAGATGGATTTGTGGTGGGGGTCAAGAAAGTCAGGAGGATCATGCGACAGGACAATCTGCTGGCGGTGAGGAAGCGAAAGTTTGTGGCCACCTCCGATTCCGATCACGGCTACCGTGTGTATTCCAACCTGGCGCAATATCTGGAACTCACCGACATCAATCAGTTATGGGTGGCGGATCTGACCTATCTGCGGCTGCACAGCGAGTTCGTTTATTTGGCCGTGATGCTGGATGCATGGTCCCGGAAAGTGGTGGGATGGGCATTAGGTAGAGAACTCGACCATCACCTCACGCTACAAGCCTTGGAACAAGCCATCACCACCCGTCAACCCCAGCCTGGATTGCTGCATCACTCCGACCGCGGCTCTCAGTATGCCTGCAACGACTATGTGCAGCGGTTGGAGCAGATCCAGGCGACGCTCAGCATGAGCCGGCCGGCCAAGCCCTGGGAGAACGGCAAGTGCGAAAGATTCATGCGCACGCTCAAGGAGGAGGAAATCGACGCCCGGCCCTATCAGAATTACGAGGATCTCCACCTCCATATCGAAGAGTTCATCGAGCAGATTTATAACCAGACCCGCATGCATTCGGCTCTCCAATACCGATCTCCGGCGGAGTTTGAACAAAGCCGCACGCCCTGGATGCCGGCCGCACTCGTCCTGCCCAGGGGCAAGGAGGTTTCCGCCGATGGATTGGCGTAATGCGTCTCCAGGATCACACAGAGTCCCCCAGGGGGGAAAACGCTGCGCGAGCCACGGTGCGGCGCAGATAGTCCGAGGGGTGGCCATGGTTGCGGGGAAACTGCGGGCTGCCGAGTTGAATAATGGCCTGCACTTGAGCTGTGGGTCGGCCCTGGGCCAGCAGATGCCTGGCGACCCACAAATCCACAATGCTCCAATCGGGAGAACCGAAACGCTCAACGATGCGCCAGCGGGTCAGGAAGTTCTGGTAGATGGCGCAAGCGTCGGCGGCGCTGATCGAGGTCGGAGCCACAGCCGCGTTGCGGTCGGCTGGCTCGGTGGACAGCAGAATCGGCAGCGGATAGCGAGCCGATTCGATGAGGGCATCTGCTGCCGGTGCCAGGCTGGGGCTGGCGTGTACGATCTTCACCCAAGGAGCGTAGCCAGAGTGACCCCGCCGGCTCGGCTTCTGATTGGTGAACCCGGCGAGCCTGCCCAAGTGCCGCCAGTCGGCGCTCGCCAAGTCGCCTCCGTAAGCGTGAGCCAACTGCCTAGCCACAGCGGTTGCAATCCTCGGCTCCAGCGCCCTGGTGGCGATGTGAACCCAGGCTTGCAGGTGGCCTGGACTGGTTTCGAGCACCACACATGGAGGATGCCCGTTGCGGCGCATCCGGTCCATAACGTGAGCATCAGCGCGATCCAAATCAACCAGCAGGTAGCCCGCATTCTGGTCGGCCGCGTAGGGCTGTATATAGATATCACATCCTTGGCTGTTGCGGAGGCGCAGGAATCTAATCGTGGCGGGAGTGAGCAACTGGGTCGTGGTCCACAGCCGTTCGCCCGGAATTGGCCGGTCGGACTGATTGTGGATCAGACGGACCAAGTAGAGATCGTGAGGCATCGCCGCGAGCTGGCGGCTGATCGCCTGCCTGGTCAGGATAAATCCGCGGTCGATCATGATCGCAGTGTGCGATCAGGACGATCCGCAGGCAATGTTTTTGCAGTAAACTGCAAGTGTCCGATTCCGCCCGTGTCTCACTTTTGGGCTCAGTCCACTCAGTCCAA
>WBZR01000085.1_pt1 | contig 163149 bp, 134 predicted proteins | sample 5204231 | NCBI WGS metagenome assembly WBZR01 (sample SAMN12412403, study PRJNA552823) | activated sludge metagenome | isolation source: activated sludge from anammox sidestream of wastewater treatment plant... | place: USA: Virginia | collected 2017-08
TCTTCGTAACTTTCCAGCGCGGCATCTCGGTCGTCGCGGAACTGTTGCACATCGCCAATCGCTTGGAGCACGTTGGCTTCGCCCAATTTAGCCCCGACCTGCCGAAAGAGTTTCAAGGCTTCTTCGTAACTTTCCAGCGCGGCATCAGTTTCTTTGCGGAACTGTTGCACATCGCCAATCGCTTGGAGCACGTTGGCTTTCAACCCATTGTCCGAGACACCCAGTTTCAGTGAGGCTTCCAGCCAGGCAAACCATTGAACCCACGCATCGGTAAAGAAGACCATAAACCAATTCCTCGCCTTGGTTGTCAACAAGGCAAGGATGTCGGCTTGTTGTTCTCCCCTCGCCCACTCACAAGCGTTGAGTAAATTATCCCGTTCAACAGCAACGTGTGGAGCAGTGCTGACATCCTCGGTGTAATGGTCATTGAACAAATCCACCAACCACTTTGCCAGAGAAGTTTTAGTCTGGTTGTATCCTCCGCTCGCTTTGAGCTTCGGGGTTGCGAACTCGTCCAACAGATCGTGCAGACGATAGCGTTCGAGCCGCGTGTCTTCCAAATCCACAGGTATTACCAGCGATAGATTGATGAAACGCGAAAGGATTTGGCGAGCGCTTTGCGATTCTGAATTCCATAAATGCGTTATCGCATCCAACGAGAAACCCGTTGGGTGAAATACGGAGAGAATTTGAAATTTTGACTGATCGTCCGCGCTCAGGTCAAGGTAGCTGATATCGAAGATCTTGTCCATGTCCCAGCGGGCATCGCCTTCCATTTTCAATTCCGAAAATTTAGCTTGCGCGATTTCGAAGTATCGCGCCACAGGTTTGCGCGTCCCCTCGAATTGACGGATGCGCCGCGCAGCGATCTCCATGGCAAGCGGATTGAATCTACAGCGCACGGCAAGTGTTTTCATCGTCTCAAGTTCAGCGGCAACGACCGATTCCCCTAAAACGGTTTCAAATAATTGGCGCGCCTGATCCCAATCCATCGCATGGAGGGCGAAGTTTTTCACACCGCCAATTTCTTTTATGCGGCTTGTCACCAGCGCGGCACATGGGCTTGGCGGCAGGAGGTCCGCGAGTTGGGTCAACGATTCTTCTCGAACATCATCGAGGATCAAGAATACTTTTTTAGAAAGATAGGTGTGCCGAAGTTCGTTTTTCAACCGCTCGTCTGAATCCGTCGACTGGAGTTGAACTCCGCACTTTCCTAAAATTTCACCGAGCAGTTGCCGAGGCTCCTTTTTGCCTACATCCACCCAAAGTACCTCATATTCAGATTTCAACTTTTCTGCCGCTTGTTTCGCCAGTTCTGTTTTTCCGAGTCCGCCTGGGGCGTGTACGCCCACAATCGCCCCCGCGCTCCCCGTGCGAATGTGGGCAATCACATCATCTTCAACTTTTCCGCGATGGATATATTTTTCCGTTTTTACAGGTGGGATGAAGCCGATGGTGTCGTGAGTCTCACGTTCGGGCTTTGGGGATTCGTGAATTGTGACATTACCACCTTCAACAACAACATTTGTCCCACCGCCTGATTGATTCACGTTGCCCATCTGGTTTTTCGGCGCGAGGTCTTTTGGCTTCGGCTCATCGGGCTTGGTGAGATCGTTGAACGTTTTCAAAAAATCTATTCCGCCTTTGAGAAACGCAAGCACGCCAACGGCGGACAACCCGAGTAACGTCCAAATCCCATTGGGGCTTTCGCGCCAGCCTTCAAAGAAAAACCAACTGACGGCAACAACTGCCAGCCACATAATGCCAAAGATCATCAACGGAGTGAGTGTTCGCTTCATCAGTCACCTCTCCCCTGCTGTGATGGGGGTGCGTCAATTGTACTGCAATAAAAAGGTGACAGTCACCTTGAAGGTGACTGTCACCTGAAACCCCCTCCGTCCTTCGGACACCTCCCCCAAATACGACGAACTTCAGTCGTATTTGGGGGAGGGCAGGGTGGGGGTCACGGCTCCCACTGATAATTGATCAACGCGAACAGCATGGGCTTGCCTTGCACGTATTCGACTCCGACAGTCCATGCTCGCCAGTCCATGCCGCCGTATTGATCGGAGCCGGGCTTGCGGACTGTGTAGAAATTGACGTTGGCATATTCCGAGGGCCACGGCTCCAGCGAGAACGTCGCGAGGTCGAGCGTGTCGTTGCAGTTCAACGTGTAATTCGCGCTGAACACTTCTTGCAACTTCGGCAGGATGTGTTCTGAGAACGTCCCGTTCGTGTCCAAGCCGCTGCCGGGCGCGGGACCCCACTTCACCACGTAATCCGATTGGAACACCCACGCGGCTTCTGCGGGAGAATAATTCGCTACCGTTCCCCAACGCCATAAGCGCAGGTCAAGTCCATGCTCGGGGCTGACGAGCGAACCCAGCAACTCGCCGTTCGAGTTCAACACAGCGGTTCGCAAATTGTTCAACAAATCAGACACGCGCGAGTCGGAACAGAACGTGGACGAAGTCACTTGCTCGGTGAGGAACTTCGCGTTCACCCACCCGGTCCCGCCGGCGGGATTTTGGATCTCTACCCAGCGGTCGCCTCCCGCGCTGGTTGCCGGTCCCGTGCGGTTCACGCCGACGGCATTGGGCGCGAGCGAGCCGACGATGGGCTGTCCGATCCCTGCGGCGGAGCGGATGTTCAGCACATCGTCCTTGCCGACAAGGATGACGGCATACGGGTTATAAATTCCCGTCACGGGCGGCAGAGATGTGGACGTCGCAACCGGCGGCAAAGGCGTGCTCGTCGGCACGAATTGAGTCGCTTGGGTTGGTTGCGTCGTCGCTGTTTCGGCGGCGATGATCGGCGTGAACGTCGGCGCCACGAACGGCGTCGGTGTATCAATCGGAGGCAACGGCGTGTTGGTCGGGATGGGCGGCTGGGACGCGCACGCGGCGACAGTTAAAAGTATGATGCAGAACAGAAATATTTTTTTCATGGCTTCTCCTCGTGGTTACTTTAACTCGCTCTCCCGCCGAAATGTTCCCCAGCAAGTTCATCCGCGCTGTCTCACCGCCTCATATAAAATCAACGCCGTCGAAACCGACACGTTCAACGAATTCACTTTTCCAGCCATCGGGATCTTCACTTTCACGTCCGCGTTCGTCATCCAAAAATCGGATAGCCCCTCATCCTCTGTCCCCACCGCGATGGCGACGGGTTGACTCAAATCCACGTTGGAATAAATTTCATCGGCAGACGGAGTCGCCGCGACGATACGAGTCATTCCGCCTTTCAGCCACTTCAACGCCTCAGCATTCTCGCAAGCGACAACTGGCACGCTAAACACCGCGCCTCGACTCGCTCGCACCACGTTGGGATTCCACACATCCACGCGCGCATCGCAGACGAGGAGCGCGTCCACGCCTGCCGCGTCCGCTGTTCGCAATATCGCGCCGAGGTTGCCCGGCTTCTCGATGGACTCAGCCACAACGATAAGCGGTGTCTTGCTCAACTTCAAATCGTCAAGCGATGTTTGAGGGATTGGAAAAATCCCCATCCACCCGTCTGGGTTTTCACGATACGAAATCTTCTCGAAGACCGCGCGGGAGACGGTCAGAGTCTCAATGGACGAGTCGGTCAACGCTCGCGAGGCAAGCCGCCCGTCGCGCTGAGCGGAGGAGTGGTGTTTTTCCACTCCGTAGTCGAAGCGAAGAAGCGTCTGCGGGGTGTGTCCAGCCGCGAGGGCGAGTCGAATCTCGTCGAATCCCTCCACCAACATCAAGCCGTCTTCGTTGCGAGTCTTTTTATCGTCGCGCAGTTTGACGATGTGTTTGATCCGAGAATTTTGGAGACTGGTAATGTCCGTCATTGTTCAAGCAACAAGCACGCGGCTCGATGCGTTTCGCTTAGTTCGATCAACTGCGGATCGTTCTCTTTACAAATATCAATCGCCACCGGACAACGCGGATGGAAGCGGCAACCCGTCGGCAAGTTGATCGGGTTCGGCGTCTCGCCTTGAAGAATGACTCGCTCCCGCCGCAAGCGCGGATTTGGAACAGGCGCGACAGAGATCAACGCCTTAGTGTAAGGGTGCTGCGGATTCTGCAACACCTCGCGCGCGGGTCCGATCTCCACCATGCGACCCAGATACATCACCGCGATTCGATCCGCAAAATACGCGACCGTGCTGAGGTCGTGTGTGATGAATACGATGCTGATGCCGCGCTTTTGGCGAAGGTCGCGCAACAGGTTCAAAATCTCCGCGCGGATGGAAACGTCGAGCATCGAGACGGGTTCGTCCGCGATCAACAACTCCGGTTGCAACACCATCGCGCTGGCGATCACCACTCGTTGACGTTGTCCGCCCGAAAGTTCGTGCGGATAACGCGTGAAATAATCTTCGGCGGGACGCAACCCCGCATCCTCCAACGCCGATTTGACCGCCGCGATCCGTTCCTGCCGGTCTTTGATGAGTCCGTGAACGACCAAAGGCTCGGCGACAATTTCAAAGATCGTCGCGCGCGGGTTCAATGATTCATATGGGTCTTGGAAGATCATCTGGGCGCGTTTGCGCAACTGCTTCAAGTTGATATGCGGCTGTTGTGAATGCGTGTTGACAGACTTGCTGTCAAACACGATCTCGCCTTTGGTGAGCGTTTCGAGTCCGATCAGTGTGCGGGCGATGGTTGTCTTTCCGCATCCCGACTCCCCCACCACCGCCAGCACTTCGCCGCGCGCGAGTGAAAACGAAACATCGTCCACCGCCTTGACGTTGGAATGAGGACGGCGTCTCAGTGAGTCAAGGATTTCCTGATGCACCGGGAAATATTTGAACAGTCCGCGCACTTCGAGCATGGGAGTCTTATTCATCGCAGATTAGCCTCCATGCCTTCGCGCAAAATACACGAGACGTAATGTTTGGGAGACACTTCGAGCAAAGGGGGATTCATTTGCGAACATTTTTCAACTTTCAAACGACGACGCGGTTCGAAGCGGCAACCCGGCGGGAGATTCGTCAATCGCGGGGGCGTCCCCGGGGTAGACTCCAACGTGTCGACCGGCTTGCTCACATCGAGAAACGCCTCGAGGAGTTTTTGCGTGTGAGGATGCTGTGACCACCGAATACACCCAAGACGACCTCCGCCCTCTCTCAGGCATACAGCGCTTCCTGTTTTGTCGCGGGCAGTGGGCGCTCATTCACAGGATGAAACGAACCTACTCCTTGAGCCAATCTGCCAGTCTCTTTTTGATGAGGCGCAACCGTTCTGCCGAGACGTTTCCGAGACGGGCGTTGATGACGGATTCTTCGACGCTGACCAACCGCGCCAACCGAACGACCGAGCGCGCTTTCAGTCCGCTGGATGCGAAATCTGCATCCAGCGGGTTGAGCGCTTCGTCAAAATCGGATATCTCCTGGTATGCGCGGGAGGTGATGAGCGCGAGCAAAACATCGGGGTGCCGTCCAGGCGCGATGGCAACAACCAGCGCTGGACGTAGTTTACCCGTGGACAGGTCGGCTTGCGGAAAGCGGAGCAGGACAATGTCGCCAGGCTTCATGGACGATAGACTTCTTTTGCGTCTGCAATGGTGTAAGTCACTTCGTCATCTTCGCGGAAAAACTGTTCCAGCGAAAACTCCTGCCATTGTCCTTCGCTCCATTCCTCGTACCCTGGCACGGCTTTACGCTTTGCCAGCAGGAAAAGTGCAAAATCGGCGATCTGCTCCACAAGATCGTCGGGAAGAACATCAATCTGCTTATGCAATTGTTCTCGCGGCAACGTTGATTTCATGTCAGCCTCCAATGAAATTTTAGCACAGTTCGAGCTATGACCTCCGAATCGAGCATGGGAGTCTGCGTCGTCATAGGTCAGCCTCCGCGCCTTCGCGCAAAATGCAAGAGACGTAATGCTTGGGAGAAACTTCGAGCAATGGAGGATTGATCTGCGAACATTTTTCGATCTTCAAATGGCAGCGCGGCTCGAAGCGGCAACCCGGCGGGAGATTGGTCAAGCGCGGCGGTGTACCGGGGATGGACGCCAACGTATCGCCCGGCTTGGTCACATCGGGGAACGCCTCGAGGAGTTTTTGTGTGTAGGGATGCTGTGCCTCGTTGTAAATATGATCCGCCGTCCCATATTCGGCAACTTTGCCGCCATACATCACCACGACCGAGTCGCATACTTCGGCAACGACGCCGAGATCGTGAGTCACCAACACGATCGCAAGTCCAAGCGACTTTTGAATTTCTTTCAACAGTTGAAGCACTTGCGCCTGGATCATCACATCGAGAGCGGTGGTCGGCTCATCTGCGAACAGCAGATCGGGTGCGCACGCCAGCGCCATCGCGATCATCGCCCGTTGGCGCATCCCGCCGGAGTATTGATGCGGATATTGATCACGTCGAGTCCGCGCAATGCCAACCATCTCCAATAGATCCTTCACTCGTTTTTCCGCCGCGTCTTCGTCCATCAGGTTGTGCAACATGATCGCTTCGTGGATCTGGTCGCCCACCTTCATCACCGGGTTGAGCGCATTCATCGCTCCCTGAAACACGATCGCCATGCTCTTCCAGCGATAGTCGCGCATCTCGCGTTCGGATAACGACAGCAAATTCGTGTCGTTGAACATCACCTTGCCTGCGGTGATCTTTCCGCCAGCGGGTAACAGCCGCATCAGCGACATGAGCGTGGTCGTCTTCCCCGAACCCGATTCGCCGACGAGTCCAATGGTTTGTCCGGGCATCACGTCAAACGACACGTCTTCCAACGCGCGCGCGATCTTGCCTTCCGGTGTGACGAACTCCGTCGTGAGTCCGCGCACGCTGAGCAGGGGTTTTCCGTTCATCCTTTCGACTCCACTTCGGCGATGGCGATCATGCCCATTTCACCCTCGAGGTGATGCGCCGCCAAACGCGGGTTCAACATTTCTTCGAGGACGTTCCCCAACAAGATGCATCCCAAACTCACCCACAGGATGGCGATGCCGGGCGGGAGATAAAACCACCACGCGCCGTTGGATATCGCGCTTCGGTCGAACGCAAAGTTCAACATCGTTCCCCACGACGGTTGAGTTGGGTCGCCCAACCCGAGAAACGCCAAGCCTGATTCGATCAAGATCGCGGTGGACAGGATCAACACGGTGTTCGCCACGATCAACGGCATCAACTGCGGCAAAATATGTTTCCGTATGATGTGCCAATGTCCCGCGCCGATCGCCCGCGCCCGCGCCACGAATTGCCGCTCTTTGATGGTCAACGTCTGCGAACGGATCAAACGCGCTGTGCTTGTCCAATACAGCAGACCGATTACCACGATCAACACCGCGAGCGGAGAGATCTTCAACTCCATTTGGCGTATCGTCGCAACCAACACAAGCATCAGAGGCAGGTCAGGAATGACGAGCAAAACGTCTGTGACGCGCATGATGAGGGTGTCTATCTTCCCGCCGAAGTAACCAGCCATGATTCCTAATGCGCTCCCCACGAACATCGCAATGAAGCCCGCTAAAAATCCCACCGTGAGCGAGATGCGCGAGCCGAAGATCAATTGCGACCAAACGTCGTGACCGGCATCGTCGGTCCCCAAAATGCCGTGAACCTCTGGCGGCGCAAAGGTCAACGCGCGGTTGTTCGCATCGCGGATAATTTCGCTTGGGTCGTACTCCGTCAACGCTGGCGCGAAGACCGCCACCAACACCGCCACCAACACCAAAAAGCCGCCTGCCAGTCCCAGTTTATTTCGGCGGAAGGTTTTCCAAAACTCTTTCAGGTTGCGGAGGATGAGATTCCAGTTTTCGCTCATGTCAGTTGGCTTTCACACGCGGGTCTAAATACGTGTACAGAAAATCGGCAAGCACATTGGCAATGATCACGCTGACCGCCAGCAAAAGAAACGCGCCTTGCAAAAGCGGATAATCCTGTTTGACGAGCGCAGTTTGCACAAGGTTGCCTAACCCGTCGTAAGAAAAAACTGTTTCAATGTAGATCGCGCCCGAAACGGTAAAACCGAGGTTCAAAGCGATGATCGTCACCATGGGGAGCATGGCGTTTTTCAGACCATGCTTGATGAGCACTTGGAAGTGACTCATCCCTTTGGCGCGGGCGGTGAGGATATAGTCTTCGCTGAGAACTTCCAAAATGGACGAACGCATGATGAGCATATATTCCCCCAAGTAAAGGATCGTAAACGTTAGCGTGGGTAATACCAAGTGACGGGCTAGATCGGGAATCACCGTGTGAAGCGGCTTGCCGACATTTTCAGGGCTGACGATGCCGCCTGTGGGAAGGCCGAGCCATGTGCTGCCCGCCACCAGCAAAATAATCCCCAGCCAAAACGTCGGCGTCGCCCAGGCGATCAACGAGAACGTGAGCGCGCCGACATCAAACGGCGTCTTGCGTTTCCATCCCGCAAGCAGTCCCAACACTGCGCCCAGGATAATCGAAAGCAATTGTCCCAAGCCGATCAGCAACAGGGTATTCCAAAGTTTGGAAATCAAAATCTCGCTGACCGGTTTTCTCTGCGACCACGAGACTCCCAAATTGCCCCGCGCCCATTGACCGAGCGTGTCAACGAATTGGTCGGGGAAGACCGGCTTATCCAAGCCGAATTGTTCGCGCAGCGATTGCTGAACTTCCGCGGAAATGCGAACGTTCCGCCCGATCACTGCGCGGATGGGATCGCCCGGCAGAACGCGAAACAGGATGAAGTCCAGGAGAAGAACGAATAGCAATGTCAGCAGGGCAATGCCAAACTTGCCGAGTAAATAATCGCGACGCGCCATCTTGTCCAATCCTTTGGTATGTCACCCTGAGCGGCAGCGAAGGGTCTCTAAGACCTGCTCAGAGATTTTCCGCTTCGCTCACATCGTCCCGATGTCCTTCGGGAGAATGACATTGAATAACGTAAATTACTGAACAGGTTTTGCCTGGGCAAGCGAGGCATCGTCGTCAAGACCCAGAGGCGATTCGATAAAGTTGGTGAATCGGTCGGAGCGATAGGCTTGAAGATAGTTGCTGTAATAGAGGACGATGTACGGGCGGTCGTTGTAGACCATTTCCTGCATCTTGTAGATGATCTCCTGCCGTTCCTCTTTGTTGACCGCGGCTTGTTGATCGAGATAGAGCTGGTCGTACTCGGGGTTGTGATACCCGGCGTCGCTCCAGCCGCCAATGACGAACTGATCGGTCACCATGATGCTCAAGATGAAATCGGGATCGGGGTCCGCGCCCCAGCCCCAGATCACAAGATCGTAGTCGCCGACACCGGTGGTCGCGGCGATCAGCGTGTCCGAGTTGACGCCTTCGGGAGTTGCCTTAATCCCGATCTGGCTATACCAATCAGCCAGCAGGTCAGCAATGCGCGGATAGTTTGAAGAATCCACATCGAACTGCAAACGGAACTCAAGCCGAACGCCGTCTTTTTCGCGGACGCCGTCAGCGCCTTTGATGTAGCCAGCGTCTTCGAGTATCTGGTTGGCTTTCTCGATGCTGAATTCTGGCGTTTTGATATTCGGGTTGTGCCAGAAGCCACCACCTAACGTGGGCGGAACGATCGTGTCGCCTGGCGTGCCTTGACCCTGCAAAACAATATCAATGATATCCTGCCGGTTCATCGCGGTTTCCAACGCGAGCCGCACAGCGGGATCTTTCAACGCCGGGTTGCCCGTCGGCGCGGGATCGTTATCTTCGGAAACGTCATTGATGATCAGCTCGTCGAAACTGCGTCCCTCGAATGCCACCGCAGTGACACCCTCGAATCCTTTGACCGTTTCGAACGCGCTGGCGGGAACATCGGAGAGCAGGTCAATGTCGCCAACCTTCAGCGCTTGAATCATGGCGTCGGCTGAATCGAACTTTTGATAGATCACCTGATCAATGAACGGCGCGCCATCCACAAAATCTGGATTTGCGTCAAGGATTACCACCCCGGTATCTTTATCGAATGTGGTGAGTTTGAATCGACCTGTGCCAATCGGCTTATCGTTGGTGAAGTTTTGCAAATCTTCCGGCGTGGTGAACGATTCAAAATCAGGCGGGTACACGGCATACAAGAAAGACAACCTGTATTCCATGTTTGCGATTGGATATTCTGTGACGATCTGAACGGTTTTCTCATCAGGTGCGGTGACTTCGCTGAATCCGCCCACGTAGCCTGAGAGCGCGGCCCAGCCGTCGGGGTCCGCCATGATCGCGTTGATTGCCCATGCTATCTGGTCGGCAGTGAGCGCCTCGCCGTTATGCCATTTCAATCCGTCTTTCAGTGTGAACGTCCACGTCAAGCCATCTTCCGACGCGCTCCATTCTTTCGCCAGCGCGCCAACGTATTCCCCCGAGGAATCTTCAGTCACTAACGGTGAATAAACCAGATCGAAAATAGCGTATGCCTCGGTGAGAAACGCATAGGCTGGGTTAAGCGTGTCAGGTTCGCCGAGCCACCCGATCTTCAACACCGACGGCGCGTCATTGGTTGTAGGCGCATCTGTCGCCGCTTGTGTCGCAGGCGCTCCCCCTCCACATGCGGATAAGATCAACGCCAGCAGGGTTATGACAACAAAAAAGGTATGTCTGGTTTTCATCATTCACTCCTCTAGTTTAATGAGAACCGCATCGCAAGCCTGTAGAGCCGCGATGCGGGGTAAACCATTGTTATACTTGGTGAAACGCGCGTACTGAGTTTTCGGTCGAGTACATTGAGAATTATTCTACTGTATATTCCGATTTGAGGAAAGATAATCAACTGGACAAAATTTGGTTGATTGAAATCGTGATACAAGCGCCATAAAAGAATCATTATCGCGTCACCCTCCTGAATGACATCAGGACAATGCGAACGCTAGCGAAGGGACTCTGGGATTCTCTTGGAAATTCCTTGTCACAAAAAACAGAGCATGGAACTGAACAACACAAAACTTATGGGCAGTGGCATTTGATAAATGTCGTGGTGCGGGATGCCATCCCGCACCACGACATCCATCATTTTGTTTGAGCCATCACCAACTTATTGTACCTTCCCTATTGGTCACAATTTCTTCACATCGTTTTTCTAATTGGAGTTAGATGAGTTTCGAAAATTCGGGATGGCGTACCGTATCTGATATGTAGATAATCTTTTTTAGGTATATATTTTGGGTAAATAATAAAGATGAGTAATTTGACTACGCGCAGATTTTACGGAGAACAAAATATGACTGACTTCTTTCAATATGATGAAATGACTTGGGATAAAGTTGCCGACTTGCCGCGCGATACTCCGCTCGTTCTGCCGCTCGATTCAGGCTACGACTGGAACCTGGTCGCAAGCCAGCTAGGGAGTCCAACACGTGTGGGACTCTTGCCGCCGTTCCCATTCGGCTGGCGCGGAAGCGGCCTCGAATTGCCCGATAAGATTTTCGCGCAATACATTTTCAACTTGCTCGACAGTTTACGCGACGACGGATTCTCACGTGTATATTGTCTTGCGCCATCGGGCATTGATCCGCAATCAACATTCATCCTTCAAAATTCTTCCTTTGTTTTGAGACTCCCCTCCCCTACTCACTACGCAGCGTCAACTTTTTTGCCGCCCGATTCCGAACGCGGAAAAGTGATATTGATTCCAATCGGTCACACCGAGCAGCATGGATTTCATCTACCCCTCTCGGTTGACACCATCATTATTGATTCAATCGCTAAAGGCACTGCGTCTAAATTGCCTACGCGCTGTTGGGCGATGCCTGTGATGCCGTACGGAGTCAGCACACATCGTTCATCCTTCGCGGCAACAATGAACGCGGGCGGACGCGCCTTCGAAGATTTCTGGGTCGCAGTCATTGACTTACTCGTCTCACGCGGTTTTGATCGCTTCTATTTGATGAGCGGACATGGAGGCAATACATCGTTTTTAGTCAACGTTGTTAAGTATGCGGGTGAACGTCATCGTCGAATCTTTTGCGCCACATCTTTCCTTCACACGTCAGGCAGAATCGGTTCGGAGGTGATTCCGAAATATCGAACATCGAAGATCGGCGGGATGGGTCACGCGGGCGAACTCGAAACTTCGTACATGCTTCATTTACGTCCAGACCTTTGTCACATGGAACGCGTTGTAGATGAAACCGATTTTGTCGCGACTCCAGATTACTACATGGATTGGATCGAAGGTGGCGCACTGGTTGCGAATCCGCCGTGGGACGATGACACGAAGACAGGCGCGTACGGTGCGGGGAGTCATGCCACTGCGGAGAAAGGCAAGTTATGGCTCGAAGCCGCCATTGAGGAGAAAGCCGATCACGTGGAGCAGATCCATGAACAGCATGAGCGGCGCGAGAAGAGGCGGAATGAGGGGTATGGATTGTGGGGAAAGGGGAAGTAATTGGTAAGTGGTAATTGGTAATTTGATGGTCGAGACTCGGGCAGTCGAGAGCAGAGATTGGAGATTGGCGTTGTTGAGAGGCGGAGAATTGGAGAATTTTGTGCCGCGACCTGTGGGCGAGTCGCGGCACAACACAATCTCCTCGCAACAAACAATTGCTTGCTACGAGGAGATTGCTTCGTCGGGATTTCGATGCTGTCGCATCTCAACCCTCCTCGCAACGACATCAAGCTAGCGAGACTTTTGTTTTTCCCACAAACGACGATCTTCTTTTTTCTCGGCGTCGAGATATAACGGATGGACTTCTTTTACAACTTGATGCCCATGCGATGTCCATAGATCGGCGGCGAGTTTTCTGGCGTCACATTCCACGCCTTGCGTTTTGAAATATTGGCACACGCGAGTCACGTCGCGCAAGAAGATCGTCCATGCGGATGGATTCGCTTCGGTGAACGTCACTTGCGGGAAATCTATCAGCGTGATGTCGCCGTCCCAGTAGAGGATGTTGTAGGCGGACAAGTCGCCGTGGATCCGCTCGAGGGTTAGAAGCAGGTCCAAGTTGCGAATGACGCGGTCAAACAACTCGCGCGCTTCATCGCGTTCGAGAGTCACCGTGTTGAGAGTCGGCGCGGCATTGCCAGCATCCCCAATGTATTCCATCAGGATCGCGTTCTTGTCCATGCTCACAGGCTTCGGCACATCCGCGCCCGCGGTGTGGAGCATCTCGAGCGTGCTGAACTCGTACGCGATCCACGACGTGTGACGCACTTCTTCGCCATATGCCGTGCGCTTGATGATGGCGTTGATGTCTGCCTCTTTGACCAATCGCTTGCCGTCTTTGCCGAGGTCGGTGCGACCCGTGCGATAAATTTGATCGTTCTTGAGATTGCGCAACGAGCGCGGACGATAAACCTTCGCCGCAAGGAGAGACGGTTCGGACTCAGGGGACGCCCTTCGACCTTGCTCAGGATGAACCTGACACAGATATACGGACGCCTCTTTGCCGCCCTTGAGCCGACGCAAGACATCGCTGATAAGTTTGTGTTCGTAAAACGGACCGATGGAATCGAGAAGCCACCACTCCTCAAATCGCGCGGCTTTGTAGCTGAACTTGTATGTGCTCGCCGAATCATCTTGCTGTGATCTGAATGCGTGATCCGACTCCGATTCTTTCTTCGGGTTGCGAAGCGGATATTTTTGTTTGCGTCCGTTTTTTGTTGCGCTGTTGGACTGATCGTTATCATCCAACTCGTCGAAAATTTGAATGTATTGTTTTGTGTCCATTTTTAACCATAGATGAGTATGACAAAAGAGATACGATATTACGCGGTTTCCCTCTCGGGCATGTCTCCTTGAGCGCTAGCGAAGGGTCTCTACGATTGTTTCAGAGATTCTTCGCTCCGCTCAGAACGACAAAGCCTAGGGTTAAATGAAAAACCGCAGGTGAACACGCCTGCGGTTACATGCAAAACGACTGAAGTCGTTACTACGGTTTGCCGAAAGGAGGCGCGTTCAAAACTTGAGTTGTGGAAAATACAGTGGCTTTCATGGCAACATGCCTCCTTTCAGGGTTGGGTAAGATGTTCGGAGTTTATCACTGGGGAATTTAGCCGTCAAGCACAAATCGGTGGTTGAGTAGAGCCGAACGGAGTGAGACTCGTATCGAAACCACCACATCGTAAAGCAATTCTTGTTACAAAAGTTCGTACGCGAACCTGTGGTTTCGATACGTCCCGCGACGAGCATCGCGGGACTACTCAACCACCGTTTTCACTTATATTATCTTCCTCTTACTCTCAAACACAGGCTTATTCTCTAGAATCCTTTGCGGCGAAAAAATGGACAGGTCGAGAGTCGGCGTTTTGCCCAGCATCAATTCAGCGATGTATCTCCCCACGGCGTGACACTGCTGGAATCCGTGACCTGAGAATCCGTTGGCGAGATAGAAGCCTTTCAACTGAGTCCATTCGCCGAGGATCGCGTTGCCATCCAATGTGTTGACTTCGTACAGCCCCGCCCAGCCGCGCAGGATTTTGAGTCGATCAAACGAAGGGATATTCTCCACAAGTTCGGACCAGATCCGTTCCTCGAAGACGTTCTTCTCCCAGCGGAAGTCGTCGTAGCCGATGTAATCGTCGGGGAACGACTTGCCGACCATGAACAGACCTTCGCCTTCATGAATGACATACAAGCCTGAGGGCAAAAACAAAACTGGCAGAACTCCTTCGCCGTGATAATTCGTTTCGATAATCGTGACCTGTCGCTTCGTCGGCGCGATCGGCAACTCCACGCCAATGGATTTAGCAATCTTCGGCGCCCACGCGCCCGCCGCGTTCATCACGATATTGCTGTTCAGAATTTCGCCCGATGAAAGTTTTACACCAGTAACTTGACTTCCCTCTTTCAAAACTTCAACCACCTCGGCTTGGACGTACTTCGCGCCGAGAGAAATCACTTTCTTTTTGTAGCCATCCAACACCGCCATCGGGGACATCGTCCCATCGTGCGGACCGAACGCGCCAGCGACGCAATCCTTCAAGTTGTAAAGCGGAAAATGTTTCTGCACTTCCTCAGGCGTCAGCCAATGGACTTCACAGCCGAGACTCTTTTGCAAGAGCATCCCCTCGTGTGATTCGTCGCGGCTGGCTTCATCCAGCACGAACAGATTCCCCTGCTGGCGAAACGCGGGGTCGGGCTTATCGCCGTCAACGGACATATCGTCGGCAAAGGTCTTGAGAACCTCAAGTCCGTACTGCGACATTTGAATATTTTCTTTGATGTTGAATTGGATGCGCGTATTCCCGTCCGATAGCGGCGTGGACGCTTTCTCGTAGGTCGGGTCCATTTCGAGGATGGCGACGTTGAGGCGCGGATCGTCCTTCAACAAATAATACGCGGTCGCGCATCCCATTACCCCGCCGCCGATGATGAGGGCATCATGTGTGTTGGGCATTCTCAATTCCTGGTCAGAATATGATTCTTATTACCTAAACCTCAAATAACTTGTCTAAATGCGGTCTCTCGGTTGCTTTAAGAATTCTCTTTCGCATTGCTTCGTCTTGCAAATCAATTCGTTTTAGTTGCGATTTGACTTTATGAATGAGTTCAATTCTTCCAAATTGTGCGCCGTGCTTTTCTGCAAAGGCAGCCAACCCTTTAGCCTTCGGAATTGCATCGGTGAAACTGCTCGTGTGCGGATCAAGAATATCAACAATCGTATTGCCCTTCACTTTTCGGAAAACAATAAAATCGGGATATAGCGACTTTATTATTTCTCCCTCTGTGTAAGGGATGCAAAGCGACCAATCTTTGCGCGGCAGATTACGAAGCCAACCTACAACTTCTGGCTTAGGCAATTCTTCTGCCAGAACATCTGGCTCCCATGATGTTTTTTCAAAGTTTTCGTAGAAACTACCCGTATCATCAGCATACAAATGCTTTTCCAAGCGCGTGCCTATTTTTCGACCAGGGTAATCCATCGAAGGGACAAGCGATTCGGCGGCAGGCTCTTTTTGCATTCGGAAGTAAATGCGGCGATATTCATCTTGTCTGCTCGATGAAAGTTTTTCGATGGACATTCGCCGCCGTTCGTACAAGTCATCGAGCGCCTTTTTACAGGCACGTTCGAGTTTGGTAAGAGTATCCGCCTCTTGTAAGATCCCATAGAGTTCCAATTGGCGACGGTAAGGATTTTGAAGGTCTTTCTTTGCCTTCCAAAAGGTCATATGCAGACCTTCGCCCAGAATACGTCCGCATTGATTGAATAGGTCTTCGATGTTTTCAGGCGTGGCTTTGATTTTTAGTTTCTTGCCTTCGGGGATTTCAATCCAATCGCCATATTGAACGGCGACTTCCCGAATTTCGATTTCTTGATTGGCGGCGATGTTGCCAATGAAATCCTTCCTTCTCCGCAATTTATCGAGTTCTTCATCAAGGACTTGAACAATCAAGGATTTGGCTTTTGGCAGGGCGTCCTTATCAATTTCATCAAACATGGTCATTTGTCGAGCCAGTTTGATGAGTCGTTTGACGTGTGAGGTCTTTTCCTGTTTCTCAACTTTATAAGTGGGAAGGGTTGCAAGCGTGACGAATAACTCTTCCTTACCCCAGGCACGCGGCAAGGCAACATACTCTGTTGCTTCGGTTACAGTGATGGCAATGCCTGTATCGGCATCGGGGTTCTTGAGTTTTTCCAGAATGGATTTCAGACCTTCACGGTCATAATGGGGCAGGTAGAGCGAAACCGTATTTAGAAATTCCTGCCCCTCGATGCTTCTTGCCAATGGCGTGCGAACCATCCTGCCAACCAATTGAGCAATAGACGTGTGATCATTCGCCTTGCGGAAGGACATCATCACTTCGGCGCGGGGACAATCCCAGCCTGTGGATAGACTCATTTTGAATAGAACGATTTGAACCAAAGGATCATCTTCGATTTTGGAAGCGTCAATCTTGCGAATGCGTTGACCGCCCGCTTCCACATCGTTATCCTCCTGAAAGGCGTGCGCCCAGGCGTTTTCAGAGAGGCGACCTGTTACACGCTCCACCACCTGAACCAATTGATTCAGGTCAGTTTGTGAAAGCGTCGTTTTGCTGCCGTCTTCTACTTGGATCACAAGCACAGGCTTGACGATATTTTCAATCTCCTGTGCGGCACAGTATTTTTGCCATGCCTTATTGAAATCCTTCCAGCGTTTTACGGCAACTTCGAGCAACGACCAATCGGAAGGTTGTTTTTCGTCGGGGTAGGCTAAAAGAATTTCATCTTTGAGCAAGCCAGAATTGCGGACTGCTTCGGGATCAATCAAATATTCTCGTTTCGTTCGCCCCGTTCCTTCAATCAGTCGGCTAAAGCGTTCGGGCGTTGCAGACATCCCAATAATCAATTTGACAGGACTTAAGCCAACTTCAGTAGAGCCTTTGATGAGACGTTGGACAAGAGAGTTGGCTTGTTCGCGCTCGCGTCTGTTTTCGCTCATGCCGCGATGGGCTTCATCGAGGATGACGTAAAAACTAGCGGGCTTGGCAGTGGACGTGTTTTGAATCGTCTGCCAGATGGTGTAATCTCGCCCATCGCCTGTTTTGGTAAGCAGGCTCTCCTTGCCAAGTTTTTGCGTGTTCAGGAAATAGATTTTGCCTGATTCAAAACGTTCCTGACTGAATGGCGGCTCGATTTTCACCAGCCGACTTTTGGGAAACAAACTGGATTGTTTCAGGATTTTGTCGTAACTCTGCGCGTTCAATTCGGGCGAATCGCTGACCCACAAGAAGACGGCTTCACGGTCGGGCGGAAAAGAATCATCGCCTTCGTAAATGCGTTCCATCAGAGATGTGACAGTAACCGTTTTGCCCGAACCTGTGGGGGAAGATAAAACAATTGCCTGTGTTTCACCATCCAGCGCGTCACGGCGGGCGCGGCGAGCGTATTTGAGAAGTTCATCCACCGCAGTGGATTGGAAACCTTTGAGTTCAATGTTCATAGACTTTGCTCGATGTTGATCTTGAAATTATCGAGATAACTTTTGTAGAGCATCTTGGTTTTGACACCTTCGGGCAATTGAGCGATCATACTGCGATAGGCTTCGATGCTATCCGTCACGAGAAAGATGTGCGTCAGGTCTGTTCGTTTGGCAATGGCTTTCTTGAACTGGTTGAAGGCGTGTTCATCAATCAACACGGCATATGGCGAATGTTTGGGGATGAACCAGCCTTTTTCTCCTTTATCGTTCTCGCGCTTGCCCTTTGCGCCAGCCATCAGCCAAAGGATGGGGAGAATGGCTTCAAACTTTTCGCCAATCGCCACTTCGGTAAGGTCGGCAAAATCAAGGCGGAAGTATTCGATGTTTTCTTCAAAACCCTCTTTCATTTCCTCTCCGCTTGAGTAAACCCCCTCTAATTCCGTTTCATCATCACGTTTACCGCAAATAGCATACTTAGACCGAGGCCAAGTTACGGATTCGCAAATACCGTGCTTTTCAAATTCTGGGTTGCCTTGCCAGAAGTTTTGATCGTTTAGATGTTTAGCAACAACATCATTTACTTCATTATTAGTTACCAAAATACAGCGTCTCTGTCCATTATCTTCTGCATTAAGTAATGCAGTAGCATGGAGAGTTGTTCCTGAGCCTGCGAAGAAATCAAGTATCAATGCATCAGGCTTATTGCCTACAACCGTTGAGAGCGTATCTTTAACGACATAGAGAGATTTAGGAAATTCAAAGACACGATTTCCCAAAATAGTTCTGATGAGACCCGCTCCATAGGTCCCAGCATCATGTAAAGTTCTGTGCCATACAGTTTTCGCTCTGCGAGTAGATCCTGATTGATTTGCATATTCGAGTATAGCGGGGCCACCTTCCCACTCATAGCCTGCAATTTTCAACTCTCCTCGCTCAATTTCGGTAAGAGGTCCTCTTTTTAAGTAATTGACAGCCCAACTAACTCTTTTCTCATCAAATCGGCCGATTTTCACGAAGCCTTTTTCCTTAAGTTGCATAAGGCGATTAGGACTTACCTGCCAAGTACCCAGTAATCCATCAGACCGAATAGGCCATGCTTCAGATTTGGAACGTGATGGATTTAGAGAGTTTATCTCTCGCTTACTTAGCTCACCCCGTTTTATTCGGTCATCTAGAGTTTCACCAACACCTAAGATTTCGTTGGTCTCCGAATTAACATAAATTGGGTATACCAAACCTGGCCTGTCAGATGGGGATGCGTTAGTACCGCGGCGGAGTAAGCTTGCCCAAGGCGTCTTTCGATTTATTTGGACATCGCTGCTTAAGAAATCATCTGTGGTTTCTGACGCTGATGCTGTCCCCAAATAAACAAATAGCGCATATTCCTCAACTCGCGCTAATCCTTGTTTGGCTACCCCTCGAGCCGTGATAACTATAGTAACAAGTTGTCTGTAAGTATCTGGAAACTCTTGCTCTAACAACACCCCTAAATGATGTATTTCGTGTTCATCAATAGTTACAATCAAAACCCCATTAGGATTAAGCAGTCGTTTAGCGAGTTCCAACCTTCTTTTCATCATGGCAAGCCATTTGCTGTGGCGATATTCATCCACAAGATCAACATAATCGTTGTTATATTTCCAGTCTCTTGCGCCCGTGTTATAGGGCGGGTCAATGTAAATCACATCTACCATGCCTTCATAACAATACAACAAGAGTTGCAGAGCATGGAAGTTATCGGCATTAATGATGGTGTGCCAGGGTTTATCGGGAGCGCGTTCGATCCTCTCGCGGGGTGTGAGTGTTGGGTAGATTGGCTCGCCAAAGCGTTTGACGACGACCAACTCATCCAGTTTTGCTGTTTCCTCTTGTCCCTCGGGTTCGGGCATGAGGTGGGCAGTCTTGCCTTTTATGTCAATGACTTGAAAGACTTGTTTCCCGTTTCCACGCTTGACAACGCGCGAGCCTATTCTCACAGGCAAATTGGGTAATTGCACCTGCTCGGGAATGTGTTCTTCAAACACCAATCCAAATTTCTTGGTGGCTTTCAGCGCTGCCACTTCGCGGGCGACTTCCGCTCGGAGTTTTGCGTCGGGGATTTGTTTGATGAGGTCTTCAAGTTTTGCCATGAGAGTCCAATGTCGTTATAGGATGCCTTGATTATAAACAATAACTCCATCCACTGTTCACTGATGACTAATGACTGATTACCAATCACCACTTACCAATAACTGCTCACTGATAACCGTTCACTGCTTTCCACTTCCCCACCCACTCCTCCCCCCTCCTCATCACCTCCTCATGATCCTCAGGGACGGGTAAATCCTTCAAGAATTCAATCGAATACTCCTTCAATCTCTTCTGCACATGCGGTTGACCCGCCTCCAACCACTTCTCCATGCTCCAACGCGGGAAGATGCGGCTGACGTAGTATCCGTTCTTGTAATTTTTCAACGTAGACGGCGCGGAGACGAATCCCTTGCCTGGTCCCACCGCGTGGATTTCGTCCAAGCCCACCGAAGCAGGATCAAGTTGAAATCCTGAAGAGAAGCGCAGAGCCTGGTCAATGATCTCGTGACAGTAGATAAACGTCAACGGCGAGACGGCTTTCGATCCCAGCGTATCGCCGATGAACGGAGCGATGCCGCCCTTCGTCAGAGTCATCATTAGGGTGTTCATCCAGAATGTTTCCGCGGCGAGCAAGTCCATGCCCCAGCCTGTGCCGCTCCCCGACGTGCCGCAATGCGGGATGCCGTAATGCGCCATCATCTCGGCGCAGGCGAGGCTGTCTAACACGCTTTGCGGATCGTAAAAATTTTGCAGTGTTTTCATGTCGAGATACACGGGCAACATGCCGAGGAACATCGGCGCGCCTTCTTTATACAACTGCCCGATGACCAAGCCCGCGAGCAACTCCGCCATCAACACGGCGATCGTCCCTGCGGGCGTGATCGGCGTGGTCGCGCCCGATAAACTGTAATTGGATACGACGACGGGCAGTCCGCGCTCGATGGCTATCTTCATTTTGTCCACCGTGCCTTCGTTCATCACTAGCGGCGAGACGGGATTGAAATACGGGATGATGAACGGCTTGTCGCTCAGATCGCGCGTGTGCAAATGTTGGATCATGTTCAACACATCGTCGAATTTTTTTTCATCCGAACACAACAACACCATCGGCTTCGTCCCGTTCGCAAAATGTTCGAGCGAGCCGAGCAGGTCTGTCAAATAATCTGGCACATCGCGGCAAATGCCGATCGTCGAAACCATGTCATACAGCGGCAATTTATTTCCCACGCGCACCATGTCTTGCATGTGTTTGCGTTGAAACTCCACAGGCGTATCGGTCTCTGGCTCTTGATAAAACAACGCGGTGACTCCGATTCCGAATCGCGCGCGATCATCTTGATTCCCAATTTGGAATTGCGGATTCCCTCGTCGGTCATAGATTTGGATTCTGCGCGGCGCGGCTTTGATCGCCCATTCGACCAACTCGCTCGGTATCCGCACGGTTCTTCCCTCGACGTTCGACCTGCCTACCCTTTTCCCCAACATCTCCACCGCCGACGGCGAATCCACGCGCACGCCCGTCGTCGCGAGGAGTTGTAACGTGTACTGATGGATCTCCTCCCTCTGTGACTCACTCAACATCTTCATTTGCGGTCGGATGTTGTTCATTTAATTCTCCAAGTCTCAAGGTGACAGTCACTTTAAAAGTGACTGTCACCTGCATATTATTGGCATGTCACCCTGAGGGACGCCTCGCGTCCCGAAGGGTCTCTACAACGATGTCAGAGATTCTTCGCCGCAAAGAACAAGAGCGCGGCTCAGAATGACATGGTATGAGAAAGTTTTCTAATTCGCGGCAATTCGCGTAATTCGCGGCTAAGCTTTTCAAATTCTACTTGACATGCTCATCAAAAAAATCCACCACGCGGATCATAAAATCAAACCACGGCTGTCCAACAAACGAGTGTCCCTCACCTTCATAGCGGAAGAGTTCCACGCCTTTGCCCGCATCGCGCAACGCCTGATCCAACTTGATTGACCATTCAGGCGGCGTTCCGCTGTACACGAGTCCATCATTCGACCCATAGTGGATTTGAATCGGCACCGCAATCGAATCAAGATGAAAGATCGGCGAGACACTCTTCATTAACTCCGAGTCGCTCGGCGCATTATGAAACGCGTTGATCAAACTATTCGGCAACTCAAGCGGAACAACATCCGCCGAATTGCATCCGAGAAGTTGCTCGCCCGCGGCGATGTCGCCGAGACAACCGTTGCCCCACCGCGCGATCACATCCGCATGATCCGCGCTGACGGAGGAATAGAGGACAGCCGCCTTCACGCGCTGAGCGGAGCCTAGCGCAGACGAAGCGTCGAGACCACCAATTACCGCGAGAACTTTCATCGTCACTCCCCCACCCATGCTGTGACCCCACATGCCGACGCGCGTCGCATCCGCCTGCGGAATAGATGGGATCGCATTGAGCAAATTGATCACATCAATCGCCAAGCCCGAATAGAACAAACTCTCCCCCACATCCGACCCGCCCCAACTGCGATAATCGGACGCGAGGGTGATGTATCCCCGCTCCGCCAGAAACGCGGACGAACGATCCGTGCCATCGCCTGAAGTGTAAATGCTCCGCGCGTAGAATCCATGATTCATCACGATCACAGGGAACGGACCCTCGCCCTTCGGAATCTGCATCACGCCTGTGATCGTCAACCCATCGCTGGGATAGTCAATCAAGTACGCGGTGTACTTGTCCGTTTCGGTCAGCGTTTCGAGGATGCGAATGTCCCCGCTTTGATACTCATGCTGGCGAAGTCCCTCAATGGTGTAGGGATAAATTATTTCTTCAATTGTAGGAGTCGGTGAAGGGAGCGGCGTGTCCGTTGGCAGAGGGACAGGCGTGATGGTCTCGATCACAACAAGAGGCGGAGGCAGGGTTTGGGTTGGAAGTGCTTGGGAAGTTTGGCAGGCGGAAAGGAGGAATAAAAAGAACAGGCTTTGATATCTATTCATGAAGTAGCAGTATCCAATGAAATAGTTACATTATTTTTTATAGTAAAGGTTTAAACCATCAACTAGCTTCTTAAACATCCGTTTGAAATTATTATGATTAGTCCATAATGAAAAGTCTAGAATATTATATTCCTTCACCTGTTCCATGATGTGCTCTGGCCACGAACTGGATTTCCAGCTATCATCTAACGCAACGGGACACAGAACATCTCGCTTAATGTCCTTCTCGATTTCTCTAGCTTTCCGAACTTCATGTTGCACCCAATCACTTTCAAGTGATTTATGCGAAAGGATAAGCAAGACCGTAGGATTGTACCGAATCGCACGGTCAATCTGTTTTTCTAGCCTCCCTGCGACAGCATCGTGTATATCGCGCCAAAATCGGATACCCAACTCATTGAGGTGAACTTCCAATCGGTTCACAAAATCGCTATCAGCATGACTATATGAAATAAAGAGTGGTGAAATTTGGAGAGGTTGTTGCGCACGCAAGTCGTACATTCTGTATAGAATTCTGCTAATTTCTTCATTACTAATTCTCGGATCGTATAGTCTTGCCGATTCAATTTCCCAATCACTTAACCCACAGCCACGGAGAAACGCGTCGGGCACATTGCCACCAAAATATTCGATTGTGCTAAAGTCTATCCAAGATGGGCCTCCATGGCGCGCATCCACTAAGCCCTTTGCCTCGCTAAAGTCTGTCATACTAATAGTTGTATGGCCAAATCTAGCTCCACGTAAGCTAGTTCGCTTTACAACAGATTGGATGAGTTTAGATGAAGCTAGGTCAACTTGTAAAAGGCTTGCATCTGAAAGATTAGTGCGACTTAGATCAACGCCTTGCAAGTTAGATTCATCAAGTTTAGCGCCATTAAGATAAGCGGCTACTAATTCCGCTGAAAAAAGTTGGGCACCAACGATATGCGCATGACTCAAGTCTGCTATAGTAAGATTGGCATCCTTCAAATTAGCGCCATCAAGATTCGCATGAATTAGATTGGCTTCTCTGAGATTTATTCCCTCAATATCTCTCCCCACAAAATCAACCCTACTTAAATCAATTTCTACATTGGGAAATTCCTCCCTCCATCGATTCCACGCCTTGACACCTTGCTCCAAGATTTCGAGTTGTTTCGGATTCGCCATTATTTTTCTATTGGAAAATCAGGTATATTATTTGAGAAAAAGATGTTGCATGCCTAATGCAATTAACACTTACTCCATCCGATAAAACCCGCTAATTTTCAAGTCGTCGAGTCTTGCGAGATTCGCGTGTGGCTTTCACTGCATCCGACATCACTTCTTCTTCGCTATAGCGGGAATATTTCTTCCGAATCGCGCTCACAGTCGCGACAAATTTCTTTTCGAGCGCAACTCGATCAATCTCCATGTCCAAAAGCCGCCAAAGTTCAACCTTTTCCTGCGCAGGCAGTTTTCGCAAGGCTTGCTTGATCTGGTCAAATGTCACGTTAACTTGAATAGTTTCCATTTTCAACTCCATCAACTACGATTCTTCACGCAATGTCCGCACCCATCTCACGCTATCACGCATATCTTCGCGATCTTTCCACATCCCAATAAAAGGCTCATCTTCGAGTTTTCCGCGTTTGGACTTTTTGCGCGAAACTTCACTGTAGCGCGCTTTTAGAAAAGCCACAAAATCAGAAACTTGTTTTTGCGCTTCGAGAGGAAGGTTTTGAATATCTTCAAGGATTCTAGGAATAGCCATAGTTACCTCATCTCAAATTATAGCACTTCATCCAAACCTGACAGGTTTTCACATAACCGCCCCAATCGTGAATCCGCGTCCACGCGAACGGCTGGGTCAATCATGTCGCACAGGAAACCTGTCAGGTTTATTTACCTACTCCTGAAACCCCGTCCGATACAACTCGTAATACATCCCCTGATTCGCCAGCAACTCAGCATGTGAGCCTTGCTCAACAATCTTCCCATCGTGGATGACCACGATCTTATCCGCGTTCGTGATGGTTGAAAGGCGATGCGCGATCACGAAGGATGTACGTCCCTTCAACAGAGTCGCCAGCGCGTGTTGGATGATTTGCTCGGTCTGCGTATCCACTGACGAAGTTGCTTCATCGAGGATCAAAATGCGCGGGTCGGCGAGCAACGCGCGCGCGAACGAGATCAATTGCCTCTGCCCCACGCTCAACGTCGCGCCGCCTTCCTCCACCGAAGTCTCGTATCCATTTTTCAAACCCATGATGAACTCATGCGCGCCCACCGTCTGCGCCGCGCGGATCACTTCATCGTCGCGCGCGTCCAAACGACCAAACAAAATATTTTCCTTCACCGTGCCAGTGAATAGAAACGGGTCTTGCAGAACCATGCCCATCTGCCGCCTCAGCGACGCCTGAGTCACCGTCCGCAGGTCGACGCCGTCCACGCGCACACAGCCCGACGTCGGGTCATGGAAGCGTGCCAGCAACTTGACGATAGTCGTCTTGCCCGCGCCCGTCTCGCCGACCAACGCCACCGTCTGCCCAGCATCCACATTTAAATTAATTTGATTGAGGACGAGAGTCGGGTCATCGGAATAATGGAACTGGACATCTTCGAATCGGACTCCGCCGACGATTGCCTCTAACCCTTCGGCATTTTCCGCATCCCGAACCTCGACGGGCTGGCTGAGCAGTTCGAGAATCCGCTCGCCGCCCGCCATCGTGGATTGAAGCGTATCGAAGCGCCGACTCATATCGCGGATCGGCTCGAAGAAACGGTCAATGTATAAAATGAATGCGATCAACACGCCCGCAGTGATCTCGACATTCAACACATATTTGCCGCCGACATACACAACGATGGCAGTTGCGATCGCGCCGAGCACATCCACCACAGGCGTGAATAGCGACGCGACCTTCGCCGCATCGAGACTCGTTTCGAGATAATAACGATTCACATATCCGCTGAACGTGGAATAATTTTTCTCCTGCCGCGAGAACGCCTGCACCACCCGCACCCCGTTGACATTCTCCGCCAGCACCGAATTTGTCCATGAGACGGCGGCACGAACTTTGCGATAACTCTGCCGCGCGGCTTTGCGGAAGATGATCGTTGCCAGCACCATGAACGGCAGAACCGTGAACGTGAGCAGGGATAATTTCACGTCAAGCGCGAGCATCGCAACCAACGTACCGATGATGCCAAGCAGATTCCGCACAATTGCCAGCACCGCCCACGTGATGAACTCGCGCAATGTGCCAACGTCATTGATAACGCGCGTGATGACACGCCCCACACTGTAGCGGTTGTAAAAACTCAACGAGAGATTCTGCAAATGCTCGAACATCGCCGTGCGGACGTCGTACAACACATGTTGCCCCACGCGGGACATGATCCGCACGCGGTAGAAGTTGGTCACGAGTTGCACGACCGATACGATCAAATACGCCACCACGATATTTCTCAGCGCGTTGACATCTTTCGCGCCGATGCCTTCGTCAATGGCAAGTTTGACGAAGTACGGTCCCGACACAGCCGCGGCAGTGACAATGATCATCAGGGTCAACGCAAAGAACATGCGCGACGCATAGGGCTTGACGAATCGCAACAATCCGCGCGCAACCTTGGGGTCGTAGCCCTTATCGAGCGTCTCTTCCGATTGGGTGATAAATTGGGGAGGGATGATTTTGGTGGTCATATCTATTTCCGTCCTGAGCGGAGTGAGGAGCGATAGCGACGAACGCAGTCGAAGGACAAGTGTTCATGAAAAAAAGTTGGCTTCATGCTCACGCTTCGACTTCGCTACGCTCCGCTCAGCGAGGAGGTTTCTTTTTATTTTCTCTCTGTTTTCTTTCAGTCTTTACGATCTCGTGAATTCCATCAAAGTCACCGCGAATTAATGCTTGCTTCTTGGCGCGGCTCCAACCTTTGATCTGTCGCTCCCATCGGAGGGCATCGTAATAATATTTTGTTTCTTCCGAAGCCCAAACCAACTTCACAGGTCTGCGAGAAAAAGTGTACGCAGAAGACTCAACGCCTTCTTGGTGTTGCCAGAGTCGTTTATTGATGTTGTCAGTGCTTCCTGTGTAAAAGGAGCCATCAGCGCATTCAAGGATATAAACAAGGTAAGGCATATTGTTTTCTCCATCCTGAGCGGAACGAGGAGTGGTTGTTGCGACAAGTGTAGTCGAAGGACATTGGGTCACGCGCGCTTCGACTACGGAACGGACAAGCGCAGTTCCTCCGCTCAGCGAGGAACGAAGTCGAAGGACATGTTTCAAAAGCAATTTTATGCTTCCTGGTTACTCTCGCTTCGACTGCGCTCGCCTATCGGCTCGCTCCGCTCAGCGAGGAAGTTTTCCTCCATCTCTTCCGCAAACCCAGCGTGATCTACCAATTGCAGGTCGTGGATTTCTTTGTACAGTCCTCCGCGTTTGAGAAGTTCTTCATGCGTGCCTCGTTCGGCGATTTGACCTTTATCCAGCACGAGGATCAAATCGGCGCGGCGGACGGTGGAGAGGCGATGCGCGATAACGAAGGTTGTGCGTCCTTCCATCAGCGTATCCAGCGCGGCTTGGATTAACTTTTCAGTTTGCGTATCCACCGATGAGGTTGAGTCATCGAGAATCAAAATGCGTGGATTCATCAACAGCGCGCGCGCAATCGCCACGCGTTGACGTTGTCCGCCTGAAAGCGTGACGCCGCGTTCGCCAACGATGGTGTCGTAGCCGTTGGTAAACCCTTCGATAAATTCATGCGCTTGCGCGGCTTTCGCGGCGGCGATGACTTCGTCCATCGTCGCTTCGGGGCGACCATAGGCAATGTTCGCTTTGATCGAATCGGAAAACAACAACGAGGTTTGCAGAACGATGCCAATTTGTTTTCTGAGCGTGACCAAATCCATTTCGCGGACATCCACGCCATCCACGAACACGCAACCATCGGTCACGTCGTAAAAGCGCGGAATAAGATTGATGAACGATGTTTTGCCCGAACCCGTCGGTCCGATCAATGCGATGATCTGATTCGGTTTGACGGTTACGCTAACCCCATTCAACGAGGCGGTCTTCTCGCCTTTGTAATTCAACCGCACATCGCGGAACTCGACCTCGCCGCGCAAAGATTCCATCTTCACCGCATTCGGCGCGGACTGGATCGCTGGCTCCACGTCCAACACTTCGAAGACGCGTTGCGCGCCTGCCGCCGCCTCGCCGCCCGCGTTGACGAGTCCCGTCAACTGCTGGGCTGGTTCTGCCATCATCAAGATGTACGCGTTGAACGCGACGATCGCGCCGATGGTCAACGTCCCGTCCATGACCATTTGCCCGCCGAACCACAGGATCAAAATGACGCTGACCGTCGTGAGCCAGTTGGTGGTCGGCATGATCTTCGACCACTCGTCAATGACATGCACCCACGATTTGAAAACGACATTGTTCGCGTCGGTGAACCGCTTGATCTCATACTTCTCACGCGCAAACGCGCGGACGACTTGCACGCCCACCACATTTTCCTGCAAGCGATTCGAGACCTCGCCCATTGCCTGATCCACGATGAAGAATAGCTTGCCGATCTTCGTGCCAAAACTGGAGGTCATCAACACGAGCGGAATCATCGGCACGAGCGCGATCCCCGCCAGCAATGGATTCTCCGCGACCATCGAATAGATCACTCCAACAGCGAGCATGACAAACTTCACAAGGTCGGAAACCGCCGTGCCTGAAAATTTTTCTATCGAGCGGACATCTTCGATACAGCGCGAGATGAGTTGTCCCGATTGCGTATGATCGTGGTACGTGAACGTCATATGCTGGATGTGATCGAACGTGCGGTTACGCAGGTCATAGCCGACGTGAGCCGCGATCCATTCAGTCGTGTAACGGTTGACCAGGCTGAGGAAAGCCGAACCAAGCCCAAGTCCGAGAAGGAGAAGCGCGGACTGTGTGATCTGTCGCATATCGCGGCGAGTGAGTCCGTCATCCACCGCTGTCTGAATGATGCGCGGGACGAGGAGGTTGAGCGCGGTCATGATGAACAACATCAAGAGAGTCGCAAGGATCTGCCATGTGTATGGCTTGAGGAAAATTCGAGTTCTGAGTAAATTTTTCATAGCGGGCTTGAAAGGATACCATAAATTTTTTCTCCGTTCTCGTGGCAGTTGCACTGCCACGAGGCATGACGCAGTACAACTGCGTCGCAAACATCACGGTGGTATAATGCCCGTGCTTTTATCTTGAAGAACTTGAAGGGACACATGAAACTTCACGAGTATCAATCCAAAACGATCTTTGCAAAGTATGGAATCCCGATCCCCAAGGGACGAGTGGCGGCTACCGCAGTGGAGGCGAAACACATCGCCGAAGAGCTGGGGGGGCGCGTTGTTGTTAAATCGCAGGTGCTGGTGGGCGGACGCGGCAAAGCGGGCGGCATCAAAGTTGCCAAAAGCGCGGCGGAAGCTGAGGGACTCGCGCAACAGATCCTCGCGATGGAGATCAAAGGCTTGCCCGTACGCAAAGTGCTGGTGGACGAAGCCGCCGCCATCGAACATGAAATTTATTTCGCCATCACGAACGATCGCGCCGCGAAAAAACCTGTGATGATCGCCTCGGGCGAAGGCGGCATTGACATCGAGGAAGTCGCCGCGACGACACCTGAGAAAATTATCAAGGTGCATATCGATCCGCTGTTGGGATTGCGCGATTACCAGTCGCGCGATGTCGCCGCTTCGATTGACCTGCCGCGCGAACATTGGCGCGACTTCAGCAAGATCGCGGCGGGACTGTGGCAAGCCTATCTCGAAACCGACGCGACGCTGGCAGAGATCAATCCGCTTGTCATCACGAAAGATAAACGATTGGTCGCGCTCGACGGCAAAATGATGATCGATGATAACGCGTTGTTCCGTCACACAGACTTGAACGAGATGCGCGACATTGACGAAGAAGAGCCTGCCGAGACAGAAGCGCGGAAGTACGGACTCTCTTACATCAAACTCGACGGCAACATCGGGTGCATGGTCAACGGCGCGGGCTTGGCAATGACCAGCATGGACATCGTCAAACTCTTCGGCGGCTCGCCCGCTAACTTTTTGGATATCGGCGGCGGCGCAGGCTCAGACAAAGTCGCCGCGGCGATGAAAATTATCCTGTCCGACCCGAACGTGAAAGCGGTTCTCTTCAACATTTTCGGCGGCATCACCCGTTGCGACGAAGTGGCGCGTGGAATTTTAGTCGCCATGGATGAAGTCAAACCGAAAGTTCCGATGGTCGTGCGGCTCGTCGGCACGAACGCGGAAGAAGGACGCGAAATTTTGAAATCTGCAAAAATGATCACTGCAGAGACTCTTGCCGACGCGGCGAAGAAAGCAGTGGAGGCGGCGAGATGAGCATCCTGATCAACAAAAACACAAGACTTCTCGTGCAGGGTATCACCGGCAACGAAGGACTCTTTCATTCCACACAAATGCTGGCATACGGAACGAACCTCGTCGCGGGCGTCACGCCGGGTAAAGGCGGCGAATGGGTGCTGGATGGAAAAGTCCCCGTATTCGATTCGGTCAAACTCGCAAAAGAAGCGACCGACGCGAACTGCGCGGTGATCTTCGTCCCTGCCCGCTTCGCGCCTGACGCGATGTTTGAAGCGGCAGACGCGGGCATTCCCCTCGTCGTGTGCATCACCGAAGGCGTCGCCGTGCAAGACATGATGCGCGTGCGAAATTATCTCGACCAGAAAAACGTTCGCTTGGTTGGTCCGAACTGCCCAGGCATGCTGACCCCCGGCGAATCAAAAGTTGGCATCATCCCCGGCAACATCGCCATCCCCGGCAACGTGGGAGTCGTTTCGCGCTCAGGCACGCTCACGTATGAAGTGTTGTACGCGCTAAAACTCGTCGGCATGGGCGCATCCACGTGCGTAGGTATCGGCGGCGACCCGGTCAACGGGACGAACTTTATTGACGTGTTGGAAATGTTCGAACACGATCCGCACACCGAAAAAGTCGTACTCATCGGCGAGATCGGCGGCACAGATGAAGACAAAGCCGCGGAATTCATCGCATCGAAGATGACCAAGCCTGTCGTTTCATTCATCGCTGGTCAAACCGCCCCTCCCGGTAAACGGATGGGTCACGCCGGGGCGATCATCGAAGGCGGCGCGGGAACTGCGGAAGGCAAAGTCAAAGCCCTAGAAGCCGCTGGCGTGAAAGTAGCGAAACATCCCGAGGAAATTCCTTCGTTACTAAAATAGCTCGGTGGTTGAGTAGTCCCGCGCGTGCTGAGCGGAGCGATAGCGAAGACGAAGCATCGCGGGACGTATCGAAACCACCGAGTAAGCAGAGCAACTCTTGTTACAAAATAACTCTTGAACATTGTTGGTTTCGATACGGCGGACGAACGCCGCCTACTCAACCAACGAACTACACTTAAACACGTAGAGCCGTCCAACGAGGACGGCTCTACGGTTATAATCGCCAAAAGGATTTACTTATGCGAGTCGATGTACGAAACGGCATCACCGACGGTAGCGATCTTTTGGGCGGCTTCGTCGGAGATCTCGGCGCCGAACTTGTCTTCAAACGCCATGATCAACTCCACCAAGTCGAGCGAATCAGCCTCAAGGTCCTCGCGGAAGCGAGCCTCGGGTGTGATCTTCGCCTCGTCGGCGCCCAGTAAATCCTTGATAATCGCCTTTACGTCGTTAAATGTGTCAGACATGACAACCTCCTCAGAGAATTTCTTCTATTGTACTAGATAATACAACCACAGGAACACTGCCCCATGTCAAAAGTTGCGCCGATAGACCAGCGAAAAGCAGACCATATTAAGATCAACTTAGAGCAGGATGTCCGCTCCGCGCTGACGACAGGACTGGAGAACTACCGATTCATCCACGAAGCATTGCCCGAACTGGACTTAAACCGCCTCGATACGACGGTCAGCCTGTTTCGCAAACTTCTAGCGGCTCCCATCCTCATCTCTTCGATGACCGGCGGCACAGCCGAAGCCGAGACCATCAACCTGCGCCTCGCCGAAGCCGCGCAAGAGATGAACGTCGCCATGGGAGTCGGCAGTCAACGCGCGGCGATCGAACACCCCGAACAAGCGCGGACATTTCAAGTGCGCCGCATCGCGCCCGACATTTTACTGTTCGCCAATCTCGGCGCGGTTCAACTCAACTACGGCTACACCATTGACCACTGTCGCCGCGCCGTAGACATGATCCAAGCCGACGCGCTCATCCTCCATTTGAATCCACTGCAAGAAGCCGTACAAGATGCGGGCGACACAAACTTTGAAGGTCTTGCAAAACGAATCGAAGAAGTCTGCAAGCAAATTGAAGTTCCTGTCATTGCAAAAGAAGTTGGCTGGGGAATCTCTGAACGGACAGCAAAATTATTATCCAATTGCGGCGTTTCTGCCATTGACGTCGCGGGCGCGGGCGGCACGAGCTGGTCGCAAGTGGAAATGCACCGCGCCCCCGACGAATTCACCCGTCAACTCGCCGCGACGTTCGTCGGCTGGGGCATCCCAACCGCAGACTCAATCTTGAACGTGAAGAAAGCAACTCCCGACATGACCATCTTCGCCAGCGGCGGCATCAAAGACGGACTCGACATCGCCAAGTGCATCGCCCTCGGCGCGACGCTCGGCGGCATGGCAGGTCAATTCCTCAAAGCCGCGGCGGTCTCGACAGAGAATGCGGTTGAGATGATGAAACTAACGAAGCGGCAGATCGAAGTGACGATGTTTGCTTCGGGTGCCGGAACATTGAAAGAGCTAAAAAAAGACAGGCTTGTGGTTGTATAATTGAACCAGAGGTGTTGCATGACTATTCAAACTACGCCCAACACAAAATACGCCAGGGGTGTCCGCTGGCTGGCTGAACTCTACGAAAAAAAACAAGTCAGCAATTTGACCGCGCAAACGCTCAACAAAGCAGTCGAGTACGAGGTCAGCCAATCGCAATCTCAATTAGACGAGATTGAAAAAGTATTAGCCGACTACGAGAAACAATTCAAAATGTCTACCCATGAGTTCCTCGAGCGCTATCAAGCGGGACAAACGGATGACAGCGCCGAATCGGTCGAATGGGCGTCGCTTGCTCAAATGGCAAACAGCATCCGCAAGCGACTCGAACTTCTTAGCGAATCGTCGGAATGAACCCGATCGAATACGTAGAGTCGGTCAAAGAACGCCTTTCGACCGACTCTATTGTTATCAGGTTTGATGTCATCAGGGAGTTTGCCAGCCTTGAGGAGGGGTTTATCCGTGTTCGAGCAAATTTGACCAACGGCGATATCCTCGATTTCTCTGAATTCGTACAATGGCTGGACGATTTGGAATTAACCAGCTACCGGTATCATTGGATGGATAAAGATAAACATCTCATTCGTCGCTGGGATAATGCGAAACACTTCCCTGATCTCCAAAACTTTCCGCATCATATCCACATCAGCGAAACGAATATCACATCAGGCAAACCTGTCAATATTTTCGAAGTATTGGATGAGGTTGCGTTAATTATCAACAAATAGCTCCGCGACGGCGTTTGTTGGAATGGAAAATTGATCAACGCGTAAGGTTGTATAATTGCGAGAGAGGTACGCCATGGTCACAGTTACAGTTACGCTTTCAGAAGACCGATTCGAAAAATTACAAAATCTTGCAACTCAGTTCAACGTTCCCGTCGAACAATTACTTCGAGTGAGTGTTGAGGAATTGGTCGCGCGTCCGCAAGAAGATTTTCAAAAAGCGCTTGAATACGTTTTGGAGACATACAACGAACTGTACAAGCGACTGGCATAATGATTCGATCTCTCACCATCGCCGAAGTTCTCGAAATATATCAACGCATTATGAAGCAAACTGGGGGCTTGGTTGCAATCCGAGACTTTGGCGCGCTCGAATCCGCGCTCGCCCAACCTTATATGACCTTCGGTGGAAATGAACTCTATCCCAAACTCGCAGAAAAAGCCGCGGCGGTGGGATTTTCTTTGATTCAAAACCATCCCTTTGCAGACGGAAACAAACGCACAGGTCATGCGGCTATGGCAATGTTTCTAGCGATCAACGGTTACATGATAGATGCAAGTATTGACGAACAAACGGAAGTTATCTTATCGGTTGCCGCTGGCAAACTTGAACGCGACCAGTTTACGAAATGGCTCTCCAACCACATCAGAGAATTTTCGTGAACCAGCACACGTAATAAATCAATGCCTCAAAATCTGCGATAAAAACAACTTCGTCCGATCTTCCTTGGGGGAATTGAAGATCTGCTCAGGCGTCCCCTGCTCCACAATCTCGCCTTTGTCGAAAAAGATCATGCGGTCCGCGACAGCGCGGGCGAAGCCCATTTCGTGCGTCACGGCGAGGATGGTCATGCCTGATTTTGCGAGTTCGGTCATCACATCCAACACTTCTTTGATCATCTCAGGGTCGAGCGCGGAAGTTGGCTCGTCGAACAACATGATCTTCGGTTGCATCGCCAGCGAGCGCGCGATCGCCACGCGTTGCTGTTGTCCGCCCGAAAGTTGACCGGGGAATTTCTGCGCCTGTTCGGGGATGCCGACGCGCTCAAGCAATTGCATGGCGATCTCCTCCGCCTTCTGCTTCGTCCACTTGCGGACCTGGATCGGCGCAAGCACAATATTCTGCATCACGGTCAAATGCGGGAACAAGTTGAACTGCTGGAAGACCATGCCCGTTTCACTGCGGATCTGCTCAATGTTACGAACATCATGACTCATCTCGATGCCGTCCACCATAATCTTCCCGCGTTGATGTTCTTCCAGGCGATTGAGCGTGCGGATGAATGTGGATTTGCCCGAACCCGACGGGCCAAAGATAACGATCACCTCGCCTTTCGCCACTTCCATGTTGATCCCTTTCAACGCATGGAAATTCCCATACCATTTATGAACTTCTTGAACTTTGATGATCGGTTCGTCTGCCATAGCGCTTATCCTCGTTATCGAATTCCAACTCCGAGCCGCACTTCCAATTGCTGACTCAAGTACGACATACCATAACTCAACACCCAAAAGATCAACGAAATAAATACGTACACCTCGCGTTGCAAGCCAAGGAACTCCGGTTGGGCTAGCACGGTCTTCGCCATTCCCAGGAGATCGAGCAAGCCGACGATGGCGACCAGCGAAGTATCTTTGAACAACGCGATGAACTGTCCCACGAGAATCGGAATGATCAAGCGCAACGCTTGCGGCAAAATGATAAAGACCATCGTCTGCGCGCCGCTCAAGCCCAACGCTTCCGCCGCTTCGAACTGTCCCTTCGGGATGGCTTGCAAGCCGCCGCGCACATTCTCCGCCAGATACGCCGCGCTGAATAACGTAATGCCCACCATCGCGCGGACAACGCGATCAACCGTCCAGCCGTCTGGCAAGAAGAGCGGCAACATCAATTGCGCCATGAACAGGATCGAGATCAACGGCACGCCGCGCACCAACTCAATGTAGCCCACGCTAAACCATCGAATGATCGGTAATTCCGAGCGACGTCCCAACGCAAGCAACACGCCGATTGGAAAAGAAAACAAAATGCCGACCACCGTCAGCAGGAAGGTGAGCAACAACCCGCCCCAAAGGTTGGTCGTCACAATGGGCATGAATCCCGTTTCGGATTTGGAGAGTCCGCGCGTGAGCAGGATGATGATGGGCAGAGAGATGACCCACCCCGCGACCACGCTTCTTTTCAGGACGTCCGGACTGGTTCGCCCGATTCCCCAGCCTGCCAGTCCCGTGACGGTTAAGATGACCAGCCACTTGCGCGGCTCGGCTCCGAATGGAAAAGCAAACGCAAGCACGACAGGTAAAACTAAAAGCGCAATTGCATAGCGCGAACCTCTCGCCCAGATTGCCAATGAATTTCCCGAAAGAAACACCAACAAACCAAGCCAGACCCACAACCTCCAAGCCTGCTCGAGTGGATATTGCCCGATCATCAACAGGCGCATGTTGACGACGATCACTTTCCATTCGGCTGTGGTGAACACCCACGTGAGTAGACCGCTCACCGCCCAATAGACGATCCACGCGCCGAGGATGGTCAACACTGCGTCGTACCACGAACCGAATAGATTCTTGCGCGCCCAACGCAGGAGGTTGGAGCGTTCGGTCATCGGCGGGAGGACAGATTCGACGTTTGCCATCTTAACGCTCCACCAATTTGATCCGCTGGTTGTACCAGTTCATCAGCGCCGAAGTTAGGAGGCTGATGCTGAGATAGGTCAACATCACCAACGAGATCATCTCCACCGCGCGGCCCGTTTGATTTTGAATTGTGTTCGATACATAGAAAACGTCGGGATAGCCGACAGCAATCGCCAACGATGAATTCTTCACCAAGTTTAGATATTGACTCGTCAACGGCGGGATGATGACGCGCAGGGCTTGCGGGAAAACGATGAGGCGCAAGGTTTGAAAGCCGTTCAAGCCCAACGCGCGCGAGGCTTCCACTTGTCCCTTTGAAACGGATTGAATCCCCGCGCGCACGACTTCACCGATGAATGCGGCGGTATACAGCACGAGTCCCGACGTGAGCGCCATGAATTCGGGAGTGAGAATTTTCCCGCCTGCGAGATTCAATCCTTTGACGAAAGCGAGATCCAATGTGAGCGGCCTGACAGGGAGGATAAACCAGCCCGCTACCGCAATCAATACAAATGTGAAGAGCGACCAGAGTAGAGTCAGCGGGGCGCGGCCTGTACGTTGGCTATAGACTCGAAGAGCGATGAAAACGATGACGGCGAGAATCAGGCCGAAGAGGAGAATCAGACGGAACGTCGGGAATGAAGCGGTTGGAATCCCCCAAGGGATGCCGACGCCGCGATTCGTCAGGATGATATCGCCGGGCCATAAGATGGCATCCTTCACGCGCGGAAGTTTGAGAAAAACGCCGAGGTACCAAAAGATCAAGAATACCAACAACGAAAGATTGCGAATGAGTTCAAGATAAAATGTTGCGAGGCGGTTGATGATGAAATTCGTGGAAAGGCGCGCGACGCCGAGAATCACGCCGAGAATGGTCGCAAAGACGATGCCGACGACACCGACCTTGAGCGTGTTCAACAACCCGGCGAGAAACGCCTGCCAATACGCGGAGTTGCGGTCATAAGGAATGGACGATTCTGCAAGATCAAAGCCGGAGATGTTGGTCAGAAATGAATAGCTGAACGAGATGCCTTGTTTGGCAAGCCCGACTTTCATGTTCTGGTAGATGAGCATGCCCACATAGAAAACAGACAAAGCAAAAACGATCTGCCCGAGTATTTTGAGAATGCGCTCATCGCGCCAAAATGGAATTGTTGCGGCTTGGTTATGTTCGCGCTGCATGGAGAGTCATCCAAATGAAAACAGAGGGCGGGGAATACCTCCCCGCCCTCTTTGCGTTCTTATGGTTTAGCGGAACGGCGGTGAATAGAGCAAGCCGCCATCGGTGTACAGGCTGTTGTAGCCGCGCGGAATGTAAGTCGGGGTATCGGGACCGAGGTTGCGGTTGTACACTTCCTCGTAATTGCCGACGAGCTTGATGATGTTATAAGCCCAATCGTTGGTGAGCCCGAGTTTCAAACCCAGATCGCCTTCCACGCCGAGCATACGGCGGACTTCAGGCGCTGTCGCATTGGCGCGAATGTCATCCACGTTAGCGGAGGTGATTCCAAATTCTTCGCCGGAGAACAACGTGAAGACCGTCCATTGCGCGATGTCGAACCATTGATCGTCGCCGTGGCGAACCATGGGACCGAGCGGTTCTTTCGACATGGTCACGTCGAGAATCTCGTGAGCAGACGGGTCTGCCAACACAGAGCGGCGCGAGACCAAGCCGGATTTATCGGTGGTGACGGCGTCACAGCGTCCTTCGGAGTATGCCGCGAATGTCGCATCGGCATCTTCGAAAACAGCCGGGGTGTACTCCACGCCCAACGACGCCATCACATCGGCGAGATTAAGTTCGGTGGTTGTGCCGGTCTGAACGCAGATCGTGCCGCCCGCCAAATCTTGAAGGGTCTTGATTCCGCTGTCTTTCGGAACCATCATGCCTTGACCATCATAGAAGGTGGTATGCACGAAGTTGCCGCCCAACTCGGTATCGCGCACAAGCGACCACGTGGTGTTGCGGCTGAGAATATCGATTTCGCCGGATTGCAAAGCGGTGAAGCGCTCGGCGGCGGTCACAGGGCGGAATTCGACTTTGGTGGCATCGCCAAAAATGGCGGCGGCGAGGGCGCGGCAATAATCAACATCGATCCCCGCAAAATTTCCGCTCGCATCCACGTAGCCGAAGCCCGGCACTTGCGAGTTCACGCCGCAGACCAACTTGCCGCGTTCCATCACGGTTTTCAGCGTTACGCCATAGCCGGTGGGAGCGACAACAACCGGCGCGGATGAGGTCACTTCAACGACTACGGTTTCTTTCACGGTGACGGTTTCGCCGCTGGGAGCGGGCGCAGGAGCCGCGGTGCCACATGCGGCTAACACAAGCGCGAACAGGACAAATAACGATAGGGTGGTATAGGTTTTACGCATCTCTCCTCCAAGTAGAGTTTTATTTGACCTCTTGCATAAGTGTCTCTAGCTTAGCCACAGAGTCCACAGAGACCTTTGAGAAATGCTCTCTTTCTCTATGTGCTCTGCCGTCTCGCACCGTCGTGCTCGCGGCACGAACGGTGTGGCGAAAATGACTTTCGCAAGAGGTCTATTGAACGATCTCGTTTTGTACAGCGCAGTTTTTTTCAACAGGACGGGGGCGGCGCACCTCCTTTCGTGTTGAAAGGTTTGTAATTCATTTTTTGAAAAAAAGCAAGGCGATTTGACTATTCGTTTCGCGGAAAAATTTATATCCCGCAAGGTCGTTTCTATTCCGCAAATCAAAAGTATAATTCGCGCACGTCCCGCCATCGAGGTCAACCATGGAACTCAACACAATCCTCCAGCGCATTCCGCAAATCGCCTCCGCCAAGTCAATCGAGGTCGTTGAGTTGACGGGCGGCATCACCAACAAGAATTACAAGATCACGGCAGACGGAGACTCCTTCGTCTTGCGGATGGGAGGCAACGAGACGAAATTTCTCGGCATCGATCGCGCGGTGGAATACGAATGCTCCCGCCTCGCTTCGCAGATTGGAGTTGCCCCAGACCCTGTTGCCTTTATCGCCCCTGAGGGATTCATCCTCGCGCGCTTCATCTCTGGCAAAGGGATGTCGGCGGAGGAGATTGGAACGGAAGAAAATATCAAGCGCGTGCTTGAATCCATGAAAGCCTATCACGCGATTGAAAAATTCCCCGGCTTCTTCTCCCCTTTTCGAGTGGCAGAGGAATATGCCAAGACCGCTCGCAGTTTCAACGTGAATCTACCCGATAAGATGGATTGGTATCTCGAAAAATCCAGCGAGATCGAAAAAGCGATGTACGCGCGTGAGCCACTGACCCTCCGTCCCTGCCACAATGACTTACTCAATGGAAATTTTATTGACGATGGAAATCGCATCCGCATTTTGGATTGGGAATATGCGGGCATGGGAGATATATTTTTTGATCTGGGTAATTTTGCCGTTCAACACGAATTCACCTTAGAGCAAGATGCCATCTTGCTCCGTACCTACTTCGACAACCCAACAGACTCGCAACACGCGCATCTCAAGTTAATGAAGATCATGTCCGATTTGAGAGAGGCAATGTGGGCGCAGGTGCAACGCGGCGTCTCGCAATTGGATTTTGATTACGAGGGCTACGGGCAGAAGTATTTTGAGAGGTTTGAAGCTAGCACGAGTGGAAGTGAGTTTCAAAGGTGGCTGAGGGAAGTGTAAAACGTGAGGCGTGGAGCGAATTGGGCGTGAGGCGACTCCAATTCAATGCTCCGACAGCTCATCAATTCACAAAAGGAGAACAAAATGACAACCGCTACATCTCACCGTGACTTGCGCGTGTATCAACTTGCCTTTAAGTCCGCGACACAGATCCATGAAATCACCAAGAAGTTTCCTTCCGAAGAAAAATACAGCCTCACCGACCAAATCAGGCGCTCGTCGCGTTCGGTCTGCGCCAATATCGCCGAAGCATGGCGGAGGAGAAAATACCCGAAGAACTTCGTCAGCAAGTTGACCGATTCTGATTCAGAAGCCACCGAAACAGCCGTCTGGATTGATTTTGCATTACACTTCGAATACATCACACCCGCACTTCACAAAGAACTCTCCGACCATTACGACCACATTTGCAGTCAACTCTCCATCATGATGTCCGACCCAGGCAAATGGCCTCCACGCGGCAAAGAATAACCCATCGCCTCACACTCCCACGCTCCACGCCTCACGCAACATCGCATCACGCCTCACGCCCCACGCAACACGAAGAATCGCCTCACGCTCCACGAACCCACGCCTCACGCATCCACCCTCAAACACCGGTCAAGGATCAACACTCCCATGAATCTACCCACACACGCACAAGCAATCGTCATCGGCGGAGGAGTCGGCGGGGCGAGCATTGCTTATCATCTGACTCAGATGGGATGGAAAGATATCGTCGTCATTGAACGGCATGAATTGACGAGCGGATCAACATTTCACTCTGCTGGTTTGGTCGGTCAACTTCGCACATCATCCAGCCTCACCAAGATGATGCGTTACAGCACGGACTTGTATCGCAAACTCAAAGGCCTCACGGGCGTTGACCCAGGTTGGAACGAAGTCGGCAGTTTGCGAATCGCATCGTCGGATGCGCGGCTGGAGGAGTTGAAACGCGTTGTCGGATATTCCAAAGCGTTTGGGATGCCGCTTGAAATTATTTCGCCGAAAGAATGTCAGGAATTATTTCCGTTGATGTCGTTGGACGATGTGCGCGGCGGAGTCCACCTCCCCACTGATGGGCAGATTGACCCGACGGGACTCACCAACGCGCTCGCGGCTGGCGCGAAGAGTCGCGGGGCAGTGTTTATGTTCAACACGCGCGTGACTGGAATCACCGTCAGCGGGAATCAGGTTCGGGGTGTGCAAACAGACAAGGGCGAAGTAAGAAGCGATGTCGTCATCAATGCGGCGGGATTGTGGGGCAACGATATCGCGTCCATGGTTGGCATCACGCTGCCCATCATCCCGATGGCGCATTTGTATCTCATCACCAAGCCTGTCAAAAATCAACCGCAGACCATGCCGACGATGCGCGATCCAGATAATCTCGTTTATTTTCGCGGCAGTGACAGCGGCATGGTCGCGGGCGGATACGAACGACAGCCCGCGCCGTGGGGACTCGATGGCGTGCCGCAAGATTGGAATTTCAAATTGCTCGAACCCGATTGGGATCGCTTCACGCCGTTGATGGAAAATATTATCAAGCGCGTGCCATCAATGGAAAGTGTCGAGATCGTGCAGTTATTAAATGGACCCGAGGGCTTCACGCCCGATTCGGAATATTTGTTGGGACCAACTTCGGTGCGCGGCTTTTGGGTGGCGTGCGCGTTTTGCGCGCATGGCATCGCGGGCGCGGGCGGCATCGGCAAAGCGATGGCGGAGTGGATCATTGACGGGCATCCCGAATGGGACATGTGGAAACTCGACGCGCGGCGATTTGGAAATCAATATGCGAGTCAATCGTTCACGTTGGCGCGCACGATCGAAACGTATGGAAAATATTACGACATTCACATGCCGTATGAAGAACGCGAGTCGGCGCGACCTCTGCGCGTTTCGCCCGCGTATCATCGCTTGCGGGATTTGGGCGCGGTCTTCGGCGAAAAAGGCGGATGGGAGCGCCCGAACTGGTTCGCCCCAAATGAAAAGGACTCACGCGCCGCTTCTCTTCCCGACCTTTCGGGCTGGGCGCGCGACAACTGGTCACCCGCCATCGCCGCAGAGACTCGCGCTACGCGCGAATCCGCTGGCTTATTCGATGAAACGTCGTTCTCAAAAATCGAAATCCAGGGACCTGGTGCGTGCGACTTCCTGCAAAAATTATGCGCCAACGATATTGACAAACCAATCGGCACTGTGACCTATACTCAAATGCTCAACGCGCGCGGCGGCATCGAATGTGACTTCACGGTGACTCGTCTCGCCATCGATCGGTTTCAAATTGTGACTGGCACAGCCTTCGGCACGCACGATATGACTCACCTGCGAAGATACATGCCGCTGGATGGAACGGTTTACATCAACGACATCACTTCCGCGAGAACATGCTTTGGCTTATGGGGTCCACGCGCTCGGGATATTTTGAGGTCGGTGACGCGAGATAATGTATCTAATGAAGCATTCCCGTATATGACGGCGAAACAAATCACAATTGGGAATATTCCGACGCTCGCGTTGCGCGTCACGTATGTCGGCGAACTCGGCTGGGAGTTTTACGCGCCGTCCGAATATGGCGAACAATTGTGGGATACGTTGTGGAAGGCAGGCAAACCTCACAGTATGGTCGCGGCAGGATACAAGGCGATTGAGTCCATGAGACTTGAAAAAGGTTATCGTTATTGGAGCGCAGACATCACGCCCGATTACACTCCGTATGAAGCAGGGCTTGGATTTGCGGTCGCGTTGAACAAGTCTGCGGATTTCTTTGGCAAGCAGTCGCTGGTCAAGCAGAAGGCGGAAGGTGTCAAACAAAAGTTATGTTGCATCACGCTTAACGACCCGAACACAATTGTCTTCGGCAGTGAACCGATTCGCTACAACGAAAAGGTTGTCGGCTGGGTCACCTCGGGCGGATTTGGGTATTCGATCAACAAGTCCATTGCGTACACGTATCTGCCGATTGAACTCGCGAAGGCTGGAACGCGAGTTACTGTTGAGTGCTTTGGCGTTGAAATTCAGGCTGAGGTTCAGAAAGAACCATTGTTTGATCCGAAGGGAGAGAGGATTAAGGCGTAGGATCATGTCAAGAACAATCGCCTGCAAAGAAACCGCCCCTCCTTTCCATGAGCCATACAAGCTGAAGTTCGAACAGATAACAGAGCAATTTGCAAGAAAGGAAGAATGAAATGGAACTCAAAGAGTTTATAACAGAATCATTAAATCAAATTATTGACGGCATAATAGATGCACAAACTTATGCAAAAGATAAGCAAGCAACAATCAATCCTTCTGGGCTGAAATATGATCAGCAGAATAATCTCGTTGGACACAGGTTTGCCGCAAGCTTAGATTATGTTCCTCAAGTGATTGAATTTGATGTAGTTGTCACGGTATCGGAAAATGAGAAGGCGAAAGCCAGTTTGGGTGTATTAACAGGCGTTTTCGGTTTAGGCACTCAGGCCCAAGTAGAGAGCGGAAATGTGACGGCAAATCGAATTAAATTTTCTGTGCCCGTAATATTCCCCGAACACTTGCATAGTCAGAGTGGCAACAAGTAGATGGCAAGAAACATCAAAGCCATCATCTTCGATTTCGGGAATGTCTTGCTCGAATGGAATCCGTGGTACGTATATCGTCGTCACTTCGACAGTGAGGAGGCGATGAAGGATTTTTTCCGCGAGATTGATTTTGCAGGGTGGAACGCCCAGCAGGATAAAGGTCGCACATTTAAAGAAGGTGTGGCTGACCACTCGCAGAAGTTCCCGCAGTACGCGCATTTGTTTCAGGCATATCACGATCATTGGAAAGATTCGATAGGCGATGCGTTCACAGGCACAGTCGAAATTTTGAAGCGACTCAAACAGGCGGGCTATCCGCTGTATGGGTTAAGCAATTGGTCAGCAGAGACATTTCCATTCGCGCGCAAGAAATATGATTTCTTCGACATGTTTGATGATATGGTCATATCGGCGCATGTTGGTTTTGTGAAACCCGAGCCAGAGATTTATAACCTCATGCTTGAAAAGATTGGCAGACCCGCGAGCGAATGTGTATTCATTGACGATTCGCTGGCAAATATCGAACAAGCAAAACGGATGGGATTTGTTACAATCCATTTCACATCGCCCGAACAATTGGAAGATGAATTAACTCACATGGGAATTTTCTAACGCATGGACACAAAAGAACTTCTCTCAGCCATCGAAGCAGAACTGCAAAAACAAGTCTCGCGGTTGGATTCTCCGCGCACAAAGCCTTTCCACGAGATGCTCACATATCACATGGGTTGGACGGGTGAAGGCGCGGGTCCTGAAGCGACGGGCAAGCGGATTCGTCCGCTGTTGGTTTTATTGTGCGCTTCGGCTTGCGGGGTGGCGGACTGGAAGTCCGCGCTCCCAGCTGCGGCAACGATTGAGTTGGTGCATAATTTTTCGTTAGTGCATGATGACATCCAAGACAATTCATCGAAGAGACGAGGCAGAGATACGGCGTGGGTCAAATGGGGCGCGCCGATGGCGATCAACGTTGGCGATGCGTTGTTCGTGATGGCGAGTCAGGCGGTCATTGATTTGAAAGGAAACTATTCAGCCGAGGTTGTGATGAAAGCGGCTGAGATTTTGCATAACACTTGTCTCGATCTCACGCGCGGTCAGTTTTTGGATATGTCTTATGAGGAAAGAAACGATCTTGGTGTTGACGATTATTGGCACATGATCTCGGGCAAGACTTCCGCGTTGATCGCGGCATGTTGTCACATCGGCGCGTTGCTTGGCGGTGCGGATGACGAAAAACAGGAAGTCTATCGCTCGTTCGGGCATTATTTAGGTCTCGCGTTTCAAGTGCAGGATGATATTTTGGGAATCTGGGGCGACGAGAAAGTGACGGGCAAATCGGTTGCGAGCGATCTTGTTGAGGGAAAAAATTCTCTTCCCATTTTGGCGGGGCTTGAGAAAAAAGGAAAGTTCGCGGAACGTTGGGCGCAGGGACCGATTAAGCCCGATGAGGTTGGCGAGGTTTCGCGTTTGCTTGCGAGTGAAGGCGGCTTGCTCGCGGCGCAAGAGGCGGCGAAGCAGATGACCGATCTTGCATTGATGAATCTGCGCGAGGCTGACCCGCAGGGCGAGGCGGGCGGAGCGCTGTTCGAGTTGACGAGTCGCTTGCTAGGGCGCAACCAGTAGCCCCGTCGAGGCGAAGCGGGTTTTATATCCGCATTGACACAAAGGATTCGCGTGGCTATAATTTTAGAAATCAAGCGGGTGTAGTTCAGTGGTAGAACGCTTGCTTCCCAAGCAAGATATCGTGGGTTCGAGTCCCATCACCCGCTCTGCATGTCGAGGCTCCGCCTCGACATTTTTGTTGGGGAATTTGCAAGGTTGCTGTCATGTCATCCCCCAAAGGTAGTATGTAAAATTCAGTCTGGAGACACACTATTGATGAGCGAGAGCGCCAAGAATTTGATCCTGTATGTGGAAGACAATCCCGAAAACCGAATGCTGGTGAGGCGTGTCTTGTTGGCGGAAAAATACGCGCTGGTCGAAGCCAGTAGCGCCCAAGAGACCTTTGAAATCCTGAAGACGCGCCGCCCCGATCTCATCTTAATGGATATCAACATGCCCGATATGGACGGCTACACCCTGACGGCGCAGATCAAAGCCATGGATGGGTTCGGCAAGGTTCCGATCCTCGCCATCACAGCCAATGTGATGCGGGGTGACCGCGAAAAAACCATCGAGGCTGGCTGTGATGGGTATATCCAAAAACCGATCGATATCGATCAACTGGTTCGAGAAGTAGAAAAGTTCCTCGCGAGGAGAGCACATGTCTGAAAATGTTTTAGATACCCAACCCATCCGAAAGCCGACGATTCCAAAGGACGCGACCGTTCTGGTCGTTGAGGATAACGTCGCTAACTTTGTGTTGATTGCCCGAATGTTGGGGTATTTGGGAATCCATTGCGAATGGAAAACGTCCGGCTATGAGGTGGTCGAATATGCCGACACGTTATCCCGGCTCGATCTGATTCTCATGGATATCCGCCTCCCGTACGAGGATGGGTACGGCGCTTTGAAAAAGATCCGCGCGTCTGAGAAGCTACGCTCGATCCCGATCATTGCCGTCACTGCCGAGGCAAGCACGGACCAAATGAACAAGGCAAAGGATTCCGGTTTCGATGGCTTCCTCGGTAAGCCGCTCGATCCCGATAAATTTCCCGATCAGATCCGTCGAATTCTAAACGGCGAATCGGTCTGGGAGTTCAGCTAAAAAATTAGATTTCAATGAATCAAAATTTCCCCGAAGGAAACGCGTTCTTTTTCACGGCTTACTTTATAGCCAATGGAGATCACCTGCAACTTGCGCAATTTTCAGACCCGCGCGCGCGAGAACCACAGGCGACGATTCCTCGCGGGCATGAATTGTCTGTCCGGGATATTGAAGGTCACATTACGCGCGGTTTTGTAAGGGTGGATGCGGCAAGCGGGAGGTCGTTGCCTGAATCGTTGACTCAGTTCAATATGCTCCACTATATTCGTCAGTTCGAGTGCGAGTCTGCGGCGTTCATCCCCGTGATGCAAGGCGCGGACATGCGCGGTTTGGTGATGATCGGCGCGCGAGCGGGCCAGACTATTAGCGATGAATTGATCGACTCGTTTCAGCGGACGATCCAGTTGACGACCAAGGTCGTCGCAAACTCCACAGCCCCGTCCCAGCCCGTGGAGCGCGAACGGCGCTCCCTGGAAAGCCGCGCTTTGAGCATTCTTGCCTCCAACGCGGCAACAGTCAGCGATTTGAAAACCCTGTATTCATCTATTCACGATCAATTCATCAGCGTGATTGGCGACCATGGATTTGTGATCGCGCTCTACGACAAATCGACCAATTCGATCAACATTCCGTATCTCTATGAAGAGGGACAATTCTCATCCCTCGACACGTTCCCGCTCGGCGAGGGGCTGACCTCCATTCTCCTCCGCACGCGCGAACCTCTGTTGATCGTTTCGGATACCGAAAAACGGATCGTCGCCATGGGAGCGAAAATAACCGGCAAACTTCCGCGCTCATGGATGGGCGTGCCCCTGTTGGCGCGCGGAGAAGCCATCGGCGCGCTTATCGTGCAAGATTTGGAAAACGAATACGGTTTTGACGATGACGACTTGCGATTTGCCGTCGCGGTTGCCAGCCAGGTCTCTGGCGCCGTCTACAATGCTCGTCTGTTGGACGAAAGCCAGCAAGTCGTTTTGCAATTCGAAACTGCCGCTGAAATCGCGCGCGATATCAGCAGTTCGTTGGACCTGGACGAGTTATTACAAAAAGCGGTGGATTTAATTCGGTTACGCTTCAATTTTTATCACGCTTCTGTTTTCCTCAAGGATATGCCCGGTGAATTTGTGGTGGTGCGCGGCTCCACCGGCGACGCGGGCGCGCAACTGAAACGGGTAAACCACAAACTTGGCGTTGGCTCAAAATCCATCGTCGGTTTCGTGGCAGGCAAAGGCGAAGTTCTCGTTGTGAACGACACCACGCGAGACGCCACCTATTATCCGAATCCGGTCTTGCCGGATACCCGCGCGGAAGCGGCGATCCCTTTGAAAGTGGCGGATCGCATCCTCGGCGTGCTCGATGTGCAAAGCGAACGCGCATATGCTTTTTCCAGCGATAATCTTCGCATCCTGCAAATCCTTGCCGATCAATTAGCCATCGCAGTGATCAACACCGAGTTGTTCTCGGAAACCCAGGAGCACCTCGCGCAACACCGCCTGCTCCATCACATCACCACCACAGCGGCATCGGGGACCACGCTGGACGAAGCGCTTTCCTCCGCAGTCAACGGACTGCAAGTGACATTGGGCGGCGATCGCGTGACCATTCTCTTGCTCAACAAAGAAAAGAATACGCTGGAGGTAAAAGCCGCGGTGGGGTATGCGGATGAGATCTTCAAACAATCCATCGCGCTCGGAAGCGGCGTCACCGGTTGGTCAGCCTTGCATCGCAAGCCCCTGCGCGTTTCGAATGTAAGACAGGACTCGCGCTACATCGAAGGCAGTCCGAACACGCAATCTGAACTGGCGATCCCTCTGCTCTACCGAGGCGAATTATTGGGCGTATTGAATGTGGAAAGCGAGCAAATCGGCGCGTACACAGAGAACGATGAGGAACTGCTGGGAACCCTAGGCGGAAGCCTTGCGGCGATCATTGCCAACGCGCGCCTTCTCGAGCAAATCCGTTCGCAGGCAGAGCGCGAGAGAATCATCTTTGAAATTTCCGACAAAATTCGGCGCACCACAGATATGCAAGCCATCCTCGCGACAACCGCCAGCGAACTTACCCGCGCTGTTGGCGCCACTCGCGCGCGCATCAAACTCGCGGTCAGCGCCGATGACAAGAAGGACCAGGAAAGCCAGCCCGCATGAGCGCTTATCTTTCTTTCGAACGCCTCTTTGCCCGGCTGGGCGGCTGGCATCTGGCGCTCATTATCGCACTCGCGCAAGTGATCGCCTTTTTGGGCGCGATACCCGGAATCGTTTCGGTCCGGGTCAACACCGCCAGCGCTGGAATACAACTCGGCTTTCTGCCCATTCTCGCTCCCGCGCTGATCGTGGTCACTTTTTTGACCTTGCTACTCGTGGGCATGAGGCTGACCACCACCGCCAGAAAAAGACTGGATGAAATATCCGGCAAAGCCTCCCCCATTGCGCCGCCTAAGGACGAGCTAACCGCCTGGCGCGAGTTGACCAGCCTAACGGTTCGTTACGGATTCGCATCCGTTGCGATCGCTTTTGTTCTTAACGTAATCCCGACAACCGCTTTAATCGCAATCACAGAAAACTCAACGCCAACCAACACGCCCACGCCAGGCAACGCGCTCTACACCCTGATGGGCGGAACCGCGGCCGTGTTGGGGTACGCCATACTTGCCACTTTTCTCCTGGGACGCTTCACCCTGCCATTTCGGCTGTTACTAACCCCCGAAGATTTCGAAAGTCAGATGAAAGGCCGGGCGGGCGTATTGGCGCTGTCCAAATTCCTTGTCCTGATGTTCGCAATCATCATCATCAGCATTCTCATTCTCGCCCCCATCGGCTACCAACAAGTGTCGCGGGTCTTGTTCACAGACGACGTCCCGATGACAATTTTTCAGGATCTTCAGATACACATCGTTGCTTTGAGTATTCTGGTGCTCGCCTTGGGAATCGCAATCGCTTATCTTGCCTCACGGTCGATCTCAGACCCGGTAACCGATCTTCTCAAGACATTCGACCGCATCGAACAAGGAGATCTATCGGCAAGAGCGCCGATCAGCGCCACCGACGAACTGGGAATCGTGATCATCCATTTTAATCGCATGGTGGCGCGGCTCGAATCTCTGCAAAGCTACCTCGAACAACAGGTGACTGAACGGACAAAGCAACTATCAGCCACCAATGAGATCGGGCGGGTCGCCGCCTCGAGTTTGGATCCCGCAGTAATGCTCTCAAGCATTGTCAACTTGTTTACCGAAAAATTCGGATATTATTTTGTAGGCGTATATCTGCTTGATTCCAGTGAGAAGTGGGCTGAGCTCAAAGAAGCCAGCGGAGAGGCGGGGAAGTTACTCTTGAAAAGCCGGCATAAGACGGACGTTTCAGGAAGCAACCTCGTTGGGCTCGCCATTCGCGACCGCGCCCCCAAGTCATACCCGCACACCACAGGCGAAAAGTACCGCGCCAACCTGCCTGTACTGCCATATACCCGTTCTGAACTTGCGCTTCCTCTCCTTGCCAGCGACCGGGTCATTGGCGCTCTCAACCTGCATTCCGTCCGCGAAACCGATTTTAGTCCAGAGGTGGTCAGCACCTTGCAAAACATGGCAAATCAAGTTGCCATTGCCCTCGAGAACGCCCGCTTGTTTCAGGGCGCGCAACAAAATATTCGGGAACTCCGCGCGATCCAGAAACAATACCTGTTCACCGGTTGGAGCGGAATCGCCAGCCAGCCAGAGGAGCTGGAATACGGCGTCGGCGACGAATCGGATGAAAAAGCCCGACAGTTGGAAATCCCCATCAGCCTGCGCGACCAAATCCTGGGGCAAATCCGGCTCGAAAGTCCGGAGGAATGGACGTCGGAAGAGGAGTCTTTGGTCAGCGCTGTGGCAACACAGGCGGCAGTGGCGCTTGAAAACGCGCGGTTGGTAAGCGAATCGCGACAGATCGCCTTGCGCGAACGCATGTTATCCGAGATTAACTCGAAGATTTGGGCATCCACAACGGTGGAAGGCGTTATGCAGACCGTTGTAAAAGAACTGGGCAGACGATACGACGCATCCCGAGCCACGATCGAATTGACGCTGGATGAGGCAGAATAGCCCATGGATACACGACGCTACCCCACGCTTTTTTCACGGCTTGCCCTTGCGCTCACCCTCCTGGCGGCGCTCTCAACCGCAGTTGTGACGTATTTCCTCTACGTCAATTACAAGACGGAGCAACGGGAAAACCTGCGCAAACGTCTCGAAGACATTGCCACACTGGCCGGTTTTCAACAGAACGGGGATATTTTTGAACAGGCTGCCAGCCAGGGCGATGAGTTCTTTCAACAAATTCATGCGGCAAACTTGAGGATCAAGCAATCAGATCCCGATCTGGAGTTCGTTTACACCATGAGGAAATCCGGAGACACCATCTCTTTTGTTGTCGACGCGGGCGCGCCCGGCGAACCGGATATTTCGGCATATGGCGATATTTACCTGGAACCGAGCGAAACTCTCATGGCTAGTTTTGACAGCATGTCCGGCACTGTCGTTGAGCAGGAAATTTACACGGACGAATTCGGGTCATTCTTATCCGCCTATACGCCAATCTACGCCTCCGACAAAAGAGTGGTCGGCGTGCTTGGCGTGGATATATCCGCAACGACGATCGTTCAGAACGAAGTGATATTTCGCAATAAATTAATAGTCATCAACATCATCGCCTACATCGCTATTATTTTTACAGGATTCCTGATCGCAAACTACCTCGCCAAACCGATCATCGAGTTAAAGGACGCCGCCAACCGCGTCAGCAAGGGCGATTTCTCCAACAAAATTTACAACATTCCTCACACCCGCGAGTTGGCTGAACTTGCAACGAATTTCAACACGATGACCGAGAACTTAAACAGGTCGATCACCGATCTTGAACGCCTAGTAGCGGAGCGGACCGAGGCGATCGCCCGCAGGACCGACCAACTACGCGCCGCCTCCTATATTGCGCGACAAGCCGCAGAATTGCAGGACCTGCCGCGCTTGTTGAACACCTTTGTTCAACTGGTCTCCGATCAATTCGGTTACTATCATACGGGTATTTACTTAGTTAACAACTCTGGGGATGAACTCACACTTCGCTCCGCCTCTTCCGAAGGCGGGAAGCGCATGATGAAGCAGGAACACACTGTCAAAGCCAGCATGCAAAGCGTTGTAAATTACGTGACTCAAACAAAAAAACCAAAGATCCTCGCCGACATCGGCGAGGAGGCAACTGTTTTCAATAATCCCGATCTGCCTTTGACGCGCTCAGAGATCGCAGCGCCTCTCCTCATCCGAGGTCGCCTGTTGGGTGTTTTAGATATTCAGTCCGACAAGCCGTCCGCATTTTCAACGCAGGACATGGATGTCTTCGAGACGCTTGCCGATCAACTGGCAGTCGCCATAGACAATGCGCGCCTGTTGGAAGAATCACAGGCGTCGTTGACGCAATTGGAGGCGATCACAGCGTCACGAACACACGACGCATGGGATCAAAAATTAAAGGGAAAGCCTAAGGTCGTCACCTATACTCCGCTTGGCATGCGCGCTGAAAAACCCGCCGATGCAGACGCAAGAGAAGGCGTTCAAATTCCGGTCACTTTGCGGGGACAAAAGATCGGCAGGATCACGCTTGCCAAAAAAGACACCGCGCCATTGAATCAACAGGATCGTGAAATGATCGACGAGGTCGCCACGCAAGCCGGGCTGGCGATCGAAAACATTCGCCTGCTGGAAGATGCCACTGCGCGAGCGAAACAGGAGCAACTTGTTGGCGGTCTTGCCTTCCGGTTTAGCCAGGCGCTCGACGTCGATTCTCTTCTTCAAACCGCCACCCGCGAACTCGGACAAATCCCCGGAGTAGAAGAAGCCGCCGTTGTGCTGGTGCAACAACCTGAACAGGATGCGCAACAGCGTCCAGCGGCGACCAGGCGTCCCGCGCGAAAGAACGTGTCATGATCCTCGCGCGCAAACTACTCGCCCCGACGTTAATCCTGCTGGTGATCTTGCTCGCCGGTCTATTCGGGTATTTTTACACGAGTCTCCATAACGCGTCGCACGCATCTGAAGAGGTAAGTATGGAGTCGTTTAGCAACTCGTTCAAAGCCGATCTTGCCAATCAGGAACGATTAGCTCTCTCCCTGGCTTTGCAGTCTGCGAACTCCGTCGACGTGCGGGAAGCCATGGCAAAGCGCGACGCGCAAATGCTGGCAAGTATTTCCGACGCGGCGTATACAGAACTAGCCGTTCGGTCTCACATCGTTACATACCAATTTCATCTACCAGACGGCGCGCTGTTGTATTCCGCAAGCAATAATGCGAGCATGTCTCCATTCATCGCCAGCCCGGCTGTGATGGCGGTCAATTCAGACCACCAGCCTGTATCAGGTTTGGCGATCAGCGGAAATACTCTCGGTATCGTGGGGGTCGCGCCGGTGTTTCATCGAGGTAATTACATAGGCTGTGTTGAAATTGCAGTCGGGCTGGACGCGTCTTTGCTATCGCAGATGAAAGAAAAGTACGGCGGTGACTGGAGAATTTTATTGGTCCAAGGGCTGGCTTCGAGCACAGTCAATGCGCCATTAGTGGAAGACTCGAGTTTTGTGGTTTTTGCCTCCACGCAGGGAAACGAAATTACCTCAACCTCTGAAAACTACCTGCGCGTACAAGAAGGCGAAACCACGATCATTCACCCCACAGTGGATGGAAATTCATACGCGGTTTTGTCATCGCCTTTGTATGATTTCTCAGGCAACTTGCTGGGCGCGCTCGATATCGTATACAACCATACGCACCTAACCAATCAGCAGAATAGCCGCATCGCCATAGCCGGGTTGGTCACTCTGGGCGTTCTTCTCATCGGCGCGTTTATTTTGGTCGCCTCGACCCGCCGAACGCTCTCCCCCATTCAGGCGTTGACGCGCGTCGCCGCGGAAATCACCGAAGGACATTCCGCTTCATTTGTGAACGTGGAGTCGGAAGGCGACGAGATTGGAGTGCTCATCCGCGCATTCAATCGGATGACGACGCAATTACGCGGATCCATTTCCAACCTTGAGCAACGGATCGCCGACCGGACCCTCGAACTGGAACAACAAGCCACGCGGTTACGCGCCGCCACCGAGATTTCTCAATTTTCCGCCGCAGAGCGCGACTTAAATAAAACCCTCGAACGGGCTGGGCATCTGCTCATGAGCCGGCTTGAGTGCTCGTTTGTAGGGATCTATTTATTGGAACAAGACGGCGCGCATGCCATTCTTGCGTCATCGCCGACCAAAGCCGGTAAAAGTCGCATTCAACAAAAGTTTAGGCTGCCCGTCAACTATGAAACCGTGGTGGGCTTTGTGGCAAAGACCGGCGAAGCGCGGATTGCCCCAGACGTGCGTTTTAGCGCCACCCAGTTCTCAGATACCTTCCTGCCCGAATCTCGCTCCGAAATTATTCTGGCGCTGAAATCTGAAAACAAAACCATCGGCGTTCTCGATATCCATAGTGAAAAAGAAGACGCGTTCCGCCAGGCAGACCTGTCTATTATGCAGATCATTGCCGATCAACTCTCGTCTGCCATCGAGCGCTCCAGGCTGTCGCAGGAATCCAGTCGGTATCTATCAGACTTGGAACAAGCCTACGGCAGAAATACCCGCGAGGGGTGGAGGAAGTTCATCGCCGCCCGCCAACTTCAAAATCGCGGGTACCGGTTCGATAACATCCGCATCGAGCCGTTTGAAGAAATTTCCGGGGTCGGGCGCAAAGCGATCGAACAAGGGATTACCGTTTCCGCTCCCGGCGCCTCTACGAACCAGGAGATCGCGATACCGATCAAATTCCGCGGACAAACCATCGGCATAGTTCAGGCAAAGCTCAGGGAAGGAAGCGGCGAAACGATTGTCACAACGCTCGAGCAAGCCATTGACCGCCTGGCATCTTCCCTCGAAAGCGCCCGTTTATACGAGGAGGCTCAGATCAGGGCAAATCGCGAGCAGGCGATATCCCAGATCGCAAGCCTGATCGGCTCATCGAGCGACTACGAGTCGATCTTACGGACCACCGTGCGCGAGATCGGCAACGTCTTAACCGACACCGACGTGATCATTCAACTCGCAAGCACGACCGGGGATGACGGAACAGCCTAGCGCCCGTCTCCCACCGAACAATTATTTATGGACAACCCTTCCAAACACCGTTCTCGATCAAACACAATGCGATACGTCATCGTAGGCGTCGGGCTTGGCTTCCTGCTCCCGGTCATTGCCACGGGTATTCGCCTTGCCAACCTCGATCTGCCCTTTTCGTTCGATGCCATTCGGTCCTTGCATGCCACAGAGCCGCTCTTATGGATCATCGATAGCGCGCCGGTGATTTTAGGCGTCTTTGCCGCGATTGTCGGCCTCCGCCACGATCGCTTGATCGCTCTTAATCAAGAGGTAAGCCAAAAAAACGTGGAACTCGAACGTTCGCACTCCGCCCTCGAGCAACAAGCGCATGAGCGCGCGTTGGCGCTTGAAAAACAATCGGCAAAATTCCAATTTGTCGCCAATGCAACTCGGCGGATCACATTAGCGCAGGATGTCGACTCCCTGCTCAATGAAGTCATCGGGTTGATCGGCGAGCAGTTTGCCAACTATCGCTCCGCGATCTACCTGCTCGACAGCGAACTCAATTCGGATACCCTCACCTTGGCAATGACAGACAGTCCCCAACCAAACGAACGAATTCTTGTGGACACGAATAGTCTCGTTGGAACCACCGCTCTGCTGGGCGAAACGCGCGTCATCTCGGACGTTACAACGGATAACGCGCGCCTCGAAGAGATCGGCCGCCCGTCCACCGGCTCGGAGATCGCCATCCCGTTGCAAGTCCGGGAAAAAATCATTGGCGTTCTACGTATTCAGAGCCTTCATAAATATGCCTTTGGCGAGGAGGAAGTCGAACTCCTCACCGCGCTTGCGAACCAGATCGCCGCCGGAATCAATAACACCAAACTATACAACGAAGCGAAGACCTCACTCGCCGAATCGCAGGCAATGATCGAGCAATATGTTCATCTGGAATGGAAAAACTTCAACCAGGCAATCGAGCAAACCGGCTTCCTATTCGACGGAAGGCAGGTTACGCCGCTGAACGGACAGATGAGGTTTGCTCGCGAAAAGCCGATCATTCAAACCGGCAGTCTCTCGTTGGATAAGAAATCTGCTAACGTGACCGTTCCCATCAAACTTCGCGGGCTGACGATTGGATTACTGGAAGTGCGACCGAAAAAAGGCAAACGGGAATGGACGGAAGACGAGTTGTCACTGCTCGAAGCCGCGGCTGACCGCGCCGCCTTCGCCCTTGAAAATGCGCGCCTTGTGAACGGCGCGCAACGCCGCGCATCGCGCGAGCGGGCAATCGGCGAGATCGCCACCAGGATCGGAGCCGTCAGCGACCGCAACACAATCCTCCAGACTGCCGTGGAGGAACTTGGCAGAAGGATCGGCAACGCCGAGGTCACCATTGAACTGGAAAGCAACCCGGAAGCGGCTGACGGGTAAAGGGCGCAGGTATGCGGCAAACTGTTATCAATTACTTAACCCCCATCCAATATCCCGGCGACGATGACCGATCGCGCCAGGCGTTTTATATTCATATCATCGCGCTTGTTTTCATGAGCGCGATCGCCATCATCGAAATTTCGTTAAAAGTCATCTCGCCGCGTTTTGAGATCAACTCCTTCGACTGGGCATTGATCGGCATAAGTTTATTGATCCTTGGAATTTGGATCCTGTCGCGCTATGGCTATACAAGAACGGCAGGCGTACTGCTGATCTCCCTGCTCTGGGCTACGGCAAATGGCTCTGCGGCTTTCGGGGTTGGAATCCGCGACGACTCATTTCTAGGAAACTTTATCGTCCTTCTTGCGGCGGGCTTGATCATAGGTTGGCGGGGCGCATTGGCGTTCTCTGCCCTCACTGTTGTTGCCGGGTTTGGTCTTGCCTATGCGGAAGTAAATCAATTCTTCCAACCGGCCGAGTACTTTACAAGCCCCTATACAAAGCTGATAACCGTTGGGGTGATCATCGTCATTTTCGCCGGCTTGATGGCGTTTATTCTTTCAAGCCTTGAAGGCGCCATTACCCGCGCGCAAGCCAGCGCAAGAAACCTTGAATCTGTGAACCGCGATCTCAGGCTGGCGCGCGCGCGCCTGGAGGAAAACCAGGCAGAATTGCTCGTGGCAAACGAACAACTCAAGCGGCGCGCGGAACGCATCGGCGGGATCGCCGCCATTGCAAAAACCATTACGGTCGTTCAAGAAATCGAACGCCTGCTCCCGGTTGTTGTGGAAGCGGTGAGCGACAGGTTCAAGTTTGAACATGTTGGCGTGTACCTGCTCGAAGACTCGGGACAATCGGCGGCGCTGAGCGCGTCCAGCAGTGACGAGGGGAGACAAAGCCAACTGGACGGAAACAGGGTGAAGGTCGGGTCTGAATCGCTCATCGGGTTTGTCACCGATCGAGGCGAGCCGCGAGTCGGGCATCCTGCCGAAAAAAATCCCCATGGGTTTGAACATCCGGAAGCCAGATCGTTGCTCGCATTACCGTTGAAGACACGCGAACTTGTGATTGGCGCTCTCGATATCCAATCTGCCCAGGAAGCCGCGTTCACCCAGGAAGATGTTGCCACGTTGCAGATTTTGGCGGATCAAATCGCCATTGCCATTCAGAATGCGCGCTCGTCAGAACGCGCGCGCGGCGCGCTACAACAAGCGGAGATCGCTTCGCGGCAGTTGATCGGCAAAGGCTGGAAGGAAATCGCCGGGTCGGCGGAGACAAAAGGCTATCGCTACGATGGCATTAAGTTGGAAGCGCTTCAAGAAAATACAAAGCCCGCGCAAGCGGAGAATGGCGTCACGGTTCCGGTCCGTTTGCGCGGCCAGGTCATTGGCAGGTTAAGGATCAACCCGGCCGACCAGACGCGCCAGATTACCGATGACGAGAATGCCATGGCAGAAGCGACGGCGGAACGGGTTGCGCTTGCCTTGGAAAGTTCCCGGTTGCTTGAAGAAGCGCAAAGCCGCGCCCAGCGTGAAGCGTTCCTGGGCGAGCTGTCGTCCAAATTAAGCGCTTCGTATCAATTGGATTCGATCGTCCGGGATACGGTGGAAGAACTTGGGAAATCACTGCGAACAACCACTGTGACCTTCCAACTGGTGAATCCCTCCTCTCACCCGGGAGTCAACGCAGCCAGCGATGAAACGATTCCGGAGAACGGCTCGAAGCCGAAGTAGAAAATGAGCGCAGGTATGGAAACGACACCGAACAAGATATTCGCCCGGGCTTGGGCATTCCTCACCAAACCACATCCGTCGATCAGCGAGATCGGGGAACAACGACGCGCGCAATTGCTCGCCTCCCTCACATTGATCCTGCTATTTGGACTGACCCTCGGACTTTTATCCAGCCCAACAACACCGCAAACCTTTTTAGGCTTTCTCGCTATTGCTCTTGCCGCCCATCTGCTTAGCCGCACGCCATATCACCGCGTCGGAATCTACTTCTTCACATTTGCTTTCACGGCAGTCGCCTACCTTACGATCTACTTCAAGACGGCGAGCAGTATCGATTCCGCGATCAATATTATTTTGCCGTTTGCTTTGATCCTCGCCAGCGCGCTCCTCTCGCAATGGGAATTTATCATCCTGGCTGTCTGCGCTCTTGCCGCCACCCTGTCTTTACCCGGCTATGCCGACCCACAATATTTAGCCGACCCCAAGCTGAGCATCGTCAGATCAGCCGGGGTCACATTTTCGATGGCGGCAGTACTGTTTGGAATTTCGGCGTTTCGCGCCAGTATTGAACGGGAACGGTTAAAACAGGCCGGCGACACCAACCGCGAACTTGAAAAACTTACCAACGACCTGGAACAACGCGTGAACGACCGAACCATGGAACTGAATCAAGCCAACAGGTTAACCTCTCGCCGAGCCTCTCAACTCGAGACCATCGCGGAGTTATCACAAGCCATTTCTCAAGTGCAGGACCCAAATAAAATCTTCTCCACCGCATCGCAACTTATCAGCGAACGGTTCGGCTTTTATCATGTGGGCATATTTTTGGTGGATCGGGACCGCGAATTTGCCATTTTACAAGCCGCGAACAGCGCCGGCGGACAGAAGATGCTTGCCCGAAGACACCGCCTGATGCTCGGAACCGGCGTGGTTGGTTTCGCCGCCCAAACTGGAAAACCCCGCATCGCGCTGGACGTGGGAGCGGATGCCGTTTTCTTCAACAACCCCGACCTCCCAGACACCCGCTCTGAAATTGCTCTTCCGATGGTCGTTTCCAGGCTGACCATAGGCGTGTTAGACGTGCAAAGCATCGAAGCCGGCGCCTTCAGCGAAGAAGATTTCCGGGCATTGGGCACGCTCGCCAACCAACTCGCGATTGCGATCGAAAACGCCCGCTTGCTGACCGAAGCGCGCGCCTCCGCCACGCAGGTGCAGGAAGTATTCAACAATTTTATCCGCACCGAATGGTCTCGCGCCGCGCAAAAAGCCGAACAAGCGGGTTTCCGCTACAACGCGGGGCGCATCGAGTTGCTCGAATCGCCCCTGGAAAATTCCGATATCGCTTCGGCGGTCGATTCCGGCGCCCTGATTTCACGAGTTGCCAACGGGGCTGAATCGACACATGCCACAGCCACAGTCCCCGTCAAACTACGCGGCGAAATCATCGGCGTGCTCCATGTTGAGGCCGGCGATCCCAGCCGAACTTGGAAAGACGATGAACTCAGCTTGATGGAAGCCGTAGCCGAGCGCGCCGCATTTGCCATGGAAAACGCGCGCCTCTTCCAGGATGCGCGTCGAAGGGCGGCAAAAGAACGCATGATCGCCGAAGCCACCTCCAGCATCAGCGGCTCGCTCAATGTCGAAAACATCCTGCAAGCAACCGCGGTGGAATTGGAACGCGTGCTCGGCGGCTCGGAAATTTTGATCAAGTTCAGCGACAGGAACACGTCATGAATCCGGAATTAACCGTCCGCATCATTGCTTTTACGGCGATCGCCATCGTCACGCTTTTCCTGGTTGGCATAACTCGAAGGTTCAGGTACTTAAGCGTCAGAGGCAAGATCACGCTGGGCATCTTGATCACATGCTTTTTAGCGCTGGGGCTTGGAGCGTATACGGCTGTTACGAACAGAACGAGGATAAGCAACACCTTGTCGTCCAGGCTTGAGACCAGCGTCAGCCTGCTAGCCGAGGAGCAATTAGTGAACGAACTCGCCTTTCAAACGAACAACATCAACCACTCGTTTGAAGATCTTGCCAACGAGACTTCCAAACTTGCAGAGTACTGGAGCAATCTTGAAAGACAAAAAGGCGACCTTGGGCTTGGGCAATACTGGGATGCGAGCGGCAGTCTTTTCCAACTCCCGGAGGGTCACTACGGCAACCCTGCCGGCGACCCTTCTTCCGTATACATACCGGCAAAATACCAATTATCCGAAGACATTTTCGTCAGCCTCAATGTTTCCGCCTATCTTGATTTTTACGCTCCTGAGGTGATCAAAGCCAACCCGTCCATGCTCGCGATTTACGGAATTGACGAACGCGGCATTACGCGCTACTACCCCAATATCGAACTGGCAACTCTTCTACCTCCGGATTTTGACGCGACCAGGCGTCCTTATTATGAAATCTCATCGCCGCTTTTCAACCCGGAACGAAAGGCGCGATGGTCCATCCCGTATGTAGACGCGACAGGAGGCGGGCTGGTAGTTACGGTTTCCGCGCCTGTGTATTTCGACGAAACCTTCAGCGGGGTTGTCGCCGCAGACGTGAAACTTGCCACGATCACGGAGCAAATTGGAGCCGCGCGCATTGGGCAAACCGGGTTTGCCTTCATGTTGGACGACGCGGGCCGTATTATCTCCATGCCACAGAGCGGCTATGATCTATTCGGGATCAAGCCCGATGAAATCGCGCCAGAGGAATATTTCAAATTTTCGGTCCTGGGTCGAGGACCGTTAGAAATCAGGGAGTTTACAAACCGCATGGTATCGGGCGGGAGCGGGTTATCGAAAATCCCCGTCAACGATATCGATATGTATCTGGCATATGCGCCCATTGAGATTAACGGGTACAGTATCGGGATCATCGTCCCTGCGGAAGAATTCGAAGGGGCAATCGTTACAGCGAGGAACGAAACAGCCCGCCAAACTCGCGCCGCCGCGCTGGAAACCTACATTACACTCGTCATTATTATTGCCACAGCCTTGGTGATCAGCCTGGCGATCGGCAGGGTCATTACCGCGCCAATCCACACGCTCACCAACACGGCAAACCAAATCATCGACGGCGATTTGAACGCCCAAGCCGACGCATCCGCAAATGATGAGATCGGGACATTAAGTAAAGCCTTTAACTCAATGACGAGCCGCCTCCGCGAAACGCTCGCAGATCTCGAACATCGCGTGGCAGACCGCACGTCGGAATTGACCGATGCGAATAAACGGAATGAGGTCCGCGCGAGGCAATTCGAATCGATTGCCCGCGTCGCGCGCACCATCGGCTCCACGCAAGAATTGGAAGGAATGCTGCCAAAAATCGCAGAAACAATCAGCCGCCAATTTGGGTTTTATCATGTCGGGATCTTCCTGCTTGACTCTCAGAAAAACTACGCCATTCTTAGCGCCTCCAATAGCGCAGGCGGCAAAAAAATGCTCGCCAACCAGCACAGACTCAAGGTGGGCGAGACCGGTATTGTTGGCAATGTCGCCAGCACAGGAAAGCCTCGTGTTGCTCTCGATACAGGGCAAGACGCTGTGTATTTTAATAACCCATTTCTACCGGACACCCACAGTGAAATCGCCCTCCCCCTGCTGGCGGGTAGCGAAGTTATCGGCGCGTTGGATGTGCAAAGCAAGGATAAAAACGCGTTCAGCGACGAAGATGTGGACGCCTTGTCGATCCTTGCGGACCAGGTCAGTGTCGCGATTCAGAACGCGCGCCAGCACGAGGAAACGCGGAAAGCGCTCGCCGAATCTGAGGCGCTCTCGCGTCAACTCGCCGGCTCGCAATGGCAGGAATTCACCCAGCGCCGAAAGATTGTTGGCATCCGCCATTCGGGCGCGCGCGCAACACTTTTATACGACCACAAAGGGAAGGAAGAGTCCGCGCGCGAGTCGAGCGAATCTGAGGCGCAACCCAAGAAACGGACCGGTTTGATCTCCTTGCCGATCACCATGCGCGGCGAGCCGATCGGCACCGTAGAGGTGCGCGCCCCAAGCAACCAGCGCTGGGACAAGGACGAATTGGACATCGTCTCCGCGATCATTGAACGCACCGCGCTGGCATTGGAAAACGCGCGCTTTTTTGAGGACAGCCAGAAACGCGCCGCCAAAGAACGCGCCATCGGCGAAATTGCCGCCAAGATCAGCGCGCAAAACAACGTGGAAGAATTATTTAGAACAGCCGCCGTGGAATTGCGCCAAGCCATTCCGGGAGCGGAAGTGTCCATCCAGATCGACGAGGATGGTAAATCGGATTAATTCCGAAGCCGACCATGGATTCATGACAGAATGAAAAGTATCGCCGCCGCAATCACCCGCTGGTTTTTGAGCCTCACGTATCCGCGTAAATTCAACGTGATCACCGTGATCTTTCTGCTTCCGATCATTGCGTTCATTCCCCTGATCCGGAACCAAACGGAACGTATCGATCGCTACGGGACCCACGAATTATTCGGAACGCTCTACCTCCGCTCGCTGTGGAATCTCACAGATGCCATACAGCATCATCAGGCTGTCAGTTTGAGTTACCTGAACGGCGATGCAGATTTCTCCGAAGTCCGGGCGGCGCAGGGGTTGGTTGACGCCGAATTCGAAAACTATAAATTCGTCCAAAGCCAGGAAATCCTCTCTGCCGAATTCCGCTCTGAAGAGGAATCGATCGCATCACATTGGACGGCATTGAAAGGTTCCATTCGGGACAGCGCCCCAGAGGAAGCCCTTAATGCGCACAGCAAAATCCTCGATGAGATCAGCCTGCTGGTATCGCGCGTAGGCGATTATTCATACCTCATCCTCGACCCAGACCTGGATACCTACTACACCATGGACGCGGTGCTGTTGAATCTGCCGCAAAATCAGGCTTTGCTGACCGAGTCGCGCGCAATCATCAACTCGTATGGCGGCGAAGGAACGCTCACGAGCGACGATGAGATTCGCCTGCGAATCCTTGCCGAAACACTGGCGACCAGGCTCGCAAGCATGGACAGGAATATAACCGTTGCCGTTCAGAATACGACAACGCCAGCAATCACCTCCCTCGGCTCCGCGTTCGTCGAGTATCGCACAGCCAATGCCGCCGTGATCGACACCCTCAACAGGCTTAGTTCCAACCCCCAACTCTCAGACAATGCCGTTAGGGAGTCCAACGAAATATTCGATACGGCTCGAAGCGCAAGCCTATCCTTCTACAATGCCAGTTCAGAAGGTTTACAAAAGGGAGTCGCGGCCCGTATCAACTCGCTCGTCCTCCAATTTTATGTCATTGCCCTCGTGGCGCTTGTCAGCGTTGCGAGCGCGTTCCTACTCGGGCAAAATATCATGAACTCCATTAGTAAACCGCTCTTCCAACTGGCGGAAACTTCCCAGAAGATCGCCGTGGGAGACCTAACCGCTCGCGTGCCCGTGGAATCATCCGATGAGGTCGGCAAAGTTGCAAGCGCGTTCAATCAAATGGCGGACGAGTTGGAAGCGGAGAAAGCCGCCATTATTTCCCGTTCGCGCGAATTGGAAGCCGCAAACCAGACAAGCACTCAAAGGGCGCAGGATTTGCAATCGATTGGCGAAATTTCAAAAGTAATCACAAGCGAGCACAAACTCGATACCCTTCTGCCATTGATCACAAAGTTGGTGAGTGAAAAATTCAAGTTTTATCACGTCGGCATCTTCCTGCTCGACGACCGCAATGAAAACGTCGTCCTGGAAGCGACAAACAGCGAAGGCGGGAAAAAGATGCTGAGCCGCGCCCACCGCTTACAAGTGGGATCGGGAATCGTTGGATACGTTGCCGCCACAAGCCTGCCACGCATCGCCCTAGACGTTGGATCTGATTCGGTTTTCTTCAACAACCCCGACCTGCCCCAGACGCGCTCAGAAATGGCTGTTCCGCTTCGGGTCTCAGAGGTCACAATCGGCGCGCTGGATGTGCAAAGTACCGAACCTAACGCGTTCAACGATGACGATATCTCCACCCTTGCCACACTTGCCGACCAGGTAGCCATTGCGATCCAAAACTCGCGGAATTTCGAAACCGCTCAACGGCTGATCGAACACGCGCAACAGACCTCCGGGCTTGTCATGAAAGAATCCTGGCAAGCGATCAAATCACAAAGCCAATTGTTGTCCTACCGCGCGTCATCGCCCGGCATTTCCCGCAAGGATGCGCAAGTGGCTCCCGAGGTTCTGGAAAAAATCAAAGCAGATCGAAAGCCGGTGGTGCTGGAAGGCAACAATTTCCAACTCGCCGTTCCTATTCAACTATCCAACAATGTGGTTGGGGTTTTGAACATCCGCTTACCTGAAAACCACACCCCAGACCAGGATGAGATCGATATCGCCCGCTCGGTAGGCGACCGCCTCTCCCTGGCGCTTGAATCCACAACCTTGCTTGAAGCGGCGCAACGACGCGCCGAATACGAACGCATGACTTCAGACATTTCAACCAAGATCGGCGCGTCCACACGCTTTGAATCAATCTTGCGCACCGCCGCAGAGGAACTCAGCCAGGCGCTCGGCGGATCGGATGTGCTTGTGCAGATCCAACCGTCAGCCGCGGGAACAACTTCTGAACGCGGCGACCACGGCGGCGCTCGTTCGCCCAACGCGGAGGACCGGAGAAGCCATGAACAATAGAGCCGCAACACCACGGTCCGCGCGCAGTTTGACCACGATCCTGGCGCTTAGCTTCTTGGGCTTAAGCGCCCTGGTCCTATTCCTATCCACCGCCACACAACTCGCGCTCACCGTACAGACCCAGCAAAGAGAATTGGAGGAAAGGCAGTTGCTCCTCGCAGAGAATGCGGGTTCGAGCGTGAGCGATTTTATCGAGAAAAAGTTCAGCGCGATGACAGCCGCCATCAGCCTTTCAGAACCCCTGGAGGCATCTCCATCAGAACAAGCCTCCTTCCTGGACAGACTCCTCAACCTGGAGCCGGCCTTCAGGCAACTTGCCCTGATCGACCAGCAAGGACAGCAACTCGAATCCACATCGCGCGTGTCCATCACACTCTCCCCTGCGTTTGAAGAACAAATCACACAAGGGTTGGCAACTCTCTCTCAAGGTTCAGACCGATACTTAAGCGAAGTCTATGTGGACGAAGATACCATTGAGCCGCTGATCGCGCTGGCAATGCCGATTAGAACCACATCCGGAAGCAATGCGGGATTTCTGGTCGCCGAAGTCAACTTGAAATTCATCTGGGATCTTGTCGGCTCATTACGAGTAGGCGACACAGGCTACGCCTATGTTGTGGATAGCCACGGAGATTTGATCGCCTACAGAGACACCAGCACGGTCTTGCAAGGTCTCAACGTCAGCAATGTTGGGAACTTGGGCGAGTTCGTAAAAAACCCCTCAGCAACCTCAAGCCAAACCGTTGGCGTTCAGCAATACGTTGGGCTGAGTGGTCAAACTGTTGTTGGCACATATGTCCCACTCCAGCCGCTTCAATGGGCTGTTGTGATCGAGCTACCCTGGCGCGAGGCATATCAGAATGTCTTTGCCCTCGGAATACGCACTCTAGCCTTATTTCTGGTCATCGCCGTCCTGGCTGGCTTGTTCGGGTATTTCAGCGCGCGACGCGCCTCTGCCCCGCTCGTCGATCTATCTCATGTGGCTACCGAAATCGCAGGCGGCAATCTCCATGCGCAAGCCAAAAGCACCGGCGCCATAGAACTCGACCATCTTGCCGCATCCTTCAACGACATGACCGCCCAACTGCGCGACTCGATCGCAAACCTCGAGCAACGCGTGACAGACCGCACCACCGCGCTTGAAGCATCGCGCCTTGAAAGTGAACAACGGGCAAAAGACCTGCTTGCGATCAGCGAAGTATCCCGCATCATCAACGTCGAGAAAAATCCCGACATTCTCCTCCCCCTGATCACCCGCCTGGTCAGCGAAAAATTCAACTTTTATCACGTCGGCATCTTCCTGCTCGACGATACAAAGCGATCAGCCATCCTCCAAGCCACAAACAGCGAAGGCGGTCAGCGCATGCTACTGCGCGGACACGCATTGGCGATCGGGCAGGGCATTGTAGGAACCGTTGCCTTGGAAGGGAAACCCCGCATCGCCCTCGACGTGGGAGATGAATCGGTTTTCTTCAACAACCCCGACCTCCCATCCACCCGTTCCGAGATGGCTCTGCCAATGAAGATCCGCGAACAGGTGATCGGCGTGTTGGATGTGCAAAGCCAGCGGCGGGGTGAATTCACAGAGGACGACCTCAATATCCTCGGCATTCTCGCCAGCCAGGTCTCGGTTGCCATTGAAAATGCCAGGCTGTTTGCAAAAACAGAACAAGCCCTGTCTGAAGTCCAAAGCCTTTATAACCAATACCTCCAAAAGGAGTGGAAGAATTTGCGCACGCGCGCCGGAGATGTTGGGTACCGACAATCACCCACCGGCGGCGCGCCCCTCAAGACCCCGCTGGACTTCCCCGAACTCCAAACGCCAGAAGGGGCCGGCAGGCTCCACGTCCGGCAGGCAAATAGCCCGGAGGAAGAATCGTCCGTCCTCGCGCCGATCAACTTACGCGGGCAAGTCATCGGCGCAATGAGCATCAAATCTCCCGCCAAAGATCGCGCCTGGTCTCAAGACGAGATCAATCTCATCCAGGCAGTCACCGACCGTTTGGCAGTGGCGCTCGAAAATGCCCGCCTATTCGAGGAAACAACCCGACGCGCAGAGCGGGAACGGTTAGTCTCTGAAATCACCGGCAAAATTCGCAGTGTGAACGACCCGCAAACCATGATCCAAATGGCGGCGGACGAACTGCGCAGTATCCTTGGAGCAAACCGCGTACAGGTGATCTCCGAATCGTCGAATGAAAATGAACAATAAGACCCCGAGGTAATCACATGGCACATATCATGGCAATTTCAAATGAAAAAGGCGGCGTCGCCAAAACCACAACCACGCTCTCTCTCGGCGCGGCGCTCGCTGAATTAAATCACCGGGTTCTATTGATCGACTTGGACCCGCAGGCAAACCTAAGCCTGGCGCTTGGGCTGGAGACTGGCGAAGCGGAGACCACATCGGCAAACGTGTTAATCGAAAATGCGCCGTTGAGCGTCGCCATCAGAAAAACAGACATCCCTCATCTAGACCTGGTGTCATCCAATTCGCGCATCGAAAGCGCGGAGCAATACCTGCCCATGAGGAGCAATTACCTCACCACCCTGCGCACTGCCGTTCAACTCGTTGAACCTTCATACGATTACATCCTGCTCGATTGCCCGCCCGCCCTAGGGGCGATCACCCTCAACGCCCTTTCCGCCTCCAACCTGCTTATCATACCCACCCAGGCTGAATATTTTTCCGCGTACGCCCTCCGCAACATGATGGGTTCCATCCGCCGCATCAGGCAGGAGACCAACCCAAATCTTGCATACCGCATCCTCGTCACCCTGCTAGACCGCCGCAACCGCACGCACCGCAACATCTTCGAGCAACTGCAAACCACCTTCGGGCAGGGCGTCTTCACCAGCGTGATCGAGATCGACACCAAACTCAGGGAAAGCCCCATAGCCGGGATGCCCATCACCCAATACCGCCCCACCAGTCGAGGCTCGCAACAATATCGGATCCTTGCACAGGAGTTAATCGAGTATGTCAAAGAAGAAGCCAGTCGACAAACGGCTTAAGAAGCTATTCACCGGGCTGGAACCGGAGAAGACGACTTCTAATTCGCAGGAAGTATCGCGCAGGCCCTCTGCCTCAAAGAAGGACTCGCCGCCGCCTCCCTCCCTTACGCCTGAGTCGCCCACCCCGGCCTTAGCCGCGCCTGTACGGTCAACAGCCGCGCCAATCCGCGCGCAAACCAGCGAGCAAGATATTTCCCTCGCGTTTGACACGGGTCACAGCACATGGGCGACCCTGCAGGTATATAACGAAGCCGAAAAACCGGCCTGGGATCCGGAAGAGGAGCTCCTCGTCCGCCAGGTGGCGGACCAGCTTTCGTTGGCATTGCAAAACGCGCAACTATTTCAGGAAACACAGACGCGCGCCGAGGAATTAACGGTTCTCAACGAAGTAGGGAAGGCTCTCACCGGCGCGTTGAGCATCGAACAGATCACAGAAGTCACCTACGGCGGCATTTCGCGCCTGTTCGACACAAGGAACTTCTACATTGCTTTTTACGAGCAAGAAACTAACGAGATCGTCTTTCCTCACAACGTGAGCGAATCGGTGGTGGATCGTTCGATCACGCGCATCCCATTAAGTCGCGGCTTCACGGGACACATGATTCGCACAAAGGAAAGCATTTTAGTCGGCAACGGAACCGACGCCTGGTTACAAGAACATGGGGAGACACTGATGGGAGAGCCAGCCATGTCGTATCTGGGCGTGCCGCTCCTCACCGGCGACCATGTGTTAGGCGCCATCGCCATTCAGGATTATCACACCCCCAACAAATACAACGAACACGACCTCCGCTTATTAACGTCGTTTGCCAGCCAGACAGCGATCGCTATTCAAAACGCAAAACTCTTCGAGGAGACCCGCCGTCGCGTGGAAGATACCGCCCGCCTCAACCGGCTGGTTACCGAGCTGTCAGAATCGCTGGATTTGAACAAGAACCTTCAAACCATCGCAAACGAGATCGCGGATATCACTTCCGCCCTGCATGTAGGCATTGCGCTGATCGACAAGGAGGCAAACCAACTTGTCGTCATGGCAGACGCGCCAGCAGAGGATGGCAAAGGCGGGATCGGGATACGATTACCCATTCAGGGAAACCCAACCGCGGAACAGGTGATTTCAACCCGAAAACCATTGTTCATCAACGATACGTTGAATAACCCTCTTACGGCTCACATCCGCGATGTGATGGCTGAGCGCGGCACGCAAAGCCTGTTCGTCTGGCCCGTAATCGTCGGAAAAGACTTGATCGGCACATTAGGCATCGATTTCTCCGATCCTCAACACCGTATTTCCGATCACGATTACAACCTGATCGAAGCCATCCTTACCCAAGTCCAGACCACCGTACAAAACTCGACACTTTTCGGAAACACACAAAGAAACGCGGAAGAGTTGCGCGTTCTTTTCTCAGCCATGCAGGATGTGGTGCTCGTGATCGACAGGGACACCCGCTATACTCGTATCGCGCCTACCAACCCTTCGCGCCTGTTTCGCCCCCCCGAACAGTTACTGGGCCAGCGCATGGACGAAATCCTTCCTGAGGAAACTCACAAACCCTTCAGGCAGGCGATCCACCAGGCGCTGGACACAAATAGCGTCGTTCAGATCGAATATCAATTGCCCGCCGAGGGTCAAAACTATTGGTTCCTCGCGAACATTTCCAAACTGAACGAGAACGAAGTGTTCTGGGTGGCGCGCGATATTACCGAGCGCAAAAAATCCGAGGAAGCCCTGCAACGCAGGACCACCTATCTTGCAATGTCTTCCGAGATCGGAAGAATTGTCACATCCACGCTTGACCTGGACACGATCTTTAGGAAGTCTGTGGAACGTATTAGCGAAGGTTTCGATTTTTATTTCACCGGCATTTACAGCGTGGAAGAAACCGGGTTCAACGCCACCCTGAAAGGCGCCACAGGGAGCGCGGGCGAGAAATTATTGGCGGCTCATCATTCCATTGTGATTGGACCCCAATCCATTATCGGCGCCGTGGCAGAGACCGGCAAATACAAATTGGTGGAGGATGTGGCGGCCGAGTCGCTCTTTCAAGCCAGCCCTCACTTGCCGGAGACCCGCTCCGAACTGGCGATCCCACTTCGGATCGGTCAGCGCACAGTTGGCGTCATCGATATTCAATCGAAGCAGACTCACGCGTTTACCGAAGACGATATCTCCGTGCTTCAATCGTTAGGCGATCAAGTTGCCGTGGCGATCGATAATGCCCGCTCTTACGAACTCTCTCAGCAACTCATTAAAGACCTGCGCGAAGTGGACAAATTGAAGAGTCAATTCCTCGCCAATATGAGCCACGAGTTGCGCACGCCGCTAAACTCCATCATCGGATTCTCGCGCGTGATCCTAAAAGGGATCGACGGTCCCATCACAGATATGCAACAACAAGACCTCTCTGCCATCTACAATTCGGGACAACACCTGCTAGGGCTGATCAACGACGTGCTCGACCTTGCCCGCATCGAAGCAGGCAAGATGGAATTGAACTTCGAAGAAGTGAACCTGGCAGACATGGTCACAAGCGTGCTTTCCACGGCAAAGGGTCTCGTCAAAGAAAAACCGATTCAACTTGTGCAGAAAGTTGCGTCTGGCATGCCCACCGTGCGCGGCGACGCGATGCGCATCCGCCAGGTGCTCATCAACTTGCTGTCGAATGCCTCCAAATTTACCGACGAAGGCTCGATCACTGTGGAAGCCGTTACTCAACGAAGCCCGGCTGGAAATATGGAAGCGCTCATCAAAGTCATCGACACCGGCCCCGGTATTTCAATCGAGGATCAGGAGAAACTCTTCAAAGCGTTTTCACAAGTAGACGGATCGGCAACGCGGAAAACAGGCGGTTCCGGGCTGGGGCTGTCGATTTGCGCCAATCTTGTGCAACTGCACGGCGGGCGCATCGGCGTTCAAAGCGACGCGAACGCAGGCTCGGCATTTTGGTTCACCGTTCCGTTATTCCACCAGCCGCTCAACACAATACCGTTCGACCGGAAAATCATCCTTGCCATCGATGATGACCCGCAGGTGATCGGCTTATACGAACGCTATCTAACTCCGCAGGGTTATCACGTGGTCGCATTGACCGACCCCGCGCTCGCCAAACAACGCATACTCGACATCAAACCATTTGCCGTGACGCTCGATATCATGATGCCCGAAATGGACGGCTGGGCGATTCTGACCGACTTGAAGTCTGATCCTGCCACCCGCGATTTTCCCATCATCGTCTGCTCGATCCTCGAACAGGCAAACAAGGGATTCAGCCTCGGCGCCGCTGATTACCTGATCAAGCCGATCCTTGAGGAAGACCTTGTTCACGCGCTCACCCGTTTGGATAAGGATGGCACGATCAAGGAAATCCTCGTGATCGACGATGACCCGAACGACTTGCGCTTGATGGAAAAAATCCTTACCGAGCAGGGACATTACAAGGTGACCCTGGCTGAAGGCGGGCGGAAAGGTTGGGAAGCGATCGTGACAAAAGCCCCAGAAGCCATCATCCTCGATATCTTTATGCCGGAAATCGACGGGTTCACAATTCTAGAGAAGCTGACAGAAAATCCATCGCTCCGTAATATCCCCGTGCTCGTGGTTAGCGGGGGCGGCTTGACCAACGAACAACTCAACCAATTAAAGGATTTCGGAAAGCGCCTGCTCACCAAGGCTTCCTTCAAAGAAGGCGAATTGATCACCACCATCGAACAGGCGTTGAGTCGAGCGGTTTCATAAGCGAGATTTCCGAGTACAATAGCCTGCCACTATTAAGGGAAAATGCTCGATGGCGTTCAAGCCTTCCGCAAAACGCCTCTGGCGCGGAAGAATATCCCTGAGTCACACCTACATCAACCGTCAATAGGATAATCAATTTCCATGTCATTTGTCATCCGGTGCCTGGATTGCGGTCACGCCGCGCCCTTTACACCTAACTCCATGCAATGCCCAAACTGCAACAGCCAGTGGCGCGAAGCGGAATACAACCTGAACGAGGTCAATAAAACCTTCCCTTCCGAATTGGCGAATCGCGCCTTCGACTTGTGGCGCTACCGCGAACTTCTACCCATCCATCATCCCAATCCAACCCTGCGCCTCGGCGAGGGCGGCACGCCTCTCATCCAAGCCGCGAACCTGGGCAATATGCTTGGTCTACCCAACCTGTATATCAAAGATGAACGGCAAGGACCAACCTCCTCTTTCAAGGATAGGCAAGCGGCGGTCACCATCGCCACACTGAAGGAAGCCGGCATCACAGAAATGGTCGCCGCATCCACGGGCAATGTGGCTATCGCATACTCCGCGTATGCCGCGCGGGCTGGGATCAAGCTATGGGCGTTTGTCACCAGCCTCGTTCCCGGAGTCAAGATGCGAGAGATCGCCTTATATGGAAGCCAGGTGGTAAAAATCACCGGCTCCTATGACCAGGCGAAAAAAATTGCGGCAGAATTTGCCCTGCAACGCGGGCTATATCAGGATATGGGCGCCCGCACGATCACTGCCGTCGAAGCCATGAAAACCATCGCGTTCGAGATCGCTGAACAATTCACGCAACTGAACGGCGGATCAAAAGACGCAAAATGGAAAACGCCCGATTGGTACATTCAGGCAGTGAGCGGCGGCATGGGTCCGCTGGGAGTCTATAAAGGTTTTCTCGAACTCAAAAAACTTGGGCTGATCGATCGGATTCCAGCCATCGTACCCATCCAAGCCGATGGTTGCGCGCCCATGGTAGATGGCTGGCGAAAAGGACTCGCAAAGGCTGAGCCGGTGCTCTCGCCCAGCACGCGCATTGAAACCCTTGCCACGGGAGACCCAGGCAGAACCTACACCATGTTGCGCGAGCGCGTTATCGAAACCCGCGGCATCTTCGAAAGCGTTTCTGACGAAGATGCGTTCCGCGCCATGCATGTGCTTGCAAAGCTCGAAGGCATTTCTGCCGAACCCGCCGCAGGAGTGGCATTTGCCGGGTTGTTCAAACTTGTGCGGTCTGGCGTGATTAAGCCATCCGATTCTGTCGTTGTCAATTGCACCGGGCATACGCTCCCGGCGGAGCAATTTCTATTTGGCGATAACTGGACGCGCGACGTCAACCTGTCTGAGCAATTCGCGCAGGCGGAAACTCCGCAGGAAGGCTTGCTCGCCGCTTTGAATAATGTGACGCCCAGCCGCTTCCCGCGTGTGGCAGTGGTAGACGATAGCGGCGAGGCGCGCCGTTTAATACGCCGCATCTTACAATCGCAAGGCGATTTTGAGATCTTTGAGGCAGTGGATGGGCGCGATGCCATCAATCTAATCAACAAAGAACATCCGGACATTGTTATTCTGGACTTGATGATGCCAGAAATGGACGGATTCGCGGTATTGGATGTGTTACGCGGCAATCCAAAAACCGCGAATATCCCTGTTATTGTTGCCACAGCCAAGGAGTTGACCGTTAACGAAAAAAGCAGACTGCAAGGGCAAATTCAATCCCTCATGCAAAAGGGCGATTTTTTGAACGACGAATTTCTGCAGGAAGTTCGGGCATTGATCGGCTAGAACGCCTTTCCACTCTGCGGTGCGGGATGGAAGGCATTCAGCACGGGCGAGAACCTCATGCACAAAGGACGAATTACAGGCATTAACTCGGCGCTGTTTTCCGCATTTTTTTTGGGGCTCGCGCCGGTGTTCGGCAAAGCCGCCATGGGGGCAGATAAATTTTCGCCGCTCGGCGTGGTGGCGTTGCGCACCAGCTTGGCGGCGTTGTTATTAATTATCATCCTTGCCATCATCAGGCGAAAATTTCTTTACATCTATCCTGCCGCGTTGTATATCACAACGCTCGCCGGGGTAATCAATGGGATTGGTTCGATTTTTTATTACATTGGGTTGAGCAGACTGCCAGCCAGCGTTGCCCAAATGCTATATTCGTTATATCCCTTTTTTGTGGCGTTCTGGCTTCAGTTGGATCGTCAAGCCCCGTCCAAACTGACATTCATGCGCATTGGAGTAGCCGGCATCTCCACCTATTTCCTCACCCAGGGAATTGCCGGTCGTATCGACATTATCGGCGTTATATTCATGCTGGTCGCGGCGGCGATGTATGCCCTCCATCTCCCCATCAACCAACGGGTGCTCTACGATGTTCCCGCGCCGACAGTGACCGTGTATACGCTCATCGCAATGAGCGCTGTGGTAGTTCCCGCCTACGTCATTTTCGACCACACCCTGCCGCAAGATACCGCGCCTTGGATTCCCGTACTGCTATTGACCGGGGTGACCTTTGCGTCCCGCCTGTTCCTTTTTCTGGGAGTGAAGCACATTGGCGGAATGCAAACAGCTTTGCTTGGGTTAGCCGAATTGATCGTAGCGGTTTCGTTCAGCCACTTGTTGTTGGGCGAAAGCCTCACCAACACGCAATGGCTGGGCGTATGCGGGTTGGGCGTCAGCCTCCTGTTGGTGTGGTTCGAGAAGCCGAGTCCGCGTCCGCCCCATCCACACGGGCTGTTAGGGTGGTTACAGCCTCCCGATTTTCCATCGGATTACTACAAACACTGACCGCAGTTGTGTCCGACGATTAGGGTAATCGGCCTGTGGATTTTTTTGCCCGCTAATCCTCGCGAATTCGCGCTAACCATTCTCGGAAAAATTCACGCAGTTTGACTGAGATTAGCGGATTCGCGAACAAAATGCCAAGTTTTAAGCATCGTGAATTTCTAATGCGTTTGCCCTGTTCCGACGACCGGATGGCGCAAGGTTACCGTTTATACTTTGACATTGATCACCTTACTCGGGACGGCGCGTAACATCAGTACCTCAGCGAAAATCAGCGCGCTGCGCGGTCTGCGTCCCCAAAACCATTGTGCAAGGTAATCAGACTTTGACATATGAATTTCAAACCCAACTTACCGATCGGGATATTTGATTCCGGCATTGGAGGGCTGTCGATCCTGCGAGCCATTCGCGGATTTATGCCCGGCGAGCCAGTCGTATATTTTGGCGACCAGATTCATATCCCCTACGGTCCGCGCCCGATGGAACAAATCGGACGATTTTCAGAAGCGATTACAAATTTTCTGATCCAACAACAGGCAAAAATCATTGTTGTAGCATGCAATACCGCGTCTGCCGCGGCGCTGAAGGACTTGCGCGTAAAATTTCCCGAGATTCAATTCGTAGGCATGGAACCCGCGGTCAAACCCGCCGCAGAACGCACGCAGACCGGCAGAGTTGGGGTGCTTGCCACACCGGCAACGTTTCAGGGCGCGTTGTATACGTCGGTGGTGGAGAGGTTCGGCAATGGCGTGGATTTGTTTCAGCACACGTGCCCGGGGCTGGTTCAACAAATCGAGCAGGGGAATCTCGACGGAAAAGAAACGCGGCAGATCCTGGAGGACGCCTTGCTTCCGATGCTTGAGAAAAACATCGACACGGTGGTGCTGGGTTGCACGCATTACCCCTTTGTCATTCCGCTGATTGAGCAAATTGTGGGGGAAAAGGTCCGGGTGATCGACCCGGCGCCCGCTGTGGCGAAACAGACGAAACGTCTGCTCGAGGCGGGCGGGCTTGTGAATCCAGCCTCCGCAGGCGGAAGCGTCGAGTTGTTCACGTCTGGCAATGTCAAAACGCTACAGTCTTTGTTGCCTGTATTGCTGGGCGAGCATGCGGTTGTCCATCACACCGAATGGGTCGATGAAGAACGCATCCGATAGGCGCGCGGCTTCACAACGCCCACGCAAGCAAAAAACCAAAAATTGCGACGATCACGCCAAGATGCAAAAACAAGTTACTGCCGGTGATCAGGTTCAACCCGAAGATAAACGGGAGGATGAAGTTGACGATCACGAGCAGGATTCCAACCATCGGCAATAGACCTTTGCGATGGGCAAAATAATTCGAAGCGCTATCGACCAGTTTCGAAAGCCAGTTCATACATCCTCTTCTTCCATTTCGTTTTCACGATGATTTTCGCCTGCTTCCCAGCCGCTGAATTGCGCCACCAGCCGCCCGGGAATACGCCCCTGCATCAACACGCCGCCGCGACCATGTTCAACCAGTTCCACCTGACCCGCTTCGTGGAATAGCGAGATCAAGCCGCCCTGTTGATACGGCAAGCGCACGCGGATGGGCGCGTATGTTTCGTACAGTTCTTCCTGGATGAGGCTCAACAGATCCTTCACGCCGCTTCCGGTCAGACCTGAAATTGCCACGGCTTTGGGGAAGCGACTCGTCACCTCGCGCGCCGACTCGGGATTGCGAAGTTTATCCACTTTGTTCAAGGCGGTGATCACGGGGATATGCCGCGCTCCGAGTTCCTCGAGAGTTTGTTGAACAGAGTTAAATTGATTGAGCGCATTCTGGTGCGAAATATCCACCACGTGCAACAACAAATCGGCTTCCGAAATTTCTTCCAGGGTTGCATGGAACGCCTCGACCAGCGCCGTGGGGAGCTTTTGAATGAAACCGACCGTGTCTGTCATCAATGACTGATAGCCGCCGGGTAATTCCACGCGGCGGGTGGTGGGGTCGAGGGTGGCGAATAATTGGTCCGCCACGTACACATCCGCTTTGGCGATCTTGTTCAACAAGGTGGATTTGCCGGCGTTGGTGTAACCCACGAGGGCTACCGTGGGGATGCGCGATCGTTTTCGTTGGGCGCGGTAACGTTGACGGTGCGCGCTGACTTTTTCGAGCTCTTTTTTGAGGTGCGTGATCTCGCGGCGGATGGCGCGTTTATCTACTTCGAGTTGCGTTTCACCGGGTCCGCGCAAGCCGACACCCCCGGTGGAACCGGCGCGCCCGCCGCCTCCGCCTGCCTGTCGTTCGAGGTGCGTCCACTGCCCGGTGAGGCGCGGCAGGTAATATTCGTATTGCGCCAGTTTCACCTGTAACATGCCTTCTTTGGTGTGGGCGTGCAGGGCAAAAATATCGAGGATCAATGCCGTGCGATCCAATACGCGGACATTTCTTCCGATTGCCTCTTGCAATTCGCGTTGGTGGCGCGGGGATAGTTCGTCGTCGAAGAGGATGACCTGCGAGCCCGTCTCCTCGACAAGCATTTTCAATTCATCCACTTTGCCTGGTCCGATATATGTTTTGACGTGCGGCTTATCGAGTTTTTGAGTCAATGAGCCAGCCACATCGAGTCCGGCGGTATCAGCCAATAACTCTAATTCGCTCAACGAATCTTCGAGGGGTAAGTGATGTTTTTGCTGGTAAATATCGACCCCCACGAGAAAGGCTTTTTCACGAGGCGGTGTTGTGGGTTGAGGTATTCGTTTCGACATTCGGTTTAAACTTCTTTTCAAGTGTATCGAACAGGCGGCTCATTTCGGGGTCGGCAGATTCTGTGCGCGCAGGGATCAGGATATGGAATGTGGAACCCGGATACGCCTTTTCATCATACCCAGGCGATTCGACCCAGATGGCTCCGCCGTGCGCTTCCAGGATTCCGCGGGTGATGGAAAGCCCCAAGCCGGGTCCTCCGCCTTTGAACTTGGTTTTGCCGCTGGAGTGCAACCCGACGCTTCCGACCTGCCCAAACTTCTCGAAGATAATGGATTGGTGCTCCTGTGAAATGCCGATGCCTGTATCCTCGACAACGATTTCAATGAACCCGGGCAACATGCGTCCGCTTATGGTTATTTTACCGTTATCCGGCGTGTATTTCACCGCGTTGTTGATCACGTTGCGGAGCGCCTGTGTGATGCGTTGGGTATCGACATAAATCCACTGGCGGCTTCCTTCGAATTCGGTTGCGTCGATCTGAAGTCGGCGCGACTGCATGACCGGCTCAGCCTCCTTCCGCAATACATCTACGATCTGCCCAACCTGGGCTGGTTGGAAATTGAGCCGCAGTAGGTTGTTGTCGATCATCGAAACATCGATCATATCGTCGATAATGGCGCGTAGACGCCCGATGCCGATATTTACGCCGGCAAGCAACTTCCCCATGCCGCTGTCTCTGGCGTCACGCGCCAGGTCGTCCATCATCGAAGCGTAGCCTTCGATCAGCGTCAGCGGAGTTTTCAATTCATGCGCCGCCACCGAGATAAACGCGGATTTACTGCGGTCGATGCGTTCGAGTTGCTTTTGCACTCGTTGCATTTCATCGGAAATGTGCGCCACGCGCGTTTCCATTTCGTAACGCGCCACCACGCCCAAGCCATAGGTATACACGGGGATGATCGCGGCGAGCAGATCGATCGATTGTTGTTTGGTCAGGGTTTCGTTCGCCACCTGAATGGTCAGCGCGATCATTCGGTTGATGATGAACGATACGTGATACAGTCCTTCTTCGAGATTCGTTTCGGTGGAAGATTTTGCCCAATCGAGCAGGATCGAATCCATCCAGGCTGGGTCGCCTGTCGTCACCGATTGTTCGAGCAGGTCGAAAAAACGGTCCAGTTGTTGTTCGAACCCGGCGCGCACATCCATGCCGCGCGCAAGGTCGCGCCCTACGTGCTTGATCCACTCCGGGCGGATTTTTCTCAATATTTTCTGAACGGGCATACCGGGCGATTTTTTCTTCGGCATCCTCAATTCACCTTATCGCTGGCATTGTATCAGTTTTGCGGGTTTTGACCCACCACCCAAACCCACAACGTTTGACCGACCGCCGCAAGACTTTCTGCCGACACTTTATCTGGCGTATCTTCCACTGTGTGCCAGTAAGGATAATCGAAGTCGATGATATCCACCGCAGGGATGCCAGCCTCAAGGAAGGGGGTGTGATCGTCCAACATCGAATGTTTGTATTCGGGTATGAATTGACCGCCGTACCCCAAGCCATCTGCGATTGCCCAAATCTCATCCGTCAGCGCGGGGTCTGAATTCCGTTCCTTGAATAGGTTTAAGTCGGTGTCGCCGATCATATCCACGATCACCACTGCCTCAGGCTGATACGCGATCTTCTCGACAAATTCACGCGAGCCGAGAATCCAATCCCAGCCTTCGATACGCCCGTTATCTTCCGCGTCAAAGAACACCAACGCAACATTCGTCACATCATTGGGGAGCGAGCGCGCAAGTTCCAGCAACACAGCCACGCCTGAGGCTCCGTCGTTTGCGCCGAGCGCCGGCTTTGTATGATTGGCAACATCCGGGTCGCTATCGGCATAGAGGCGCGTGTCGTAATGCGCTCCCAAAATGATCGGCGGGTTCGAATCGCCGCGCGTCGCCACCAGATTGTAGATTGGGTTCCCCAAGCGTTCCGAAACTTGAACTTCCACTTCCCACCCGGCGGATTCCAACTCCGCGCGAATCCATGCGCGGATTTTGGCATGTCCCTCCGACCCGGGCGCGCGCGGACCAAACGCAACTTGCGTTTTGACATCCTCGTAAGCGCGAAGGCTGTCGAAGTCGGTTGGAGCAGGATCAGGCTGGGTAAGATACGAGTAGGCGTACCAGGCAAGCGTCGCGGCGAGGAGCAATCCTATGGCTATCAAGTAAACGCGCACCGAGCGCTGAGTCACGCTTGCGCTTCTCCGTGTGCCAGTGATTGCAACTCTGCCAGGGCGCGTTCGGCGTACAATCCGCCGCGCTCGCGCTTGCCGGTTTTTGGAGGGAAATCCATTGGGGCGAGAATGCCGAAATTTGCCTTCATCGGCTGGAAATCTTTGAGATCGGCATGAGTGATGTAATGACAGAGCGCGCCGAGCATGGTCGTTTGTGGAAGTTGAAGAAGACGTTCGCCGCACAATTGGCGAGCCGCGTTTTCGCCTGCCAGCAGGCCGGTGGCGATATTGCCCATGTAGCCTTCCACGCCTGTGATCTGCCCGGCAAAGAAAAGATCGTCGCGGTGGATGTGTTGCAACGTGGGGCGTAGTAATTTTGGCGAAGCAATGAAGGTGTTGCGGTGCATCTGCCCGTACCGCATGAATTCGGCGCGTTCAAGCCCGGGGATCATGCGAAGAACGCGCTTCTGCTCCGGGAATTTCAGGTTGGTTTGAAAGCCTACGAGGTTGTACAAACTTCCCGCAAGGTTGTCCTGCCGCAATTGCACAACCGCATACGGGCGCTTCCCTGTGCGAGGGTCGCGCAACCCCACCGGGCGCATCGGGCCAAATGCAAGCGAATCAAGCCCGCGTTCGGCGATGATCTCGACCGGAAGGCAACCCTCGAAGAAGTGACCCGCTTTGACGCCGGTTTTGATGGCGTCTTCAAATGCGCGGAGTTCGATCCGTTCGGCATGAAGGAGCGCTTCGACAAACGCGTAATATTCGTCTTTGGTGAATGGGCAGTTGATGTAATCGCCCTCGTCCGGATTGCCGGCGTCGTAGCGCGAGGCGCGAAAAGCGACCTGCATGTTGATCGAGTCGGCGTGGATCACCGGCGCAATTGCATCAAAGAAGAAAAGATGCTCCTCGCCGCTCAGTTTTGCGATGGAGGCGGACAACGACGGCGAGGTCAACGGTCCACTGGCGAGGATCGTAGGCGTGGGCGGGATCTCGCGCATTTCCTCGCGCTCGATCTGGATGTTGGGATGAGCCTCCATCCGTTCGGTGACCAGCTGCGCGAACAGTTCGCGGTCTACCGCCAGGGCGCCGCCCGCCGGCAGTGACGCTTGCTCCGCGCACTCCAGCAACATCGACCCCAATAGGCGTGTTTCGTTTTTCAGCAATCCTGAAGCGCGGTCGGGCAAGTTGGAACCCAGCGAGTTCGAACACACCAGTTCCGCCAAATCTTGTGTTTGATGGGCGCCTGTTTGCAAAGTTGGGCGCATCTCATACAGCCTTACGTTCAAGCCGCGTTGCGCGGCGCGCCAGGCGGCTTCGCTCCCTGCCAGCCCGCCGCCTACTATAATTAGATCTGTCATGACAACGATTCTACCATCCCACGCGCGTTGAGATTGCCTCTAAAGGAGTTGCTCGATACCTGCCTGATCGTTCGACGCGGATTGACGCTGAAAACACCGACAAAAAACTTTGGGGGTCCCGTAATCAACGGGAAAGAGCCTCACCACGAAGGACACAAAGTACACAAAAAAAAAGGGGGGGGGAAAGAGCCTAGTAGCGTGTCAACCATGAATTGACGGGTCGAGTTTTGAAATTTGCTCACGAAATGGCATCCTTCACCCATCAAAATACGCTTGACAGAGTACTAGATTCCTTGTGTTTTTCCTTTGTGACCGTCGTGTCCTTTGTGTTTGAAAAATGGTTTCCCGTTAATAGCGGTAGAGCCAAAACTTTTTTCGCTTGCTTTTTGAAATTCCCGCGATCACCTGCGTTTATCAGCCTCCAAACAGTTCGCCAGCGCAGTCATTCCCAGAGACCCGATGAGATTCCATCCGCTATCCTGCTGTATAATTCATTCAAGATGCCTTCCCAAAGCAATATCGAATTTCAACTCAAAGAAGCCGGCCAACTCGCCGAGGAAACAGCCTGGAGCGCGTTGGTCGAGCGCGAGGCGGGGTCGTGGCACATCCTTGAAAGCCACCATCTTCCGAAAAAGAATCAAGCGTCGTTGCTCGAATTTCTCTCCAAAGCAGAGGTGGACTCGTGGCTATGCGGCGCGGTGAGCGGCAGGCAAAGCCGTTCCGTCTCACTTCCCGAATCCAGCGGGCTCGAAACAGGACGGTTAAACGCCTTCCCGCTGGTTGAGGCAACCCGCGTGATTCTTGTGGGTGCAAACCAACTCTCTAGCGCCTCACAACGACTATGGCGGCTGATCGCGTTTGGCATGAACGGAAACAAATCAACTGCCGACACCTCTGCCACCGCATCCGTAGCCGCGTCGCTTCTGGTTCCCGACTTGGATTCTGAAAACCCGTTTGATATGCCTCGCGCCCTGGACCGGGCGCTCACCTCGTTTATACGCCTCGTTGCTGTTCAGGGAGCCTGGCTCGCTGTCCGTCGCGGCGACTCGCTCGAAATCCGCGCGCAATGGAACGCGCCCCACCTCGCCGACACAGATCTTTTAATCGACGCCAATCCGCTCCTTCGCCGCATGAATCGCAACCTCACCCCAATGGTGGTTAATCGCGACGACGCGCTCTGGGCTGAAATCCCACACAAGGGGCTAAAGAGTAATACAAAGCTTTGGGCATGTATTCCCATCGTGATCGGCCAACGGGTGATCGGCAGTCTCGCAGTCTGGCGGACAAGCATCTTCAAACACGACGAGTGGAACCGGCTGATCGATCTCGTCACCCAGTCTGCGCCTGTGATCGAGACCATCATTACTTTTGCGGAAATGGCGAGCCACTTGCGCCGTCTCGCCATGCTGAACGATTTCGCCCTCACCGTATCCTCGGGGCGCAACCTCGACCAGATCGCGCGCCGCATGTTTGCCCTGCTTGCCAGAGGATTCGGAACGGAACTGATCGCGCTCTTCCTGCTTTCCTCCGATAATCGGTTGATCCATGAATATCGATCTCAAGACGGCAACATGAACTCATCCATCCGCAATGCGCAAGAGGAAAAGTACGCCACACTGCTGGGTCAACAACAAAAGGCAAGGCTGGGCGATCCTCAACTCAAAGAGGTGACGCCGGTGCACAAAGGAGCGGCGTCCGGCTTGTACTTTCCTCTGCGGTTTCGCGGGCAAACGATCGGCATGTTGTGCGTGGAAGCGGCGAAAAACGAAGCGTTCGATTTTTACGACGAGAGCCTCATGGCGGTCATTGCCAGTCATCTCGCCAGCCTCGTTGACTACTCGCGGCTGCGCGAAGAAGCGGAGGGACGCGCCCGAAATCTTGGGTTGATCCACGAGGTGGTGCAACAGGTGATCGGCTTGACAGACGCCCGGCAAGTGGCGGAGATCTCGGCGGAATTGCTCGCCCGATACTTCGCCTACGAACTTGCGGCGGTCTTCATCGCCGATGCGCAGGGAGCGTTGACCATCGGCGGGTTTGGCGGAACCAGCCAAAATGTGGTGCGACGCGCGATGAAATCCTTCGAATATCCCATTAGCGGAGGCATCACCGGGCACGTCTTCGAAACCGGAGAGAGTTTAGTCTCCAACGATGTGGCGCAGGACAGCCGGTACCGCTCGCTCCATGGCTGGGAAGCGGGATCTGAAATGTGCGTGGCAATCCGAGACGGCGAAAGAGTATTGGGCATCATCGATGTGGAAAGCAGCTCGAGCAACGCGTTCACGCATAATGATTTTATGGCGCTTGAATCGCTCGCGGGCATCCTTGCCAGCGTCATCACCAGCGCAGACCAATACCAGCGCTTCCAAGCGACGATCGGCGAACTGCGCTCGACGCAGGGCGAACTGCGCGAACGCATGGAGGCGCAACGCAAAACGGAAAGCCGCCTCGTGCAAGCCGCCAAACTTGCGGCGGTCGGCGAAATGGCGGCAGGCATCGCGCACGAACTTAATAACCCGCTCACCTCAGTGACCGGCTTTGCCGAACTTGCTCTTGAGGAGACGCCTTCAGACAGCCAGGCGCGCAAAGACCTCGATCTTGTAGTGCGAGAAGCGCATCGCGCGCGCGATGTGGTGCGCCGCCTGTTGGATTTTTCGCGCCAAAGCGAAAGCGCGCGCGCCAAGGCATCGCTCAACGAGATCGTCGAGGATGTGGTTGCGCTGAGTCGGCATCTCATCCACACCAGCGGGGTTCGACTTTCGCTTCAACTTGACCCCAGTCTGCCGTGGATCATGGTAGACGCCAACCAGATCAAGCAAGTGGCGCTCAACCTCGTCCACAACGCTCTGCAAGCCATGCCCGACGGCGGCAAACTGGAGATCGAAACAAAAATATCCAAGCGACATCATCACAAAGGCGTCACCTTATTTGTGACCGATACCGGCGTGGGCATTTCGCCCGATGAACTGACCCGCATCTTCGAGCCATTCTTCACCACCCGCGGCGACCGAGGCGGCACAGGGTTGGGATTGTCCGTCACCTATGGGATCGTCACCGACCATGGCGGATATATCGATGTGGAAAGCGAACCCGGCAAGGGAGCGAAATTCACGGTCTGGCTACCGGTGGGAAATTGAAACCGCTTGAGATGAAAACGGATACTCCAACATGAAGCCTATTTCGATCCTTGTCGTCGACGATGAACCCGGCATCGCATCGCTTTGCAAACGCATCCTCGATCGTTCGAGTTACAAAGTCACCGCGCTGACCGATCCATCGATCGCCATCGAATACCTCCAACAAAATCGCTACGACCTGCTCCTCGTGGACATCCGCATGCCGGAGGTGGATGGATTCGACGTAATCTCTCGCGCGAAGATCGCGCAACCTGAGATCGCCGTCCTTGTTATGACGGGGTTTGGGACAGTCGAGACCGCCATTCGCGCCTTGCGGCAGGGCGTGGATGGACTACTTCTCAAGCCATTTGAAAACAGCGGCGAACTGCTAGAGTCGGTTCGTCAGGCGCTCATCGATAACCAACGAAAGCGCGATACAGCCCGCGTCCAGGCGTTGCGTCCGCTATTCAACGTTACCGAATCCCTGTTTGCCGAAACCGACTTGAATAAATTGCTCGACCTGATCCTCGCCGCAATTCGGGAACACTTGCATTGCGCGCGCGCCGCGATCTTTCAGGTAAAAGAAGGGCAAGTTGCCACCGTCGCGCAGATCGGCGACCTCATTCCTGTGGAGGACAATGCCACCGCCACAAATCTGATTGTCCAAGTAAACGATGACGGTAACCCCTTCATCGTCCACGCCACAGGACCCGGGGAACAGGAAACGCAAACGCTTCTTTCCGACATTGGGCTTGGTTCCGCCATCCTCATCCCGATCGCCCGCTCGAACATTCACACCGTGCTGGTCGCCGGGCGCGACGCGTCGGTGAGTCCATTTCGCGGCGCCGATCTCGAATTGTTCTTCGTCCTGGCGCGGCAGGCGATCGTCGCCATGGAAAACGCCCGCTTGTATGCAGACCTGCGCGAATATGTTCGCCGTGTGGAAGAATCACAACAGGCGCTCCTGCGCGCCGAAAAAATGGCGGCGGCGGGAAGGCTCACCGCGTCCATCGCGCACGAAGTCAACAACCCACTGCAGTCGGTGCAAAATTGTTTGCACCTCGCCGGGCGCGAAGATCTAGCGGCTGAAAAGCGGAAGGAGTATTTCGACCTTGCTCGCGCCGAACTCGACCGCCTCATGAAAACGATGCAACGCATGTTGGACTTTTATCGCCCCGGAGCGTCGCGCGTTGAGGAAGTGGACATACTCGAAGAATTAAAACACGTGATCAACCTCACCTCGCAACAATTCAGCCAGCGCAACATCCAGGTGATCACAGACTTGCCCGAATCACTGCCGATGATCTACGTGGTAAGCGGTCAGATCCAACAGATATTTTTCAACCTCGTCCTCAACGCTTTAGACGCCATGCCAATGGGAGGCGAGTTGAAAATCAGCGCGCGCCCCAAGAACCGCGGCGTCGAGTTGTTATTTGCCGATAACGGTCCCGGCATCCCGGAGACCCAACGCAATAACATCTTCGAGCCGTTCTTCAGCACCAAGGACGGAGGCACCGGACTGGGGCTCACTGTGAGTTACAATATCGTCACCGCTCACGGCGGCACGCTCGATCTCGTTGATCGCAAGGAGCCTGGCGCCTGCTTTCGGCTGTTCCTGCCATCGGGAAATAACTAACCGACGTTGCGCGGTAAAGCAGCCATGCAAGAGCTACCTCGCCATTCAGGTTGTTCTTGAGCAACAGCAACCTAAATGGCGCGTTACGAAGATCAGGCTGGCTTCAACTGCGTAACATCAGCGACCAATACCAATCGCATTTACGGAAGCATAAGAATTCTTCACTTCAAGGGAGCAAACCATGAAATCGAACATCTTAGTGGTCGACGACGAGCCGGTTGCCCGGCAATCCATGACCGATATTCTGCGCCTCGAAGGGCTGGCTGTCAACTCTGTGCCGAATGGGCAGGCGGCAATCGAATTTGTCCGCACACACCCAGTCGAGTTGATGATCGTCGATCTGCGCATGCCCGGCATGGACGGGCTGGAAGTTGTGCAGGTGGTGAATCAGATTTCCCCTGAGACAGAGATCGTGCTTCTCACGGCATTCGCCACGACCGAGTCGGCGATCCAGGCTTTGCGTTTGCGCATCCACGATTATCTACTGAAGCCCGCCTCCCCCACGCAAGTGATCGCCAGCGTGAAGAAAGGGCTCGCCCGCCGCGACGCGCGTTTGAAGGCGCGAGGCGGAAACGCCTCCACCGATGTGGATGAGGGCAATGCCGAGTTCAATTTAAAAGACGGGACGTATATCGATCTATCGCGCCGCCTAATCCGCAAAAAGGATCATGTGATTCACCTGACCCCCGCCGAAGGGCGTTTGTTACGAGTGCTGATCGAAAACCCGGGGCGCGTCTATTCGCACCGCGAGTTGGTCCTGCTCGTGCAAGGATACGACACTTCCCAACGCGAAGCGCCTGAAATTCTTCGCCCGCTCGTCAGCCGCCTGCGCCACAAGATCGAGCCATTCCCATCACTTTCCGACCGCATCGTGAGCGTTCGAGGGACGGGATATTTGTACGAGGGCGATAAGTAAGAGGGATATAACGATCTAGCCGGATACATACGAACGGCGTGGCTGTTCCATCACCTCCATCAAATAAACCGCTGGAAAAATATCAAGTTCCACTTGTCGTACATGGCAAGATTTGGAATGTATTTGATCGCGGGTCGGGTATGCCAATCGTTTTCATGCACAACGGCGGTGGAAACCTTTGGAATTGGGCGCATCAACTTGAATATTTTTCTCCCAACTTTCGTGTGATCGCTCCCGACTTGCCCGGGTTTGGACGATCGCACCGGCCTTCTGAACCGCTTACCCTGGATGCATATGTGGAGGGTCTGTCGGAACTGCTTGATATCTTAGATTGCCCCAAGCCTATCCTGGTGGGAAATTGCATTGGTTCGTCAATTGCGCTTAAGTTCGCCTTACAAAAGCCTGAAAAAGCGACCGCGCTTGCGCTGTTCAATGTCTGTGGCGGCGCGCCAATGCTCAACCCATACCTGCAATTCTGGGCGACGTTACGCCCCGGCGCTGTTTTAGGAAAAGCAATTCACCGCTCCATCGTGAATTTCATGAGTCACCCCGGCTTACAACGCCTGCACTCACGTTTGATTTACGCGGACAACGAACCGAATCTCCATCCCTTACTGCGCCAATTCGCCGAACAACAACGCCTTGACGCTTCGTTAAGGGCGTCACTGTACTGGCTGATGATGGGATTGGATAGCTTTAACATCTTCAGCCAGCCTCAGCAAAAACCTATCCCCTTTTTGCCTGTATTGCTGGGCTGGGGAGCGCAGAACCGCACTCTAGCGACCCGCTGGGCTCAAGTGATTGCGAAGTGGCTTGCCCCCAATCAATTTTGGCTGATTGAGAATGCGGGTCATATGCCAATGTACGAACAGCCCGAATTCGTAAACAAGATACTTGAAGACTTTTTTAGGCAGGGATATTGATTACCTCCTGCGGAAAATTCATCGCGCCGCTTCGACGAACTTCCTAAACAAATCCCTCGTCGGCTCTTGATCTGTCAACCATTCGGGATGCCATTGCACGGCGAGACCAAAGGGATGGTCGGGTAATTCCACCGCTTCAACGAGTCCATCGGGCGCATACCCTGCCACGCGGAGCGCGGGAGCGATATCTTTGAGTCCTTGATGGTGATGGCTGTTGACGCGCACGATGGGGTTGCCAAGCACATCGGCAAAGCGAGTCCCCTCTTCGATCTTCACTTGATGGACCAACTCATGCCGCATATTGCCGGGATACGAATGATCGAGCACGTTGGGGAATTGATCTGGCAGGTGCGTGTACAACGTCCCGCCGAGCGCCACATTCACCACCTGGCACCCGCGGCAGATGCCGAGGAACGGTTTGCCGTCCTCTGCGGCGGATCGGGCGAGAGTCAACTCGATGGTGTCGCGTTCAGGCTCCACGTCGGAGATGCGCGGATGCGCTTCTCCCGCGAAATGGTCGAGGGCGATGTCGCCTCCACCGGAGAGGAGAATCCCATCCAGTTTGGCGTAAAGCGCGTCCCAGCCATCGTCTCCAATGAGCGATGGAATCAAAACCGGGACGCCTCCCGCCTGGTGGACGGCATCCGCATACGCTTGTTGTAGCACGATGCGCGTTTGCCCGTATTCGTTATTTGAGAGATGGGTGGTAATTCCGATGAGCGGTTTCATGCCCCCTATTGTAAAAGACCTCGCAGGTTTTGAAAACCTGCGAGGTCTGCTTTCGCTAGTTATCGAACTTTTGCTTGAGGCGGGCAGATTTGCCGGTGCGCCCTCGCATGAAGTACAACTGAGCGCGGCGGACTTTATTATGGCGTTCGACCACCACTTTATCTACGCGGGGCGAGCGGAGCAGGAATGTGCGTTCGACGCCAACACCGTTCGATGCCACACGGCGCACGGTGATGGATTCTTCCGTGCCGCCCTTGCGGAAGCGGATGACCGTCCCTTTGAATTCCTGAATGCGTTCGCGCTCGCCTTCCTTGATCTTCACGTGAACATTTACTGTGTCGCCGGGTTGCATGGCGGGCACTTTTTCATTTTTTTTGGCTTCGAGAGCCTTGAGTATCTGCGACATTCTCTTTATTCCTTACAATGGTTTTTTGAGCGACGGCGGATTATAGCATGGCTTTTCGGGATGGACAAGCCAGTTTTATTGAACCTTTTTGAACCGCTAAGGACGCAAAGAACGCTAAGAAAACCTTTAAATCTTTGCGCTCTTAGCGGTCTTCGCGGTTAATGGCTTTCTGCTAAGAATACTTCCGAATTGCCAGCACCGCGTTATGCCCCCCAAACCCAAATGCATTGCTGATGGCGAACGAAATCTTCTTCTCCCGCGCCTGATTGGGAATATAATCCAAATCACAATCGGGATCGGGCGTTTCGTAATGGATGGTCGGCGGCAGAATACCCTCGCGGATGGCTTGCACGCAGAAGATCGCCTCCACCGCGCCGGTCGAGCCAAGCATGTGCCCGGTCATCGATTTAGTAGACGAAATAGGAATTTTATAAGCCAGATCGCCAAACGCAGATTTGACCACCCTCGTTTCAGATTTATCGTTGAGCGGAGTCCCGGTCCCATGCGCGTTGATGTAACCTACCTCCTCCACATTCGCCCCCGCCGAATGGAGAGCCATACGCACCGCGGCGGCTCCGCCCACCCCTTGTTCATGAGGCGCGGTAATGTGATAGGCGTCCGCCGTTGCCCCATATCCCGCAAGTTCCGCATAGATCGTTGCGCCGCGCGCTTTCGCATGCGATTCAGTTTCCAGCACGAGCGCCGCCGCGCCCTCGCCCATCACCAACCCATCGCGGTTTTTATCGAACGGCTGTGGCGTCATCGAATAATCCCCGCCCCGGCGCGACATTGCACCAACGCGGTCGAACGCGCCGACGCCTACTGAACAAATCGTCGCCTCCGAAGCGCCTGCCAGCACGGCATCGACCATGCCCGCCCGCAACATCAGAAACGCCATTCCGATACCATCGGAGCCCGAAGCGCAAGCCGAAGCCACCGACATCGAAGGACCCTTGATGTGATAATCGATCGCGGCATGACCCGCCGCGCCATTCGCCATCAACATTGGGATCAGAAAGGGGCTGATTCGGCGGGGTCCTTCTTTCATATTGGTGACGACCGCCTCTTCAAGCGACAAAATGCCCCCGATCGCCGAAGACAAAACAACCCCGATGCGACCCGCGTTTTCCTCGTTGATCGTCAACCCAGAATCCTGTAACGCCTCTTTCACCGCGGCGGCGGCAAGTTGTTCGAACCGATCCCGCCGACGGGCTTCTTTGGCATCCATATAATTTTCCGGCTTGAAATTCTTGACCTCTGCGGCAAAGTGAACGTTATGCGCGGTCGAATCAAACAGGGTGATCGGAGCCACCCCCGAAACGCCGTTGATTAAATTCCGCCACGTTTCGCCCACACTCAACCCCAACGGATTGACCGTCCCCATTCCTGTAATAACAACTTTTTCCATTCAGTCCTCTACGATAATAATGTGATACACACAAGAACACTGGACAAGCGAACTCGTCACGCATTAAACCCAGCCCTTTGACGCGCCTCATTCCCAGCCGACGCTTGACTCTGCCGCGTAAATCTTTTCCTCCCCTCAGCCTTTCACCCCTCCCTCCAGCCGAAATTCCCCGCGCCCCGCGCCTGACCAACTCCCTGCCGACGCCTTGTCCTTGAAATTGTTTCAACACGTAAGTGGCAAACAATTCGCCGAGAAATTCGCTATCGCCGCTGTGTTCTTTTCCGTAATTCGCAAAGCCGACGATCTGTTCATCTTTGATCGCAACGAACGCGTCGCGTATCCCCTCTCCCTTTGGGAAAGGGTTAGGGTGATGGCGAGGGTAATTCATTCCCCCGCCTTCGGGATGTATCCCCCTTCCACCCAAAACTCGCCACTGGGACTCACTTCCTTTTTCCAAATTGGCACGATCTCTTTGAGTCGGTCAATCCCATACCGAGCGGCTTCGAACACTCCCGTATCGCGGTGCGCGGCTGTGCAAGCGATTAACACAGTCGGGGTCTTCGGGTAGAGTTTGCCAATGCGTTGAACGATGGCGATTCCCTCAATCGCATCCCACCTCGCGCGGATCTCATCCGCCACTTGTTTCATCTTCTCTTCCGCCATCGGGATGTACGCTTCATATTCGAGGTACTCCGTTTGATGTTCTTCGCCGCGTTTGGCTTGCGTCGAGCCGCGTCGAGACGTCTCGCCACGCACCATGCCCGTAAAGATCGCCGCCGCGCCCGTAGACGTGAGCGTGATTTGCGCGAGCAGGTCGTTCAAGTCAATCTCGTCTTCAGTGATGGAGAAAATGGTTGGGAAATTATTCATATTCGTAGGGGCGAGGTACTCTCGCCCCGTTTGTTCGATTCAAATATTGGGCGGGGAAACCCCGCCCCTACATAACATTATCCGCCCGACACAGGCGGAAACAAACCGATCTCCGCATTCGACGGGATGACCGCCTCATCGAAAGCGTACTCGCGGTTGATGGTGATTAACACGCTTTTCATGGACTCTTTTACTTTCGGATAATCCACTGAAAGCCTGTCCTTCAATCCATGGATCGTTAGATCGGCTGGCAATTCTATATCGAGAGATTTTGTCCCCATCCGTTCGCGGATGGTGGCGAAGAAAAGTAATTTCACGTGGTTCATTGTTTTTGTTGTTCACCTTGCACAAAAGCGACATGAATGTCGCGTTACGGGTTTAGATCCAAACATCGTTCGGCGCAGTCTTCTCACTGACAACGTCGCCTGTGTTAACTGTACCCGCAGGTTCAATTAACAAAATATGACATTCTTCATTGGCAACTGGTTTATGCTCCACGCCTTTCGGAACGACATACATTTCACCTTCATTCAACGCCACATGCCCCGCGCGGAAGTGAATATCGAACGAACCTTTCAGCACCAGAAATGTTTCGTCCGTTTCGGGGTGGTCGTGCCAGTCGAATTCTCCCAACACTTTCACAACTTTGAATTGATAGTCATTCATCTGCGCAACGATCTTCGGCGACCAATGCTCGGAGAACTTGGATAATTTATTTTGAAGGTTTATCGCATCTAATTTCATCTTTTACCTATTCACAGTTCACTGATTACTTGCTTATTTGCTTCCTTGCTTATTTGCTTCCTTGCTTATTTGCTTATTTGCTTATTTGCTTACTTACCCATTCACCACATCGCCACTCTGCCCGCCATGCTTTTCAACCAAGCGGATGTTCTGAATCGTCATCGTCTTCTCCGCCGCTTTAGCCATGTCGTAAACCGTCAGCGCGGCGACTGAGACGGCGGTCAGCGCTTCCATCTCCACGCCCGTTTTGCCGACGGTTTTCACAGTGGCAGTGACGATCACGCCAGGGAGCGACTCGTCAAGGGTCAACTCGACATCCACGTTCGAGAGTGGGAGAGGATGACAAAGCGGAATCAGGTCGGAGGTCCGTTTTGAAGCGGTGATGCCTGCAATCTGCGCGACGGTCAGCACATCCCCTTTTTTCATCTGCCCCGCGCGGATCAAATCTAACGTCTCTATTTTCATGCGAACTTCGCCGCGCGCGATGGCGATCCGTTCGGTGTCGGGCTTGCGACTCACATCCACCATCTTCGCGTTGCCGTGTTCGTCGAGATGGGATAGTTTTGACATAAAAGGATTATATCGTAGTAACGACTTAAGTCGTTACTACGATATAATTTCAACCTATGGAAAACCTGCTCGGACGACAATTGAATTACACCGTCCAAACGCCCGTGTACGAGGGTCCCCTCGACCTGTTGCTCGACTTGATCGAGCGCGCCGAGTTGGACATCACCGCCGTTTCGCTCGCGCTGGTGACGGACCAATATCTCGCGTACATCAACGGCATGGAGGAGTTGAACGCGGACGAGATCTCTGCGTTCTTGGTGATCGCGGCGAAGTTGTTGCAAATAAAATCGGAAGCGTTGTTACCGAGACCGCCTGCGCGCGAAGCAGGCGAGGAAGATGCGGGGCAGTCGCTCGTTGACCAATTGAAGTTATACAAACGATTCAAAGAGATCGGCGGCTGGTTGCATGGACGCCAAGACGAGAACTTGCGAACGTATCTGCGAATCGCCCCGCCGCCAAAAGTGGAACCGAAACTCGACCTGTCGAACCTCACGCTCGAAAAATTGGTGATGGCGGCAGAGTCGGCGTTTGCAAAAGGAAGGGCGAAAGAACCGCTCGGAACGGTCATCGCGCCGCCGCGGGTGACCATCCGCGAAAAGATAGACATGATCGCGAAGATCATGAAAGATGTGCAACGCTCGACGTTCAGAGCAATGGTCACTGACGGCGCGTCGCGGCTGGAGATCGTCGTCACGTTTTTGGCGATGCTCGAACTCATCAAACGCTATCGCATCGACGCCCATCAAGAAGGTTTGTTCAGCGACATCGAGATCAACCGCACCGACGATTGGAAAGATGACGAGGAGTTGGAATTGGAGTTTGAGTAAAGGGAAAGAGAGAATTGGAGAATTGGAGAATTGGGGGAGAGTAGAGACTGGAGATTAGAGATTGGTCAATGAGGGCGATCAGGCGGAATGGTTCTGATCGTTTTTGTTTAATAACCGTTCCGAAGGTTTTGCTTCAGTAGCGAACCATCCGCGAATAAAACCACGAATTCTCGAATGGCGACGCGCCAATTCGTTTACATGTGCCCGTCAGGGTATTCGTGCGCATTCGTGGACGGTAACCACTCTCATAAAAGAATATTTCTCGATTAGAAGCATTCTCGCGTAATAACAGTTAAAAACCGTCCCAAAGGTCTTGGATACTCAACAAAGTTTTTCAAGGCATCCTTTGGGATGTTTTATCCAAGATGGATCTGTAACGTTGCCCAACCCACAAACAGATCAACGCTCCCGCATGATCGAAAACCATCACATCCCACACAGACGGGAATCGTCCGCGCACGAACGATTGATGATATTCATCCGTCGCGGCGTAGAGGATTGCGACCAGCCACACAAGCCAGCGGCGATCTCTCTGAAAATCCAGCGCGTACCAAACCCAAAACGCCAGCACGGCATACTCGAAGACGTGTCCCGACTTTTTGATGATCCGATCAACCAAACCGAAATTCGGTAATTCGTTCGAAGGCTGGGAGGAAAACCAAAAGATGACCGCCATCGTCAGCAAGGCGGGAAGCCATTTGAAAAGTTGGGTTCTCATAATAGGACTTACGCAGTTGAACCTGTTGCGCCGTAGTTGCACTGCGGCGGCAGTACAACTGCGTAAGTTCTGCATAAAAAAACGTCCCGCAGGTTAACTGAATGACGATGATCGTCAATAAAACCTGCGGGGCGATTCACGCTCGATCAAACATCCGTCAAACTGATCGCGACGGTACAACTTCCATCGCCCAGGTCAACACTCTGGATCACAACCGCCTTGCCGCTTGGGTCGCCGTCGAAGACAATGCTGAACACGCCGTCTGAAATCGTCGTGAGCAATGCGCGTTCGACGTAGCCGCGCGAAACATATTCATCGCGATAAAACTTCAACACCTCTGCTTGCGGCAATTTGGTGTAATACAACAGACTACCGTCGCCCAAATCAACAACATTGTACGCGTCCGCCGTGATCGGAAATCCCGAAGCGGATGTATCCGCGTTCCCATCCGAGTTATCTTGCGGCGCGGCTGTCGCGGGCGAATCGCCTCCACTGGGCGGAACGGGCGCGTCGCCGCCACCGCCTCCCCCGCTTAGCGCATTGCAAGCGAGCGACGCCAACATCAAGATCGCCAGCGCAAGAAAAATCTTTTTGTGTTTCATGGTCATCTCCTTTTCGTCAATTTTATCATCCGCAACGAGTACAATTCACGCGATGATACAAACGGATGAGATCGTTTTACGCGACGGCGACTCGTGGCTTCACTTCACGAATCCTCAGCGCATAATTTCCGCCGATCAATTACACGACGTGCTACCCGCCCTGCGCGAGATCGAAGACGCAGTCAACGACGGATTCTATGCGGCAGGATTCCTCAGTTACGAATCCGCGCCCGCATTTGACGCGGCACACATAACCACCGAAACTTTCCATCCTGAGCGGAGCGGAGCGCAGTCGAAGGACACGCTCGCACCACACGCTTCGACTTCGCTCCTCCAAGATCATTCGTCGCTCCGCTCAGCGCGGGATTTTCCTTATCTGTGGTTTGGACTCTACCCTCAGCCTCGCCTCATTTCCCTGCCTCAACCTGCCTCGCCCAAACCAGCCTTGATCTGGTCCCCCACCGTCTCACGCGACACGTACAACTCCGCCATCGAAAGTATCAAGAATCAGATCGCAGACGGGCGCACGTATCAAGTTAATTACACCATGCGATTGCACACAGGCTTCAACGCCGATACATGGAATTTCTTCCTCCATCTTGCCCAAAATCAAAACAACCACGCCGCGTACATTGACACAGGTCGCTATGTTATCGCGTCCGCTTCGCCTGAATTATTTTTTCAACTAGACGGCGAGACCGTCACCTGCCGCCCGATGAAAGGGACAACGCGTCGAGGGCGCACCACGCTCGAAGATGTGAAACAGGCTGAATGGCTGAAAGAATCGGAGAAGAATCGCGCCGAGAATGTCATGATCGTGGACATGATCCGCAACGACCTGGGACGCATCGCAAAGACAGGAAGTGTTCGCGTCCCCGAATTGTTCGCCACCGAAAAATACCCAACACTCTGGCAAATGACATCCACCGTGCAAGCAGAGACAGATGCGTCGTTGACGAAAATTTTCACCGCGTTATTTCCATGCGCGTCCATCACAGGCGCGCCGAAAGTCAGCACGATGCGGATCATCTCTGAACTCGAAACGACGCCGCGAAAAATGTACACGGGAAGCATCGGCTACATTGCGCCTCAGCGTAAGGCGACATTTAATGTCGCTATACGGACGATGCTAATTGACCGCGAAACACAAACCGCAGAATACGGCGTCGGCGGCGGCATCGTCTGGGATTCAGAAAGCGGCGACGAATACGATGAGGCATTGCTCAAAGCCCGCGTGCTAACCGAATCGCCTCCGCAATTCTCGTTACTCGAAACCATGCTGTGGACTCCCGAAGGTGGATTCTTCCTGCGCGACAAACACATCGCGCGTTTATTGGATTCAGCAGAGTATTTTGGTTTCCCAGTCACATCCCAACTTAGGTGGTCGAGTAGTCCCGCGCGTGCTGAGCGGAGCGATAGCGAAGTCGAAGCACCGCGGGACGTATCGAGACCACCACATCCAAATGAAATTCTCAAATCATATTTAGATGAAATTTCATCCCAATTCGCCTCCCCGCAACGCGTGAGAATATTGCTCGACAAAAACGGAGACTTGAGCCACGAAGCAAAACCGTTTCAGCCAGCAAAAGAAGATTCTGTTTTTAAAGTCTCGCTCGCAAGCCAACCTGTGAATTCAAACGATGTATTCCTCTTCCACAAAACCACCCACCGCGACATCTACGAATCCGCCATACGCTCTGCGGGGTCTGAGACCCCACAGGAACAATATGACTGCGACGATGTTCTGCTCTTCAACGAACGCGGCGAATTGACCGAATTCACCATCGGCAACCTCGTCGTTGAAATGGACGGGAATCTGTACACGCCGCCCGTCTCCTGCGGCTTGCTTGCAGGCACATTCCGCGCGCATTTGCTGGAAATGGGTCAGGTTGGAGAGAGAGTTATTCGAGTGGATGAAATTGAAAATTGCAAGAAAATATTTTTGGTGAATTCGGTGAGGAAGTGGCAAAGAGTCGAAATAACAAAGTGACTGTCACCTGCAAGGTGACAGTCACTTGTAGGGAGAAATGAGTCTTAAGGTCTTTACCTCAAGGGTCTCTGTGCACTCTGTGGCTGATTGATCTGCCCCACAAAATTTATTCGCTCCTCCGCAAAAACTCTCTTATCGAAATCGAAGCCGCCGCGCCTTCTCCGACCGCCGAAGCGACTTGCTTGGTGCTTCCATGCCGCGCGTCGCCAGCGACAAAGATTCCCGATACATTCGTCTCGAACGGAAGCGGCGCGTGTTCGGCGTGCTCGTCATGCGTGAGGTCGTGTCCCGTCAGCACAAATCCCCATTTGTCCAACTCGACGTAATCTTTCAAGAATCCTGTGTTCGGAGTTTGACCGATGAAGACAAACGCCGCGGCAGGATGAACCTCTTCGATTTTATCGCTGTCTTTGAAATGATATTTGATCGTCTTCAATTTCGAGTCTTTGCCTTCAAAGGCATCCACGATCACGTTGTACTTCACGTCCACGCCTGAGTTCGGCTCATTGACCTTGTCCACTGCGATCTGACTCGCCGTGAGTCTGTCGCCGCGCACGAGCAAGGTCACTTTGTCGGTGAAGTTCGTGAGGTGCAAGCCCTCCTCCACCGCCGAGTTGCCGCCGCCGACCACAACAATTTCCTTCGAGCCTTTGTAAAACGGACCATCGCACGTCGCGCAGAAATGAATCCCCGCGCCGATGTAATCGTCCTCGCCGGGGACTTCGAGCCTGCGATACGACGCGCCTGTTGCGATCAACACTGCCAGCGAGTGATAATGCTTTCCATCCGACATGTAGACTTCGTGATAGCCCTCCTCCCTTTCCATTCGTTCGACATCCACCGCCTGCAAAATTTCCACGCCGAAACGCCGCGCCTGTTGCGCCACACGGTCGGAGAATTCCTGTCCGCTGATGCCTTCGGGGAAGCCGGGGAAGTTGTCGAGTCCCACCGTGATACCAGCCTGCCCGCCGAGTCCTGAACGTTCGACGAGGAGCACATCCGCGCCTTCGCGGGAGGCGTAGATCGCGGCGGTGAGTCCAGCAGGTCCGCCGCCGATGATGATCAGGTCGTAGTATGTCTTCGATGCCTCGGTTTTGAGTCCCAGTTTCTTCGCCAACTCCGCATTGGATGGCTCGACGAGGAATGTGTCATCCTCAAAAACGATCGTGGGGATGATGCGCTTGCCGTTGTTGCGTTTCAACACATATTCTTCAGCGGATTTATCCTGCTCGATGTCGATCCACTTGTAAGGGACAAAATTCTCGCCCAGAAATTTCTTCGCGCGGCGGCAGTCGGGACACCAATACGCGCCGTAGACGGTTACTTTTGATTCCATAAATTCCTCTCGGTTGCTGATAATCTCATACCCCTTGATGGCAAGAAATCCCAGCATCTTTCCTTGATTACTCAGGCTGAAATATTACATGCTCATGAACAAATTCCTCTTGGTCGCGGGCGCGGGCATTGATCTAGACAATTCTGAAAAACCCCTAACAAAAGTGAATATTCTGGGTATTGTGAAATCATTTTGTACACCGTACAATGGTCATGGATAAGATTAATAACTACATACGGGTGCGGGAACCTTGGACCTTTGAATTGATCGTCATTCAATTTTCATCATTTCATTATGTTAATCAAACAAAGCCACGGTCAAATGAGTAGCAATGCCGACACGCAATCATTCTCTCCATCACCCGGAAAATCAAAAGTGGAGAAAAATAATGACCACGTTCAAATTTAATTTGATCCTGCGCCGATGCCTGATCGCCTTGTTACTGGCGGCGACCTTCCTGCGTCCCCAGAATGTTTACGCGGCTTCATTGCCTGCAGAGATCAACAAACAGTTTACGCCGCTTCAAATCGACGCGGGCGGCGTGTCTGTCATGCGGGTGACCATCTTCAACCCGAACATCTTCCCATTGACAAACGCCAGTTGGACAGACAACCTCATCGGGGTACAACCAGGCTTATTTATCGCCAACCCAGCCAACGTGGTGAATACCTGCGGCGCGATCGGCGATGTGACTGCCGTTCCGGGCACAACGACTCTCTCCCTCGCCAACGGAACTGTTCCGCCTCAGGTGGGGGCTACGCCGGGTCAGTGCTACGTGGAGGTCAACGTTTCCTCTGTGACGCCCGGCAACTTGATTAACACCATCCCCTCTGGGAACCTAAATTCACAAGGGAATGACGGCGGCACGATCGTGAACATCACCAACACCACACCCGCCAGCGCTACGATCACAGTCATTGCCGTATCGCCTCCCTCTCTCAGCAAGGGTTTTGCGCCTAATACTATTTTTGTCGGACAGAACAGCGTATTAACGATTCGCCTCAACAACAACGACGCGGACACGAATCTGACCGGCGCGACCTACACCGACACCCTGCCCGCCGGCTTGATCGTTGCCACACCCAACGGATTAACCCTTACCAACTGCGGACCCGGCACAGCCTCCGCGCCGTCGGGAGGAACGACGATCACCCTTAACAATGCCACAGTCACTCCCGCCCAGGATTGTCTTGTGGCAGTCAACGTTACCGGCGCGTCCGGGCAATATACCAACACAATCCCCGCCGGACCCGGCGGACCCGGCTCGCTTCAGACCAACCAGGGCGTTACTAACAATACTCCCACCTCGGCAAACTTAAACGTTCAGCCGGTGGGGATTACGAAAGCTTTTTCACCGGCGACAATCGACGCCGGCGATACCAGCACCCTCACGATTACCCTGCAAAACCCAACCGGTGCGCCTTACACCGGCGTGGCAATCACCGATAACCTGACGACCATGGGGGCAGGCATCACAATTGCTGGCGCTCCAAGCGCAAACACCTGCGGCTTTACTATTAATCATGTAGTCGGCGCCACATTGATCAACGTCTCAGGCGGAACCATCCCCGCCAGCGCAACGCCACCCACACCCGTTGGAACCTGTGTCATCTCCATCCCTGTGCAAGCCGCGTTGACGATATCCGGTACCCGTACCAACACAATTCCCCCTAATACATTAACTGCCGACCAGCCTATCACGAACCTCCTGCCCGCCACCGCCTCCTTGACGATCAATGCCGCCTTGGTTGGCGCGAAAGCCTATTCGCCCGCGACGATCGTTGTCGGCGGCACGAGCACAGTAACCATCACTTTAACCAACCGAAGCAGTACTCCGCTAACAGGCGTCACCTTTACCGACGGGCTACCCGCAGGGCTTACAGTCTCAGCCGCGCCCGCAAGCCCGCAGTGCGGCGGAGCGGTGACCAATACAGTCAATTCGGTCACTCTAACCGGCGGCACCATACCTGCCAACGGAAGTTGTACCATTGTATTCACGATCACAAGCAACACGGCCGGTTCATATGATAACGCGATTGCCGCCAACTCGATAGCAAATAACCAAGGGGTAGGCAATGCCGGGTTCAGCACGAATCCAGACCTGGTCGTTGTTAATTCCGCCAATCTCCCGGTAGGGATTCTCAAGGCATTCCAAACCAACCCCATCTCGCCCGGACAGACAAGCCGTCTGCGTATTACCATCGCGGCGCCAGCCGATATTTCCATATCGGGCATCAACCTCACCGACAATCTGCCGCCGGGTTTGGTTGTCGCCAATCCCCCTGTGCCGACCGAAAACTGCCCGGGTGGAACACTGACCGCTGTCAATGGAACCAATACCATCACCTTTACGAATACAGGGGCTGATGTGCTTGCCGCGGGACTCAGTTGTTTGATTGATGTTTGGGTTACCTCCACAGCGCCGGGGACTTACACGAATACGATTCCCGCAAACGCAATCACCACAATCGAAGGGCGTTCCAACCTTACTCCTACATCTGCAACCATCCGCGTTACGAGCCTAAACGTTACCAAGGCCTTCTACCCGACAACTGTGCAGTCCGGCGGATCGTCCACAATGACGATCACCTTGGAAAACACAACCAATTCGCCTCTGATTAACGTCACGTTGACCGACAATTTGCCCGGCACCCCCACCGACGGTATCCGCGTTGCCGCAGTGCCTAACGCCAGCACAACGTGCACCGGCGGAGCGATCACGGCGAATCCCGGCTCCAATCAGGTTCTTATGACCGGTGGCACAGTTCCTGCCCAAGTGGGAGGCGTGCCGGGCTTATGCACCATTACAGTGGATGTGGTTGGGTTAGACAGCAGTCCTGGCTCGCCAAGCACACAGACCAACAACATTCCCGTTGCGAATGTTTCTGCCACTGTTCAAAGCACCGGAACTGTGATCCAGCCGAGGCTAGCCGCATCGGCATTCCTTGCCATCCAAAACCTGACCATGGGTATTGTCAAAGGCTTCAATCCCGTGCTGGTGTACGGCGGCGCCTACTCCACCATGAGCGTTCAGTTGATTAATCCCAACACCACCGCAACGTTGACCGGCATCGCCTTCACCGATGACATGACCCTGCTTGGAGCCGGTATGCAACTCGCCAATCCGGTCACGTTCAACACCGGAACGTGTGGCGGCGTTCTGACCGGCAACCCAGGCGACACATCCTTCTCTTTTAGCGGAGGAGTTTTGCCGCCGAGTTCATCTTGCACGCTCACTCTGCGCGTTGTAATGAACGTCAACGGGAATCTCACGAATCGAATTCCCGCCGGGGCTGTCACTACCTTCAACGGAGTTAGCAACGCCGACCCCACAGAAGCATCCCTTACCAACTTGCCGGGCGTAAGCGTTACCAAGAGCTTTAATCCGGCGCAAGTGTTGACCAGCCAGCCGTCCACCCTGACGATTACCATCCGCAACACAAGCAACGTACCGGTCGTAAACATGGGACTGGCAGACAACTTGCCCGGCACCCTGCCCGATGGCTTGGAAGTTGCCAACCCCGCCAACGCAACCAACAATTGCGGAGGAACGCTTACCGCTGTTCCCGGCGCGCAAACCATTCAATTAAGCGGCGGCGGCTTGGCGGCGCTTGGCTCTCCCGGTGATAGTTGCATAATCACCGTTGACGTGATCAGCACTCGCCCCGGCACCTACGTGAACACCATCCCCGCCGGCGCGCTGACTGCCAATGGAGGCATCACCAACAACGACCCCGCCACCGACACGTTAACAGTGCTTCCCCGCTTCAGCCTCGGCAACCGCGTCTGGTTCGACACCGACAACTCCAGCGCGATCAACGGGACGGAAGTCGGCGTCGACGGCGTGACCGTCGAACTCTACGCGGCAGACGCGGGCGGGAATCCCACCGGCGCCTCCCTCGGGACGGCGGTCACCGCCAATGGCGGCTACTATCGCTTCGACAACCTGGGCGCGGGCGACTACGTGGTCGTCATCCCCTCCAGCCAGCTCAACGGCGGCGTCTTGACCGGCTACTGGAGCAGCGGCACCACCCTCAACGGAACCGGAAGCGCGACCGAAACCGCCGCCCCCGATCCCGACAACAACATCGACAGCGACGACAACGGCACCCGCCAAACCGCCGGCGCCTTCAATGGCGCGGTCATCAGCGGCGCGGTCACCCTCGGACCGGGTACCGTCGAACCCACCACCGACGCGGACGCCGATCCCACCAACCCGCCCGGCGAATCTCCGGACAACCAAAGCAACCGCACCCTCGACTTCGGCTTCTACCGCGGTCAACTGGGCAACCTCGTCTTCATCGACGCCAACAACGACGGCGCGTTCAGCGCCGGGGAAACGCCCCTGGCTGGCGCAACCGTCCAACTCTTCGCCGCCGACGGCACAACCGAAATCACCGTCGGAGTCGATGGCATCCTCGGCACCGCCGACGATGGCGCGGGCGGCGTGACCACCGGCGTCGCTGGAACCTACCTCTTCTCCGGGCTCCCCGAAGGCGATTACATCGTCCGCGTCACACCGCCCGTCGGTTATACCAGCACCGTCGACACCGCCAACAATGGCGATACCACCGATCCCGATCTGAACATCAACAATAACGATAATGGCGTGGGCACAGGCAGTGGAGCCGTGTCGAGCAATCCTGTCACATTGAACCCCGGCAGCGCGGGCGCCGCCACAAACAACAGCGTCACAGACGCCACCGGCACCACCTACGACCCCACCCTCGACTTCGGCTTCTCCGCGCCTCTCTTCAGCCTCGGCAACCGCGTCTGGTTCGACACCGACAACTCCAGCGCGATCAACGGGACGGAAGTCGGCGTCGACGGCGTGACCGTCGAACTCTACGCGGCAGACGCGGGCGGGAATCCCACCGGCGCCTCCCTCGGGACGGCGGTCACCGCCAATGGCGGCTACTATCGCTTCGACAACCTGGGCGCGGGCGACTACGTGGTCGTCATCCCCTCCAGCCAGCTCAACGGCGGCGTCTTGACCGGCTACTGGAGCAGCGGCACCACCCTCAACGGAACCGGAAGCGCGACCGAAACCGCCGCCCCCGATCCCGACAACAACATCGACAGCGACGACAACGGCACCCGCCAAACCGCCGGCGCCTTCAATGGCGCGGTCATCAGCGGCGCGGTCACCCTCGGACCGGGTACCGTCGAACCCACCACCGACGCGGACGCCGATCCCACCAACCCGCCCGGCGAATCTCCGGACAACCAAAGCAACCGCACCCTCGACTTCGGCTTCTACCGCGGTCAACTGGGCAACCTCGTCTTCATCGACGCCAACAACGACGGCGCGTTCAGCGCCGGGGAAACGCCCCTGGCTGGCGCAACCGTCCAACTCTTCGCCGCCGACGGCACAACCGAAATCACCGTCGGAGTCGATGGCATCCTCGGCACCGCCGACGATGGCGCGGGCGGCGTGACCACCGGCGTCGCTGGAACCTACCTCTTCTCCGGGCTCCCCGAAGGCGATTACATCGTCCGCGTCACACCGCCCGTCGGTTATACCAGCACCGTCGACACCGCCAACAATGGCGATACCACCGATGCAAATCAAAATATTGATAACAACGACAACGGCATCGGCACCGCCGCTGGGCAAGCCTCCAGTTCGGTTGTTACTTTGAATCCGGGCAATGCTGGCGCCGCCGCCAACAACACCGTCACCAATGCCACCGGCACCACCTACGACCCCACTGTGGACTTCGGCTTCGTTGGCAACAGCGGAGGTTTTGTCAAATCCATTGCTTCCACAAGCGAAGCCTTTACAGCCGGAACGGATGTTGCCATTGGCGAGATCGTCACCTACGAAGTGACGATCAACCTGCCTGTTGGAACGCCGTTAGCAAACGTGACCATCACCGACCAGATGGACAAAGGACTTGCCTTCGTAGACTGTCTGTATGTGGAAGTGGCTGGCGTTGACCAGACCGCAGGCGTCTGCCCGGCTGTCACTGTATCTTCGATCACCGACCCGGGCGACCCGCCAACCAACCCCGCCAACCCGGGCAGGCAAGTGGTGTTCACGATTGGGAATATTGCCGCCCAGGCTACCCCCTCAACCCTACTGGTGCGCTATCGCGCCATTGTTCTCGATGTGATCGAGAATCAGGATGGCGGCGCCTTGAATAACAGCGTCACATGGGCGTGGACTGGCGGATCCTTCACCACCAGCGCCCCGAACGTGCAGATTTTAGAACCCAAACTGACCATCGATAAAACCGCTTCGCCATCCAGCAATGTTCTTGTGGGATCGACGATTCAGTTCACATTGTCGATCGAACACACTCTCCAGAGTTCAACCGACGCCTTCGATGTAGTGGTGACAGACATTCTGCCGCCCTCGCTCGAATATGTGCCGGGATCGGTTGTCTACGCCGGGCTTGCGCCCACCACCCCAGCGGCGCCTGCCTATCCGGGGGCAACGTCTAACCTGATATTCCAATGGGATGTATTCCCGTTGGGCGCAACATCCACCATTACGTTTAATGCCCGCTTGCTGAGCGCGCCAGCCGCCAACACCGCATCCGTTGCGTGGACTTCCCTGCCGATCGACCCGGGCGTGGGCGGTTTGCCGGTCCAACTGAGCGTTCACAACGTCGAATCGACAGAACGTTGGTACGACCCGCTGGATGCCGTGAACGTGTATGGCGTGTCGGCTACGGTGACCATCGACGGCAGACTCCCCAACGACCTGCCCGATACCGGCTTTGCCCCATTCGTGAAGACGGACATGTCCAACGTTGCGCCCGAACAATATACCCAGACCGGCGGGCTGATCGTGGAGATCCCATCACTGGGAATCAAGATGCCGATCGTAGGCGTGCCGCTCAAGAACGGAGAGTGGAACGTCTCGTGGTTGGGGAATCAGGCCGGGTGGCTGGAAGGAAGCGCGTTCCCATCCTGGAACGGCAACAGCGTGCTGACGGGACACGTCTACGGATATAACGGTTTGCCGGGTCCGTTCTTCAATTTGAGCAACCTCAAATACGGCGACAAGATCATCATCCATGCGGACGGCGCGGAATTCATCTACGAAGTGCGCGGAAGTGAAGTCGTCAAACCGAATGACGCCTCCGTTATGAAGCATGAAGAAAAGGCGTGGCTCACATTGCTCACATGCAAAGAGTACGACGCCAAGACCAACACGTATAAAAAGCGCTTGATGATACGGGCAGTACTGGTAAGCGTTGAAAGGTAATCTAGTCGAACACGGCGCTCCGTTTGGGGCGCCGTGTTGATTCCATAGAAAATTGGCATGGACTATAATCCACCTCAACTCTTTTCCACTACGGGGCGTAAAAAAACAACTTCCCGCATTATGTCGTTGCGAGGGCGTTCTTCCCGAAGCAATCTCCTGTCAATGAGGGAAGTTAATCAGGACTTACGCAGTTGGCGGGCAGTTGGACTGCCGCCGCAGTGCAACTACGGCGCAACAGGTTCAACTGCGTAAGCCCTATTAATAATTTACGAACCCTAAGACCTGTTTCTTAAGTACACAGATTCGACGGATTACACGATCCACTCGGGTTTTTAAATGGTTTTCTCCGTGAAATCCGTGTGATCCGTGTCCAAAAAAGACTAAGGTAACTCATGCCAAACCACCTGATCTCGGAAACTTCTCCCTACCTGCTTCAACACGCAAACAATCCTGTGAATTGGTATCCCTGGGGTGAAGAGGCGCTGAAAAAAGCCCGAGCCGAAAACAAACCGATCTTCCTCAGCATCGGATACGCCGCCTGTCACTGGTGTCACGTGATGGCGCATGAATCCTTTGAAGATACGGACACCGCCGCGTTCATGAACGCGCATTTCGTCAACATCAAAGTGGACCGCGAGGAACGCCCCGACCTCGACGCGATCTACATGCAAGCCACGGTCGCCATGACGGGTTCGGGCGGCTGGCCCATGTCGGTGTTTCTCACGCCCGACCTCAAGCCATTTTTTACGGGGACCTATTTCCCGCCCGTCGCGCGCTATAACATGCCATCGTTCAAAGATGTGTTAGCAGGCATTGCGCGCACTTGGAACGAACAACAAAACGAAGCCACGCGCGTTGGCGACGAAGTTTCCAATCACCTTCAGCAAGCGCTCAGCGTCAACGTGCAATCCGATTTGGGATTCACGCAGGAACACCTCGACGCGGCGGTGAAGAATTTGCTCGATCACTACGACTGGGGCAACGGCGGCTGGGGTTCCGCGCCAAAATTTCCGCAACCGATGGCAGTTGAATTCCTGTTGAGACGCGTCGCTCGAGAATCAGAGAATTGGGAGAATTCTCCAATCCTCAAATCCTCTATTCACGCGCTTCGAACCATGGCGCGCGGCGGAATGTACGATGTGGTCGGCGGCGGCTTCTCGCGCTACAGCGTGGACAATTTCTGGCGCGTGCCGCACTTTGAAAAAATGCTATACGATAACGCGCTATTAACTCGCGCGTACTTGCACGCATGGCAGATCACGGGCGATCCGTTCTTCAAGCGCGTCGTTGCCGAAACGCTCAATTTCATTGAACGCGAAATGACTCACCCCAACGGCGGATTTTATTCGTCGCTCGACGCAGACTCTGAGCATGAAGAGGGGAAATTCTACGTGTGGACACTCGATGAAATCCGCGCTGTGTTAAAAACCGATACAGATTTCTTTGAAGCGGCGTACGGAATTACCGCGCGTGGAAATTGGGAGGGCAAAACAGTCTTGCAACGCGCGTTGGATGACGCCTCCCTCGCCGCCCGCTTCAAACTCGACGTGGAGGCTGTCCCCTCCAAACTAGCCGACTGCCACTCCCGGCTTTTATCTGCCCGCGCAAAACGAGTCCGCCCCGGCACAGACGATAAAATTCTCGCCTCGTGGAATGGACTCATGCTCGCGGCAATGGCAGAAGCGGCGAGGGCTTTCGGTGAGTCAGAATTCCAAACCCAATACGCCAAATTGGCTACACGTAATGCGGAGTTTCTTCTCTCTCAACTACGTCCCAACGGCAAACTCAAGCACAGTTGGCGCGATGGAAAAACAACCGACGCGGTCTTCCTCGAAGATTATGCCGCGTTGATTCTTGGTCTGCTTGAACTGTATCAAACCGACTTCAACGACACATGGTTTGCCTCCGCAAAAGAACTTGCCGACGAAATGATCGAACTGTTCGACGATCCCGCCGGCGGGTTCTTCGACACATCAAAACATGGCGAAACATTGTTGCTGAGACCGAAAGATACGCAAGACAACGCCACGCCATCAGGCAACGCGCTTGCCTGCGAGGCATTGCTCAAACTTGCCGCATTCACCGACGAAGGGAAATACCGCGACCTCGCGGAGAAATCACTTGGGCTTGTGGTGGGCATGGCTGTCCGCTACCCCACTGCATTCGCGCGCTGGCTGTCGGCGGCAGATTTCGCCCTGGGGGAGGTGAAGCAAGTCGCAATCGTGGGTGAAGCGGGCGGCGAAGAGGTGTCCGAGTTGGCGCGCGTCGTCCGATCCGCTTTTAGGCCGAACGTCATCGTCGCCGCATCCGCCTATCCCCCGTCGGCTAACGCGCCGGCGCTGTTGAAGGAACGCCCGCTGAAAAATGGAAAGCCAACCGCCTATGTGTGCGAGGGATTCGTTTGCAAAAACCCCGTCACATCAATCGCGGAATTAAAAGAGTTGTTGTAAAATTAGCGCATGGACCCAATACTCACTGACAATCTTGTCAAACTTGGCATGGCAGTTTTGGTCGGGGGGCTGATCGGCGCGGAACGCGAATACCAAGACAAAGCCGCCGGCTTCCGAACCATCATTCTGATTACCGTTGGCTCGACGTTATTCACCATCCTGTCGCTCACCCTCGACCCCGGCAACACGCAAACGCGCATCGCCGCGAACATCGTGACGGGCATCGGCTTCCTCGGCGCGGGCGCGATCATCCGCGAACACGGCAAAATCGGCGGCTTGACCACCGCGGCGACGATCTGGCTCTCTGCGGCGCTGGGCATGGGCATCGGCGCGGGCGAGTTGGTTTTTATGCTGGTCTCTACAGGCGTTGTGCTGATCGTATTATTTTTCTTCCCTCTTGTCGAGCGGCGCATCGACCGCATCCGCGAAGCGCGCACGTACAAAGTGGTTATTGGATTGGGAAACGCAAAAGGGATCGAGAAGATTCAACAGGCGCTTGAAGAGTGCTCGCTCAAAGCCATCGAATCACACCAACAGAAAACGGAAAGCGCAATCACTAGCACATGGCAGGTGATCGGCTCGCCAAAAAACCAAAAGAAGTTTGTGGAGATGTTGATGAAAGATAAGTCTGTCAAAGAGTTTGATTACTAACTCGCCTTACGCAGTCTGCGGCTAACCTGCGCAACATCTGTTACTCAATCTTTTCACGAAAAACAGCGGCGCGCAAACTCTCTCGCTTGCGCATCCTTGCCGAGAAATGACAACAGGCTCTCACACGAGAGCCTGTTGTTTTATTTTGTTTCCGCGCTGTTATTTGAATCTGCGTCTTCCGCATCCTGTTTGCCTTCGCTCAACCCCTCGCGAAAAGACTTGATGCCCCTGCCGAGTTCGCCGGCAATTTTGCCGATGCGCCCGGGACCGAAGAGCAGGATGACGATCACCAGGATGATGATCCATTCAGCGCCGCGTGGTAATCCAAGCATGTAGTACTCCTTTACTGATTTCGGCTGTATCGTACCACAGTCGCGATTAATTCACCATTATAGTTCGCGGCGATACAGTAAGCCCTCAATGAAGCGGATGGCGCGTCGCACCAGCGAACGCACGCGACCCAACCTGCGATATTGTTCGGGACGAACGTGTCCTTTACTGGGAAGCGGTCCCGTCCATTCGGCGGCTAGCGCGCCCCATGTGAGACCCGCGCCAAACCCCACCATCACGAGTTTTTCTCCCTCCTTGATCTGCCCTTTTTCGATCGCTTCCACCATCGCGATCGGGATGGAGGCAGTGGAGGTATTTCCGTACCTGTCAAGATTGACGACAAACCTCTCCATCGGGAGTTTGAGTCCGCGCGCCGCCGCTTCGATAATACGGATGTTCGCCTGATGCGGCACGATCCATTTAATATCTTCCACTTTCAGTCCCGCCGCATCGAGCGCCTCCAGCGTGGCGGATGCCATGACGCGCGTGGCAAAGCGGAAGACTTCTTTGCCGTCCATTCTGATGCAATGCAAACCCTCATGGACAGTAGACTCGGTCGCCGGGAAGCGGCTCCCCCCAGCGGGTAGAGTGAGCAGGTCGCCGCCGGAGCCGTCTGAATGCATCACAGCAGAAAGCACGCCGCCGGGTCGTTCGCTAGCCTGTAAAACGAACGCGCCCGCGCCGTCTCCAAACAGAATACATGTGTTCCGATCTTTCCAGTTCACAAATCGGGAAAGAGTTTCAGAGCCAATGATCAGCGCGGTTTTGATCGAGCCGCTGCGGATCGCCTGCGCGCCCATATTCAAAGCATAGATGAATCCCGTGCATGCGGCAAGCAGATCAAAGGCTCCCGCTTTGGTCGCGCCGAGTTGGTCTTGAATCAAACACGCGGTTGCGGGGAACATATACTCGGGCGTGGATGTGGAGCAAATGATCAGGTCAATATCTGTCGGGCGCACATTCGCCACCTTGAGCGCCTTGATCGAAGCATCCACCGCCAACGTGGAGGTGAATTCCGTTGCGCCAGCAATGCGCCGTTCGCGAATCCCGGTTCGTTCGCGAATCCATTGATCGTTCGTGTCGACGATTTTGGCAAGATCGTCGTTGGTCATCACCCCTTCGGGCGCCGCCATTCCCCATCCTGTTATGTGTGCGTAGGGCATTGCTTTCTCCTGCAAAAAACATGAGTCACGGCATAAATAAATTTGCCGTCACCCAACATCATCGGTTTTTACTCGTAACGACTGATCGCCAGCGTGGCGTTATGCCCCCCGAACCCAAACGAATTGGATAAGGCATGTTTCACCGCAACGCCGCGCGCTTGGTTGGGAACGTAATCCAAATCGCACTCTGGGTCTGGCGTGCTGTAATTGATCGTCGGAGGCAACATCGACTCGCGGATCGCCTGAATTGTAAAGATCGCTTCCACCGCTCCCGAAGCGCCCAGCAAATGCCCGGTCATCGATTTTGTAGACGAGACCGGTATCGCGTACGCCTGTTCGCCAAAAACACTCTTGATGGCGGCGGTCTCGCTCTTATCGTTCAACGTGGTGGACGTGCCATGCGCGTTGATGTAGTGAATATCCGTCAGGGAAAGTTCCGCATTTTCGAGCGCCAACTTCATGGAAATTGCGGCGCCTGCGCCATTCTCCGCCGGCGCCGAGATATGGTGCGCATCGTCGGTTGTTCCGTAGCCGGAGATTTCACAGAGAATGGTTGCCCCGCGCGCTTTGGCATATTCGACCTCTTCCAGGATCAACATGCCCGCGCCCTCCCCCATCAGAAAACCATCGCGCGTCTTGTCGAACGGGCGGGAGGCGGTAAGCGGGTCGTCGTTTCGGGTGGATAACGCGCCCATCACGTTCATGCCGGCAATGGTGATTGGCGCCAGCGCCGCTTCGGATGCGCCCGCGATCATCACATCCGCCGCGCCGCGCCGAATCATTTCCACGGCTTCGCCGATGGCGTTGTTTCCAGACGCGCAGGCAGTGGCAAGCGACATATTCGGCCCGCGCGCGCCGACACGAATGGCAAGCATCCCCGCCGCGCTATCCGAGATCATCATCGGGATCAGAAACGGGCTGACGCGGTCCGCGCCGCGTTCGCGCAGAATATCAGCCTGCTCCATCATCGTGCCAACCCCGCCGATTCCCGTCCCGATAAGCACGCCAATCCGGTCTCGATTTGAATCGTCGATCTTCAAGCCCGCCTGATCAAGCGCCTGAGCGGCAGCCACCATGGCAAACTGCGTAAAGCGATCCATCTTGCGAGCCTCGCGCGCGCCAAATTCAGCGACCGCATCAAACCCTTTTACCTCTGCCGCGAACCGCGTCTTATGCTTGCTGGAATCAAAACGAGTGATCGCGCCCGCGCCCGATTTCCCGGCGAGCAAAGCGGACCAGGTTTCTTCCACAGTATTCCCCACAGGGCTGATACAGCCCATCCCCGTGACGACAACGCGTTTCCTCATTTAGTCTCTCCTTCGCCGAATAGCCTCCACGCTTCAGAAGGCATGCGCATTACAACACGCACCCGCTCAATTAGACACGTTCCCCGCGCAGGGTCTGCACGGTCTTCCACGCCTGTTGCAAGTGCAACCGGTCATGATCTGCCATAAAACCCAACACTTCACCGAAGTTCGTCGGCCCAAAAATAGCATGACGCGCCGGGCGCGACCACAGTTCCTCCGGCAGAGATTTCACACGCGCCAACAACTCCACGCGCGCGTCCGCAAATTCGACGCCCGCCGCGCAGGCATTCTCCAACAAGTAATCGCGTTCGCTCGCCCATACGCTCGTTTCCGGTCGTGGAATAAACGCATCGGCTTTTTCCAGCATCAATTCAAGTTGCAGGGCGTGCACCTCGCGCTCGGTATCGCGCAAATGACAGGCAATCTCATTCATTGTCCAATCGCCGCGCGCCTGTTCGCGTTTCAAGTCATCCTCACGCAACAAGCCGAGAAAATGATTCAAGACCGCCGGTGTAGATTCCAGAATTCCCAACACCGCATCGCGGGATTTGAACGACGGCTCAAGCGCAGACCGTTCGCTGGATTCCAGCCAGAGACGCGCGTCACTCAACCGCCCTCGGCCCGCCTCGACACCCGGTGTGGAACCTGCTTCGCCTTCGATGAAAAATGTCTTCAACCCCAGCCGGTGCGCGGAGACAATATCGCGCGAGGGGTCGTTGCCCACCATGAGAATTGGTCCATCCTGCCAGCCCATGCGTCCCAACACCTCGGCATAATAGGCCGGGTGCGATTTGCTGAAATGAAAATCCTCGAAGGCCGAAACCAGTTGGAAACGCTCGGGGTCCAGACCAGCCCAGCGCAGACGCTGATGCGTTGCTTTGAGCGGGAACAACGGGTCGGTTGCGATCGCAACATGCACAGCGAAAGCCGCCGCCCAGTCCACAAACTCGGTTACGCCGGGCATCGGCGAAGTATGCGGTTGAAGCGATGGAAAGATCCTTTCGTAAAAATCCTCCAGAACCTCGCGCAAGTCGCTTGCGGGAATTCCCAGGGCGGGATAAAAATACGATTCAAAGACCTCGCGCAAACTTTTGCGTGGGTCTTCATTTTCGTTCATGCGGTTTACCCCGTTCATTAACGCCCGCAAAAGTTTATCGGATGGGACGTGACCGCACACGTGATCAGCCAATGCCTGAAAATAGGCGGGCATGAACGCCGGCAGGTTTGTGTTGAGCAGGGTATCGTCTAGGTCGAGCAACAGAGTCAATGACATGGAGTTTTTCAAGGTTGATCCCCCGTAAATCTCAGGGTTTGATTTCAAATTTGAACGGCAACGTGTGACATTCCCCGCACCCCACTTGCGGCTCTGGCGCTTGTTTCCGTGATTTCTCGCAATAGGCTGAAACCTGCACCCGGCGCATAAACGCCGCCGAAAGCGGACGCCCAACTTTTGCCGTAAGCTTCATATATTCGCAGGCGTTTGCCCGCGAAATTTCCGGCACAGGGCAAAATTTACACAAGTCGCGCGACCACATCTGTCCGGCAGACTTCAGCAGTCGGCATTCCTCCACGTTTCGACCACGGAAGTAATCGCTATAAAAATGCGGGCATTCTGCGCCAAAAGGTGTCTTCATGCTTGGTAGTATAGGCTCGAAATCTAAATAAACGATGAGCGAGCAGGCAGGATACTTACCTCAGCCGCTCGCTCACGTTGATGGCTTTTTCAGGAAGGGCTACACGCGGGTGGTGTACTCGCCGGTCTCGGTATTAACTCGAATCACATCGCCCACTTTCACAAATTGAGGGCACTGCACTTCAAGCCCTGTTTCTGTCTTGACTTTCTTCGTCACACCGGTAGCGGTGTCGCCCCGAATGGCGGTTTCGGCTTCGATCACTTTCAAATCCACTGTGGAGGGGAATTCCACATCGAGTGGGGCATCGTTGTAAAACGTGAGTTTCACTTCCATGCCTTCTTTGAGGTAGAGCGCGGTCTCGCCGAGCATCTTGGCGCTGACGGCGGGTTGCTCAAACGTTGTGTTATCCATGAAATGATAGAACTCGCCGTCGTTATATAAATAAGAGACGTTGTGAAAATCGAGCCTCACATCCTGCACCGATAAGCCGGAGTTGAAAGTCCGCTCGATGTTCGCGCCCGTGAGCAGATTCCGCGCTTTAATGCGGATATTGGCATTGCCGCGCCCCGTTTTATTGTGGCTGTAGTCCAGCACTTTGTAGAGTCCGCCATCCAATTCGAAGGTGACTCCTTTGCGTAATTCGTTGACGTCGATCATGCGCGCACTTTCCTTTTAGGGTTTGAAATTCTTTAGAAGCGGCGGGATTATACTACAAGAAAAAAGCGGAAATCAGTGACTCGTTTCCGATTCGGGGTTATCTTGCAATAACTGAACGGCATGAGGCAGGGCCGGGATCACGGCTTCCAAATTTTCCACCGCGCCTTTTGGGCTGCCGGGCAGGTTGATGATGACGCTCCGCTTGCGGATGCCGGCAACAGAGCGCGAGAGCATGGCATGTGGAGTGCTTTTGAGCGAGGCGGCGCGCATGGCTTCGGCAAGACCGGGCGCTTCTCGTTCGATGACCGCGCGCGTGGCTTCGGGCGTCACATCGCGCGGGGCAAAGCCGCTTCCGCCGGTGGTGAGGATCACGTCGAACTCGCCGGAGTCTGCCCATTGGGCGAGGGTCTCACGAATGGAGGATTCTTCGTCGGGGAGGATTAACTGCCTACGGGCGAGCCAGCCCTCCCCGTCGATACGACGCGCCAGCGCTGGACCGGACGAATCTTCGCGTTCGCCGCGCGCGGACCGGTCGGAGAGAGTCAGGATCCCAAATCGAAGCGTCATGCGCCGTTTTTCTTGATCAGGGTGAGCAAGTCGTCTGGCATGAATGGCTTGAGCAGAAAGTCGTTTGCCCCGTGTTTCAGGCACTCATCTTTCATGTTCAGCCCGGAGGTCATTATGATGCGGAGGTAGGCAAGCATATCATGCCTGCGGATCGCCTCCACAATTTCGATGCCGCTATGCTGTCCGAGATGCACGTCCATCAAAAGCACATCGGGCATTTCGCGCATTGCCAGCGCGGGCACATCGGAATCGACATCGGCAGTGACCACTTCAAAGCCTTCCATTTTCAGAAGCGTTTGAAGGAGCGACACCATGGTGTGATCATCTTCGGCGAGGAGAATTTTTGACATGTTGTTTTACTTTACCATTTTTGCGGCTTTTAATTGCCGAAGTTGTTTTTCCGTTTTCCAGGGCGGAGCCGAGCACGTCGTCGACCGTTTCGACATACACAAACTTCATGGTGTCTTTGATCTCGTCCGGCACATCTTCCACATCCTGCTCGTTATACTTCGGCAAAATGATCGTCCGCAGACCGTTGCGATGCGCGGCAAGCACTTTTTCTTTGACGCCGCCGATCGGCAGAACCTGACCGCGCAGGGTGATCTCGCCGGTCATTCCCACGTTCGGTTTGACCTTGCGCCCCGACGCCAACGACACCAGCGCGGTCGCCATCGTGACTCCGGCGGAGGGACCGTCTTTGGGCGTGGCGCCGGAGGGGATATGCATGTGGATATCCGACTTGTTGAAGAATTCATCGTCCAAGCCCAGCGCGCTCGCGCGGGAACGCACGTACGATAAAGCCGCCCGCGCCGACTCATTCATCACGTTGCCAATGGAGCCGGTCACTTGGAATCCTTTTCCGCCGGGCATGCTCGTCGCTTCGACGAACAGCACATCGCCGCCGTACGGAGTCCACGCCAGCCCGGGCACCACGCCCGGGATCGAAATGCGGCGGTTGAGTTCCTCCGTCCCGTGAAAGATCGGGTGGTCGAGATATTCCTCGATCAGATTCGGAACGATCTTCACTTTCTTCAGTTTCCCTTCGGCAATGCGCGTGCCAACCTTGCGGCACACCGCGCCAATCTTGCGCTCCAAATTGCGGACGCCCGACTCGCGCGTGTATTCGCGGATGATATTTTGCAAAGCATCGTCGGAAAATGAAATTTCGTTTTCGCGCAAACTGTTCTCGCGGATCTGTCTCGGGATCAAATATCCTTTGGCAATGGCGATCTTTTCTTTTTCGGTATATCCTGAAAGCGAAATGATCTCCATGCGGTCGAGCAACGGACGCGGGATTGTCTCCAGCGTATTGGCGGTGGTCACGAAGAAGACCTGCGAAAGATCGTAGGCAACTTCGAGATAGTTATCGCGGAATTCGCTGTTCTGCTCCGGGTCGAGAACTTCGAGCAGAGCCGAAGCCGGGTCGCCGTGAAAATCGAACGTGAGTTTATCAATTTCATCGAGCATGAAGACCGGGTTGCGCGATTCGATCCGGCGCAGAGATTGCAAGATGCGCCCCGGCATCGCGCCGATGTACGTGCGGCGATGCCCGCGAATCTCGGCTTCGTCGCGCACGCCGCCCAGCGAGGCGCGCACGAACTTGCGCCCCATCGCGCGCGCAATGGATTGACCCAGCGAGGTCTTGCCGACCCCGGGCGGTCCCACAAAGCAAAGGATCACGCCTTCGCGCTCGCGTCGAATCGTATCGTCCGACGGCGTTTTTATTTCATCTTTGCGGTCGAGCCGCAATTTGCGAATGGCAAGAAATTCCAGGATGCGTTCTTTGACGTCTTCAAGTCCGTAATGGTCCTGGTCTAAAATTTTTCGCGCGTGCGCAATTTCAAGATTATCGTCTGTGGCTTTCGCCCACGGGATCGTCACCAGCCAATCGAGATACGTGCGGATGACTCCGTATTCCGCCGCGGCAGTCGGCAGACGCGACAAACGTTCCAACTCACGGGACGCCTGCTTCGCCGCCTCCTCGGGCATTTTCGCCTCTTCGATCTTTTTGCGAAACTCATCCACTTCGGCGGCTTGTTCGTCTTTTTCGCCCAATTCTTTTTGAATGGCTTTCATTTGCTCGCGCAGGAAGTAATCGCGTTGAACTTTTTCGATCTCGCCGCGCGCCTCGTTTTGAATCTTTTGCCCCAGCGAAAGCACTTCGGCTTCGCGCACCAACAAGCCGACCAATTTTTTCAATTTCTCGGCAACCGAATCAATCTCGAGGATTTCTTGCGCGTCTTTCAATTCCATGCGCTGAAAGTTAGCGATCGTGTATGCGGTTTGCAGGGGGTCTTCCACAGAGGTGATCGAACCTGCCAACTCCTCCGGGAAAGAGGGGATCATTTGGGTGATCTGTTGGAATTGGTCGCGGGCATTACGCGCCAGCGCGTCGATCTCCAACCCTTGTTCCACATGCTCGGGGGCAAGTTCAATACGCGCCTTGAGATAAGGCTCCTCTTGCACAAATTCGCCAAGTCGAAAACGAGCCATCCCCTGCACCAGCAAGCGGATCGTCCCATCGGGGGCGCGCAAAAGCCGATGGACTGTGGCAATCGTCCCGATCCGGTATAGATCCGCTGGCGAGGGGGTTTCCAACTCGGGGTTGGTGGCCGCCACAAGTCCAACCAGTTTATCCCCGCCTACCACTTCATCGACCAAGCGAATCGAGCGCGGCTGACCGACCGTCAATGGAACTGCCGTATTCGGGTAGACCACCACTCCGCGCAATGGCAAAATAGGAAGCACATCCGGGAATTGCCCCCGCTCAGAAACCTCGACGGGTTCATCTTTGTTGCCGCCCTCTTTTTTCGGCGAGCGCGAAAACAGCGATGGCATGATCATGGAAAGCAATTCATCGTCCGTATCGCCGATCCACGTATAGAGTTCGTTGAAGTTGGAGTTCCAGCGCGAGGCAGGCATGATGTTATTCATCCGCCTTGTTGTATGGTTGATGTTTTGTTTTTGGGAGGATTATCGTAAGCAAGCCGTCTTTATATTCCGCCGACGCCGACTCCATATTCACCGGAACGATGAGTTCCACGTCGATCTCAAATTTTCCTGAAAGGATTTCCATCTGATGATAGGCTCGGCGCCCGGCCGGATCGGGGCGAACGCCTTCGATTCGCAACAATCGATTTTCCGCCGCCACGGTGAAGTCTTCATCGCGCATCCCCGCAATTTCAACCTTCACGATGAAGTCGTCTTCTGTCTCGTACACATCGGTGGGCGGATGCCACACGCTCGAGCGCACCTGCCAGTGAATGGCATGCAGGATGTCTCGGCGAACTTCGATGGTGGAGGGATAGGATTTACGAACAATCGTGGTCATGGCGCACTCCTTGCCGGAACCGGCAGTAACCGCTGAATATCATGTTTGGAGGCGCCCCCGGAGGGAATCGAACCCGCAACCGACAGCTTAGAAGGCTGGCGCTCTGTCCATTGAGCTACGGGGGCGTTGTAACTCTATTGTATTACGTCGCGCTCAAGGATGCAAATCACGCCAAGCGGTGCCCCTGAGAGACTGTTTCCTACATCACCCTTTAGAACACGGGCGCCATGGATTTCACTGATGCTCACGAAAAAACCGTGATCCAAACCTTCATCCGTGGTGTCCCCGTGAAATCCGCGCGCAAAAAGACGGTGAAACTGAGACAAAGATCAGGACGCGGACGGACGGATGCCTTTATACACGCGCGGGCCAGCGAGGGTTCGCAAGATCGTTTCAGGCGGGCGGTTTAACCGCGCGCCTAAATCCTTGGAAGACATCGGTATGTTGCCGTTCGTCAGAAACAGGCGGAACACCGCCTCCACGAGAGCCGTCTGTTCGGTGAGAAAGTCCGGCTGTTTGACACAGTGCGACATCAAAGCGTTCTGGACGCCTTCCACCTGCTTCACTTCGGCGGTAATCGGGTCCACCCAGTCGATGACTTGACCCTCTTCCACATCCATAAAGGCTTCACGATGCTCGGCGCAAAGCAAAGACCGCAGGTATACATGCCAGTCGCGCTCGTTTTTCTTCCACCACTCGAAATCGATATGGAACGGGGTTTCTGCTGTCGGCTTAACAAGGCTGAACCGTTTTGTTTCGGTCATGCTATTCTCCCTCGCTCATCCGGAAATGCAGGTCGCCAACGTGAACGAACTCAGGTTTACTCGCCAACAAAGCCAGCAAGGGAGCGGGCGGCGTTCGGCGGACAATATTCACCGCAGAATACAACTCTTGCGCATGCACATGCCCTTGCGGGGTTAATTTGGAAAGCTCGCGAGTCAAATCCGCAACCAGTTTTTCAAAAGAACGCCTTGAATCCTGCTTCCACAATGTATCCACCGCGTCGAACGAAGGGATGGCGAACGCCATGCGTTCATTGAATTCGGCAGAGACGGCTTGTTTCAACATGGCGAAAACGATGCCCCCATCCGCGCCGACGATGGCTGTGCGCATCCAATCTTTGGTGGCGCGATACGTCCGCGCTTCGATGACGACTTCGCCGGGCGCGTCGCCTCGGCGGATTCGCACCAGACTGCCCGGTATCAGCCCATTGGCTTTGTACCACTCGCGCAGACCGAAGACATAGCGATTCTCACGCACGACCCACGCGGGGATTCTCTGACGCGTCTTCCCATCAACCAGCGTAAACCGAACCCGGGGAGTCTCGTATGCGGTTGGGAAAAACGATCGAACGCGCGCCGAGACGGGCAAAGTCCCGGCCCGGAGATGAGGGTAGATGAGCGCGATCGAAACTTCCTTGAGGTGAGAATCGGGTTTTTCCTCCACCTCACTTAACTCATCGTCCAGTTGCGCTTCCAGATCGAGCATTTGCGGATCGAGCAAAGCGCGATCATGCTCGACGGGATGATATTGCAAGAACGCCGGCGTGTTACGCACTTCTTCGGGTTCCAAGCGTTTGAGGAACCACAACACTTCACCGGCGGGACCCACTTCGTCGAAGCGGCCGTCTTCTTGCAACGCAAGATTGAGAGAGAATTCAGCCAGTTTGGGATTCACGCCGTCCGGCAAAGCAACATCCTTGAGAAGCGCGGAGGCGGGCAGCGGTTCGCCACCGGACATATCCAGCACGGCTTCCGCCAGATTGAGGTTGCCCTCGTTCACATCCACCAGCAAGGCGCGGGGGAACCACCTGCCCGCAATTCGGATCAACTGATCGTCGTCGCCGAATGCCGCCTCAAGTTTCCCCTCGATCTCGCTTCCATGTTCTTGCATGATCGCATCGGGTTCAAAGCCTTCGTTCTCAACCGTGACGGGCTTATCGTTCAACGAATGAGTTGGCAGATTCGACGCAAACATACGACGGGCGCCATCGTCGAAGTCTACAGTGAGGACGTTAAACCCGCTTCTTTCTGGATGTATGCCGGCTCGCACCTCGGAGACTTTCCCATGCTTCCATGCCAGCGCGGGGAAGACGAGCGCCTCGCCCACCTGATGAGAATCTTTCGGGAAGTAGACCTTTCCGCTCCCCTCTTGTTGTTTGCGGACCGCGGCGCGTTCGGCGCGGTTGCGCTCGTGGATCAACACCAGCGCGAGTTCGCGCGCTGTGAGAGGGGTCTCGTGTTCAAATAAATAGTTGTGCAGGAATTCAACGTCTTGCCGGGTGATCTGAATTTCAGCCCATGTATCGAGGGATTCGAGTAAGTTGCTTACCATACCATGCCTTGAGGAATTTTTTTCGGCGCAAATCGTTTTCGCCGGGCAGTATTATACCGTACCTTAAGTGAAGATGTATAATTTCGCCATGAATTTTACGCTGGCGCAGGCATTGCGCGTTGACGAATCGAATTGCATCGCATTTGTCGGGTCGGGCGGAAAGACGACCGCGCTGTTTCAACTGGCGAGGCAATGGAAGCCGCCGGTCGTTGTCACAGCCACGTCGCATTTGGGGGCGTGGCAAGTTCCATTGGCAGACAGGCACATTGTTGTGATCTCCCAAAGCGATTTGGCGAATCTCAAAAAAGATTTGAATGAGGTCGTGTTGATTACAGGCGAAGCAAAGGACGATAAATTTCAACCTGTGAACCATGAAATCATTGAATCGCTTCGTGAATTATGCTTGGAACATTCCATTCCGCTTCTGATCGAGGCGGATGGCTCGCGGCAAAGACCGTTGAAAGGCTGGGCGGAGCATGAGCCTCCCATCCCTGATTTTGTTGAGCATGTTGTGACTGTTGTCGGGTTATCAGGCTTAAGCAAGCCATTGACTGAGGAAAACGTCCATCGTCCAGAAATATTTGCAGAAATAAGCGGCGTAGAAGTTGGACAGATCATCGAATCAAATTCATTGACTCGCGCCCTCTTGCATGACAAAAGCAGTTTGAAAAATACTCTCCCCCATGCGCGGCGGACTGTTTTATTCAATCAGGCAGATACTCCCGAACTGCAAGCAAACGCAAGGGCAATGACCAAGATGTTGCTTTCCAAATATTACTCGGTTGTCATTGCAAGTCTGGAACAGGGAAAAATCTTCGCGGCGCACGAGCCTGTCGCGGGGATCATTCTCGCGGCGGGAGAATCTTCGAGATACGGCGAGCCGAAACAATTATTGGATTGGAAAGGCGAGCCGTTCGTGCGGGTGGTGGCAAAACGCGCATTGGAGGCAGGGCTTTCCCCAGTAATTGTTGTGACAGGGGCGAATGCAGAGCAAGTTGAATCGGCGGTGAAAGGTTTGGAAGTGAGGATCGCGAGGAATGAAGAATGGAAAAGCGGGCAGGCAAGTTCGATTCAGGTGGGGGTTTTCTCCCTCACCTCTGCCCCTCTCCCACAGGGAGAGGGATATGCTGGCGCAGGTATTTTCCTCCTTGTTGACCAGCCGCAGATCACAACGTCTATTTTGCAGGCGTTGGTTGAAAGACACGCCGAGGGACTGCACTCCGTTGTTGCGCCGATGGTGATGGATCGCCGCGCAAATCCCGTGTTGTTTGATCGCGGAACATTCGCCGACTTGCTAACTCTCGAAGGCGACACGGGCGGACGCGCCATTTTCCATAAATATAAAGTGGAATATCTCCCCTGGCATGATGACCGTCTCTTGCTTGACGTGGACACGCCCGAACATTACCAACGCCTGTTGGCGGACGAGACTCTATGATCTCGGCGATCATCCTCGCCGCAGGCGAATCGAAGCGGATGGGTCAGCCGAAAATGTTGTTGAAGTGGGGAAACTCAACTGTGCTTGAACATGTCATCTCGGTTTTTGCAAATGCGGGAGTCGAAGATATTGTTGTAGTGACGGGGGCGATGAGGGAGGAAGTTGAGAAGATCGTTGCAGTCGCGCAGACGAGTTATCCAGTGCGCAGTGTGTTCAACGAGGGATTTGTTGAGGGCGAAATGTTATCGTCGATTCAATGCGGGCTTCGTGACTTGGCGGAAAAAGATTCAGGCGCGGCGTTGATCGCGCTGGGCGACCAGCCTCAAGTCCGCGAGGGAAGCGTGCGGAGGGTGTGCGAAATGTTCAAGGAAACTGGGAGTCCGCTTGTGGTGCCGAGTTATCACATGCGGAGGGGACATCCGTGGCTGGTGGAACGATCGTTGTGGGGCGAGATGCTTGCCATGCGCGCGCCGCAAACGCCGAGGGATTTTTTGAACGCGCGCGCGGATCAAATCAAGTATGTTGAGGTTGAGGATGAGGGAATTCTTGCGGATTTGGATACGCCCGAACAATATCGAACGCGCAAACCGTAGAATTTTATTTCAAGCGCAAGATATATAAGTTCGTTTCGCGTCGTTGAAACCCCATGCGTTGATACAACAAATTTGCCGCTTCGCGTTTTGGGTTCGAGGTCAATGAGATATTGTCCGCCCCCGCCTCGCGCGCCAACTCGATCGCGCGGGTCATCATCGCTTTGGCAATTCCCTTGTTGCGATGATGCTCATCCACAACAACATCTTCGATGACGGCTCGCGCCCCTGTGGGAACGCGATAGATGATCAAAGTCAAAATCCCCGCAATTTCATGGCTTTCATTGGATGGACGCGCGACCAACAGCGATGTGACGGGAGAATTGAGGATGGCTGTTAATTCATCTCGTGTTGGGGGAATTTTTTCGGGCGCTAACTGGAGAATCAAACGGGAGGATGCCGTAAGGAGTTCGTCGGAAACTTCAGTGACCTTTTCGATCAACATCGTTTTATGCGGTCTTCGGCGTTCCAAACTTGGGGAAGAAACTCAACAGCGCGTAATATGCCACATACACGAACGACGCGGGCGCGACCCATTCAGGCACGTTGGGGTATTGCAGAAGCGCCCAAACGCCCAGCCCGGCATACAGATAGGTGAAGCCGAGCGTGAAGCGGCGCAAGCGGGTATTGCGGGAGGGATAAAGATATTTGACAGGCACAAAGACCAGAATGTTGCACAGCACGAGCAACGCAAGATTGACCCAGGGATTCAACCCCAACAGCATCATGTATACGACGAGAAAATTCCACACCGATGGAAAGCCTTTGAAGAAGTACGTGTTGCTGTCGGACTTCGCGTCGGTCTGCGTGAATTGATACGCGGAGGTGAGCAGAATCGAGATTGCCGCCGCCATCGCAAAGCCTGCGGGCATCAAACCTTCCACGCGGATCAACAACAACGCCGCCACAACGACGTAATTCAAATAATCAATGATGTTGTCCATCAAGCCGCCGTCCACGCCTTGGGCGTATTCCTTCACGTGGAAGAGACGCGCCAACATGCCGTCGAACCCGTCCACGAGCATGGCGATGACGATGTACACGATGGCAAGTTTGAAATTCGATTCCCAGATCGCAAGCAGGGTTAGGAATCCCCACACCGCGCCCGTCGCCGTGAACAGATGAACGCTCCATGCCAAAGTTTTACGAAGCCAAAGCGGAAGTCTCTCGAACATGCGTCACCTCAAAGAAAGTATTACGAAACGTAGTAACGACTTTAGTCGTTACTACGCAACTTCGTCGTTTCCTAATTATAAAAGAAAAGGCGTGGCGCGAGTATGCGCCACGCCTTTCAAAATTATTTTTCGTAGCGCGAGATACTATCTCGCGCTACGTGGTTTATTTTTTCACCAACCCAACCTTGACCGTCTCGCCGTCGAACGAATCGTCCACAGTGGATGCGCCGCTGGGCGGACTCGCAAACTGGAGACTCGACGTCAGCGTTTCGGCGGTGATGTACTCCCTGTGCGCCTCGATCGCGGACCTTAGACCTGTCGAGGCTTCGACAAACAGTTCGATCCTATCAGCCACGTCCAAGTCTGCGCTCTTGCGGAGGTCTTGCACGCGCCGCACAAATTCACGCGCGAGACCTTCCTGCACAAGTTCCGAGGTCAATTCGGTGACGAGCGCGGCGACATACGCGCCATCTTCGGCTACTGCGAATCCTTCCTTCGCCTGCGCCTTGACATCAACCTCATCAGACAAAATTTCGTAGTTGACTCCTTCAACGCTCACTTTCAACGGCTCGCCAGACATCAACGTCTTCGCAACATCTTCCACGTTCATGGCAAGGATCACCTTTTGGAGCGCGGGGAATTTGTTGCCGTATTTTTGTCCCAACTGTTTGGGGAGAGGCTTGACTGTATGGGATACAGCTTCGGTCGCGGCATCCAACAAGCGGACTTTCTTCACGTTCAACTCGTCCACGAACAGGTCGGCGTAATTTTCGACGGCTTTGCGTTCATTCGCATTGCCGACGGAGAACGCGGCTTCCGCAAGCGGCTGACGGACTTTGCGATTCGCTTTCTGCCGCGCGGAATGTCCGAGCGAGACGAGTTTCATCACGGTTGCCATATCGCGGTTCAGCGTTTCGTCTATCATCTCAGGCATCACTTGGGGCCACTCGGCAAGATGCACTGACTCAGGCGCGGACTCGTCCACGGAGCGGACGAGGTTTTGATAAAGCTCGTCGGCGAGAAAAGGCATCGCGGGCGCGACCAGCTTCGAGAGGGTGACAAGAGCCGTGTATAAAGTCGAGTAAGCGGCTTGCTTGTCCGAGTCCGATTCCGATTTCCAGAAGCGGCGGCGCGAACGTCGCAGATACCACGTGGACAATTTCTCCACGAACGCTTCAACGGGACGCGTCGCGTTGGTCACATCATAATTTTCGTACGCCTCCGTCACATCACGGACGAGCACATTCAATTCGGATAACAGCCAGCGATCCAAGTCGCTTGTTGCGATCGGCATGGTCGTGACGGTGGGTTTGTCGAGATTCGCATACGTCACGAAGAACGAATAGACGTTCCACAACGTGAGCGTGAAGTTGCGGATGACCTCGCCCACCAAGTTGGAAGAAAAGCGTCGCTCTTGCCCTGGCGGAGTCGCCGTGTAAAGATACCAACGGAACGCGTCCGCGCCGTGAACGCTCAACACGTCCCATGGCGCAACGATATTGCCCTTGCTCTTCGACATCTTCTGTCCATCGCCGTCGAGGATCAAGCCGAGACAGATCACATTCTTGAACGAAACTTTATCGAACAGCAATGTGCTGATGGCGTGAAGCGAATAGAACCAGCCGCGCGTTTGGTCAACCGCTTCGCAAATGTAATCGGCGGGGAATTGCGACTCGAATTTATCTTTGTTCTCGAACGGATAGTGCCACTGCGCGACGGGCATCGAACCCGAGTCGAACCACACGTCAATGAGATCGGGGACGCGATTCATCTGTTTGCCGCATTGCGCGCAATCCCAATGGACTTGATCCACGTACGGACGATGCAGGTCGAGTTCGCTTAGATCGCGTCCCGCTTTTTCAGAGAGTTCCTTCACCGAGCCAACACCTTCGCGATGTTTGTTCTCACATTCCCAAATGGGAAGCGGCGTGCCCCAATAACGCTCGCGGCTCAACGCCCAATCAATGTTGTTGGAAAGCCAATTGCCGAAGCGACCTTCGCGCGTGTGTTCGGGAACCCAGTTGATGGTGTTATTCAAGCTGACAAGTTTCTCGCGGAACGCGCTCGTGCGGATGTACCACGACTCGCGCGCGTAATACAACAGCGGAGTCCCGCATCGCCAGCAGAACGGATAGGTGTGCTTGTACTCGCCCGCCTTGAACAACAGTCCACGCGCGCGCAGGTCTTCGGTGATCATTGGGTCGGCTTCTTTGACGAACACTCCGCGCCATGGCGTCACATCGGAGACGAATGTCCCGTCGGGGAGAACGGTCATCAACACGGGCAAATTGTGTTGCTTCGACATTTCCATGTCTTCCTGACCGAACGCGGGCGCGATGTGAACCAAGCCTGTGCCGTCTTCTGTCGTGACGAAATCTCCCAGCACAACGTAATGCGCGGGCTTGTCGGGCGGCAGGAACGTGAACAACGGATGATATTTCGCATCCTTCAGCTTCTTGCCCTTGAAAGTTTCAACGACCTTCACTTCTTCGTCACCGAACACTTTTTGCACAAGCGACTTCACGAGGATCAACTTTTCTTTTTTGCCGTCGTTATCGCGTTCGACAGTCACGTACTCTTCTTCGGGATGCGCGGCAACAGCGACGTTGGACGGCAATGTCCACGGGGTTGTCGTCCACACGAGCAGTGATGTGTCAGGCTTATCCACCAGCGGCATGCGCACAAAGACCGAAGGGTCGATCGCGTCGTCGTAGCCGAGGGCAACTTCATGGTCCGAAAGAGGCGTGCCGCAACGCGGGCAATACGGCACAACTTTGTATCCCTTGTAGAGCAGGTCTTTGTCCCAAAAATTTTTCAAGATCCACCACACCGACTCGATGTAGTCGTTGGTGTAGGTCACGTAGGCGTCTTCGAGGTCAACCCAGAACGCGATGCGGTCGGTAAGTTTCTCCCAATCTTGGATGTACGTGAACACCGATTTTTTGCACAGCTCGTTGAATTTATCAATGCCGTATTCTTCGATCTGTTGTTTGTTCTTGAAGCCGAGTTGCTTCTCCACTTCGATCTCGACGGGCAGACCGTGCGTGTCCCAGCCGCCGCGCCGCGAGACGTGAAATCCGCGCATGATCTTGTAGCGTGGGAACATATCCTTGAACGCGCGCGCCAACACGTGATGCACGCCAGGCTTGCCGTTCGCGGTCGGCGGACCTTCGTAGAAAACATACTCAGGCGCGCCTTCGCGTTGCTGCGTTGTCTTTTTGAAAATGTCGCGTTGTTTCCAAAATTTCATCATGGTTTCTTCCATCGAAGTCACGTTGAGTTTGGAGTTTACTGGTTTGAACATGGTTTTCTCCTCGTAGCGCGAGATTTATCTCGCAACGGCAAAGGCGACATAAATGTCGCGTTACAGAAATTAAAACAAAAACTCTCATCTCACACAGAGACGAGAGAATTCTCGCGGTACCACTCTGATTCCATGCGCTCGCCATTTAAGGCTCGTGTGCATGGCGCTCATCGGCGACAAACATCGCCCTGCTTTGATAACGGAGGACAACTCCGATTCGCTTACTTCGATTTCAGCAAAATGGCTCCGAGATGATCTTCGATTTGCTCGCTGATGTGGCTCACACCGCGCCCACACTCGCTGACAGTCTCACAAACCTACTCTTCTCTTCACTGCCTTTAGTTTGGCGGATTATGCCACAACTAGATTTGACCGTCAACAAAATCGCGGAGCAGATTGATAATCCGCCAGTTTTATTGGATAATCACCCTTATGCTGACTCTCCCTCTCAAACTGGATTCGCCGCCTCAAGCTGGCTCGCCCCTAGTCGTCAACGCTTCTTTTCTGACGGTCAGCCTGCCTCGCCCTCCTCGGAAGTTTTATCGCCACGGATGGCAATCCTGGTCCCTCGCCGCGTGGACGGAGCCAACTCCCCTCCCCGTTCAACGCCCCGCGATACTCCATCCCCTGCAAACTGATCCGCGTTACGTGAACGAAACATCGCCGCACAATTCATGGATCGGCGCGGTGGAATTGGACGAGAACGATATTTTGCTCATCGGCGCGTTGGGATTGGAATCGCACGTTCGGCTATCGTCAAAAAATTCTGAGTCGCAACTCGAAGGCTGGTACGAAGGCGGCGACGGCGAATGGTTCGTCGCGCGCGGAAGCGAAGAATTTGTCTTTGCCAAATATGCCGAAGAATTGGGCAAGCGCTTCGGCAAAAAGTCAGACAAGCCCGCGCCGCGCGTCTGGTGCTCGTGGTACAGCCTCTACACCGCCATTGACGAATCCATCCTCTTCCGCACGTTCGACGAGTTGGGCGACCTGCCCTTCGACGTTCTGCAAGTGGACGACGGCTGGCAAACCTCCATCGGCGATTGGGAGGTGAACAAGAAATTTCCATCGGGCATGAACGCGCTGGCGGAAAAGATTAAGTCCACTGGGCGCAAGGCTGGGCTGTGGCTCGCGCCGTTGATCGCCGTCGAGTCGTCGCGTTTGTTTCGTGAACACCCCGATTGGTTCCTGCGCGATGAAAATGGAAAATTTGCGTCGGCGGGATTCAACTGGGGCGAACAACTCTACGCGCTGGACACAACACATCCCGCTGTGACAGAATGGCTGGCGGCGCTGATGAAACAAGTCCGCGCGTGGGGATTCGATTACCTGAAATTGGATTTTCTCTACGCGGGCGCATTGCCTGGCAAACGATTCGCAGACACACAGCGCGAAGCCGCGTATCGTCAGGCATTGTCAACCATACGCGAGGCGATGGGACACGACGCGTACTTCCTAGCGTGCGGCGCGCCGATCCTGCCATCGCTCGGCTTGTGCGACGCGCTTCGCATCGGTCCCGATGTTTCCGACAAATGGGAAGACCCGCGCGATGCAACCTTGCTCTATAACTTCACAACACCTGGAGCGAGAAACGCCGTCCGTACCACAGTGAGTCGCTTGTGGCTTCAGTCTTTGATTGCCGTTGATCCTGATGTGGTTTATTTTTCAGGGAAAGAAAATTCACTCTCAGCAGAACACAAACAGCTTCTTCAAGACCTCGCCTTCATCTGTAACTTCAAAGCGACCTCCGAACTGCCGCAGTGGATGACGCATGCCGAGCGCGAATCTTTAGGCGGGTTTCTAACCGCGTCTCCGCGAGTGAAACGCATCAACCGCGCAACCTTCCAGATTGACGACCGCATCGTAGACTTCTCATCTGCTCTGGCATTACCCCCTCCCCCGCGCGGACTAACCAAACTCCCAGCCGCGTTCATGGGCTGGCTGGGAAATCAACCTTTTGCGTTGAATTTATTCCATCGCTTGAACAAGTCGGCTTTCAGGAAAAAGAGACAGCGGGCGGAAATCAAAACGTAGCCGTAACTCACCCTCCGCAAAGGCGCAATGTTGCAAATTAACCAATAACTCTAGCAACAAACACGATATAGATTGTTGCCATAAAGCCAATCCCGAAGGGATGGCAGGATTCTAAAAACGGCAAAATGGATTTCCAAATCCCGAAGGGATGGCATAAATTAGCAAACTGTAACACCCCTTCGGGGTTGAATGTGTTGATACATCCTTCAATACTATAATCATTTGACCCCTTCGGGGTCGGCGGGCTATTGTCGTATTGCTCGGTTTAATAGCTAATCTGAAATATGCCGCGTTACGAAAACAAATTATCCGTCTTCGCCGCCATGACGAAATCGTTCTTGTGCAAGCCTTTCACCACGTGCGTCCACCACTGGACGGTGACTCTTCCCCACTCCAGCACGATCAGCGGATGATGATCTTCTTCTTCGGCGATGGCGGCGACTTTGTTGGTGAAGTCCAATGACTGGGCGTAATTTTTGAATTTGAAAATGCGTTGTAGGCGCAAGATAGCATCTTGCGCTACAGTTCGCCATTCGGGGATTTGAGGAAGGAGTTCGGCGATCTCGGCTTCGGTCAGGCTGGGGTCGCCGCCGCGACAGGCGACGCATTTGAGTTCTGCTAACTCGGTCATTTATTTTCGCTCCAGAAAATCGTCGGGAGAAATGTCTGACTGTTTCAATATCGCTCGTAACGTGCCTTCGGGCATATCTCCAGGATGGTTCGGGATTGTTGTATACCTATCCGTTGTCGGATTGCGCCAAATTTCATGGCTTCCTGCCCCGTGACGAAAAAACTCAAAGCCGAAAGCCTTGAGTTTTTTGACAATCTGTCGATACCGAAAACCTGAGAGTCTCCCCATCCTCAGCCCGCTACGATTAACGGGTAATCGAAACTTTCGCTAATTGCAGGCAATCGAATATCGCCTTGCGCTTCCAGCAACTTACGCGCCAAATCGCGGGCAATTTCAACAGTCTCAGCGATTGTCCGCCCCTGAGCGACCAATCCTTGCACATCTTCGGACGTTGCAAGATAAACGCCTTCGGGCAACTTCTCAATATGGATTCGCACAATATGTTCGTTGACGTTTAACACGAGACACTCTCCTTGCTTTTGCAAGTATAGCACACCTGCTTTCGCGCCTATTCATCAAGCGTCCTCAACAAATCAACAACCGCATTCACCGAAGGCAAATGCACGCGCAACACTTTCCTCTTCGCTTCGATCAGCGCTTCGTAATCGCCTAATGCCTGCGCTCGAATCAGCGTGCCATACGTCAAGCCTTCGGTTGGAATATCCAAATCTTTTTCGGCATCGGCGGTGATGACGAGGAAGAGCGCGTTCTTCGGTCCGCCTTTGTGGAACTGACCTGTGGAATGTTGAAAGCGCGGACCGAATCCAGCGGTCACGGCGTTGCCTGTCTTGGCGCGAATCGCGACGCGCATCTTTTGCAAAGCGTCAGTCATTTCATCGTTGCGCGGCAGGTAGGCATTGATCGCAACATAGCCGCCTGATTTCGCTTTCTTCAAGAACTTGCTCAACACCGCATTCAACGACGCGCCCGTCACGGCAGTCGGCGAAAACACACTCACGCCGTCTTGCTTCCACGCGGGTTTACCCTCTTTCAATTTACCTTTCTTTTGGTAATCAGCGATCTTCGCTTTCGTGATCTTCTTGCTCGACTCGACATTCGGCTGATCGAACGCGTTCACTCCAATGATCGAACACGCGGTGACGACGGCAATCTCCCAGCGGAAAATTTCAGCGCCGATGTCGTAGAAAGTGGAAATTGGAAAGTTGATAACAGGATGATCCGCGTTGCGAAGTTTTGTCATGACGTCATCATACTCGCCCGTTTGACGCAGATACACAAAAATACGATCATCACCATAGGCGTCTGGATTCCCAATCGGTTCGAGCGGAACGGGCAGGATACCTTTGCCATTCTTGCCGCTGGACTCGGCGATGATCTGCTCGATCCAATTTGCGAATGGCGACAAAGCCGCGTCAGCCACGACGGTCAACTTGTCTCGCCCGTGGAGAGCGGATTCGCCAATGACGGCTCCCAGCGCCATGCCAGGGTTGCGCGCCGCAGGATCGTGTTCGTCGCATTGAGAGCGCATCCAATCGGCGCGGTCGAGGAGGTGATTCAAGTCCACGCCGAGCAATGACGCGGGGACGAGACCAAAGTCGGTCAGCGCGGAGTATCGTCCGCCGACGAATTCATCGGCGAGGAAAATTTTTCTGAATTTGTTTTTTCGCGCCAAGGTTTCGAGCGATGTATTGGGATCGGTTGTGGCGACGAAGTGCGAGCCGTCTTTTTTGCTCAACTTCCAGAAGTAATGGAAGTTTGCCATCACCTCTGCCGTGCCGCCCGATTTGCTGGCAACGATGTACAGAGTCTTTTCGGGAGGATAATTCTTCGCGGCTTCAGCCACTTGCGCGGGGTCAGTGGAATCTAAAATGCCAACTGAAAGCGAAGGCTTCTCTCCATGCGCAGTAAACAACAGGCTGAATACTTCCGCAGTCAATGACGAACCGCCCATGCCGATGACCAACGCTCGATCCATGCTTGCGCTGCGAACTTCTTTGGCGAAATCTTGATATTCTTTTAATTTCTTGCGAGCCTTGTCGGTGGAGTCCAGCCAGCCCATGCGGATGGTCACTTCGTGTTGACCAGCCTTGTCTTTCGCGGGAGCCCAAAGAGAGGGATCATGCTTCCAGAGGCGCGCGGGAGCAGAATCAGCATCCAGTTGGGATAAACGCTGCGCGACAGAATCAGCCAGCCCGTCGAGAGAAGAAGCGGCGTTCTTCCTCCGCTCTTCAATAGTCGCAAGCAAATGCGTGATCGCCTCGTCGAAAGATTTAATTCCTTCGTCTTCCAATTCCTTTGTAACGACATCCATCGAAATGCCGATTGCTTCGAGTTGAGCGATGTCGTTCTGCGCATCTTCCACGCCGCGCATGAGAGTCATCTCGGCTTTGCCATGATCTTTGAAATCCTCGAGCGTGGCGGGCGGAATGGTGTTGACCGTTTCGGGCCCGATGAGGTTGTCCACGTAGTACGTGTCGGGATAGGCGGGATTTTTTGTGCTAGTGCTCGCCCACAACGGACGTTGCACGCGCGCGCCTTTGTATTTGAGTTTTTCCCAGCGAGAGCCAGCGAATGTTTTGTGATATTCATCGTAAGCAAGTTTTGCATTTGCGATCGCGGCTTTGCCTTTAAGCGGAGAATCATCGGGAAGTTGCGGATCAATTTTTGTGTCCACGCGCGAAACAAAAAACGACGCGACCGACGCGATGTGATCAATAGATTGTTTCGCATTGACGCGGTCTTCGAGTCCGCTGAGGTAGGCGTCCATCACTTCGGCGTATCGCTTGAGCGAGAAGATCAACGTGATGTTGATATTGATCCCCGCGGCGATGGATTTGCGAATCGCGGGGATGCCTTCTTTGGTGGCGGGAATTTTCACCATGAGATTCTTGCGCGCTACTCGCGCCCAAAGCTGTTGCGCCTGCGCAACTGTTTTTTCAGTGTCGTACGCAAGATCGGGCGTGACCTCGATGCTGACGTAGCCGTCGCCGCCATTGGATTCTTCATACAACGGCAGGAACGCGTCGCACGCGGCTTTGATATCTTCGATGACGAGTTGCCAAAAGATCTTCTTCGTGTCCCAGCCCGCCCACGCGAGCGGAGTAAGCGCGGAATCGTAATCCGTCGACTTGGCGATGGCGTTGTTGAAAATGCTCGGGTTCGACGTGACGCCGCGAATGTCGCCGCGTTCGATCATGGCTTTGAATTCGCCGTTCTCCAGAATCTTGCGCTGGATGTTGTCGTACCAGAGGGATTGGCCTAATGCGGTTAATTTTTTAATTGAGTCTGACATTTTGATTCCTTTACACTTCGGTGGTTGAGCGCAAGCGGTCCAAACCACCAGTTTCAAACAACTTTTAATTTGCAGGTTCTAGTGGTCTCAATACGACATGCGGCGAACACGCAGGTCTACTCGACCACCAACGCATTGACATTACAGCTTACGAATTCGAACTGCCTTTTCAGTGATTACGCCGAATGATTGAAGCAATGAGTCGCCGTGCTCAATAATGGCGAATGAGACAATTTCTGCTTTTTCTTGCGCGGACAGACCAGCGAGGCGATAAAGTACTATTCCCCTCTTCACAAAACCCTGCCGAAAGATCAATTCCCCAAAGTCTTTGTCGGCGGTCACAAGCAAGGTATTCTCTTCACTGGCAAGAGCAAGCACTTCCTGATCCATGATCCCTGGGGAAATTTCAGCCACATATTTCACATCGTGGCCGTCTTCTCGCAAACGGATCACAATTTCATAATCCACGCTTTCGTCGGCAAGAATCTTCATCAAACAGATTCGGCGATGGGGTAAACGACATCTGCCCGCAAGGCTTCACGCGCGAAGTTTAACGCGGCTTGAATGCCCTCGCGAGTCAAGCGCGGATGAGCCGCCAGCACCTGCTCGAACGATTCGCCCGACGATATTTTTTCCAGAATCAGATCAACCGTGATGCGCGTGCCTGAAAGGACAGGTTGTCCCATCATGATTTTTGGATCTGAAACCACATGTTGTTGTGTCATCTTACACCTCCGAATTTCGCTACGCGACAATTATACATTCCTATCTCCCTGCTTCAGCTTCCAACTTATGAATCTTCCCCACTCTCCTCGCCAACCTCTCCCCTCCCTCCTTATTCCCCTGATACTCTGCGCCTAAAAACGCGAGGATAAGCGCATTGGCAAGTTCAGGTCCGATGACGCGACCGCCGACGGGTAGATCATACATAAGACAACCACGGATCGTCGCGAATGACGGCAATCTGCGCCCCCAAATAACCGAGGGACGGGAGGTTATGCCAGCGTCGCAACAGATGATAGGCAGGGGAAGTCAGCAAGCGGCAGGCATCTACGGCAGGCTTCCAATCCGCTTTTCGGATTTCGTTGACGGTTGATTGATGTGGCAAAACTCCAAAATCCCATGCGGAACATAAGCGCGAGAGAAAATCTACTTGATCTGAGAGAGTGGTCAAAGTTTCGGGAACATCTGTATCGGGGTATAAAGAACCGTCAAGCCAGTGATGGTCAGTCATCGGTGTTCTCTTTCAGAAAAAAATTATACCGCCTCCGCTTACAAAACCGACCTGCCTTCTTCCATCGTATGAATCTTCTCAACTCTTCGTGCCAACCTCTCCCCTCCAGCTTTGTTCCCCTGATACTCTGCACCCAAGAAAGCATGGATGAGCGCATTGGCGAGTTCAGGACCGATCACACGGCCGCCGAGGCAGAGGACATTCATATCGTCATGGGATACTCCCTGCGCGGCGGAGTATGTGTCATGGCAAATGGACGCGTACACGCCTTTCATCTTGTTCGCGGCGATGCACGCGCCGATGCCCGATCCGCAGACGATGATCCCGCGCTCCACTTCGCCGTTTTGAATAGCGCGTCCCACTTTCTCGGCGAAATCGGGAAAGTCCACGCTCGCTGTGGAGTCTGTACCTTTGTCAATCGGTTCATGCCCCGCTTTGCGCACGGCGTCAAGAACAGTTTGTTTGAGCGGGAAACCCGCATGGTCAAAGCCTATGGCGATTTTCATTTCAATTCAAACCTTTTTACCACGAAGGACACGAAGGTCACTAAGTTTTCTGCTGCACAACGTGGTGAGTCCTTTTAGATTTTCTCTCAGCCAATCCTTACAACAAAATCTTTCAAAACTAAGCCCAAAAGCCAACACCAAACCCATCACTCAACCCACCTTCGTGCTCTTTGTGCCCTTTGTGTTTAAAGCGCCTTAGCGCGCGCCACAACATTCTCCACCGTAAACCCAAACTTCTCAAAGATGACCTTATACGGAGCAGACGCGCCGTAGTGGTCAATGCAAAGCGTGGACTTGGCGTATCGTTCCCAGCCGAGGCTGGCTCCGAGTTCGACGGCGAGGCGTTTCGTGAGGTTTTTCGGCAACACGGATTCTTTGTATGCCTCGTCTTGTTTCTCAAACAACTCCCAAGACGGGAAAGAAACCACGCGCACGCCTTTGCCTTCTTCGTGAAGTTTCTGCGCGGCGTCGAAGATCAGACTCACTTCCGAACCTGTCGCCATCAAGATAATTTCGGGGGTTCCAAAATCTTGCAACACATACGCGCCTCGCGACAAACTGGAAGTTTGTCGTACGGGGAGCGTGGGCAATGCTTGACGAGTGAGAACCAGCGCGGTCGGTCCGTTGCGGCGCGAGATGGCAACCTTCCACGCCTCGCGGACCTCGTTCGCGTCGGCGGGACGAATCGTCACCATGTTGGGAATCGCCCTCAATGCGGCGAGTTGTTCGATGGGCTGATGAGTCGGACCATCTTCGCCAAGTCCGACCGAGTCATGTGTGTAGATAAAGATCGAAGGAGCGTGCGAAATGGCGGCGATGCGAATGGCGGGCTTCATGTAATCGGAGAAGATCAGGAACGTGCCGCCGTACGCGATGACGCCGCCGTAGAGATTCATTCCGTTCAGCGCCGCGCCCATCGCGTGTTCACGCACACCGAAGTGGAAGTTGCGTCCCTCGGGCGATTCTTTTTGGAACGATGGGCTTCCATCGATCATGGTGTTATTCGAGGGCGCCAAATCTGCCGAGCCGCCGATGAGTTCAGGCAGGATCGGCGCAAGCGCGTTGATCAACTTACCCGACGACGCGCGCGTCGCCATGCCCTTTGCGTCGGCGGGAAAAGTCGGAAGGTTCGCATCCCAACCATCGGGAAGTTTGCCTGCGATACGGCGATTCAACTCCGCGCCCAATTGCGGATTCAACCGCCCGTACGCTTCGAGTTTCATCTTCCAATCAATCTCGCGCTCGCGCCCTGTTTCCACGGCTTTGCGGAAGAACGCCAACACATCGTCGGGGATAAAAAATCGCGGTTCGAGGGGCCATCCCAAATTTTCTTTCGCGGCATTCAGTTCCTCATCACCCAGCGGTTCACCGTGCGCTTTCGATGTCCCTTGCCTGTGCGGCGCGCCGAAACCGATGATGGTGCGACACATGATGATCGAGGGGCGCGGGTCTTTCTTCGCATTCTGAATGGCTTTGTCGATCATCTCCACATCGTTGCCATCGTCAATTTTTTGCACGTGCCAGCCGTACGCTTCAAAACGCGCGGCGCGATTTTCAGTGAACGCTAAATTTGTAGAACCGTCAATCGAGATGTGATTATCGTCGTACAAATAAATGATCCGCCCCAGTTGCAAATGCCCCGCCAGCGACGCGGCTTCGGAAGAAATACCTTCCATCAAGTCGCCGTCGGTGACGATGCCGTAAATAAACGATTGGATAAGATCGTAATTGGGTTTGTTGAATAACGCGGCAAGGTGACTCGCCGCAATTGCCATGCCCACGCCTTGCGTGAATCCCTGCCCGAGCGGACCGGTCGTCACCTCGACGCCGGGCGTGAGTCCATGCTCGGGGTGACCCGGCGTAATGCTCCCGAATTGGCGAAAGTTTTTGAGGTCGTCGAGGCTCACGTCGTACCCGGTCAAATGGAGGAGCGAATACAAAAGCATCGAGCCATGTCCGCCCGAAAGAATGAAGCGGTCGCGTCCCATCCACTTTGGGTTGCGCGGATTGTGCCGCAGGTGCCGCGTCCAAATGGTGAAAGCCATCGCGGCCGCACCCATCGGAAGTCCGGGGTGACCCGAGTTGGCTTTCTGCACGGCATCCGCCGAAAGGAATCGTAATGTGTTGATCGCGCGTGTTTGAAGATCGTTTGTCATAGTATCCCTGACGATTTTATTTCTTCAAATTGTACCATCGTAGTTTTAGCGCATGATAAACAAATCTTAACTCGACCTGAAAAGTAAATCCGCGTAGAATTGAAATCGAACATGAACGCAACTCAACGACGATTCGCATACGCCGCCATTTTGATTCTCGGACTCGTGTGGATTTTTCTCAGCGCGGATAAAAACGCCGCTTCATCCGCAGGGACAACTGCCACGCCCCATCAAGGTTTTCTCGCCCCCGACTTTTCTCTGCCAACCACCGATGGCGAAACAATCCGCCTCTCCGATTTGCGCGGGCAAGCCGTGTTGATCAATCTCTGGGCAACGTGGTGTCCGCCATGCCGCGCCGAAATGCCCGCGATAGAAAAAGTTTACAACGAATACAAAGATGAAGGGCTTGTTGTCCTTGCGATCAACATGACTTATCAAGACGACGCCTCTGCTGTTATGCCGTTCATCCAAGAGCACGGACTCACCTTCCCCATCCTGCTCGATGAATCTGCTGTGGTTGGTCGCGCGTATCAACTGCGCTCACTCCCCTCGTCGTTCTTCATCACCCGCGATGGAATCATCAACGAAGTCGTCATCGGCGGACCGATGGTTGAGGCGTTGTTGAGAACGAGAGTGGAGGAGATTTTGAAATGACATTCCGTCCTGAGCGGAGTGAGGAGCGCAGTTTGCGACGAACGCAGTCGAAGGATGGGCCTGCATCGGCGCTTCGACTTCGCTACGCTCCGCTCAGCGCGGAGAAAATTTCATGATCGAATCCTTCCGCACCCTCTTCGCCCCTCCCCGCGACCTCATCCTCCTCGTCGCCGCCCTCTGGATCGGACTCGCCCTCGCCGAAAAACAGACAGAACGTCACGGCGTCTCGAAAGACGCGCTCAACAACCTCGTCTTCTACAGTCTGTTCGGCTACCTCCTCGGCGGGCGGATTCTCTTCGCGCTGGCAAATTACTCCGCGTTTGCAAATTCCCCGCTCAACATCTTCTCACTGAATGTTGATCTGTTCGACTCAACAAGCGGTATCGTTACGGGGCTTCTGATCGGAATCATCTACGGCAAAAAACAAAACCTCTCACTCTGGAACGCGCTTGACGCTCTCACGCCTATCCTTGCTTTCACCGCTATCGGACTCCACCTCTCCCACCTCGCCGCAGGGACAGCCTTCGGCAGTCCCACCACTCTCCCCTGGGGCATTGACTTATGGAACGCGACGCGTCATCCAACTCAAATCTACGAGTTGATCGCATCGCTGATTATTTTTGGCATCATCTGGTTTCGCAAATCAGAACTATCCCCCGGCACACTCTTCCTCAATTTCACCGCGCTCACCGCTGGCGCACGTCTCTTCCTCGAAGCCTTCCGCGCCGATAGCACGCTGATCTTCGGCGGAATTCGACTGGCGCAGGTTGTCGCGTGGGGGGTGTTGACGATCGCGTTCATAACCAGCGAGCAGAAATGGCAAAACGCGCCAGATCGCAAATGATTCAAGAACGTTTGTCAATGTAACTCAGCGTCCCATGTTGTTTCAGACAGGGTTTCTTACAAAATATTTGCGGTTCATCAAACTGGTAAAATTGCGAACAAGCATTTACCGAAACGATTCGATTTATGAGAACATCTATCCTGAAGACTGCGTTGCTGAGTTTCCTCCTCGCCGCCTGCCAGCCAGCCGCTTCGCAGGCCGTCACCGTGATTGACGGCGACCAGATCCTCGCGCTTTACACTGACGAACGCATCCCGGTTTCTATTCTTTCCGATGCGGGAATTTCTCTCGCGCCGGAAGACAGCATTCTGGTCAACGGCATACCTTTGGCGGGCGACCGCCCACTCGCTGAATTTCCTATTACTCTTCAAATTCGCCGGGCGGTCCCAGTCGTCATCTCCACTCCTCAAGAGCAATATATGTTTCAAACCCCCGCCTTTACAATTGGCGAAGCCATGCATGAAGCAGGGATACAGCTTCACTCCGGAGACGCTCTCAGTCAATCGATCCAACTTTCAATCTCCAATCTCCAATCTCCTCTAACCATTTATCAAACGCATCCTCTCGTCATTACCTCGAACGGTAAGGCGATCACAACCGCCTCCCCCGCCCAAACGATCGGAGAAGCGCTGGCTGGGGCTGGGATTCCCCTGATCGGAGGCGATTACAGCATCCCGTCGGAAAATGAAGCGCTACCGGCGGATGGGCAGATCAAAGTGGCGCGAGTCTCCGAGTCGGTGATCCTCGCGCAAAAGCCGATTCCCTACACGAGCGAATTCGTCGCCTCGGCGGATGTGCCGCTCGATCAGACTCAAGTCTTGCACCCCGGCGAAACCGGGCTGACCGTCCAACGTATCCGCATCCGCTACGAAGATGGGAACGAAATTTCGCGCATCACCGAAGAAGAGACCGTTGTGCGCCAACCTGAAAACCGCGTGGTCGGATACGGAACGAAGATCGAGATCAAGACGGCGGTTGTGGATGGCGTGACCATCGAATACTGGCGCGCCGCGCAAATGTATGTGACTTCTTATTCGCCGTGCCGCTCGGGCGGAGACCGTTGTTATCACGGAACCTCCAGCGGGGCAACCGTGCAAAAAGGCGTAGCGGGCATGAAATACGATTGGTACTTGAGCATGGGCGGGCAACAACTCTTCATCCCCGGCTACGGCTTCGCCACCGTGGCAGATGTCTGTGGAGGTTGTATCGGCAAGCCATGGATCGACGTTGCCTACAGTGACAACGATTTTATGCCATGGAGTTCGTGGGTGACCGTATATTTCCTCACGCCCGTACCCCCAAATATCATTTATGTGCTGGAATAATTTGTGACCCGCGCCCAGAAAATTGCCTTTACCTTATTATCCATTTTCGCCATTGTGCTGACAGGCGCGGTGTATGCGCTCTACATCAACAAATGGAGCGCTCCGCTCGGACCTTCGTTGCAATTGCCGACATGGACTCCCTTCGCGCTCCCCGCCACGTGGACTCCAGATCTCCGCGCGACGAAAACGCCACTTTCCGCCATTACAGTTGATTCAGCCAATTCAGCCGCCACCCAGCCCGCGCAGTGTAGTGAAACGCCGACCATGCACATTCTTCTCATCGGCAGTGACGCCCGCGCCGACTCGTACAACTACGGGCTTGCCGATGTGATCCGCCTTGCGCGTGTAGACTTCGTGAACGAAACTGTCACCATACTCGAATTTCCGCGCGATTTGTGGGTGGAGATCCCCGACATTGCCGACAATCTCGACGGGCAGACACATGAAAAATTAAATCAAGCGTACCTCTACGGGAATCCAGGCTTTAAATACACAAACGATCCCGCGCAAGGACCCGGTCTGCTTGCCCGCACGCTGGCGCTCAACTTCGGCGCGCGCATCGATCACTACGCGGCGATCAACATGAAAACGTTTGTCAATATCGTAAACGCGGTCGGCGGCATCGACGTCTACCTGCCCGAACCTGTGGACGGGCGAACCGGGGAAGACTTGAGCGATCGGCTGGTCTTCCCCGCCGGGCAACTTCACTTGATGGGCGACCGCGCTCTCACGCTGGCTCGCATCCGCATTGAGGGAGGGTTCGCCCGCGCAGAGAATCAAAACCGCGTGCTATGCGCGTTGCGCGACCAACTGACCAGCCCGGAAGTTATAAAGGATATTCCAGAATTGGCACGAGCCTTCAGGGATAACATCCAGACCGATCTCAGCCCGGCGCAGATCAGCGACCTGGCTTGCCTCGGCGCGGAAATCCAAACGAGCAACATTCGCTTCGTGGGTTTCCCTCAAACCCTTTTCGTGCAAACGCGCGAGTTCGACCCGGTCTTCGGCAAGAACGTTTCGATCCTCAAAACGGATTTTGAGATCCTGCGCGAATATGTCCATCAGTTCAACGAAGGCGCCTGGCAAACTGCCAGCGTGTCCGCCGAAGCCTCGAGCGAGGATGTGCCGTTTTGCCCATGAACATTCCTCCGCTCAATGTTTCCGCCGTTTTGAAGCGCTTTGGGCTTCGCGCGAATAAATCGCTCGGACAAAATTTCCTGCAAGACCCGCGCGCCCTCGAACTCATCGCGCAAACGGCAGAAATTCAACCGACCGACACGGTGTTGGAAGTCGGTCCCGGTCTGGGTAGCCTGACGCGCCACCTCGCCGCATCTGCCCGGGAAGTGGTAGCGGTCGAACTGGACGAGCGATTGCTTCGCCCGCTTGAAGAGATCACCGCCCCCCATCGAAATATCCGCGTGGTACATGGGAACATTCTTGACATCGCGCCCGACGAGTTGGTCCACCAACCCGAATATCTTGTGGTGGCAAATATCCCCTACTACATCACCTCAGCGATCATCCGTCACTTGCTGGAAAGCAAAAACAAGCCGCGCAGGATCGTGCTTACCATTCAAAAAGAAGTGGCAGAACGGATTTGCGCCCAGCCGGGCGATCTGAGTCTGTTGGCATTAAGCGTGCAGGTTTACGGAATCCCCCGCCTTGCGGCAAAAATTCCCTCCAGCGCGTTCTTTCCCGCCCCAGGCGTTGATTCAGCTATATTGACGGTGGAGATTTACCCGACCCCGTACATCGAAGAACCATCGCTCGGTCTATTTTTCAAGCTGAGCAAGGCGGGCTTCGCTCAAAAACGAAAAACGTTGCGAAACTCTCTATCCGCGGGGTTGCGCAAATCCACCACAGAGATCGTCGAACTCCTCAACCGAGCCGGCATCGACCCAATGCGCCGGGCGGAAACTCTGAGCTTGGACGAATGGCGAACACTTTGCGCGCTATATGGAAAACACAAAGCGGAGCGATAAGGGCTCCGCTTTGGCTATGAACATAAAGAACTTTACAAGATCACTGGCTCCTGCTGAGCAATTCCTTCTTCAACTGTTCCACCGAGGAATATTTGCCAAAAACAGCGGGCACTTCACTGACGCGAATTGCTAATCGGTTTTTGCTTTTCGAAGCCTGCTCGCGGTCATTGAGCGGATAGAAATAATCGAGGGATTGTTGCAATCTGGAGTTGATCTTTTCCTGAAACGCAACGCGAGTCTCCGGCGAAAGCACAACAACAAAATCAGAGGGGCTAATATGCCCAAGGAAATCGTCAGCGGAACCTGTTTCTTTCAAAGCGTTCGAGATCATCAGGCTGATGGCGCGCAACACATCGTCGGACGCGACAAATCCATACGCTTCCCTGAAAACCTGTAAATTGGCGATGGAAATATGCAAGAGCGATAGCCCGGACTTGTGCACCACATCGGACAACTTTTCATCCACAAGGGCGCCTTCGGGTAAACCGCTCACAGGGTTCGTCAGCGACGCCTGACTCACGCGCTTAAGAGAATTTCGCACGCGCAGGCGCAGTTCCTGCACATCGAACGGCTTGGTGATGTAATCGTCCGCGCCGACCTCGAGACCTTGCAAGATGTCGGAACGGTCGCGCTTTTCAGTCAGGAAAATAATGGGGATTTCATTGGTACGGCGGTCTTCGCGCACCCGGCGGGCAACTTCAAAGCCGTCGATATCCGGCAGACGAATATCGAGGATAATCAAATTTGGCAGTACCGTTTGCGCGGCGCGCACGCCATCCTCCCCCCAATTGACGGTAAAGACTTCATAGCCTTGAACGCGAAAATAGGCGTTCAACATTTCGGCAATGTCGAGATCATCCTCGACGATAAGGATCTTCGATTTGGCTTCAGCCACAACGCCCCCGATCAGGCAATCGGTTCTTTTTGAATGACGAACTCGCAAACGGCATCGCCAACGGCAACACACTTCGACTCGTTGACGCGAAACTCATTGCCGCCGGACACCCACTTGAGCGCTTCCTGTAATAAACCTGTGGCAAGGTAACACACCGGCTTATCCGCATTCTTGCGCCCCCAACAACACGGGCATTTATGGATGGTGTAAATGAATTCGGTATCTTTTTCTTCCACCGTGCTGTGCTGGTCGCTTAACTGCGAGAAGATCTTCGCCACCGCCGGAATGCCGATCTTTAATTTGGCTTGCAGTGGAAGCACCACAAAAGCAAGGTCTGCCGCACCGGCGAGAGCGCCAAAGTTTTTCAACGCGTCTGAAAAGGTGGCGCGACCGGCGCGCAACGCCAGCCCACGCCCGCCGCGCGGACCGTACATATCCTCCAACGCGCTGCCGATGGCGGAGAGTTCGCCGAAATCGAAACCCTTATCCAGATTATCGGCAGGGTAATTGTCGATGTAGTTATTCATACCCGCGAGGTTGAGGATGGCATTCAAGCCATTCTTGCCCATCACTTCCTCGAGCGATTTGATCGTGATCAAACCAAATTTATTGGGGTAATATAGACCGGCTTTTTGAACAGGGCTCATTAGATTCTCCGATTAGATCAGTTTCGCAAGATCTTCCGCGGCGCGACGCATGTCCAGAAAGATCAAGCCCAACTTAGCCTGCTCGCGCGCCAAGGCGGTCAGCACAGCCTCTTGCCCCACCGACATCAATAGCACGTAACCTTTTTCGCCTTTGATATACACTTGCTCGAGCGAACCGCGACCCAATTCGGTGGCGATCCGCTCGCCGAGCGAAAGCATGGCGGCAGACATGGCAGAAACGCGGTCTTCTTCCACGCCTTGAGGCAGGGCAGAGGCAATGCTCAAACCATCAACGCTAACAACCGCCGACGCTTCAATGTCCGGCGACGATGCTTGCAATTCACGAAGACGATCCACCATTTGTTGAGTGCGAGATTTGGACAAGACAGCCCTCCAAGGGCGCCAACCTGCTTGATGCAGATAGGGGCGATTCAAACTTACAGATATTTTAGATTACGGGGTAAAAAGTGTCAAGCCAGCCGCTTCAAACTCATGCAAATTTACAGAAGTGCAAACATTCAAATGCTATAATTTCCAAAGACTACTATGAAAAAAATTTCCTCTCTTGTCTTTGCCCTGGCGGTTTTGATCAGCGCCAACATGCAACGCCCCGTGTCTGCGCACACAGAATCTGAAAGCGAAAGCGGAGCAGTGTTATGCGCGCCGGATGTCTACCTCGTTGACCCCGGTGATTGCCTGCCCCTCGGACCATCCAACTACCTCGCGGAACTTTCACAACTGGGGTTGACGATTCCTCCGCGCCCGCTCGCATCGAAACACCCGGACCTCAGCCTGACCCAACTCCCCTACTTCTACTTCCACCTCGACAACGATCTTGTTCCGATCCTAAATGGACCTGCCGGCGCTGAAACCGGCAACGCCTATATGCCGGGCTTTGTGTACGTCAGTTATGTGGATCGCGTGGATACCGGGCATGGAATTTACTACATGCTCCAGGATGGCAGTTGGATACGGGGAAAAGGGTCGCGCGTTTCTGAAATCTCCTCGTACCAGGGGCTTGAGTTCACAGCCACTCCCAAGCGACCCTTCGGCTGGGCGTTTGAATATATTCCAATCAAACAAGCGCCGGGGTACAGCGCTCCTGAAACAGGAAATTTCATCAACCCGTTCGCAGAACTGATACAGGTTTATCAAACTCAAAATGTAGATGGCGCGGACTGGAACATGATCGGACCAAATCAATGGGTGGAGGCGCGTAAGGTGGCTATCGTCACTCCCAACACCAGCCCGCCCGCAGGCGTGACGACCGGTCGTTGGATCGACGTAGACCTTGCCGAGCAAACCCTTGCCGTATACGACAATTTTGAAATTGTATTCGCCACCGTCATTGCCAGCGGGCTTGAACCCTTCTGGACGCGCCCCGGTACGTTTCAGATCTATTTGAAAAAAGAAACCGAAAACATGCGCAACAACGACCCGACCGATTTTTACTACCTCGATAATGTGCCCTGGACAATGTATTTCGATAAAGCGCGCGCTCTGCATGGCGCATACTGGCGCACGCGCTTCGGCTACCCTCAATCGCATGGATGCGTAAACCTCTCCGTCGGCGATGCGCATTGGTTATATAACTGGGCAAACGAAGGCGATTGGGTATATGTTCACGACCCATCGGGATTAACTCCCACAGATCCCGCGTTATATCACGACTGGGCATATTGACACTTCATTATTCTGCATGGTAAACTCTCGCCCGCTGTTAGATTGGTCTCGTGGTGTAGCGGCCTAACATGCGGCCCTGTCAAGGCCGAGATCGCGGGTTCGAATCCCGTCGGGACCGCCAAGAATATAAAAGAACCGACCACTAGGTCGGTTCTTTTGTTTCCAAAATTCACATCAGGCGCGCTAGACATGGTCAATACTTTGTTTGACCAACCCCCTGTTAGACCTTCGGTCCCGCCTCAGTCACTTCCTTCGGCGTTTCACCCGCATACTTAGCAAAGTTATCAATGAATTTTTGAGCGAGTTGTTTGTACTTCGCCTCATGTTCCGATCGATCTTTCCACGAGGAAGCGGGGTCGAGAACTTCGGCTGGGACTTCGGGACAAGTGGTAGGAACCTCGTATCCGAAGACCGGGTCGCGGCGGTACTCCACCCCGTCAAGTTTGTCCGTCAAAGCCGCATTCAACAACGCGCGCGTGTGTTTGATCGAAATTCGCTTGCCCACGCCATACGGCCCGCCCACCCAGCCGGTATTCACCAGCCAACATTTCACATGATGCTTTTCGATCTTTTGCCGCAACAACTCCGCGTATTTCGATGGATGATGGACAAGAAACGGCGCGCCGAAACAAGCGGAAAATGTGGCAACCGGCTCTTTCCCCAAGCCCGCTTCGGTCCCTGCCAGTTTGGCTGTGTACCCGGAAATAAACTGGTACAACGCCTGGTCCACCGACAACCGCGCAATCGGCGGCATGACACCGGTCGCATCTGCGGTGAGGAAAATGATATTTTTTGGATGCCCGGCTTTCTTTTCAGGAACGGCATTTTCAATGAACGTCAACGGATACGAAGAGCGCGTATTTTCGGTGAGAGACGAATCGTTGAGGTCAATCGCCCGGGTAGCCGGGTCAAACACCACGTTCTCCAGAATCGTCCCAAACATGTGGGTGGTCGCGTAAATTTCCGGCTCGGCTGACTGCGAGAGTCCGATCACTTTGGCGTAGCAACCGCCTTCGTAATTAAAAACACCGTCATCACTCCAGCCATGCTCGTCGTCTCCAATAAGCCGTCGCGTTGGATCGGCAGAGAGGGTCGTTTTGCCAGTGCCGCTCAAACCAAAGAATAACGCCACATCGTTTGGATCGTCCGGGTCCACGTTCGCCGAGCAGTGCATAGACATCACGCCACGCAACGGCAAGAGGTAGTTCATCAGCGTGAAGATCGACTTTTTCATTTCGCCGGCATAGCGCGTGTTGCCGATGATCGCCAGTTTGCGCTCGAGATTCAACAGGACAAAAGTCTCGGAGCGCGTTCCATCGCTTGCCGGATCTGCTTTGAAACTCGGCACATCAAGGATGGTGAAGCCAGGCATAAAGTTTTTGATCTCGTCTGAAGTTTCAGGCAGGATGAACATGTTCCGAATGAAAATACTGTGCCACGCCTCCTCCGTCACAAAGCGGACGTTCAAACGATACTTCGGGTCGGCGCCGGCGTACACATCTTGCACGAATACATCGCGCCCTTTTAGGTATTCGGTCATACGGTTATACAGCGCGTCGAATTTCGCGCCCTCAAATGGACGGTTACCGCCCCACCAAACGATCTTTTCCGAATCAACATGCTTCACCACGAACTTATCGTTGGCGGACCTGCCCGTGTGCTGACCGGTATGGGCGACGAAGGGTCCGCCCTCCGTCGTTGCGCCTTCGCCGCGAAAAACCGCCTCCTCGTACAGCCCTTCGGTGGGCAGGTTCCAGTAGGCGGTTCGTAAGCCGTCGATGCCGTGATTAGACAAATCGTAGTCTGCGCGACGGGTCAATGCCGAGTTTTCGGCTGGAGTTGTTCCGTTTCGTGAGTTGCTCATTAAGTCACCTCGTAAAGAAAGGGTAAATTGGGGGAAGTGAAGGGAGCGCCTTCGCGTTAATGATAACACCGTCCCGGCGCCGGGGAATTGAGTTTCTTCCTATCAAAACCTGTCAAACTACTGACAGGCGATCGACCCCGGCTGTGGGTCTGTTCCCTGCGACCAGATGCGGTCAAACTCCCGCATATACAAGGAAGCGATGTCGGGGTTGTCGAGGATGATCACGTTCTCGTCGTTGCTTTCCTCGGCGCTCGTGGAAAAATTCAACGAGCCGGTGATCACAAAGCGTTCGTCTACGATAATAACCTTATTGTGCATGAAATTCGGGTTGCCGTCGCGCCGAACCGCGATGCCCGCGCAAGTCAGCGTATCAAACTCCGACGCGTCGGTGTCGCTTCCGACGTTTTCATACACGCCTGCCACGCTCACCCCGTTGCGGGCGCGTTCGATCATGGCATTGGCAAGCGGGAAGTCGGTAAAGCTAAAGGCTAAGAAACGAACGCTCGATTGCGCAAAATTCACAATGGGGATGATCGCCTGCTCCAGCGCTCCATCCTCCGAAGTGAAGACCACCCAAATCTGCGTCCCGTTCACATTAACCGATTGCTCGCTCAACTGCGAGGGCGATTTGGGGCCAAATTGCCCATCCCACATCTCTTGAAATTCGCGCTCGTAGATCGCCGCCACGGCGGGCGAATGGATCACCACCACGTTATTTTCCTGCTTGAAGATTCCGTTTTGCGTGAGGTTGGTCGAACCGGTCCACACGGTTTGATAATCGAAGATGATGAATTTGTTGTGCATCAACGCCGAACGGTTGTCGGCGCGTACTTCGATCCCGCTGTTCTGCAATACCGCGAATTGACCGCGACCCGGTTCTTCGTCTGCATCCAGCCCGTGCTCATCGTCGGTCACCCAGCGCACATCCAATCCGCGCTGACGGGCGGCGATCAAGGCTTCGGCAACAGGCGTGAGGTCAAACTCGAAGGCGGCGATGTGAATGGCATTCTGCGCGGCGTTGATCTTTTGGATCAGCGCGCCCTCGATGGAATTTTGCCACTGCGCCGGGTCGTTGATATTAGAACGATCGGTAAAATAAACTTCCCACCACAAGCCGCTTTGGGGTTGCGCGGTTGGCGGAGGGGCGATCAAGGTGTCCACTGGCGGGGCAAATTCACTTGGCGATTGAGGCGGGAATCCCGTCGCAGTCTCTGCGCCGGGTAAGGGAACGTTCCCGGCGTCGTAGCCGGTCAGGGTGGTGATGAATCCGATGATGACGATCAGGATTAACCCGAGGAGTGTCCCCAGTGTGTTTCGTTGTGATGTCCTTCGCCGATTCGACATGAATGCCTATTTCGGGAGGCTCAGCAATTCTTTTAAGTTCAAGATCAGTTGGTGGGGTGTGATCGCCTCGTCGTCAACGAGGCTCAGCAGTTTCCCCAAATCAACGGAAACGTCTTTGCCGCGTAGAGTCTTCCAGTGTTCGGTCATTTTATTTTTCAAGTCCGGGCGGCTTGCGGCATCGTACTTCCGTGCCGCCCAATTACCCGCGCCGCGCAGAAATTGACGCAGGGCTTTCATGCGCGGTTCCATAGCTTGCTCGGCGGTTGTATCGTCCATGCCATTGGTGTCTTGCGCGATCTGCGCGGCAAGTTCGATGCCCCAATTCATCAACTCGGTGGCGGGAGCTGTCTCCAGCATGTCGAGCATCGACACGTTGCCGGTCACCACTTTTTTTGCGATTTCCACGCGGGTTTTGATATCGGTCACGCTGACTCCAGCGCGAAAAAATCTTGAGGGTTGCCCAGCGGGAATCGTTGCGCGGCGGGATCGATCCGCTTGACCAGCCCCAATAAGACATCCCCGCTTCCCGCCTCGACGTATGCCTGTATGCCGCTCCCCATCAGCGCCCGCGCCGATTCGGTCCAACGCACGCGCGATTGCATTTGCGCTTTGAGGTCTGCGCGCAATTCGTCGGCAGTGGTCATTGGCTTGGCGTGGACGTTTCCGATCACGGGGATCTTGGGGTCGGTGATCGCGCTGGCGTCAACTGCGGCGTTCCACTCGGTTTGAATCGAATCCATCAACGGCGAGTGCGCGGCGATGCTCACTGCCAGCGCAACCGCTCGTTTCGCGCCGGCGGCTTTTGCCCCAGTCATGGCTCGCTCCAACGCGGGCTTGTGACCGGAGATCACCACCTGCCCCGGACAATTATCGTTGGCAACTTGCGCAATCTCACCGGCAACACTGGCTTCGGCGCAAACTTTTTCCAGCGTTGGAATATCCACGCCAAGGATTGCCGCCATGCCGCCTGGGTTCACTTCCCCGGCGCGCTTCATCAATTCGCCGCGCGTACGGACGAGCTGTAGCCCGGCGCCAAAAGGTAACGCCTCGGAGGCGGTCAGCGCGGATAGCTCGCCGAGAGAATGTCCCGCCAGTGCGGCAGGTTGAAAGTAAGGGTGAAGATGCGCGAAGGTCATCCATGCGGCTATGGAGTGAAGGTACAATGCCGGCTGTGTGTTGACCGTCTCGTCAAGTTGCTCTTTCGGTCCGTCCCACATCAATTGCGACAGGGAGAACCCGAAGAGCGCGTCGGCTTCGTCGAAGAATTGGCGGGCAATAGGGTATTGCGCGGCGAGGTTTTTGCCCATGCCCACAGATTGGGAGCCTTGACCGGGGAATAGAAATGCGGTGGTTTGAGAATCGAGTTTCATAGGGCTTAAAACACAAACGGGTCGTGATGGTCACGACCCGCCGGTGGTTTACTCGGACTTTTTCTTTTCTTTCTTGACTTCGACAACTTCACGCCCTTCGTAAAACCCGCAGTTCGGACAGACCGTGTGCGGCAGGCGCAGGGAACCGCAATTCGCGCAGGAGGTGAGGTTGCGGGGTTGCAAGGCATCGTGGGCGCGGCGCATGTTTCGGCGGCTTTTCGAATGCTTGCGTTTTGGATGTGGAGGCATTGGTCTTTCTCCTTGATAAATTCAGTAGCGCCGGCTTGAGCCGGCGCTACGGTTTTGACGACAGCGGGCAGATTATAGCGGGTGGGGATAGGCGCGTCAAGGATGGGAATAGGGCTTGTGTTTGATATCGCGCGCGAATACGAAAGCCGTTTGTAAGGGGTTTCATTCGCCTGCAAAACGCATCCGAGCAAAAGTTCATCGTATAATTCAAGCGTGGTGGAACCCATGCAACCCAATCACACAAGGAGTTGGACACAATGTCGACAACGCTTATCGCAATCATCATCATCGCGATCGTAATGGCGGTCATCGGAATCTCCATGAACAGATCGCGCGCCCGCCGCGAAAGCAATTTTCGCGGAGGCGAGGACAACCTCAATACTTCCGAGAAGCGCGGCGAGAAATAATAGGGCAATCGCATTTGGATTTTTTGTCCGCTAATCCTTGCGAATTCGCGCTAATCTTTCTCGGAAAAATTCGCGCAGATTGGAGAGAATAGCGAATTCGAAGGCAAAACACCATGTTTTGAGCCTCGAGATTTTCTAATGCGATTGCCCTACGAGAAATAACAAGCCGCGAAGAACTCCATAGTAAAATCAAGGCATGGAGTTTCAGATCGCAGTCGCCAAAGTCAATAAATACGCCACATCTGAAAGCGGGGACACGCTGGAAGTTGTTGAACGCCCCAATGGAGGGTTGTCGATTGTGCTTGCCGACGGGCAGACTTCCGGGCGCGGCGCCAAAGCGGTTTCACAAATGGTTGTCCGCAAAGTGATCGGCTTGCTCGCCGAAGGCGTCCGCGATGGCGCGGCGGCGCGCGCGGCATCCGACGCGCTCTTCACCGACAAACAGGGGAAGGTCATCAGCACGCTCAACATCGCCTCGCTCGACCTGCACAGCCGCACCATCGTCCTCACCCGCAACAACCCATCCCCTCTTTATATTTGTCGCGGCGAATCGATCGACCGCTTCGACGCGGAAAGCACTCCCTTGGGAGCCTCGCGCGACGCGCGCCCGCTCATCACCGAATTACCCATCGAGGTGGGGCTGACCATCGTAATGTATACCGACGGGCTGACTCACGCCGGCGAACGGCGAGGCACTCCAATGGAAGTCGGCGAAGCGATTCGGTCAGTGCTGGAAGATCAAGATCCCAGCCCCCAATCGCTGGCCGATTCGCTTTTGGCGCATGCGGTCCGGTTGGATGACGACCGCCCGGCTGACGATATCAGCGTGGTGGTGGTGAAATTTTCTTCGAACACCGGGGATAACGTTCGCCGCATGACGGTTCGACTGCCGATCCACGGAATTGCCGCATGAACCCTCTACCGTGTTGGGGATGCAGTTGCAGCGCAACCGCGAGCGAACAAACACCGGGAAGTTATTACTGTACTCTCTACCGTACATCTGCACCGCTAAGTGTCGCCATGGCGCCATGCGACACCCGCAAAGAACGCAAAGAAAACCTTTTTAACTTGGCGGACTTAGCGTGCTTTGCGGTAAAAGTCTTCTCATGTACGGTAGAGAATTAATGTACCGACCCTTAGCGGTTCAACTGTGTCATGCGCGCAGTAGCCAACGCATGAAAAAGTTCAGCCAATAGTGACATAAAAATGGAGCCTCCAAGTAAGCCCCCGGTGATCGGTGTTGTTGGTCCGTGCGGTTCGGGCAAATCCACCTTGATCGCCGGGCTTGAGAAACACGGCTTTACCTGCCGGCACATCGCGCAGGAACATTCCTACGCGCAAGCCATGTGGCAGATCATCGCCAAACCGGATATTCTCATCTACCTCCACGCTTCATTTGAAACCAGCACGGCGCGACGAAAACTCGACTGGCTCGAAAAAGATCACACCGAGCAACTCCGCCGCCTGACCCATGCGCGCGAACACGCCAGCCTGCTCATCGAAACCGATGAGATGACGCCGCAAGAAATTTTGAACACAGTTTTGGATTTCCTCCACAGGACGCCTTCATGAAACTCCGCATCGCTTCTCTCCTCCTGTTCGGCCTGTTCGCTCTTTCCTGCGCATTTCTCCAGCCCACGCCGCCCCCCACACCCGAAGTTTCCCCAACTCCCGATCTGCTAGACACGGCATGGGACGATCGCTCCATCTTCAAAGATGGATTAGTCCCATCCGCTCAACGAGCGCTGGACGAATTGGACGGCGCAACGGTTTATCACATCGAATTGGAGATTGCCGACACCCTCTCCCACGTGAACGGTTCGGAGGAAGCGCGCTACACCAATACAGAAAGCGAACCGTTAACCGAAGCGCGCTTTAGGCTGTTCCCAAACATCCTTGGCGGCAAGATGGAGATAGCCAATCTGCTTGTGAATGGCGCAACCGCAACGCCGCGCTACGACCTGCGCAACAGTTTGATGATCGTCCCGTTCTCCGCGCCGCTTGCGCCGGGCGAAAGCGTTGCAATCAGCATGGATTTCACGGTGGAAGTTCCCCGCACAGTAGAGCTGAACTACGGTGTGCTCGCCTACGATCAGGATGTGCTTGCCCTCGCCCATGCTTACCCAATGGTTTCCGTGTTCGATGACGAGGGGTGGAATGCTGAAATCCCGCCACAAGAAGGCGATGTGACCTACGCCGACGCGTCTTTTTTCATCGTTAGAGTTACCGCGCCAAAAGGCGTGACGGTGGTCACGTCCGGGCGGCGAGTCGGCTTCACGGAGGCTGAGCAAACGCACTCGGTGATCGTTGCGAGCGGTCCCGCGCGCGATTTCTATCTAGCGGCGAGTCCGACGTATGTGGAAACCTCCATCAACGCGGGAGGCGTCCTCATCCGCAGTTACACAACGGCAGAGTTTAGCGAAGGTTCGCAATCTCTGGTTGAAACAGCCGCGCGGGCGATCGAAGTTTTCAGCGAACGCTACGCGCCCTACCCCTACACCGAACTTGATTTTGTCTCGACCCCAACGCTGGCGCTAGGCATCGAGTACCCGGGCATGATCGCCATCACCTCCTGGATCTACGATACGCAAAACGGCGCCGCCAACGAATACCTCGAGGCGACGGTCGCGCACGAGGTGGGGCACCAATGGTTTTACAATCTCGTTGGAGACGATCAATTGGACGACCCCTGGCTGGATGAGTCGTTGACCCAATTCATCACCTTGCAATATTTTATCGACACGTATGGCGTCGCTGGCAGTGAGGGATTCAAGAGTTCGCTCGAATTCCGCTGGGATATGATCGCGCGCGAAACTATCCCGATCGGGTTGCCCGTCAATCAATACGATGGGGCAACCTACAGCGGAATTGTCTATGGTCGCGGACCTTTGTTCTTCATTGCGCTGAGAGATATGATGGGCGAGTCGGCTTTCGACTCATTCTTGAAAGAATATACCCAATCGCTCGCATGGAAGATTTCCACCCCGGAAACACTCCAAACGATGGCGGAGAAAAACTGCGCCTGCGAGCTGGACGATATTTTCAACGAATGGGTGTATCCATAGGCGGATGGTAGTATAATAACCGCCGCGTGGCGACCAAGCCTTAGACGGCGAGTGCGCCACATTTTTATGGATGGAGAGAACACCCGCATGCTTCGTAACTTAACCAACAGGCTTTTACTCATCGGACTTGTGCTTATGCTCGCGCTCTGGGTAGACACAAATGAAAATGTCCAGATTCCCAATCCTTTTAAAGACGACGGCTCCCCCCTGTTTCAAATCGACGTGAAACCCCGGCTCGGTCTCGACTTGCAAGGCGGCTTGCAAGTTCTGCTCGAAGCCGATATTGCCGACGATGTGAAAGTGTCGCGCGAGGAAATGGAAACTGCTCGCAATATCGTTGAAAACCGAACCAACGCCCTGGGCGTCAGCGAGAACGTTATCCAATTGGCGGGCGAACGGCGCATCGTGGGTGAATTCCCCGGCGCGGAAGATACCGACGCGATCCTCGATATTATTCAACAAACGGGCTTGCTCGAGTTTGTAGACACCGGGAGCTACGCTCCCCCGGAAGGCAGTACTCTGCAAACCGATTTTGTCCCCGGCGCATCCACCCCGCAAACTCCCGCAGACGGCGCGACAGTCTTCCACACGATCATGACCGGCAAAGTGTTGCAGGGCGTGAATGTGGGCGTCACCCAAACGGGCGAACCGGCGATCGATTTCGTTCTTAATTCGGAAGGAGCCACCCTATTTGCCGAACACACAGCGGCGAATATCGGTAAATATCTCACGATCGTCCTCGATAAACAGGTGATTAGCGCGCCGATCATTCAAAATGCGATTACAGGGGGCCAGGGTTCGATCAGCGGCAGTTTCACGCCGGAATCGGCGAATGCGCTGGCGGTGCAGTTGCGCTATGGCTCCCTCCCTATCCCGTTGAAAGTTGTCGAAACGCGAATCATCGGCCCCACCCTTGGCGAAGACTCGCTCCAGAAAAGCCTCGTAGCTGGGCTGATCGGCTTCCTCATCGTTGCCCTCTTCATGATCATTTACTATCGCCTGCCCGGCCTCGCGGCGGTTTTGTCCATTTTGGCATACGCCGCCATTTTGTACGCTGTCTTTAAATTGATCGGCGTCACCCTCACTCTGCCCGGTATCGCCGGCATCATGTTAAGCACTGGTTCGGCTTTGGATGCGAACATCCTGATCTTCGAACGGTTGAAAGAAGAACTCCGCTCCGGCAGAAGCCTGCGGCAAGCGTTCGACCAGGCATGGAAGCGCGCCTGGCCCTCCATCCGCGATTCAAACGTTGCCGCCCTCATCACAGCAGTCATCCTGTTCTGGTTCGGGAGTTCCTTCGGCGCCACGATCGTCAAGGGTTTCTCCTTCACGCTTGCCATCGGCGTGATCATCAGTTTGTTCTCGTCGCTTTATATCACCCAATCTTTTCTGGCGCTTCTATTCAACATCGTCAAACCGACAAACTACGAACGCTCGATGGGCATCTAGGATTTCCTCATGAATATTCTCGGCAAACGCTACATTCTTTTCGGCTTTTCTCTCTTGATCATCATCCCCGGCTTGGTCATCATGTTCACCCGCGGGATTCCCCTTTCCATCGACTTCAAAGGCGGAAGCCTGCTCGAAGTGAAATTCGACGCCGCGCAACCGGCGCCGGGCGAAATCCTTGAAGTCTACGAAACTTCGGGAATCAAAGACTCGCAAGTGCAAACTAGCGACACCGGCAGTTTTATCATTCGATCCGAGTTTATGCAGAACGAAACCCGCGACGCCGCGCTCACCGCGCTCACAGCCAGGTTTGGAAAACTCGAAATCGTTCGCTTCGACAGCGTAGGACCGAGCATCGGCGAGCAGGTCACATCGCGCGGAACGCTCGCGGTCATCGTATCTTCGCTACTCGTGGTGCTCTTCATCGCATGGTCCTTCCGAGGCGTGCAAAACGCCTTCCGCTATGGGATCTGCGCCATCCTTGCCATGATCCATGATGTGGCGATCATCTTTGCCATCACCGCCTACGGCAGTCTGCTGTTCGGCTGGGAGATCGACGCGCTCTTCCTCACCGCCTTGCTAACCGTGATCGGCTTTTCCATGCAAGACACCATCGTGGTGTTCGACCGCATCCGTGAAAACATGAGCATTTACCGCCGACTCGATTTCGAGACCCTCGTCAACCACTCCATCGTGCAAACCCTGCAACGCTCCATCAACACCCAGTTGATGACCGTCGAATTCCTACTGCTGGCGCTTATCATGTTCGGCGGCGCCACCCTTCAAGAATTTGCGTCAATCTTGTTGATCGGGCTGATGAGCGGAACCTATTCATCCATCTTTATCGCCGCCCCCATCCTTGTTTTATGGGAAAACCGCGAATGGGAAAAGTGGTTCAAACCCAAAGCGCTCGCCAACTAGAACGAAATCAAAAACAAACCCACCCGAGATCAATCGTTCGAAGGTGGGCTTATTTTTTGGGCGGTAATTCACGAAAAAAAACGCCGATCAAAGCAAAGATCAGCGTTTTCTGCGCCCGGGTAGGTTTGGGGCAAATTATATTTATCGCCTACGCAACCACACAAGGATATTTAACAGAAGAGAACGAAAAGTTGTCCGCCTCACGGTGAACATGGGGAGTGGGTAATCCCTCTCCTCATAGGACTTCAACCGCATTAGCAATCGGACAACATCCTGGTTTGGCTTGGTTCGATACATGGTCCGCGCGTGCTCTGGAATCATTGGATATGCATACCGCCTACAGGACGCCTGAACAATAAGGATGTTACAAAAAACATCCCGCCATAATCACAGGCGGGATTGTTAGACAAACAAACGCTTCATTCGCAGGGACGGTTGCCCCGCCAGTGGCTGGCTGACCTACCCCCCCAACTCCACCGCCAGCGTATCGTAATAGGTGCCGGCGCCAAAGCCGTCGATGAGAATATGGTCAAGAGGCTGTAATCTCGGCAACTCCCTGAGAAAAGCGATCATGTTCGACGCCGCGCTCACATTCCCAAAGTCGCTCAACAACCACGGCATCGGCAGGACGATCCCGTCGTTTTGCAGGTGTTTTTCCTTGAGCTTATTGATCTTGTAGTTGGCGTGGTGCACGATCGCCACAGCGAACGACTTTCCGGCAATGCCCAACTCTTCCACCCGCGTCTGATACGCCGCGTACACATCGCGCACCACCTGCACGCCCGTCCGCACGAACAACTTGACCATGCCCATCGGTCCAGCCATGGCAATAGAGGACCCATCGTGAGGCTCGTGCATCAAACCCGCCACACGGATATTATTTGCTGATGGTTCGGTCACATCCACATTGTACCCATCCGCTTTTTGTTTGGAATGGGGGTAATACATTTGCACTTGCAACACGCCGTCTTTGTCAAACGCCTCATGCGATTTACCGGCAAGAAACTTCATCGTCTTACCGGGGATGACGCCCACCACCCCGGCGGCATTCCCAAACAACTGTAGCGCGTTGGCGTCATGCGAAGAACCCACAAAGCGGCTCAGTCCCTCGATACCGCCGACCAACACCTTCTTCCCGTACAACGATTCGGCAATATTTTGATTCAATTGAAGGTTTTCCGGCAACGTTGGGTTCAACGCCAAATGAAGCGAACTGGTTGACCCATCGCACGCTTTATGGGTGGCGACCTTCAGGGCGCTCTCCGGAATCCCCGCGGCTTTTGAAATCTGATTAAGGTAATCCGGCGAAAGCGGCGCGCTCATGCCAATAAGCACACCGGCCACCTCGGAAGGATTCCAGTTGCACGCTTTGATCGCCTCGCTTAGAAATTTCGCTCCAACTTCGATCTCGAGTTGCGCGTGCTGTTCAGGCGTAAGATTGAGGGGAATGTGATGGCGACTGCGAAACCCCAGATCGGAGAGGTTCAACTTTTCGTCGATCGGCAGGGGGTGACCCAGCCGCTCTTCAATGAAAAAGTGAAGGTTGTCGTTGCTAAAACTTTCTCCCCAGGTTCCATAGACGCCGCCAATTCCAATCGACGGATTGCTGACCGGCTCCATTCCGAAGGGAATGCCAGCGCCTATTTCAATTACGCCCTTTGTAATATTTGGGCGGTCGTAAAACGATTCGGATTTTGTTACTTCGAGTGTCATCTCAAGGCTCCTTACTATCTATGTAGCGCAAACCCCTGTTGTACTCGAAAGTTTCGGGGTTTTGATTAATTCTTGCCAAGAAAAAAAGACCCTCATACGAGAGTCTCTTCTTTGTGCTGGGGAGCCTGGATTCGAACCAAGATACCATCCTCCAGAGGGATGTGTCCTGCCGTTGGACGACTCCCCAATTCAATTTTCCAGCGGGCGGTATTGTAGCATGGCGGGAAAGTTCGGGCAAGCCTTATTTGCGCGCACTCCGACGAGTGTTATCTTCCACATCGAGCATGATGAGCAGAACTTTGGATACCGCCTGCAAGCCGAAGAAGTAGAAGACACCTGGGAGAAGTTGCGTGATGTATGGGGAAAACATATTCAAACCCATCAGAAAGCCCATGCCTTTGTCGCCCATCATGCCGCTAGTATATTGGGAAAGGAATAATAAGATTTGAAACGACCACGTCAACACATAAACTGTGAGCGTGACCCACGAAAGGATGTCTGCCCAGCGCGACAGCTTGAGAACACCGTCACGGTCGAAGTATGCTCCGAGAAATTTTTCTTGCTTTTCGTTTGATTCAGTCATGTCAGCCTCCAAATGGGATTATAAACTGTGATCACCGTCCCGCAGGTTTGAGCAACGACCGCAACCCGCTGAGGAAACCTGCGGGACGTTTTGTGCTTTGTTATAATTGCCAGACGCCGCAAGCGGGAAAAAAGTTTCCCAAGCCGAATCAGGCTGAACGTCGAAAAAGAAGCGAAGTATTTCATCCAAGAGAAGAGAATGAAAATGAGTCCCGAACCCTTCGACCCTGCTCAGGGCACACCATCTGATTTTATCCGCGAAGCCGTCAAAGAAGATTTGAAAAACGGACGGTACAACTACGTCCGCACGCGCCTGCCGCCTGAGCCGAACGGCTATCTCCACATCGGACACGTCAAGGCGTTTATGATTGACTATCTTGTCGCGAAGGAAAACGGCGGCGAGTTGGTTTTGCGATTCGACGACACGAACCCGACCAAAGAAGAGACTGAATTTGTGGAGGCGATTGAAGACGACGCGCGTTGGCTAGGCATCGAGTGGGCGAAGGTGACGTATGCGTCGGATTATTTTGATCTGCTGTACGAATGGGCGCAGAAACTTGTGCTGGCTGGCAAAGCGTACGTGGACGATCAGACTCCCGAAGAGGTGAGCAAGAATCGCGGCACGTTGACGGAGCCTGGAAAAAATTCTCCGTTCCGCGAGCGTGATGTGGAAGATAACATGGACTTGCTCGAACGCATGAAGAACGGCGAGTTCCCCGATGGCTCGCGTATTTTGCGCGCCAAAATTGACATGGCGCATCCGAACATCAACATGCGCGACCCTGCCATGTATCGCATCATCCACGCGCCGCATCACCGCACAGGCGACAAGTGGAAAATTTATCCGATGTACGATTGGTCGCATGGACAGAACGACTCGATGGAAGGCATCACCCATTCGTTGTGTTCGCTGGAATACGAAGATCATCGTCCGTTGTATGAGTGGTTCTTGGAACAACTCGATGTATTCAAACCGCGTCAGATCGAGTTCGCGCGGCTCAACATGAATTACACCGTGATGAGCAAACGCAAACTTCGCCGCTTGGTCGAAGAGAATCATGTTTCAGGCTGGGACGATCCGCGTATGCCCACGTTGCGCGCGATGCGTCGGCGCGGATACACGGCAGAAGCCATTCTCGATTTCATTCGCCGCGTAGGTGTGGCAAAAAATTACAGCGTCAGCGATGTATCGTTGCTTGAAGCGTGCGTGCGCGAAGACCTCAACAAGACTTCGCTTCGCCGCATGGCTGTGATTCGTCCATTGAAAGTGATTATTGATAACTACCCTGATGATCTCGTCGAAGAGATGGACGCGGTCAACAACCCCGAAGACCCGAACGCTGGCACGCGCAAAGTTCCGTTCTCGAAAGTCATTTACATCGAGCAGGATGACTTCCGCGAAACGCCGCCACCGAAATATTACCGCCTATTCCCTGGCAACGAAGTGAGATTGCGCTACGCCTATTTCATCAAATGCACGCATGTCGTGAAGAACGACGCGGGCGATGTGATCGAAGTCCACGCCACGTATGACCCGTCTTCGCGCGGCGGCGACTCGCCCGATGGTCGCAAGGTGAAGTCCACCATCCACTGGGTATCAGCCGTCCATGCGAAAGAGGCGGAGGTCCGCATGTACGACCGACTCTTTTCGAAAGAAAATCCCGAAGAAGGCGAGGAGGGATTCCTCAATGCTTTGAATCCGAACTCGCTGGAGATTCTCACGGGATACGTGGAGCCGCATCTATCCACGCCTGAGGCTGGCTCGCGCTATCAGTTCGAGCGACTCGGCTACTTCTGCGCCGACAAAGACTCCACGCCCGAAAAACCCGTGTTCAATTTGACGGTGAATTTGAAAGACGCGTGGGCGAAGATCGAAAAGAAAGGAAGTTGAGGAACATGAACGCGATCAAATTATCTTGTCAGATCATTCTTGGAGGGCTGTCTCTTCTTCTCTTGACTTCATGCGCGCCGCAAGTTCCTGCCACTCCAACCATTGACGTGATTGGCACATTGGCTATTGAGATTGCCGCGCAGATTCAAACGCAAACGGCTGGAGCAGTGACGCCGACTCCGATTCCGCCCACCGCGACAGAAACCCCGATGTTTACGGATACGCCTTCTGAACCTCCCACCGAGACGCCAAAGCCACAGCCGCCTGCGGTTATCACGTTTGCTGGCTGTTACAAGGGACCTGGCGAGAACTACACCTTGATCAGTAATATTGACCCGAGCATACGGAAATCGGGCAGACAAATTGTGAACATACTGGGCGTTGGAAGCGAACCAGGCTGGATCGTTATTGAAAATCCATATTTCCATAATCCCTGCTGGATCCGTATTGAAAATATAGAGATTGGACCTCATATAGATTTGTCTAAATATAAAGTTATGACGCCCGCGCCGTAATCGTTGGAGAACAACAGAATGTCCGAAAAACCCGTGTTCAATTTGACGGTGAATTTGAAAGATGCCTGGGCGAAGATCGAGAAGAAGGGAAGTTGAAATCCGTTTAAGATATACTTCTTATCCTTAATTCCACCTTAAAATAAGGAGTACATTTTCAATGAGCAGTAACGTCACAACAATTCCTGCACTACCTTGCGAATCAATGGATGACATGCTGGTCTTTTGGCAGGCGATTGGATTCCAAGTCACTTATAGACAAAAAGCACCGAACGCCTATGCAGTTGTCCGCTATGAAGATGACTATGAACTGCATTTCTTTGGACTCAAGGGACTCAAGCCAGATGAAAATTTCAGCACATGTCTTGTGATGGTGCCTGAAGTGGAAGAACTCCATGCTACATTCCTTGAACGTTTGCGAAATCATTTAGGGAGAATGCCATCTAAAGGATTTCCCCGAATCTCAAGAATGAAACCGAAGCAAACTCGCTTCACACTGACCGATGTTTCTGGAAATTCCATTATTTTCATCAAGCATGGCAAAGAAGATGAAACTGTCTCAGAAGCATATAAGCAAGCTGGGCAAACACCTCTCCAAAAATCATTGAATATAGCTATCCGATTACGCGACTTTCATAACGATGATACCTCCGCGGCAAAGGTTCTTGACAGTGCACTGGCGCGTAAAATGCAGGGAACACCAGTGGAACTCGCAAAAGCCCTTATCGCACGCATCGAATTGGCAATCGCGCTGGATGATCCCGAAAAGGCTCGTGCGTTGCATACCCAGTTCAAGAATTTGGAGTTGTCGGAATCGGAGCGAGAGAGTCTTGCGGGTGAAATATCTCTGCTGAAAAAACTAGAGGGTTCCATCCCGCAGGGCTGAATCAAGAGTGATGGCGAATCCCAAAAAAACCTGCGGGACGGATTGAGTCTTGACAACACCTCCCCCTCTCATGTAAACTCCGAGCGCAATCAAATCCCAAAGAAAGGAGCGCACGACCGATGATTTTACGTACGAAAAACGATCCTATCCAAAACTTCATACCTTCTCGAAGTGCGCCCTTTGACCGTTTATAACGGTTTAACTCTGTGTCCTCCCAGCCACGGTGCACCTCGCATCGTGGCTTTTTTGTTGCTCCCTCACCCAGCCTCTCCCAAAGGGAGAGGGGACATGCCAACCCACCACTGATAACTGCTCACTGATTACTTTCTTCATGCTTGAAACTTGAAACTTGGAACCTGAAACATGAATCTCTCCTTCTCCGCCTACTACCGCCTCCTCGCCTCTCACATCCGCCCCCAACGCGGACGGTTCTACCTGCTCGCCACGTTGCTCTTCGGCAGTATTGGCTTGCGGATTTTCGCTCCACAAATTATGCGAAAGTTTATTGATTCCGCATTGGCAGGCGAAGCGTTACAAACCCTCACATGGACCGCGCTCGCCTTCATCGGCATCGCGTTGATTCAACAAGTCGTTGCGATCGGTGTCACATGGCTGGGCGAAAACGTCGCATGGACAGCCACCAATGCCCTCCGCGCCGAACTCGCCGAACATGCCCTGCACCTCGACATGAAATTTCACAACGACCACACGCCTGGCGAACTCATCGAACGCATTGACGGCGACGTGACCGAACTGGCGACATTCTTTTCGCAGTTCGCATTAAATCTCATCGCCAACGGATTTCTCCTCGTGGGCATCCTCATCGCGCTGTTCATCGAAGATTGGCGCGCGGGACTGGCATTCACGGTCTATTCGTTCCTCACCATCTTCATCCTCGGCAAAGTGAAAGACATCGCCGTGCCGCATCAAAAAGCGCGGCGTGAAGCCGAAGCGCAATATTACGGCTTCATCGAGGAACAACTCTCAGGCACCGAAGACATCCGCTCTAGCGGCGCGGTCGGATTTTCCATCCGCGAATTGTTCCGTCATCAAGGCGAGATACTGAAGCATAATCGCAAGTCGCATTTCAAAAGATGGATCATCGAAAACGCGATGGGACTCGCGCTCACACTCGGCACACTGCTCTCCATTGTCAGCGGCTACTGGCTGTTCACCGCGGGCGCCATCACCATCGGCACGGTCTATCTTTTCGTGCATTACATCAACCTGCTCGAGGAACCCTTCTGGGCGATGACTCACGAGATCGAAAGTTTTCAAACCATCGGCGCGTGTGTCGAGCGATTGACCGAGTTCAAGGCGTTCAAGCCTGAGACTCGCAACGAAGCGGGCTTGGATGTAGACTCGCATCCGATTCAGTTGACATTCGACGATGTGACCTTTTCCTATAACGGCGACGACGCCGTCCTCACACGCCTCTCTTTCGACCTTCGGGCTGGTTCTGTTTTGGGTCTGCTTGGTCGCACGGGAAGCGGAAAGACCACCATCGGGCGGCTGATCTTCCGCCTGTACGACGTGAACAGCGGCGGCATAAAAATCAACAACGCCGACATCCGCGAGCATCATCTGCACTCGCTTCGCCGCGACATCGCCATCGTGACTCAAGATGTGCAGTTGTTCAAAGCATCCGTCCGCGAAAACCTGACCTTCTTCGACCGCACGATCTCCGATGAAAAGATCATCGCCACCCTCGAAGAACTCGAACTCGCCGACTGGTACGCGAGTCTGCCTCAAGGGTTGGACTCCGTTCTCGAAACGGGATCAAGATCACTGTCCGCGGGCGAAGCGCAATTGCTCGCCTTCACGCGCGTCTTCCTGAAAAATCCAGGCTTGGTGATTCTCGACGAAGCCTCCTCCCGCCTCGATCCCGCCACCGAAGTCAAACTGGAAAACGCGATTGACAAACTGCTGAAAGGTCGCACCGCCATCATCATCGCCCACAAACTCGACACCCTGCACCGCGCCGACAACGTGTTGATCCTCGACAAAGGCACCATCCTCGAATACGGCGACCGCAAAACGCTGGCATCCGATTCAACATCAAGGTTTTATCAGTTACTTCAAACAGGCATGGAAGAAGTGCTGGCGTAAAAAAATTAAACACAAAGGACACAAAGAACACAAAGTTTTTAAATCGGCTTATGGTTTTGTAGACTCTCCGCAGAGGAGGGACGCCCAGTCCGCTTCAGCGGGCTTCGTACGAATAGCACAGACGTTCACGTCCGTGCGGGCATAGTCATCGCGCAACATACTCCGCAAACCATAACCAAAATCTATCCCCCTTAGTGACCTTCGTGTCCTTCGTGGTAAAAAGGTTTTCAAATGTCTGAAACAACCCTCACCCAACAAGAACTCAACACCCCCTCCCTCCCCGCGTGGAAAGTCATCTGGGAAATGATTCGATTCCGCCCGTGGCTCGACTTCATTGACCTCCTCAGCGTGGGAGTCTTCCGCTTTTGTATGCAAGTCGCGCCCGCGCTCATCATCAAAGCCTTCTTCGACATGCTCACGGGCACAGCGACATTGACGTTTGGCATCTGGGGGATCGTCGCGTTCCTCGTGGCAACATGGCTCGGACGTGTCGTCGGCGGTTACGGCTTTTACTACGCCGATGTTCCCATCTTCTCCGAGATGAACACGCTGATAAGAAAAAATTTACTCACGCACATCCTCAAACGACCAGGCGCCTCGCAACTCCCCGATTCGGCTGGCGAAGCCGTCAGCCGCTTCAAAACGGACGTGGATCAAATTCCATTGTTCGTGATCCTCGTTAACGACATCCTCGTCGGCGTGGGCATCATCGCCTATTCGATTTACCTAATGATGCAGATCAGCGTATCGGTCACGATCATGGCGTTGATTCCGCTCATCGTCGTCGGCATCGTCGCAAACATCGCCACTAAACGGATCGAACATTATCGCGCCGCATCGCGTCAAGCCGCGGGCAACGTCGCGGGATTCATCGGCGAATTTTTCGGCGCGGTGCAAGCCATCAAAGTTGCCAACGCCGAAAGAAACATCACAAAACATTTCCACAAGATCAACGACGAGCGCCGCGTGTTCGCCGTCCGCGAAAAATTATTCGACGACGTTCTCGGCTCGATCTATCGCAACACGTCCACGCTCGGCACGGGCGTCATCCTCATCCTCGTCGGTCAGACCATGCGCACGGGCAACTTCACCCTCGGCGATTTTTCGCTCTTCGTCTACCTCCTCAACAGCATGGGCGACCTCACCACCTTCGCGGGCATGTTGTGGGCGCGCTACAAACAACTCGAAGTCTCCGTCAAGCGGATGTATCGCCTCATGGAAAACGCGCCATTGACCGCGCTCATCGAACATAGCCCAGTGGATTTCTCCGCGCCGTTGCCAGATGTGACGTACGCGACGAAAACCGCCTCAGACCGACTGGGCGAGCTGGTCGCAAGCCATTTGACTTTTCACTACCCCTCTTCGACGAACGGCATCGAGGACATCTCGCTGAGAATCAAGCGCGGCTCGTTGACGGTCATCACAGGTCGCATCGGCTCTGGCAAGACGACTCTACTTCGCACATTGCTGGGTCTGCTCCCCGCCAACTCTGGCGAAATAAAATGGAACGGAGACATCATCACAGACGTGGGCAACTTCTTCATCCCGCCACGTTGTTCGTACACGGCGCAAGTCCCGCGTTTGTTCAGCAACACCTTGCGAAATAATATTTTGCTCGGCATGAACAAAAGCGACGACGAAATCTACGAAGCGACCAAACTCGCCGTGATGGACCGCGACCTCGAACAACTCGACGACAATCTCGAAACGATGGTCGGCGCGCGCGGCGTCAAACTCTCTGGCGGACAAATGCAACGCACCGCCGCCGCGAGAATGTTCATCCGCGAGCCCGAACTCGTCGTCTTCGACGATCTCTCCTCCGCCCTCGACGTGGAGACCGAACGTCAACTCTGGGAACGCATCTTTGAATCAGGCAAAGACATGACATGTTTGGTTGTGTCCCACCGCCGCCCGCTCCTGCGCCGCGCCGATCACATCATAGTGCTAAAAGACGGCAAAGTCGAATCCGAAGGCACGTTAGATGAATTGCTAGTCACAAGCCAAGAAATGCGCGAGTTGTGGAAGTTGGAAGAAAATTAATCATGACGTTGCGAGGAGGTCTGAGCGGAGCGAAGCGCAGACGAAGACCGACGAAGCAACCTTCCAACGTGTTGGAGATTGCTTCGGGCAAAAAGCAAGAACGCCCTCGCAACGACATAAAATAAGAATAACCACGCCCGCCCAATCCCGAAGGGATGCAACGATTATAGAAATCAAGCACACGAATCCAAATCCCGAAGGGATGCAACGATTATAGAAATCACGCACATGAATCTAAATCCCGAAGGGATGACATAGAATCGCGTGATCCATGACACCCCTTCGGGGTTGAACAATTCAACCGTTGCGCGTAACTGCTCAGGGTAGCGGAGCAACAAAATCGGGCAAAAAAGGAGAGCCAGCAAAAGCAAGGCTCAAAGCGGCAAGAGCCTTGACGCCATTTTTGCGGGCAGTAGAAAGATAGGCGCGAATCTGG